>Ga0315901_10003029_pt1 | contig 22268 bp, 12 predicted proteins | sample LakEriMetagenome_10_FD_203761 | JGI IMG/M metagenome (GOLD analysis project Ga0315901, IMG submission 203761) | Freshwater fungal communities from buoy surface, Lake Erie, Ohio, United States - Buoy 2 MA116 | ecosystem: Environmental > Aquatic > Freshwater > Lake | place: USA: Lake Erie, Ohio... | reverse complement strand
TCGTTGCTTGGTCGTGTCGGGGCGGCTGCAAGCCAATTGCCAGACATCTCCGAATGCAGAAGTGAAAGCCGTGGTCGGCACAACGAGGTCGAACTCGACATCAGCGACCTTGCAAATCCGTGCCTCCTGGCGCTCTGGTTTCTCGCCGTACAGCGACTGCTGCGGATACCGACCACCCGGCTTCGCCCGCTCCGCCTGGAAGGCTCTCCACTTTTCCGCCGGCGTAGGAAGAGGCGGCGGAGCAGGAGCAGGCGCTGGCTGGGCCTCGATGGGCTCCGCGTTGGAGTCCGCTGCAGGCTGATTTTGATCATCAGTCGGTGCTGTCCGCGCGGCTGGCGAAGCATCGCCACCAACGATCGGCTTGGCGGCAGTCGATTCAGCTGACACACTCGATGTCGCTGCCGCGCTAGGCCCGTTTCTAGCTGGTTCCAACGCTTGCTCCTTCGGCTTCTCCCGACCACCGGCAAGGATCGCCGCGATCTGCTGCCCAAACTCCGGCTTGAGCCACGCCGTCGCGCCCAGTCCCGCCAAAACCAAGACCGCGCCCACGGCCGCGAGCACCTTGAGCCCGAAGCCATTACCGCCTGCTGGCTCCGCCGGCAAGTCGGAGCCATCTCCACTGCCCCAGGAACTGTCCGGCAGTGGAACAATCAGCGGACTGGAACCTTGCATCCGCGGCGGGCTGCCGTGCGGCACGCCCAGGCGCGGCGGGCCACCACTCGCCCCACCGATTGCAGGCGGCATCGTCACCGGCCCCGTCACGGGAATCGCCGGCCCCAGCGGCAGGCCCGGCGCGAGCCCCGCCGCAGGCACAGCCGCCGGGGCGACGCTGGCCGCCGCTGCCGGCCGCGACATGTCTCGCTTCCAAGGCACCTGGCCCGTGCCCCGTGCCGCGTCGCTCGTCGGCGACTGCACCGTGAGCGCAGGACGACGAACAAGATCCACGACCGCGATCCGCTGCTGCCCGCGGGCTGCCTGGGCTTCCGGGCTGCCGTCCACCGTGCCCAGCCACAGGGCATCGCCCGCCGTGAGGGCGTAGGTCGTGAACGAGATGCTCCACCGCTGCGGGTAGTTCACCAGGGCGAGCGCCTCGGCGTAGAGCTCCACGAGATCGACGCCCGGCGGGGCGATGATCCAGGTCGGCTCCTTCTTCAACGCCCGATCGACCAGAACCCCGGCCCAGCCGGCATCACCCGCCGCCCGGGCCCACGCGGCGCACGGCCCGGGCTCCACCGGCACGTTGGGCGCGGCCGGCGCCGTGGGCTGTTCCCGCGGCTCGCCGGCCCACTGCCGCTGAAAGACCGCCGCCCGCTCGGCCGCGAGGAGCACCGCCGCCGGACTCGATTTCGCCCGCGCCGCCACGTCGGCGGCATCGAACGCCAGATGGTGGGCGAGTTTGTTGGAACGGCCGGAGTAGTCGTTGCCCGCATCGACGATCCGGCTGAGCACGCACATCTGCCCCACCGGCGTCTGCACGATGGTGTGGCTGCGAATCTGCGGATTCCGCGGATCGCCCTGGGCAAAGACATGGCGATAGCCGCTGGCCGCCTCCAGCCGGTTGCCCAGCTCGGGATGGATGCCACGCGTGCGGAGCACGGTCGTGAAGCCCGACCTGCCGGCCTGCAAGCCCCGCGGCACGCTCGTGACGACGAGTTCGTAGATCATGCCTCACCCTCCACCGCCGGCTCCGCCACTCCCGCCGCCGGCTGCGGCTTCTTCACCGGCCCGTTGAAGAACGGAATCAGCCCGCCGCCGACCGCACCGCTGCTGCCGAACTGGCTCAAGGCGTAGAGCATCGGCACCTCCGCCCACATCGGGTTGATGTCGCCCGCACGAAACTTGCCGTCTGTCCCCGGCACCGGCGGCCCGCCGCTGGCGCTGACGGGCAGGTAGAGCACGAGCCGCGGGTCGATGAAGCTCTCCGCCGTGGAGACGATCGACGGGGTGTACTTCCGCAGCATGTCGCGGATGATCGCCGACACCCTGCGGATCGCGTCCACACGGAGCACGCTGAATCGACCCGAGCCGTGCTTCGCCCAGGGATCGCCCAGCCGGCTCTCGCCCACGAGCTTGTGCCAGGCGTCGTATTTGCTGACGAGCACGATCAGCGGCTTGTCGTGCTGCGCTCCTGCCGGCAGGCCGCGGTAGGTCTTCACCCGCCGGGCGGCCTCGGCAAGGAGCACGTCCTGGCGATACATCACGCCGCCGCGAATCTGCTCGTCGGCCGAGAGGTTCTGCAGCTGTTTGCGGAACTCCGCCTCCTGCGTCGGGTCGTAGACGAACATCAGGCAGCCCGACTTCGCCATGTGCTGCGTCACCGGATTGTCGGGGCGGTCGGCCCCCGGCTGAAAGCTCTCACCCGCGTTGTCATAGATGCAGAGCGTGCGGGCCACGGCGGCGGGATTCCGCTCCAACGGATGGCCGCCCACGGGGCTGATCTGAAAGAAGAACGGCTTGGGATAGAGGATCTCCTTCGTCCCGAACGTGACCTTCTGATACCAGTCGCCCGCCTCACCCGTCTTCAGGAGCTTCACCAGCTCCTGGGGGCTCTTCGCCGCGAACAGTATGTCTTCGTAACTGTGCAGGATCGCGTTCGCCTGCGGATCGGCGTCGCTGTAGTCGATCGCAAAGGCGCTGGGGAGCACCCGCCGGAGCCGGTGCGTCATCGTCGTCAGCACGTATGACTTCCCGCTCGACGGCGAGCCGAAGATCGACACGAAAAACGCCGGCCGCTCCACGAACACCCGCGGCACACCGAGGTGGCACTTCGGGCAGGCGAGTTCGTGGCAGGGCGAGCCCTTGGCATCGAGGGCCCGGCCGTCGGGATGAAAGCTCGTCGGCAGGAATCGCCGCCGCTCCTGCCCGCCGAGTCGCAGGTCGCCGTACAGCGACGCGTCGGTCGAGACGTACCAGATCCGCTCCGGCGCGAAGCGCTCCCAGCAATTCGGGCAGATGACCTCCTTGACGAGGCCGGGCTGCTGATTGAAGTCGATGGGTGGCATGGCGTTCCCGAAAAAGGCTCTCGTCACTCGAACACGGTGGGCTTTTCCAGCGCCGACCCACGCGGCCGGCCGGCACGTGACTCCACCTCGACCGCCAGCGCCCGGGCGGCATCGAGCTGCGCCTGACAGTCCGCATCGCTCGGCGCGTGCAGCCGGACCGCCTCGATCGCCTCACCGACCCGCTCCAAGGCCTCGAAAGCGTCACCATTGGCAAGCTGCCGACGGCCCCTTTCCAGAGCCCGCCGCGCGTCCCGCGCCGCGTCGGCCGCCGACCGTGCCGTCGGCCTGCCTGGCAGGGCGTTCGCCGGCACGGCCGTGGCGGGTGCCTGTGACTCGGCCGCGGCCGGTTCGGTCGCAGCGGCGCGGGCCGTCGGTTCGCGGGCGGCTGGCTCCGCCACCGCTCCGTCGGCGAACTCACTGCCCGGCCACATGCAGAGGATCGCGCCGCCGCCCCCCTCGATCGCCGCCGCCAGCCGTTGAAAAAACGCCGCCTGCGTTGATCGGGGCTTTTCGGTGTCGTCGAACCAATCGAGCGACACCTGCCAGGTGCCCGGTTCCACCTCCGCCAACCAGGCGTCGATGCCGTCGCGAATGCCTTGATTCGTGCCGCCGGCACCGCCGATGGGGATCCCCATTCTTCCGGCCAGAGAAGCGGGATCGCGTGTTTTCGCGGTGGCCGCACCAGCGACCAGCATCTGCACGGCAGCGTCGGCTCGTTCGGACGGGCCGCGTTCCGCCTGCGGCAGCACGGCGGGCGCTCGGGTGGCCATCGCGAACAGCACGTCCGCCGCCGAGGTCGGCCCGCACAGGCCCTGATCGCGCTCGTCGAAATGCTGGGTCAGGTCGGGCATCCGTTCCGCAGTGGCGTTGCCCGCGTGCGGCTTCGCCCCTCTTCGGCTCGTGACCACCACGGCACCGGTAACCGTGAACGGAGCGGAGGGGAGCAGCACCACGCTCGGCCGCCGCCGCCCGTAGTGGACCGGCAACGCCCGTGGATGAGGCCGCCAGTCATGTCCGCCGCCGCCGGTGATGGCGTTGTCGGCCGGATCGCAGATCAGGACCGCGTCGCCCGTCGCCGCCCCGCCGCGCCAGCCAGCCACCGCTATCGCATGCCCGCATACCGCCGCAGGAGCCGGCCTTCCCTCCACCGCCGGGCGGGGCGGCATGCGGGCCGATGGGTTCGCGGGGCGAGCGGGTTCCCGGGAGCTTTTGTCCGGCGCAGAAGCGGACCGCGGCTTTGGAAGCGTCACTTTGGAGCATCCACCAGCGACCAGACAGATTGCCAAAAGCACGCCCATCACGGCCCCCGACGCCACCTTCCCCCCCGCAAGTCGCACACCCCCTCTTCCTATCATCGCTCACCCGTGGCCCGTTTGCAGAGGGGTCTTGTCGCTTTCCCTCAAAAGTATGGCATGTTGCGCATAATTCGCAAGGCCGAGCAGGTGAGCCGCATTGGCTTTTCAGCCGCTGAAAATGATCAGGCGGAGCTTGCGCGGGCGATGACTGCTGGCCTGCCTACTCGTCGCGAGGATCGTGGCCAAGCCTGCCGCGGTCGCGAACACGATCCGGTTTTTCGATTCCGTGCAGCACGATGGCGGCGAAAAGCCAATGGTCTGCCAGTTTGACGGGCGGCACCACCCGGATTAGGGTCGTATCGTGGTGGTAGCACTGCCGCTTGCCCCCGATCCACGGAGCATCCGAGATGTCCCTCGCTCGCTGTGTTCTCGCCGTCCCGCTGACTTTGATTCTCCTCGCCGCGTGCGCCCGAGCCGAAAGCCTGCGGCCCTCGGCCGGTCGCCGTGTGGTGGCCAACGCGTCGGTCGTTGCGGCGGAACTCCGGCAGGTCGTCGAAGCGGATGCCAGCCGCGCAGGCGAGCAACTCAAGGAAATCGTCGACACCGGCACCGACTGGCGGATCTACTGCCGGGATGGCCGACTGCTGTTTGCCATTCCCGTGCGCAGGAATCTCTTGGGCGGTGAGAAGGCGACCGGGGAACTAGAGGCCGCCGAACTCGCCCGGGCCACCCTACAGCAGAAGTTTAGCAAGATGCTGGCCCTCGAGGATGCCTCGGCAGGCCTCGACCGCGATGCGGTTCGGGTCGTGTTCATCGAGCCCGACGTCGATCAGCCCTACGTCCGCAACGCTTCGCGTGGCGGCTGGACATCCGGCTATGCCGGCGGCCCGCTGCCGTTCGCTCCGGCGGGGGCATGGTCGGGATGGGCGGCTCCCATGGGCGGTTGCGGCTGCCACTGAAGCCGGTCCGTCACGGCAACACGAGCCACGAGTCATACCACACCCGCTCCGGTCCCGGGGCTTTCTCCTTCGTGAGCCAGTCCTGACTCTTGCGCAGCCGTTCGAGTGATTTGCCGGTCGCGGGCAAAGGCTTGAGCCCGGCACTCTGAAACAGCAGTGGATTCCTGATCCGCAGACCGAAGGCCTCACGCAGGAACGTTCCGAGCGATCGCTCGGCCTCGGGAATGGCCTCCCAGGCAGCGCGCACGGCGCCGGCCGCCTGGGGATGCGTTGCCAACTGCTTGGCGAGTCTGTCGATGGCAGCCTCGCCGTCGATCGTTTCCTTCGCCTTCAGTTGTTCTTCCACGGCCGCAAGCATGACGACCAGGGCGGTCGCCTCCGCCCGGCAAATGAACACCATCTCCCGTAGCTGCGGATCGCCGTCGGGATTGAGGGGGTGATAAAGCCAACCGCACGCCGGCGTGAAGAACTGCAGATGCTGCTGGTCGAATGCCCGCCGGTCCAGGCCCGCATCCGCCATCCTCCGCTCCATCAACGGGCCAGGCTGCGAGTAGCGGTTTCGGGATTCCAGGTCCGTGATCTCCGCCTCCAGGCGCGACCGTCGGCTCTCCATCTCGGCCTGCAACTTCGCAATCTGGTTCCCCAGATTGGCGTCGTTGGCCGATGTGATGGTCGCGGCCAGCCCGCCCTCGGCCCGCACTTGATCCCTGATCTCGCCTGCATGGTCCTGAAACGAGGTATCCTCCGGTTCGCCCACCCGGATGAAGGCGACTTGGATCTGCTGCGCGGCGATTCCTTTGGCGATCTGCTCGACCGCCTTCTTTCGCTTGGCTTCCACCGAGCGGTCGCCGTAATCCCCGATCACGAACACCATCGCATTCGCACCCCGGGTGAAGCCGGCGGCTTCCAAGGCCGCCTGCAGACCCTCGCACATCAACTCTCTCGCCTGGGCGCCATCCCCCTTGATGGTCCGCACCTTGTGTTCGCGGACCGACTTCACGACCGCGGAGACGTCCTCCGGTGCCACCGGCTTCAAGGGGGCCACGTCATAAGGCTTTTCGGCAGGCTGCGCACCGTCGTTCTCCCGATCCCGATACCAAGAGACGGCGATCTTCAAGTCCGTGGCGTCGCCGCCCCCCTGGAGATTGGACTCGATGAAGGTGGCCACCTGCTGGATGTACTTCTCCATGCTCAGCGTGTCGTCGATCACGAAGAGGATCTCGACGCCCGCCTTTTCCTGCACCTGTCGTCTTTTCTCGGCAAGTTGATCCGCATCGACCGGGCCGCCGCAGACGGCAGCCAGATGGACGAGCCGGTTGTCGGCCATCAGCGGGAACGTCAGCGTCGTGTCGGTCATCGCGGCCCCCTGTGGTCTGCGAAGTTCCAGGAACGGCGGCGTCGCATCCGGGGCGAGAGGATCCCAAAAATTCTCCTCGAGTCGCTCGGTGACGAGGGCCAGATCGGCAGACGGCCGCGGCGGCTTGTGCGACATCGCTGCCAACGCCTCATAGGCGTCGGTCTCGTCGCGATACAGGTCTACGGGATGGACGCGTTTCGCATTCTTGAAGTGGTAGGCATACCGGCCATCGGCGAAATGCAGTTGCCTGGCATCGACCCACCCCAGGGCGCCCTTCAGGTTCGACGACGGACCAACCGCATAGTCACTCCCCAGGAGACACCACCGGCCGCCGTCGGCGGTCGCATGTTCCGCATAGACGAACAGCGGCCTGTAGAGCGGACGACGAACCCCAGAAAGCGGGTGAGACGCACCGGGAAGGTCCCGAAACTCCAGGTGCCGCACGCCGCGCAGCTCCGGCTCGTCGTCCGGGCGCCGCACGCCGATCGCCAGCCGCGGAACGACCGTGCCGGGCATGAAGAGGCACTCGCGTGGCGCCGGCTTGCCATCGGCGAGCGTCGCCGTGAGCCGCTCCCCGGCCCACGCGACGGCGGTTACCGCCCAGGCGGCGATGACCGACGCAACCAGCAACCTAGACCGTTCACCGGCCAGCGCTCTCATAACGACCTCTTCAAAGCCGCTTCTGCGCTCGCCGGTGTCTCGCCCACATTGTCCAGTACGTTTCGCAGGTGCGTCTCCAACTCCGCCGTTGCCGGCGACCGCACGGTCACGCTGCCGGGCACCGCTTCTGCCGGCACCAGGCCCTTGCGCATCGATCGTGCATAGGAGGGATCGGCGTCAGGAAAGAGGAACGAAATCGGAGCCGAACCTCCCGTGGTCGGTGACAGCCCCTCGCCCGCTGCCAGGTCCCGCTCCGGCCAGATTACCACGGCCCGTAAATCCTCTCGCGCCGCGCTCTCCCGCTTCCGCGCCACGAACTCCTCAACCCGCTTCAACTGCCCGGCGACATCGTCCCCGGCCTGCTCGAAGGGCCGGTAGGCCTTGGCCGGATCCGGAGCCCCGCCCTGGGCGGTCATCTTGTCCTCTCCCTCACGATTGAGAATCACGACCGCGTCGTCGTACAGTTCGACGGTGTCGGCGGCGATCGCCGCCCGAATCTCCTCCACGATCCGGTCGCCCCGCTCGTGCAGCCGCCCGTTGTTGACGAGCACGACCAGGGCATCGCCCGGCACCGGCGGCCCGACCAGCGACCGCTGGCTGACGCCCTGCTGACCGCGACAGCACCCGCGGCCGGGCGTCACTGCGACGTCCCGACGCCGGCCACGACAGGCACCCAGCCCGCACGGCCCCAAACGCACCGCGTTGCCTCGCCGCTGGCCCGCCGGAACGACCACGCCCCCGGGCACTCGCTCCCCTGCAATGTCGACGTCATACCGCGACTCGGTCTCCAACGGCTCGCCGACGACTTCGACGGTGGCGCTTCCCTGCGGATCGAGGTGACTGATCTCCTTACCGCGCTCATCGAAATACACCAGCCGTACCGCCGGCGGATCGTCGTCGTTCGCCGCAACGATCCGGCAGGCTCCCGGGTCGGCCGGATACAACGGCGGCGGGGCGAGCATCTCCACTTCGTATGTCTCGTCGGGTCCAGGCCGCTTGTCGTCGGCCAGCCCGAGCTGCTGCCGCTGCTCCGCGCCCAGCACATCCTCGAGCCGGAAGTCGATTCGGCGGTCGCCGGGGCGGAGCACCCGCTGAAATGTAGCCAGCGGCACCCGGCCCTCGGTGCCCGTACGGCAGAGCTGAAACTCCACCGTCGTCTGCTCCGACACCGCGGCGTCGGCCTCGGCTGCGATGGCTACGCCGGCGAGATCCCGCTCCGTGGTCTGCACGTCGGCCTGGACGAAGCGAATCGGCGTCAGATCCGTCGGCGCCGACTCGTCATCCTGAATCGTCACCGTGCAGAGCCCCGCATCGCCAGCCGGCACGACCTTTTGGTTGCCGACCAGACGCAGCCGCAGCGATCGCGGCCCGGTCCAGACGTCGTCGTCGATCGGAGCCACGTCCGGGCCTCGCTCCCGAACCAGCCGAAGCCTGCCTGCAGTCGCTCCCTTCTCGAAGAGCACGGTCGCTCCCGGCGGCGCGACTCGATAGTCCTTGCCTTCCTTCGCCGTCGCCGGCCGCACTTCGACGGGCACCTCCATGGCGATCGGCGCAGGCTTCGTGAGGGTGGCCTCGAGCTCGAGCAGTCCGTTCACGTTCGACTCGGCAAGCGTGAAACTGCTGCTGGTGAACCGCACCTCGTTCGCACCGGCGGACTCCTGATCATCGCCAGACTGGGTCTTCGTCGGCAGCACGACGAGCAATGCGAGCGAAAGCGCATACACCCACGCCACCCACCAGCCGAATACCGCCAGCATCGATCGGCCACCGTACATCGTCCGAGCCTCCGATCAGCCGTTGCGGAACATGTCTTCCAACCCGCGCAAGTCGCCGACCGTAAGTGGCGGCGCCGCAGCCGGCTCAGTCCGCGGCGGCGGCGACGGGGGCAGTGGCGCTGCCTCGACTGCCGACGGGGCCGGCACGACGGCGGCGGCCGGCGGCCCGGCTGCCGCGAGTGCAGCGAGGCCGGTCTGGACGCAGGGCGCACCCGCATCCTCGAGCCGCATGCTCGTCGACCACCGCTGGAGCAGGGCCCGCGTCATCTGGTCCACGACGACGACCGCCAGCATCACTGCCAGGCCGGCGAGAATCGTGAGAATCATCGGCCAGGCCACCACGCCGAAAGGCACGGCCGTGGCATCGATCGTCTGCCTGTCGATGACGCGGATGGAATGCCCCCAGGTCCACCAGGCGCTGACCAGGCCCAACACCGGCGCCGTGAACGCGGCTGCGCAGGCTGGCCACAGACGCTGCGACAGCAATCCGCGCACCTCGTCTACGAGCGATGCCATGGCCGTGGTGAAGTCCTGGGCCGTCATGCGGAGTAACGGCGTGTGCCGCAAGGCGGCAGTCACCAACTGTAGCGGCCACCAGGAGTCGGCATTCGAAGCCGATTCGACGGTGGGACGCCGCGACAGCGTGGCATTGAGGTTCACGACTTTCAACACTCGCGGCAGCAGCGTCATCAATGCCCCGGCCGCCACGCCGTAGCCGGCACATGCCCAGGGCCGCAGCCACTCCTGCGCCGTCGGCTCCGGGCCGGACGGACGGACGCCGGCCCACCAGCCGAGCACGCCGGCCACGACGATCACCGCCCACGAGACCGCCGTTCGGCCGGCACCAAACACGTCGCCGATCGCAGCGGCAAGCAGATTCTCATGGGGACCTCTCATCCGGCTCATGGCCATTCACTCCGAGATCACGATCGCGGGACGCACCAACTGGTTGCCGACGGTGCGAAGACCGGGCCGCACCAAAGACCGAATCCGACGCCCCCGCGGAGGCGTGCCGCCGACCTCTTGAATCCAGCCTGTTGGCAATTCACGGGGAGTCGCCGGCTGGAACGGCACCATGGCACACGCTGCCTTGAGCACGCTCACTATCTGCTCCTTGGCCCGTTCGACACCCACGTCGCTCTCTCCCGTTCCCAGCGCAGCCGTCTCCCAGATGCAGTCATAAAGATTCGGGCCGGCGAGCGTCAGGGTGTTTGCCAGGGCGTGACGCGGCACATCCCTCACGCGGCGCACGGCCTCTTCCCAGGAGGGAGTATGCCCCGAGGGAGTAGTCCGCTCAAGGGATTCGAGGGCTTCGCGGAGTTCCGGATACCCAGACGGCGGCGGACCGGCTGACAGCATGGCTTCTACGGGCAGCGCGTGCTCGCCATCGAGGCCCAGCGATTCCAAGACCAGGCATCCCGCCGGGACGGTGTCGTGGAACACGGGTGGTGTTGCCAACGTCGGGAGCGCCGCTGCCTCCAGCGGCCTGTCCGGCACCCAGCATGCGGGCACGACGTTGTGGCCGACGCTCGCCGCCCAGCCACGCAGGGCCGCGAACACGCCGGCGCGAGCGGAAGCCGGCGTGTCCTCGGCACGAACCAGAGCCCGAAGCAGCGGCGCCACCACGGTCACCGGATGCGGTGAACGACCGGGGAACGCCAACCATCGATCGGTGGCGTCGCGCACCGCCGCCGCCAACGCCCCCCAGGGCGGCCCGATATCCGACGCGACGGTGTTGAGTTTCTCGGCGAGATCCGCGGCCGACCCGGCGACGCGTGGCCCCCGGCTGATCGTTCGACGTGCCTGGTCCGCCGCGAGCGCATAGCGGACGTCGATGTCCGTTCCGGCCGGAATCGTATCGTGAAAGTCCCAACGCAGGTGCCCTTCGCCAGGCTGGGCGACGGCGAGCGCGTCGGCCGCGAAGTCGACCGGCGGATACACGTCGAACCCAAACCGCTCATCCTCGGCGAGCAGCATGCACCAATCGCACGCGGCCTGTCGCCTGGCGAGGCGGTCGCGGACGAGCACATGGAATGCGTGGGCGTCACTGCCGGTGCACCGTTCGCGCAGCCACGCGATATCGGCGCCAAGGTCCAACTGCCCAGTCCCCGCGGCAACTCGCTCGAGCACTCGTGCACCGAACCTGCGGACCAGGTCGAGCCACGCCCCGTCATCCGCGTCTGAATCCGGCGAGCATATCAGGCTCGCCTTGCCGAGCGCGGCATTCAAGAGTCGCACGTCACTCTCGGATGCATCGCCGGCTGACAAGACGACACGATTGCCTTCCTGCGGATCCCGAAACTCCTCCACCGACTGGCCGCACGGTCGGCCATCACGCCGCCAAAGCGGCGTGTACCGGACCTCGTCTTCCCGCTGCGCGACGTCAAGCGACAGCCAGGCAAGGCCGTTCACGGGCCCATCGACCAATCGTGGCGGCATCAGCCGCGTCAAGGACGCGGAATCGACGGCGTGCATCCGCTCCAAGACGGCTGACGCGACTTCGCGGCACGTGTCGATTAGGCCCGCAAGAAGGGGATCGAAGGCTTCGGTTCCCTGTTTGGCCGCCGTCTTGCGTCGCAATAGTTCGAGCGTCAGCCGCCGTCGCTGCGCGTAGTCGAAAGCCTGCGCCAACAGGGTCTCCGGCGCGGCATCCATTCTCGCCGCCACGAGTTGGCGCTTGATCGCTTCCCAATGGGGGAACTTTCCAGCCGCCCCGGTTATTTCGGCCATGGATTGGATAGCACCCCTCGACCGCGACAGGGCCAACACCGTCATCTGCCAGACTCTCCAGTCGAACTCCTCGACGGCATGCGCCAGCCGCGTCGCCGGACAGGGCTCCGCAGGCGTCCAGCCGACGTCGACCCGGAAGTCCCACGACTGGCGCTCGACGACGAACCGCAGCGGCGCCCGCAAAACCCGCGTTGCGATCCAGGGGATCATCCGACCCTTTTCCGCTGCGCCTCCGTCGTCGACCCGCACATGGAAGCCATCGAGCCCGAGGGAGATCAGCACCGCCTCGACGGGCGATGGCGATTGCCCGTCGTCCGGAGCCGGCTGGCGCTGCAGTTCGGCGGCGGAAAGAGCCCGCACGACCGCCAGGAATCCGGCTTCACTCTCGACCGGCGGCGGAGTCTCGGTGACACCCGAAACCCGCACCCATGATCTGGACGGCAGAAACCTCGCATCCCAGCAGCGTGCGGCGAATCGTATCGCCGTTGTGAACGAGTCGCCCGCGGCGGCGCTCGCACCCGGTTGGCCGACGAGGCCGTGCACGACGGCTCCCGGAGGCTGACAGGCGACCCATCCGCGCACGAGAGGCTGCGACCCTCGACCGCCATCCACGACCGGCGGGCGGATCTGCTCCAAGAGGCTGCCGTGCCGCATCTTGTCGTGCCAGACGACGGCCCGCCACTGTTTGACGGTCGCGACGGTCAGCGGTTCGCCGGCGTGCCAGTCCCGACGCGGGCCGAACAACCGCCGCGCATCTTCGGCGACGGCCTCGCCTTCCAAGCGCATGGCATCGACCCATGCCCACGGCTTCGAACTCAACTCCGGTCGGTCGAGACGCGGTCGGTCCTTGTGCGTGACCCACTCGAAGAGTTTCCTGACGTACGGGGTCAGGCTATCAGCACGTCCCTGCCATTGGTGTTCGGCCCGCCGCAGCTCGAAGTCCTGCAAGACCAGGGCGTAATGTGTCCCGCGGTCCGCACACCACAGCGCCGCCGGCTGGCCGCCATCCGCCATGGTGATCGCCTGTGCGAGCTCGGCCCGCCATGACGCGGGCAACGTCGCGATCGCCTCACCGGCCCTGAGCCACCACCAGATGAGTTCCCCGTACGTCCAAGCCTCGCATGGAAACCCGTCGCTGCGGGCCTCGCGTAAAAGCCCGGCAACGGTCGTCGCCACCGCGGCCGGCGACACCGGGCATCCCATGGCGGCCTTCCATTGCTGCTCAATCAACTCTGCCAGTGGACCGTTTCGCCCGAAGAGCGGGGCCGGGCAAGCGGCCCGCTGCTTGTACCGCGCCGCTGCCGATGCCGCCGCCACGTAGATGACGGCCTGCCGGCGGCATTCCTCGACAATCCAAGGCTGGGCCATCGCCTCGTCCACAATGTCGCGCCGACCGCCTAGATTCTGCCGCTCTGGGGCGGCGCGAGATAGGGCGGCGCCTCGAAGGGCTCGGCTACCACCTTCTGCTGCCGCCCGTTCTCACCCTTGGGATACACGATGAACTTGTGGGCCGTGTCACTCTCATCGTCCGCGTCATACGCCAAGAGGTACTGGCCCATCACCGGGCCGTCCGCGAAATTGAAGATCACGTGCGGCACGGCCTTCTTCTCCCCTGGCCAGCGGCGATGGAGCACAAGCTGGCGGACACTCGCCCGGCCGGTCACGGGATCAGGCTTGATGTCGATGGTCTTCGGCATCAGGTCGGCATACAGTTCACCGGTCCGATACAGGACACGGTCGCCCGCCTTGCCGAGCGTCACGTGGACGATGTCGAACGGCAACCGCCGCATCAGTTGCTGATCCCACGACACCGTCATTCCCATCGCCATGGTCTGCATCTTCATGGCGACGATGGCCCCCTTGGCGACGGAGTTCTTGAAGTCTTCCGGGCTCACTCGCGCGAGCCGCTCGCCGAGAAACCGCACCCGCAGCCCGCGCTGGGGGTCCAAAAGCATTTCGCGAATCCGGGGATAGCGCGACGCATTTCCCACCAGATACACCCAGTGCACCTCGGGAACCTCGACGGGCCCTTCCTTTCCGCCGTCATTGGCGTCAAGGCAGTTTGCGATCAGATCGTTCGCATATTCCACGGTCCGCACGATCTCGGGGTCGATGAGCGCGTCGACCTCCCGCCGCTGCATGCGAAGTTCGGCCATCGCGTCCTCCGGGAACCGTGGCTCCTCGGGGTTGACCGCCCGCCAGACCTGGTTGAGCAGATGCTGCTCGGAACTGTCAGGCGTGACGGCCGGCACTCCATTGGCACTCAACCTCACCTTGAGCCGCTCGGCGATCTGCCACAAAGCCAGCGCCGTGTTGCGACGATTGATGGCGGCCTGATTCTGCATCTGCCGCACGTCATAGGTCGTGGGAATGACCCGGTCGATCACCGCTTTGTTGGCCTCGAGAAACTCGGTCAGCTTTGCCGGCGCGGGGGCGGCCGGCACTTCACCACGCAGTGCGGCCAGCTTCATCTTGAGCAGCCGAAAAACCTGTTCGGTGATGAAGTCACCGCCGAACGTGCGGTGCCCCGCCCGCCCCAGCACGCTGATCTTGAGGTGATCCTCGTCCTCGGCCTCGAGCCTCACGAGCGACAGGTCCGTGGTTCCACCACCACAGTCATACAACAGCATGTGCATGCCGTTCGGATACAGGTAGCGAAATGCTGGAAACTGCCCGGGGCCGTTGATGAAGTCCCGGTAGGCAAAGTAGAACGCGGCAGCGGAAGCCTCGTCGATCACCATCGGAACCCGGAGTTCGGCGTCCTCGACGCGAAACGAAGACGCCGTTTTTCCGAGCACGCGGTGAAACGCCCGCGCCACCGTCCTGCGGAGCCGCGCGACTTCCTCGTCCGTGAAGGTCGTCGGACAGGTCACGACGATCGTCTCGGGCACGGACTGACGGTGGTAAAAGAATCCGCGGAGCATCTGGCCGATGAACAGTTCGGCCGGATCCTGCGGCGGAATGGTGAATGTCGCGTTGTTGAGGATCACCACGTCGCCCGCATTGCCGCGATCCGCCTGCCGCCGGTCGGAGAGCAGCCGTTTCGCCCCCAGCACGAGCCATTCATCCTCTCGGCCTTCCATGGCTCCCGCCCCGATGCGGGCGGCATACTCCGTGAAATGCTGCGGGGATGCCGCCGGAGTGATGCTGGAGATTCTCAGGGCCGTCTGCACGGGAGCCGGCGCATCACTCAACGGCTCCAGGCGGTCAGCCTGAATGACGTCAAACCCGTCCTGATTCGTCTCGCTGCACACCAGCGTGGTGCTCGTATTGCCGAAGTCGAGGGCCACGCCTCCAGGAAATGCCGTCATTTCCTGCATCGGGCTCAACATCAGTCGCGCCTGGACCCGCGAACTCAAAACGCCAGCGGTCTGTGGATCGACCGCAAACACGTCGATGTCGAGCGGCACCGGCACCCCAAGGGCAGCAGCACCTCGTTGCCCCGCGGACTTCGTCTTGTGTGCTCCTTCCAGCAACACCGGGTGGTCGGTGTCGATCTCGATCTCCATGTCGAGCGACCGTTCGCCACTCATCGCGACGACCACGAACTCCTTGGCCTGGAGCACGTTCGGTGGCACGCGGAGAAACTGCCCCACGTACCGGCGTGCCTCCGCACCAGTCTTGTGCGGCTCGGTGGGCATGATCCTGATGAACGCGCCGAGTTTCCGCGGCAGGGAGACCACCATGTACCAGGAGTCGACCGTCCGCAGGAGGTCGGGCGTGATTTGAACGCCGTCGGTCAACTCGCTGTTGGCGATGGTGAAGGCATAACGTCGCACTCCCGTCCGGGGCACCACGTCGCGGGCATGGATCGATGCATTCATGGGAATTTCCGGCGGGGGTGACGATCAGCGAAGGGCGGCCAGACGACCACGAAACTCTGCGTACAGGGCCTTGGCGCCGGGGTCGATGCGGTCGGCATCGTTGCCGACGGCCCGGTAGCGGTGGGCCAGCGACTCGATGTGCTGCCGCACCTCGTACACGAGCCTCGACCCGTAGACGTGCGCCGTGCGCCGGACTTTTCGCCGCATGATATCGACGTAGTCCTGCACGGTGACCGCATGCTGCCCCGCTCCTTCCAGAGGGCTCGGGTCGGCCTCGATGCCTGCGAATATCGGCAGGCGAAACTCCGTCCGACCAGGCCCGCGGCCCGGCTCCAGGTAGTCCTCGCTCACCCGTGCCCAGTGCTGCAAAGGCGTGTCCAGGCCGGGAGCATCGGGCGCCGGCTGGCGACTGTTCTCGTCCTCGATGACCCGCTTGATGCCCGCCACGACCGCCTTGGTTTGAACGCCCGCCTCTTCCGCACCGGAACGGGCGAGCACCTTGGCCAAGTTGCCGTGCATGGCGCTCAGATTTCTGTCCGCCGGCATGCCCCAGCCCTCGAGCAAGCCGTCCATGTTCCGCTCCAGTTGCTCCACAAGCGGTGCGACAAACTGCGGATCGTGCGCCACGGTATCGGCGATCGCCGACAACCGTCCACTCCACAGTGCCGCTGCCCGCATCTGCTCCATCGACATGCCAGACTGCTGTTCGGCGATCTCAAGCGCGGCGATCAACCCCTCGACGATCTTGCCGAGTTTCTCGGCAACGGCTCGTCTGGTCTGGGCCCGGACTGATTCCGCAACCTTGGTCTGCATGGTTTCCCGCAGGTGCGACAGCCCGCCGTCAAGAACGAACCTGCGCCACGGCTCTACCTGGCCTGGATACTGCTGGCATCGCGGCGGCACGACCGGTTCGCCGCTCTCATCGAACCGCACAACCACCGGAAATCGGGCACTGATTTCCGGCGTCGGCCGGGCGAGGCCACCATCTGCCTGCCGCGGCAGGCCCAATAGCGCCACGTAATATGCGTTGCCGACAAAGATCACCGCATCCGTCCCCAGGCCCTGGTTCTTGAGCGTGTCGTTCAGGTGGCAAAAGGCCGATGGCTGGCCGGGATCCTCGGGGGGGCCATGGAGTTGCAGCTCGTTCAGGGCATCGCACTTCGTGACCACCATCCACACCCGGCCGCCCAGAGTGTTCCGGTGCTGATCCCGCATCGGTTCGGCGAGCGTTGAGACGGTCGCCGACTTCATCTGGTGCGACTCCTGAAACATGAAGGCACCGTCGAGCTGCGGCAGGAACGCGATCGTCAGGGCATCATCACTCTCCTTGTCGACCCCCAGCCCCGGCAGGTCGATCATGTCGATATCGTGACTCATGGCATCCGTCACGTAGTGAATCCGCACCTCGCGCAGTAGCGAGTACTTGGTCGGCTTCTCCTGGTGGGTTGCGTAATCGCGCCGCTTGGAGAATTGCCCGATCTCGACCTTGGCGACTTCCTGAAGCACATCGGAAAACTCGATGGCCGCCCGGAGCAGACCGACCAAGACGCCGTGATCCGGTGCCTTGAAGTGCGGCTGCTCCGCCGTCTGCTTCTGGGCCGCCTCCAAGAGCGACCGCACGCTGTCGTCGTACGGCAGCTTGCAGATTCGGCACAGATCCCGCACGCGGTCACGGAACTGTGCCTTCGTCATGTACTGCAGTTCGATCAGGTGCCTCTCACCGGGCTGACACTGGGGGGCCGGCTCGGCACACGGCACCAGCCGCGTCGGCACACTCGTCGTCGGTCCTCCGGAACCCTGTGGTGCCGGACACTCATCCTTGGAGACCGAGAGCAGATTTCCGACAGTGGTCGACTTGCCAGCCTGCGATGGCCCGATGAAGCCGATTGAAAACCGCTTCCGCGTCATGGTGTCGGCAAGGGCCGCGAGGTCCTGCTTGACCCCGGCGACCACCTCGCGTTCCGCGAATCGCGGCAACGTACTCAGCGCTTCGGACAGGATTTCAGCGACAGAGTTGAATCTGTCCACCAGCTTGTCGTCCTGAAGCAGCCGGCACGCTTCATGAGTCAAAGTCGCCATGCGTTCTCTCGTTATTCCGAAATGGATATGACCACGAACAACACAACTCGTCAGGGCGCGGCCCGCAACCCGGCCACCCAACCCGGCAGGGAGCGGTCGACCACATATCCGTTCTCCATCTTGATGGGCACAACGCCACCGGCCGGCGACTCGAACTCATAGACCAGCAACGCCCGGTCGCCGACCGACGCCGCATTCTCGGTGAGCTGCCGCCGCCATCGCGCCACGTCGATCTCCCAGGTGCCGCTGAAATAGCCGCCTTTCCGCCCGACCTCCACCCACCTGCCGGAACCGGGCGTCAGTGCGCCCGCCGCCACGTTCTTACGGACGAGCTGGGGCAGCTCCTTGAACCCATCTTCTTTCGCGAGCACTGCATCGAGGGCCGCCTTCTCCTCTGCCGCCTGCCGGTCCGTCAGCGGAAACATCACCCACAGTCGCTTCGGATCCACGCCTTGCGGGACGGGAAAATTGAATACCATGCGACCGTCGACGAGTTCGACCAACATCGGCGTGACCTCGAGAAAACTCGCGACCATCAGCGTCGCCTTGGTCGCATCCTGAATCTCCTTGATCGGATTGCCCACCTTGCTGGCGTCCTGCAGGGCCTTGAAGAGCAGGGCCTCGTCGCCTCTCACGTCGTTCAGGGTGACGAGGTAACTGCGGCCCATGTCCGGCCAAGCCTGGGCGATCTCGCGGGTTGTGGGCTTCGCTCCCTCCCCATCGGCCTCCTCCGTGACGCGGCACTTGATCGACCGGGGCACTCGGCCCTTCGGCAGCGTCAGGACATAACATCCCGGACTGTGAAAGCGGAGCCGAAAACCATCGGGATTCGGTGATTCGATCGCTACGGTCACCGCGTCCGCCGCACCGGCTTCGGCCTTTTTCTGCCCGTCGTGGGCCAGCTCCACCTCGACGGATTCGAGATAGGCGAACGCATTGCGGAGGTCGATGCACCACGAGCCGTCCGTACCCTTCAGCGGCTCGATCACAGCGGTTCCACCTCCCCCCTGGGCGACGGGCAAGGGCAGCGTGCCGCGAGTGACGATCGAGCGGAGCGTCGCATACGTGCCCGGGTCGACCGGCTCGATCAGCACGTCCTTCACGTTGCAGCCGGGCGTTGCCTTGCGGGCATCGTCGAATTTCTGCCGCACTTCTCCGCTCGTCGTCGATGGGTGGGTCTGGATCACCATGTAGATCACCCGTGAATCGCCAGCGAACGCCTCCATCGACACGGCCGCCGCCGCGACCGCGAGCCAGCCGACGAACGGCAGGCCAGCCGCCGTGCGAGACCAGCAGGCTTGCAAACTCATGGACATCGTGGAACTCCTGGCTACGAGCAACTGGGTTTGTTCAGGGAAGACGATGGGTTGAATCGGACGGCGCGGATGCCGACGGCGGGTTCCCACCGCGCACTCGGATCTGGCGATTCAGGAGGCCGCCACTGGAGGAGGCATGCCCTGGCAGTTCGGCGTTCACGCGCCGCACGAGCAGCGCAGCCTGGGACAGCATTTCGACCTCGTCGCTGCGCGGACGTGGCTTGCGGCGGAGGCTCTCAACCAGTTCCCGTACCGCCTTATCAACGAGGCCGGCACACTCCTCCCGCAGTTCCTGCCGGCACGACTCCGGCATCCCCTCCAAGTGAGCCAGTCCATCCCAATACGCGGCAGACGCCGTCACGTCCGGCATGGCAATCGCTTGTTGCCGCGCAACCTCGAGGCCGTCGAGTTGGGCGTACAGCGGGTCGGAGGCACACACCTGCTTGCATAACACGTGAGGATTACACGGCGGAAACATCCAGGCGTAGAGAAAGGGCGCTGCAGCCGCCGCGGCGAAGATGACCGTGATTCCAGCCATGGCGGGAGCGGCCCGGCGGAGCGCTTTCTGCCACAGCGGCGGCGGCGCCGGCGGCTTGAACAAGAAGTGCTCGCTCGGTCTGGCCGCCTCGAGTCGAGCCGCGAGATCGTCGCATGTCGCCACATGGCCGAGCAACGCAGGGGCAATCACTTGATCCCAAATCGGGGCCAACGTGTCCGGAGCCTTGTCGCGGCCTGGCATACCCAGAAAGGCCCGCCCCGGGCCGCACCATGACCGGACTGTCTCCTCGCCCGCAAGCGCCACCGCAATCAGCCGGGCCAGCAGCCGCACGTCCTCGGACTGCGCGACCGTCTGCGTCGCGGCACGCTTCCCCATTTCCAAGCCACCGGCGGCACGATACCCCCGAAGACCATCGGCGTTGCGCCGTCTTGCCCCATGCTCGAAAAGCAGGTCCAGCACCGGCTCGGCAATCCACTTGGGCTCTCGCAGGCCATGCTCTTCGTCCCAGAAAAAACCCACGTCAGGAAGCACAACCCGGATCGCCCCATCCCGAAGCTGACACACCAGAACGGACTGCGTCTGGAGAAAACCGAGGCTGCCGCCCGCCTTGTGCAACCGTGCCGTGAGACGCACGAGCTCGAGGACGGCGGCATCGAGTTGCTTGAGTTCCTCGTCATCTTTCGCCAGTGCCGAGCGACGAGCCGCGAGTCCGGCATGCAAATCCGACAACGTGCGATAGCGCGGCGGCTCATCCTCGCCCCATGGCATCGCAAACGAGCGTCCGCGTCCACTGGGGACCGGCGCCCAGACGGTCATGCCCTCGACCAAAGGCGGCTCGCAGTAGACGACCCCTGGGTCAACGACCTTCAGAATTCCGTAGCCGGAGACCTGCCCCGCGTGGTTCTCTTCGGAAGAGTCCAGCGCGGCCCATTGGGTGGACCACCCCGTGACGCCCCAGCCTGGCAGATCATGCGGCATTGCGTGCGTGCCGCCGCACCAGCGGCGAGAACCCGTGGCCCATAAAGGGTACGCCTTCAAAGTGAAGCCACCCTCCTGCTAAAAGCATACAGCCCTCTTCAGGGGGATCAACCGCTGCCCGCAGAGCATTCACCAGGTGGGATGCGAAGCAGCCATAGGTCGAGCCAAGGGTCGGCACGCGCCTTGTGATGGTGCGCTGACCGCCACATACACCTTCCATTCGAAGACCGCCGCTCCCTGTGGCGCAAGCCTCCAGGCTTGCGAATCCAGGTTGTGGAGCCTCAGGCCAGGATTCGACGGTCAGAGACCGCCGCTGCAGAGCAAGTCCAAGACCGCCGCCTCGCAACTCACGCCGCGCCGACGGTCTGCGGCTGGGCCGCCGCCACGCTCACGTAGGCCTGGCGGGCCTCGAGGCACACGCGGCGGAACGACTCGGGCCGGCTCACGCCCGGCAGGCGGAGCGTCTCGATCGGGCCGCGACGAAACACGAGATCACCGGCCGCGTACCACTCCTGGCCGGGCTTCACCACCAGGTCGATGGCGTCGAAGCGATCGAGATCCACGAACTGCTCGACCCGCGGGTTCACACCCCGCTCGATCGTGACGCGACGATTCGTGAGCCGGTAGCGCTTGAACGCCCAGGGCAGCCGCATCGACAGATAGAGCATCAGCCCGACGGGAATCGTCGCCAGCAGCGCGAGCCGGCCGACGGAGATCGGGCCGAAGCCCCCCTTGATGCGATACAGCCGTCCGAGGGCCTGGCCCAGGCCGGTGCTGGCCACCGACGGCCAGACCGTCATCACGGTCGCCTCGGCGACGGCGGGGGGAACGACACCGGAGATCGTTTGGGCTCGCGTCATGCCGGAAATCCTACCCATTCGGGAGCCGGCCGGAAGGCCCTTGCCGTTCACCGCTCTTCCGCCTTCGGTTGAACCCGCTTTTCCACGCCGATCACGCGGACCGTGGCCGGGGCCAGCCGGGCCTCGACCGCCTCCCAGCCCGGTGGCTGGCCATCCGCTTCGGCCGGCACGAGCTCGACCTGCTGCTCCTTCAGCAGCGGCCAGAGCGCCTCGACGGGAATCCCCAGGCCGCGGGCGTTCCCCGTGGCATCGGTCCGCGGCGTCGCCCCCACCAGCCCCACCAGCCGCCCCGTGGCATCCACGATCGGCCCGCCCCCCAGGCCGCGCGAGACGGCCGCCGAGTGCACGAAAGCGTTTCCCAGATCACTGCGCGGGGCCGCGACGACCGTTCCCCGCCGCACTTCCATCGGCTCGCCGGAAAGCAGTCCTCCCACCTTGTTCGCGGCCACCACCTCACCGGCGACGGCCGACAGCTTCTCCCCCAGCGGCAGCGGTGGAGCGGTCAACGCCTCGCACTTGAGCAGCGTGACCTCCGGATCCTCCAGCGACGCCACCTCGGTGGCGGCCAGCCGCCGCCCGGGAGTCGCCGGATCCTCGACCCACACGTCGCCGAACTCGACAAGCACGCGCCGGCTCGTGAGCACGTGCCCGGCCGCGACCACCACCCCGCTGGCCGTGCGGCTCCCGACCACCCAGTCCCGTGGCGGCTTGAGCATGGCCGGCAGAGTGGTCACAGCCCCGGGAGTGCAGCCGCTGCCGCTCAACGAGAGCAAGGCGGGCTGCCGCCCGGGCGCCGCCTCAATCGGCTTCAGGTTGAAGTCCCTGACGATCGCGCGATAGAGCGCGGTGACGTCACTCAACACCCGATCGGGAACTTTCTGCCGCCTCTGCGGCGCGCTGGCGATCATGAGCCCCAGGTTGTCGGCCGCCGCCT
>Ga0315901_10003028_pt1 | contig 22271 bp, 14 predicted proteins | sample LakEriMetagenome_10_FD_203761 | JGI IMG/M metagenome (GOLD analysis project Ga0315901, IMG submission 203761) | Freshwater fungal communities from buoy surface, Lake Erie, Ohio, United States - Buoy 2 MA116 | ecosystem: Environmental > Aquatic > Freshwater > Lake | place: USA: Lake Erie, Ohio... | reverse complement strand
CTCGGCCCAAATTTTGGCGGTTTTCGAGGACGGTAAGCGAGACATAAGCAGGATCTCCTTGAGAACTGGGATAGAAACAAGGGCGCACCTTGAATCTACCCGCAAGCAGGCCCTGCGCTGAGAAAAACCCGATCAGGCGCGTGTACGCTTACACAAAGCAGATTACCGCGTAGCCGAAATTCTCCATCCAAGCACTAAAATGCAGTTGTTGTCGGATACCCGCCACGATCCAGAACACCAATGCGGCAAGCGAAAATGCGTAATGTGCCCAAGTAACCCAAGATCGCTGGTGCCAATAAAACTTAGCGCAAAAAGGGGCGAGGTCTTTATGGCCAAGCTCGTCGAGAAGCTGGTAGTGCGTATCGGCCTCGATGTCTGCAACGGATAGATTTGTCATTAGCCTTAGCCTGTGCGTTGTTGACGCCCCACCGCTTTTCCAGGTTCCCTAAGCACCCGGTCGCGGGGGTAGGTGCAACGGTTGGTTTCCGCTGTTTTTCTCAACTGGGCGATTCGGTTTGAAGGATGAAGCAGGATATTGGTGGACCTAGTTTCGAGTCTATTCCAAATGACAGCCCAGCACAGTTTCCCAGAACAATCTAGCATCTTTATGGATGCTGCGGTTTGTAGACCCGCGTGGCTGGCATTGTAGTCGCAAGCGAGATGTCCCACAGATACACGTCGCTCATGTAGTAGGCTCTGTCCGCAGAGCCCAAGAGACCCATGGGTACACACCCCTACGAACCCGGCCCTTCTAACGTACTATTTGAGTGCTGAAAACCTGGGGACTGTCCCCAGGTTTTTGTCATATTGGCTCCCATGGTAGAGCGATTGTCCCCAATCGCTCTTGGTCGTCGGTAACGACGGGTCTTTTGGGCTTTTGTTTGAAGATGCCGCAAGCCCTCCGGTGAAGGGTCAAGTGTCGTGTTCCACGCTCGAACACTCGGGAAACCACTGGATATTTAGACTCACCGGGCAGATTGCGCCGTTCCGCTATCATTTGCCGATTACTAGGAAATACAACTTCATCAATGTCCCGATTTGACGGTAATGGGCTTGCGCCGTTCCGCTGAGAACGCGGGGACTGTCCCCAGGTTTTTGTCACGTCTCCTAATGCATGAGACTAGAATTCTTCTTCAAACCACCTCAAAAACTCCTCGATTTCGTTCCGACTCTTTGCCGTGAAAAGACGTGCTTCAACCCCTGGAGGAAGGATGAACCATTCCAAGTGGCTATTGAACCTGCGTAATCGGTGGTGCAGTGTCTGTTCCAACTCATAACCAAAGTGTGTGTAAACGACATTAGCGATCTCGCAAGGAAATGCCGCGGATGTCTTTATCTGTGCAAACCTTAAGTCAAGCGAATTCGTGATACCTATCTTGGTCGCCGGCCCCTGTTTGATGAAGTAGAGGCAAGAGTCCGTCGTCTGATCGAAATCGTACTTCTTTAGTACTGAGTTCCACAGAAAGTCCTCGTTCCCGCCAGCTTCAACTTCTATGCAGTAATTTGAAATATCAGATGGGTTGATCGCGCCCAGAACACTTTCTCCGTACTTTTTTGTTGTTCGGGAAATGAATTCTGTTCTAATCTCAGCTCTAACTTGGCTTGAACGATCTTCAGAGCCCGCCTCCCACAGTGCAAGTCTCTTACCATCCTCGCGTATATGTGCGGAGAGTACAATCTTGATATTAGATCTCAAAAGCTCTTTGCGTACGCCCGATTTCCCGTGCTTGTATTCAATTTCAGTTCTTCTTGTCTGCCAATCTTTCCCGGTCTCCTGAGCCACGATCTTGTCCATGTGGTACTCACAGTGGCGATTGTCTTCCTTGATCTTACGCGCTTCCTCCTTTGTATAACCTGGGATCGCGTGATCGCACCATATGAAGTATCCACCGGGAAGCCGAAGACTGTCTCCCCATGCAGGCGGCGCAGGCCTCTTAACTGGCGCCCAATTAATCCGATTTGTCCGTATTTCTTCGTATAAAACCCAAGCAAATGTTAATTGCTCAAGCCAAACCTCTTCGCAATGCGAACACATCTTGTTAGCAACTGAACTATGGGCCCCAGTCTCGCGATCGTCATCTTCGTTTGGTTGATGGCCCCCGCGTGAAGGGAAATTACTACTAGCATCACGGGTCGCGGCGTATATGCAGTCTTCACACATGTATTCGAAATTATGGCTGGCCCAGGCCTCAAAAGAGTCAAGGCACTCATCTATTTGCGTGAAGTCTACCGCATCTCGTTTCCGCTTCACACAGAGGGAATGATGTGCAACCAGACGGTCTCTGGCTTCATACACCTTCGCCATGACATTGCGATCTGAAATAAAAAACTTCCGATTTCTACCACTCATAGATGCAACTCCCAATAAATCTCATAGATGATTTGTTTAGCGATACACCGGGCTTTTAAGGACGGCTCCTACGCGCGAAGATCTGGAAAAAAAGGTGCATTCCTGACCCGAATCACTCAATTATTTTTTTATCAAATCGCTAACCCTTGGCTTGGTTCATAATTTCGATTAACGCCCAATTGGCTTCCTCGGCTCAATTAGCCTCCTCGCTTGTCGCGATCGATATTTTTGGCCAATATCTTGGAATAAGATTCTCAAAAACTTCAGTGACCGACCAACATGGGATCGCAGAGCTGTAACTTCCAGACGAATTATTCCGCGTCAGTGTCCACTCGCCTACACGATATTGGCTATTACTAAACGTCACTGGGAACATTATTGACATGTCCAGTGTTGCAATGTTGTCAGATTTGTGTGGTGCTGTAATCGCGAAGTGAGCCCCAACTTTGTTTCGCCAGACTACAACATCGTACAACTCGGGTATTGCGTTAATGTATCCATCAACTGATTCTTTAACAGTTTTGAACTTCGTTGGATCGCTCAAATCGGTTCGAGTGAAATCATTCATCGACAACCCGCGGACAAAGCCAACCAATCGTGCATAATTGCAAAGCGACACGCCGAACCAGTGAAAGAGGCAAGCAACCTGATCAAGATTGTCTTTTGTGCCATCAACGTCCAAACCATAAAGCTGAATTTTAAGCTTTGCACTGAATTTCGCTTGCCAAACTAACTCTCGCTGCTTGATATGCCTAGCGATACCAACAAGTCCTGTCGATAACATTTGTAGCGTCCGCTGTTCGTTGACGAAATTGTTGTGACCTATAGAGACGCCTGCGATGGCATCGAGTGTCACATTTGGCATAGCTAGGTCCTTTGGGTGGTGCAGTGTGAACTCGACTAGTTGTTCGTTTACCTAAGAATGGGATCATGCTTTCCACGCTCGTCCATATTGTCTCTGAGCGTTTCTCCCTACTTGGGGCATACTTCAAGTGCGATAGGCCAGTGCTTGCGTGCACCGGCGCAAGGAATTCAGCAACGAGTGGCATCAGTTGTTTCTGTGCGTGTTTGTCTGGTAACGGAAAACAGAAGGTGAACAAACTTCGGAGCATTCTAGCCTCGATCGCGCCGGCCATAACCCCAGGGTCATCTGTCTTTGATGCGTTTCGCGGGTTATGAAGTCGAGAAAAAGCGGCTATCGCGCCCCGTAGCCACGCGAAACCTCAATGAATTCGCCGCCTTAGGGAAACCTTACGCCCAAAAGCTCGCAGTCGTGACCGGCCGGTTATGAAAAAGAGGTTCCAAAACTCGCGCTTTTATCGCGCGGGGCATAACCGGGAGGTCATTTTGGTTTTCCAGTTTTCGTCCGGGTTATGAAGTTCGAGACTTTTCTATAACCCCCCAACTGACATAACAGGTCGCGCGACTTTGAGACTCCCGAGAGTCGGGGTGCCAAAGGCAGAAAAAGCACCTAAGACGATTCGCGCGCGGGTTGGTAGAGACATCGCACGATAGAGAGTTTGAGACTGGGCCGGCGCGTGGAAACCTTGGAAAATACTGCGTAGAAACGCGAACAGGCCGACGTTTTGAGGCGTCGGCCTGTTGCTATAACCGGAGGGTCGAACTGAGTTCGATTTCCCTTATTCAGTTGCGGGAGCCAAACTCTCTTCGAAAACCATCCGAGACATCTCACCTGACACCATCATCGATGCCCAGGGTTGGCTTCGCCAAGGGGAGACCAAACCAAGTAGTTGGTTCTCCCTTGAGGCAACGGCTGGTGCAATGCAGCAAACTGAATCCAGAGAGAGTCCCAGTCCGCGACATTTCGCCCTTCAAGGCGTTTCGTGATAAAAGCGACCGCTCCTTTATTTACTCAAGAGGCTCCTGTGTTTCGTCGTCTGGTTGGGAATCATGGAGGATTTCTTCCTTGACGTATTTTCGAAATGCACGAATTGACGAAAAGGTTCTGAAGCCTGCTAGGCTTGCTGCGTCTTCGACTGTTTTGTCTTCATCGATCAGGACGCAGACAGGATCTGACAACCCTGGTTGTAAACCGTCGGGCCAAGCCAAATCCAAAAACGCAAGTTGCTCGCCGGTTTCGGCTTCAATCAACTCGTATGCCATCGCACCTTGCGGAAGCCCATTCCTTAGACACCAACGATTGCATCGGAGTAATCTCTCTTCTTCTTCGTCGGAATCGATACCTCCAGGGACGTATTCTGCGGCGCGTCGGACGAAATCGGTTGTGTCTAGATCGACCGGATCCGGTACATCTCCATGATAAAGCTTTTTGAGAAATTCGTTTGCTGCCTCTGCGAGCAGTTGTCTTCTAGCGTCGAGGAAATCTGCATAATTCTTTGCCTCGAACAGCTTTTTCTTTCCAACTGGAATCCAGTGAGACTCAATCGAGCCAGGAGTCCGTTTTTGGTACTCCGGAACGTACTCGATAGGATCTCGATCGGTTACCTCAAGATTGGTCTCCTGAGTGAGAAACGTAAAGTTCGCAATTGCGTTGACTTCTCGCTTTCCCAAACCGGCTTTGTAGAGTAATGCTTTTGGGAAAAAGTGATGGATTTGCAAACTGGAAAGGTGGCCGAGAAGGTGGTTAGAAAGCTCGTCTCCAGTTCCCCAATCGCGAGCATGACAAACGCGGGTCATCATATACAGCAACGGGTAGAAACGATTGCCCTTGCTAGAGCCAGAGAAGTCTTGTTCATTGAGTTTAAGATCGCCCCTATTGTCACGAAGATTTCCTATTAAACTGTCTAGCGCACCATTTTCGGATTCAGAATTAGCCGCTTCGATGGCCTCAAGATCCTTATTCAAAACGCTCTCAGTTGAGCCGGAATATCGCCCCCACAGCAGGGTGTGAACATACCAATAGAGCAAGCGATCACGTTCGGCCTGGCTTTTTAATTTGCCACCTCTTTGGTGCAGGTAGCGAGCCATCAGGGGAATAGCAAACCTGCTACCCAAAACACGGTCGTGATCGAGCCCCAGCCGGCTTGCGATCAAGTTGAGAACTCTATCGATGATAGACTCTGTCAATGCGAGGCCGTCCTTGAATTCGGACGTAGAGACATCTTTCATCGCCGTAAAGAGCGCCTCTCCTGTCACTACTGCATTGATGCATCGAAGTAGCCAATCCAGCGAAAACTCATACCCAGCCTTGCGCCACTTTGCCAGTCGCTTTTTCATTTCATCGCGAGCATCTGGCCATTGGGCGCAAATACGTGCGAGCGTCAAATCACCTTTGGAAAGCTTTGTGCCACCGCTATTGACCCGATTGAAGATATCAACAACGACATCGACCGTTTTATCCGCACCGGAAACCTCCTCTATGTGAAGATCGATTGTTTTGATGTTCTCGATGGCGTTGATTCGATTGAGATACTGCGGAATGTTAGCCTGCAGATCAGGAATCTGAAGGAGCTTCTGCATCGTTTTCCCCGCTCCTTCTTTCAAAACCTCCGTGACGTCTAACCAACACGGGTCACCCTTCATTTTTGTGGGCAGGTAAAACTCAAAGACCTCATCCTTGATATTGAAATGGAGTCCTGTGAATGCTTTTGCGTCGCCATCGAAGAACTTTGGTGGCCTTCCTCGAATCAGACCGTACAAAGAGCTGATTCGCTGCTGACCATCCAATAGCAACTTTACCGATCCAAGCTGGAGCGGCTGATCTCCTCGTGCTTCGGCGTTCTCTGTCTGCGTTACCCAAACAAGCAGACTACCAACCGGATGTTTTCGATAGAGCGAGTACATCAGCCCGCGGACTTGCTCGCGATTCCAGACGTAGCCTCTCTGAAATTCAGGTAATGCCATTGCGCCGAGGTCGATTTGATCAAGGATGGTTTGGATCTGCATGTTCGTTTTAGTAGGACGGGTTTGGTTGATTCGATTTACTTCAATTTTGCACGGTACTGAATTGGCTGGATATCAAATCCGGAAATAAGTTGACTACCTGAGTACCTGTGGGCTGTGGGTTTGATCAATGCGTTTGTGATGACGTAGAGCACGAACCGATTATCCGTTTGAGCTTTGCCGAGTTCATTGGCGGTTAACACGATCTGCTGTTCGTTGCCGGTCGCTCCCTTGACCTCGACGCATTCAACCAATGAGCCTTTCGTACAATGAAGGTCATAGCCGACGTTCTCACGTTCGACGGATCTAACACTCCATTTTTCTTTTCTGTATTTTGCTTTGACGAATCGAATTGCGGCGCGTTCTACCTTCTTTCGAATTTCGGGATCTGGTTGGAAGAAACTAAACGAACCTGGCTTGGGCTTAGGAAGTGGCTTTTTTGGCAGTGTTTCCGTGGAACCAAATCTAAATTCCAAATAGTCCTGTGCCGCCTTGTTCAAAATACGACCCATCACCTGGCGGTATGGAATCTGGTATCCGGAATTCTCTTTGATACTGGCTACAGTAATTGGCATCGATTCAGGGAGAACCTGGAGCGAATCCACCGGACGACAGTACTCACCGGCTTCGTTAAAAATTGACCTGCTCGGAGCCGCATAGACATCAGTTGCTTGAGCTCTTGCGATGATTCCATAACCTGCACGGAAGAAGTAAATCCAGTCCCCTTGCTCGGGCCGATTCAAGGTCACCTCGGCTCCGAGACCTTTGCAAGAGCCCCAAGCAGCAACTACGCGTTGCCTAATCAGTTTTTTATACTTGCCCTCACCTTCAGGCTCAGTTTCGTCGGTGTTGAAAAGCCAATGTTCCATGACGCGTTTCCTCTGTACGGATACTCAAATTGAGTGTGGCATTGTTTTCATGGCTAAGTTTCGGCCTGTTTTACTTTTGACCTACTCCCAAGACTTAGACTTGAATTCAAGTGCGTTGGCATTCTCTGAGACAGCACGTTTGATTTGGTCTGACGCTCCAGATGGGAACTCGGCGTTGATTTCGAGCGTAATTTCGAGGTTTGCGTTTGGATCACCTGCGAGAATGCTGATGATTTCCTCGGCGACTTGCACCAGTTTCATTTTGGCTGCTGATGGCTTTATTTGAATCGAGCCATGAAAGGATTTAGGCTTAGCTGGTGGAGTCGGACCGGGAGCAGGTTTCTCAGTGCCACCGGTCGGTCCTGTTCCTCCAGAGGTCGAGCCATTTCCAGTGGTTCCTGGTGTCGAGTCGCCGCCTTTATTGCCGCCACCGCCAGCGGCAGCGTCGCGGGCTCTCTTTGCTGCTTCCTCGGCGTCTTTCGCTCGTTGAAGAGCAGCGGCGTATTCACTAGCAGCGGTTGGTTCGATCAGAAGCAACGTGTCGTCAAACTGGACGTTGGATTCGCCGACTTGGAATCCGGTGTACTTTTCGCCATCAACCCCGTAAGCCGTACCAAAGAAATCTGCAGAGCCAGCACCTGTGCGGATCGCTTGGCTGAGCGAATCGCGGTTCTTGAGTCGAGGCAAATAAAGATACCGGAGAGTGTCCTCCCAGAACGCCATCGCTCCAGCCGATGTTTTCCCATCCTTCCAGTAAAGTTCTTTGAGCTTCGTGCGAAGGTGGATTGGTGACCAATTGGTGATCACCAGTTCGTTTTCAAGACAAACTCTCTCGATTTCATTGCCAACGGAATTTCCGGTTGTGTTTAGTGGAAATGCTTCGACCGATGGCTTTGGATCTGTTGCCGAGTTTTGCACTGGGCAGAGCAACCATTTGTAGCATTCCCTTGCAGCTCGCGGCACAACTTCCTCGGCGCTCTGCAGCTCCTTTTCGGCTTGCTTCTTTTGAAGAAGATCGATATTGAGCCGGCCTTCCTTGACGTCCTCGACGATCGAGCTCCATGCGAGTGCAACTCGTGCGGTGTCTCGCAATCGAGCAAGAACCGCCATGTCAGGTGCTAAAAAGATGAGTCGGTTTCCACGGTAACGTGGCTTGGTCCCATTGCTACGAACGTAGTCCAGTACTGCCTGTTCGGCAGGTTGTTTGAGGTCGCGTGAGTGACTGAACTGTGGATCCAGGACTACCAAGCGAAGCGAACTGTCGTCCGGTACATCGCCATGAGGCGTAAAGATGTGAACGCCGTCAAAGAAAGAGGTACTGCCAACCATCTTCTTGAGGGCTTCACCGATCTTGCTTCGAACATCGGTGTCATCTTCAAATCGTCGCTTGCGGTCCTCCATCTCTCGGCGCAGGTTAGCGCGAGTATCGAACCAAAAGCGAGTGGCTTCCTGCGCTTTGTCACCGGAGCTGTTGAGGTAGTGGAGGCGATCCGCCAAGCGGTTCAGGGCGTCGATGTAGGTAGCTGAGGTCTGGCCCGGTTGCAAACAACCGAGCAGGACGCGGGCTCGATCGAGGCCTCGGATTCCGGCCTTGCCGGCGACGGACGAAGGAGCACTACCCAGGAACAGCGTCCGAGCCACGCGGCGAGCGGCGTTCACTTGGCCGAAGCGGGGCTCCTTATTCTCCAGTTCGGTTGTCTCGGCACGGTCGCCATCGATGTCCTTTTCGACAACGGCGTCCCAACCAGCAGGCAAATAGTAGGTCAGTTCGTTCCGGGAACTGCCATCGTGCAGTGGGAGACTGCCGGGCAGAATCATCAGGTCTTTGTTGTCATCTTTCCAGAGTCGGTAGATGACCTTGGCCATCAACTTCAGCACGCCGCGTGTCCGCTGAAATCCATCAATGGTGGTCCAGTCTTCGTACAGCCGATCGAACACCTCGGGATGGATCGGGTAGGCTTGCACCAGTCGATCGTAGTAGCGGCCTTCCTGCGTTGCGGCGGATAATTTGGAACCTTCCGCCACATAGGCATCCGCAAAGGCTCGGCATACTGCGTCGCGGGTCTTGCCGTCGCGTACCGGCTCAAACAATCGCCTACGCACGATCTCGAACGCTTCTTCGGTGGCCACGGGTTTCCACAAAGCCTGAATGCGGCCGAAGGTCTTTTCCAGTGCTCGGAGTGCTGCGACGCCACGCTGGCTGCCAGCTTCGACTTCGGACTCCGGCAACGATGCCAGGACGATGGCATTTAGAACGAGCTTCACGGCTTCCGTGAGCGCCTGGATAAACGACAAGTTGGTGTCGTAGCTGCCGCCGCTCAGGGTTTGGCCTTCTGAAAACTGTCGGACGTAGGCAACGAGTTCATCGATCAGTACGACGCACGGCGCGTACTGGGCCAGCAAATCACGCAACAGGTCTTTCCCCGGTGACGTTCCCGTTGCGTCGGCTTCCTTCACCATCGCATACCCCTCACTCCCGCCAAGCTGCCACGCCAGCTCGCCCCACAACGTCTTGATTGTTTGCTTGCCGTGTTTCCAGGCTTGGCCGGGCGCGTGAGCCGTCCCGTCCAAAACGGCAACGCGGGCCTGGGGGACGTCCATCATTCCGGCTTGCTCGACGAGCGAAGGAATACCAGCCAGTTCCGAAAGAGCGCACTTGCGCGTGGCCAGGTGGTATACGGCCAGCATGGTGTGCGTCTTGCCGCCACCGAAGGCGGTTTGAAGCTGGATGACCGGCTCTCCACCGTTGCCAACCAGCCGCTGGGCCACCTGCGTCAACAGCAATCGCATCCCCTCGGTAATGAAGGTTCGATCGTAGAAGGCAGAGGCATCCTGGTATTCTTTGGTCGCTTTGCCCGAATGCACTGCCGTAATGTCGGCCGCGAACTCGGATTGCTGAAAGGTCCCTTCCAGCACGTCGCGATGCGGTACAGCAATTTCTCGCCAAGGTTTCATTGTCATTGGTTACTACCTGAAACGTGATTTCATTTATCCAATTCGTCGCCAGCGCGACGCCACGTTGAGCGTGGTCGAGTTTTACTGATCAAAATCGGATCGCCACAAATGCACTGCGCGGCGCGCCAATTCTTCCTGTCTGGAGTTAATTTGCGCAACGGTCCATTCGTTAGGTGGATCCGTCGCTATGGCAAGCGTCAAGTGATAACGACTCTTGACAAATTCGCCGATCTTTTCGGGAAACAGGCCGTTGCCAACTTGTCGATTGAGCTTGTTTTCGAGTAGCGTGAGATTACCAATTCGATAGACCTGTTTTGGCCACTCTGGCTCAGGAATCGCGGTTGCCCATGCATCCGATGGATTCTCAGGCAGAATGTGCTCAATGGTTCCCGTGTCTGTTTCGAAATCCAAGTCTCGACCCGACAAATCCTTTTCAAGTCGGCAAAGGATGTACTTGGCCAAATGCTTCGACTGACCGGAGGTGGAGACCTCAAATAGTTCGAAGTTCCTCCGAAACTGTTCATCCTCGACGTAACTGGGTTGAAGTTGTTCGAATACTTTGGATACAGAGTTCGCCCGTCCATCGAGCACCGCTTTGGCGGCTCGATGGTAGAGAGGCTCGAGGTCATTCGTATTCAGTCCACTCACCGTGGTAAAACGAAAGGTGAAGACATTCACCAATTTGAGTACTCGCGCAAAATCCTCTTTTGAAAGCTTTTCCCAAGCGGCAAAGAGTAACGGAACCGACTGCTGACCCCGAAGCAATACGCGTTCGCGAATGTAAGGTCGACAACCGGGATGGTCGATCCAGTATTCGTGTGCCGGGTCGCTGAGTGCCGCGAATAGCTCAGCGCGGCTTTCCAAATCCTCCATCAGGTCGAACACATCTTGCGTCTTGCGAACCCTTTCGCGAACGATCTTGAAGAGTCGATTAGATCGTATTTTTGGCTGCTCGCATAAAAGATGGTATCGCAGAAACTCAGGAAATCTTTCCTGGCGAATTGTGCCGAGCATGGACTGCCATCGTCGATGCAGCGCCTTGAGATCGGTTTTAGTCTTTACACATGAAAACAGATAATTCTTGAGCAAATCAGTCGATGATAGCTCCAGGCCACGCGCGTTGAGTGTTTCAAAAACAGTGTAGGCATTCAACTCATCATCGACGGTAATCAAAATGAACAGTAACTGTCTTGCAATTGTCTCGTTCAGTAACTCAGCTAGTTCTTTTCCATTCGGACTTTCGCCGAAAATAGCGCCGACTTTGTTGTCGAACCACTTGAAGCACTCCCAAAGCAGGCGATTGGATCTGCTGAGCCCGCGCGGGTTCAATGGTTTCCGAAGTTGAACGAGATAGTCCTGGTAAAACGGATCATCAGTGTCATTGAGAGCCAACTTGCTCTTTTCGATTAGTGATGCCGGGTCCTTTTCGCCGATGAATCTGGCCCGCAAACTGGAAGTTCGTTCTCGATTCGCATCCGCATCATGGTTATTTTCGGCTAACTGTTTCAAACGGCCAATTACCACAAGTGCCAGAATGCTCAAAGTCGCAAGTCGCTGCTGCCCATCAATCACCAAAAAATCGCGATCAGTCTTACCCTGCACGACCAGAGCGCCCATGTAGTGCCGATCCTTGGGGTTGGCTCGCAAGGCCAGAATGTCGTTCCACAAATCGTCCCATTGTTCTTCAACCCACGAATAGTCGCGCTGATAGGGCGGAATCGCGTACTGTCGGCCATTGCCTAACAATTCGAGAAAATTGATCGTTCGCGTATCCAGCATGATTGATTTCGACATGACAACATCTCTCACTAATCAAACAGTGTGCGTTGGGTGGCGGTCGGTTCTTTCGCGGCGGCGGATTCGATGCCGGACCAGGAGGTGACGACTTCGTTGTAAGCGCGGGCGTCTTCGGCCCAGTTCTTGCGCTCGCAGAGCGTGTAGAGCCGGTAGGCGAGTTGCCGGGCGGCTTCGGCTTTGGACTCGACAGCGGCAAAGACCGCCGCCGCTCCCGTCTCGCCGTCGGTGTTGAAGACGCGGATCAGTTGGTGCAGGACTTCCCAGATCGGAAGACGTTGATCAGACTGCGGGTCCCATACGGCTGGGTAGTCGGCCCATTTCAAAAGTCGCACGTTACCACTGGCAGAATGAAGCACACCCGCGTTCTTGACGCCGTCGACGCTGGTTCCTTTAGACCGGGCAAGAACATCTGCTTCCCCAAACTTACGGGTCTCCCAACCATACTGCTCGAACCAGTGCAAGCAAAACTGGGTGTCGGCATCGAAGTCGTCTTCAGCTAAAAAGCGGTTAATCAGTTGAAGTGCTGTCCGAATTGTCATTGGCGTTCCATCGGCTTCGAGCACAGCTTCATAGCGGCTAAAGATGGCCATCCCGGGGCCAATGATCGCTTGCGACAGGTCCACGGGGGCGACCGGTGAGTGAAGCCCCTCACTCTCGCGAGTCATCGCATCTAGCGCTAGTGGTAGTGCCTCATTGAGCACTCGTACGAACTGCCGCCGCGAGATCGTTCCCGCGTTTACTGCCCGAAGCCGACACACCAGCACGATCGACGACGCGAGCGCGTTCTTATCCATGTTGCGAAACCCGCCGCTTTTCTCAGTTCTAACTGGCCAAGTGCCCGTGACCGCGAGACCAGACTTCAAGACCGCATCAAGAAAAGTTTCCCATCCTGTAGAAGTGACTCCCTCTGTCGTTTCGGATTCCAATTGTTTGAAGGCGTAATAGATGGTAATTGGGGCTGCTGGGTGAGCCTGCACAGCGAGATTGCGCAATGCATTTGTCATGCCGTCGAGGAAGAATTTCTCAGCTTTTTCTTTTGTGCCGTGGCGGTGCGGCGTGGCTACTAATTCGTCCGCTTTCGGTACTGCAATTGTTGCAAGCAGGTTTGGAAACACAGACCTCAGAGACTGTCGAAGCCAGACGTAGAAGAAGTCCGAAAGGTCAGCATAGCCAATATTGTCATAGTACGGTGGATCAGTGGAGACGAATCTGTTTTTGGAAATGGTTTGTTCGGTCGCACTAGCTTGGCTAACGTGACCCTGCAACGGATTCACGACAACTGTTTTTTCAATCGCATTCGCTGAAAGACCACACATACGTTCGAAGTTGCCTGAAGATTCGCCGAAGACATTGGCCTCTGCATAATCCCACGTCATGGACAGCGCTTGCCTACCGAAAGTGCTGACGACGTGCAACTTGGTCGGCAATGGACTCCAGGTGCAGATAACTGTGCTTCCTTCCGATGTCTTATCTACTGCGAAGCCTAAATACACGCTAACTGCTTCCGCATAGGCTTTAGCTCCTGTTCCACCTGCATCGAGGGACGTATCATTGTCGGACAATCCAGCGGTAATCGCATCTCGTTGAATCCTCTCACGCGCCTCGCTGATTAGATCGCCAAACGTTGTCAATGCCACTAACTGACGCGCAGTGAACAGGTCTCCGTAGGTCGTCATCCCATATCCAACAACTCTCTCTGACATCCCTGGAACGATACACAACTCTGGTCTCCACGTAGCCTGAGCAGCGCCTGCCAAAGTTTCTTGTTCAACGGATGGCGATAGGTAGACACGTCCGCGAGGTACTTCGGCGACGATTGCCATGAGCTTTTGCCCCATCCTTCCGGCCAGCGACTCCCCGCGAATGTACTCGTAGTCAATCGGTGTATTTGACATCAGGCAAAAGAATGCTGAGCGTTTGCCGGCCTTTGTACCAGTCTTTGCGTCGGCAGTTGGCTTACCGACCCTCACAGTAAACATGTAGCCGCTCTTGGAGATCACTGGCTGAACATAGGCTTCACTACCCTCCTTGCTGCTTAGAATAAAGCTGCTCGCGAGCGGCACGTCGATGTGCGAGAAGGCAGGATTCGGGCTCTTCACCGTTCTCGCCCAAATCCAAGCGATGACCGTTAGCTTTTCGCCGAGTATCGGTTTCAAATCCGCGCGTTCCGCAACTATTTCCTTCGTGACTTCGATCTTCGGATACAGGTGGCCAATTCGCCTGAACGCTTCATCTCGTATCCACTTCCCGTAGTAGCGAATATCGTTAGCGAGACCGATTGCACCAGAACCTATCGCTTCGAGATTCAAGCTCCCGTTTTCCGACCTTGGATGGACTGGCGGTCGTCCGGCAAATTTTGGTGGAATCTCTATCATTGCCTTATTGATAAGGACAGCGACAGGATTCAGGTCACTGGCATACGCATCCAGCCCCAACCGTTGCGCTTCTAGCGGAATCGTTCCACCACCGGAAAATGGGTCGTGCAATCCCGGCATTTTTTCGTGATTAAACAACTCGGACGCTTGCGGATGGCCTTCATTTAACTCGCAGGTTTCTCGCCAGCTGCGGTAGATTTCTTCCCTCGCCTTTTTCAACACAGTCTCGTTGGTCGTGTTCTCCCATTTGACCAGTTCTTCGATGATCAAGAACAACCGCGCGCGAGCCTTAGTCCAATGGCCTTTGACTTGGGAGTTAGGTTCAATCCCGGGGTTCTGACATCGCCAGAGATCCTCAGGATCGTGAACGAGTTGCGAAAAGATCATAGCCCTCGCGGCCGCCAATGGTCGCCGGGCCCACCACAAGTGCAACGTGCTGGGATGCCCATGCCGAATCGACTTCTCGCGCGCCGCGGCCGCATTGATCGCGTCAAGCGGAAGAGCGACTTCAATGAGTTTCTTGGGGGAGATGATAGATGCTTCTTGCATAACTTACCGATTCGATCTACTTGTAGGCTGGTATCTGGGACGGCAATCCGACTCGCATGAAAAAGCGAGCGAAGGATTGAGAGAAATGCTCCACATACGGAGACAGTAGTCGAGGACGGTTCTCTAAGGCTTCCGCATGACGCGTGACGTATCCAATCGGGAGAGAAACGATTAGCCGAAAATCGACGACCAGAGCGTCTCGATTGTTTTGGGGGGCATCGACTCCCGGCAACAGATGAAGCCCTTCGACTTTGTTTTTGCGAACTTCCTCCCAGCGACCTTTGGATTTGAATCGTTCATCACTCATCTCAAATTCTGAAAGCGTATAGACCGGACAGAGCGCTGCGTGGGGTGCTTTACCATTCTCGAGGTCGCAAGATTGAGTCACTACAATTAGTCTTGCCATGTCTACGTTAACGAAATCTTCGGAAGCGTCCGGTTCAAATGTGTCAGAGATTGATGCGACTGCGCAGTGATCCAATATGTCTCCCTGCCGAAGATCTGTTCCATTGTGACGAGTCCATATCGCATCCATGACTATTCGATTTCTCCCTGAAAGGGCACTGGCTGCAATTGGCCACGTTTCACAATTCGAACTTTCTTTTGGGCGACCGGGTGCAATCCAGGAGCGACGTAACCATCAATCCCAAAATAGTCCGCGATCGAGCTGCGAGGACTTGATACTAGGAACCGCAATGCGCTCGCTGCGAACTCGTCTATTTGATCGCTATCGGAGCTCGCGCCTCTCGGCCTAAGTTGCTTTTCTTCGATGTCCATCATTTGATAGTATGCTGGTGGAGTAGCAGTGATCATTTCGAAGTCTCCCGTATTAGGTCGCGAGCTTGCGTTTTCATGCAAGCTTCAAATAATTCATTCTTCCGCGAACGTAGCATGTTCATTTTACTTTCCAGATCGAGCTTTTCCGTTGGTGATTGTAGGGCCATTGAGACCGTGATATCGAGCAAGACTGAGATAACGGAATCGTCTGGAGGTGGAACTCTGGCTTGCGTGATTATGGCTTGCCCTTGAATATCAGGCATCGGAATGTACAGTTGATTAAGAAACCCAGAGAGGTCGTACTTAATGTCTTTTGAAACCTCAGGGTAGGTCCGGAAATAGTCACTCAGCTCCACTCGGTTGCCAGGCAAATCAAATCGATTTACATAGCGAACCGCAAGCTTCATAACTTGATCCGGCTTTATGATTTCAACGTAGCGGTCCCATTGACGTGCATACTCAGCATAGACATCGTTCCAGCTTGTATATGGAGCGAGCCGACTGAGAGCCAGGCCATCTATTTTGCAATGAACGATAAGTTTCTTGTCAGCACTGATGAACTGATAGCCGAGCTTTTGAGTTGTTGCCGAGGCGGAAACAGTTGGTCCAACGGTCATCTGGCCGGACGCCGTCATCAATTCGACCCGTTGAGGATACTTCTCCTTACCGGTGACGACTTCGGCGAGTTCATCCATTTGAATCGGCGATGCTCGTTGAATCGAAGCGTCGAGGATGGCCTCAACGATTGGCGCGTTGTCGTAGTGATTATATGTATCCACCGCGTATTCCTTAGGCATGCCTGGCCTCCGCTTTCGTCAGCAAGTCGCTTAGCTTGTAATTGATCGACGACACGCCCCAGCCGGGCTCGCGGTCGAAAGGGCGTCGGATGTAGTGCGGCCCTTCGTAGCTATTGTCTTCATTAACCAGCACGATGGCCAGCACAAACTTGTCCCCCTGATTGAAGGCGTAAAGTATCTCGTTGCGGGTGACGGTGATGGTGGCCGCCCCTTTGACGCGTCCCTTAACCTCGATGTGACGCGGGTCCGGCTGCTTGTGATCGATTGCTGGCGGATGCGAGGTCAGATCCCAGCCGCATTTGTCGGCGGAAACATCAACCACGTGGCAGCCTTGGGATTCTTCAGTATGTCGCACGGCATCCATTGCGATGCGTTCGATCCGGCTGCGAGCAATCGGATCTGCTGAGAAGCTGGACGAGGTGTCTTCGTCGCCACGAACTCGACGCATCAAGCCAGCCGGAACGACCAGAGCTCCACCGAGAACAATCGGCGTGCCGTTGACGACATGCCGCATTGATTGGAGTTCCTTCTTGCGGTTCTCCAACCGTCCTTCAAGATCGTTGACGGTGCGGCGGGCGTTTTCTACGTTCAATCGCACGTCCTTGCCCGCTTCCTGGTCTTCCTTCAACTTGAGCCAACGGTCCGACCAGAATTCGATCTCGCGACTCAATCGCTCATGAACTGCCGCCAAAGTCTTGTCGACATGGGCTACGCGACGGTCGTTTACTTCGCGAAAGTGCTCCGGAACGATCGATGTGGCAGCCAATGCCACGGCACGTTGTTCCTGGTCGGCCCGAATCCATGGTGCATCGAGAACGTCTTTGATGAGCGATCGCTCGGAATCGGCAAGTGGTTCCAAGTCGAGATGAGGTGCCCAGCCGGCGAAGGAAGTAGATCCATCGGGATTGACTCGCACGAATTGCAGTCGCTTGGACAGAACTTGCCCATCGCCTGATTTTACTTCGTGAGTGACGAGGAACATCAGCCAAGGCTCCAGGCCATCATCGGCGGGATCAACGAGCACCGCTCCTTGACGTAGGAGATTAGCATTCTGCTCCAGAAGCAAGTCACTGACGGCAAGCATCAGCGGATGACCTGGATGCATAAGGACCGCGCGGGAGATTCCCGGTTTGTCGGACGGTTGCAATGCATCCTTTTCAAAGCAGATGCGATCGTAGCGTTTGAGCACTGGCTCTTGTTCGCGGCGGTTGCGGCCGGTGATCCGTCGATCACGCTCGCGAATCGATGTTGGAACGTGCGTGACCTCGAACCGACTAAGTTCGCGTGGATAGATCGAACCGCCGATCTGCTCAAAGGCCTTCATGAAGAACGATCGCACGAAGTAGGGTTGCAGGCGACGTGCTTCGGCCTTCTCCATTTCTCCCTTGACAGCATACAGCCGGTCGGCACTCATCGTCTCTTGCGCGAGTGCGTTTCGGTTGAGAAGTGATTTCAAATGGTCGTGTTCGAGAGCATGGTCAATCGTGCGCGTGAGCCGCGAGCGGACCTCCGGTTGATCGCCGTAGCGAATGGCTTGTATGAGCAAATCCTTCAAGCTGGTTTCCTCGAAGACTTCGCCCAAGATGTCGAACACACGACCTTTCAATGCCTCACTTTCGATTTCCAGTTTTTCTAGCAACCGATGGTAAACGTCCCCTTCGCGTGTCTCTTTTGCCACAAGGTTCCAAAGATGGCAAACCTCGACTTGACCGATACGGTGGATCCGTCCGAATCGTTGTTCGAGCCGGTTGGGGTTCCACGGGAGATCGTAGTTGACCATCAGGTTGGCACATTGCAGGTTCACGCCTTCGCCTGCTGCATCGGTGGCGACCAGCACACGGACATCGGGCTCGGAACGGAACAACGCCTGAATCTTGCGTCGTTCCTCGCGCTTGGTACCGCCATGAATGGTGACGACCGCTTCATGGTTGCCGAAAACGCCCGCGATCTTTTCATGGAGGTAATTGAGCGTATCGCGATGCTCGGAAAAGATGATCAACTTGCGCTGTCGACCGGAGCCATCACGCATCTCAGGTGCGTTTTGCAAGATCTTGGATAGTTCGTCCCATTTGCGATCCTGGCCCGATGCGACCACCGTCTTGGCTTTGGATTCGAGTCCTTTGAGAATGACGATCTCAGCCTCTAGTTCGTTGATGCTGCGGGCGGCCGTGGCATCATCGACGAGGGTCTCTTCGAGGTTTTCTTGTTCTTCGGCATTGAGGTCGTCGTCGTCTTCGGGAACGTCCGCCAAGGTATCGGCGAGGACTTGGCGACCACGAATGCCGATCTTCTCGTCTCGCAGGCGGCTTTCTAGACGTTCTTTACGTCGTCGCAGCGATTGGTAGATGGCTTCTGGGCTGGAGGCGAGTCGTCGCTGAAGGGCGGTGAGCGCGAAGCCTACCGAGCCCTTGCGCGAGCCGGTCAACTCGTCGGCTTTTCCCATTTCCGTTTTGACGTAGTCCGTAACCGATTCGTACAAGCCAGCTTCGATGTCGGAAAGCTTGTAATTGACCGTGTAGGCTTTGCGTTCGGGGAATAGCGGTGTGTTGTCGAACTTGATGAGTTCCTCCTTGACCATCCGCCGCATCAGGTCGGAGGAATCGACTTGGTGTGCAGCATCGCCACGGAACTTGCCGTAGAAACGGTCGGAATCCAGGAGTGACAGAAATAGTTGGAAGTCTTCTTCTTTGCCGTTGTGCGGGGTTGCTGTCATCAACAGCAAGTGCCGGGTTCGTTCACCAATACGCTCGGCAAGTCGAAAGCGAGCAGTTTTTTCTAGTTTGGTTCCGAAGTAGTGTGCCGACAACTTGTGGGCTTCGTCGAACACAACCAGATCCCAGCCCGCTTCTAGCAATTTCACTTGTAAAGTACCAGGAGCTCGTCCTGTTGGCGTTTGCTCCTCGGCTCGCGATATCTGATCTAAGCGAATTATGAGTTGGTTATGTTCTTCAAAGGGGTTGCCACTGGCAGAGGCTTGCTCAAGTTCCGAGGAAAAAATCCGGAACTCCAAGCCGAACTTTTCGTACAGTTCGTCTCGCCATTGTTCCACCAAGCTACCAGGTGCCACGATCAGAATGCGATGCGCATCGGCTCGCATCACGAGTTCGCGAATGTAGAGGCCAGCCATGATCGTCTTGCCAGCGCCAGGATCGTCAGCCAGGACAAATCGGAGCGGTTGCCGGGGAAGCATCGATTCGTAGACGGCAGTGATTTGGTGGGGCAGTGGATCGACGTTCGATGTGTGGACTGCCATCATCGGATCAAAGAGGAATGCCAAGTCGATGCGTTTGGCTTCGCAGGTTAGCTGGAAGGCTGCGCCATCGCCATCAAACGACCACGGACGCTCTACCGTGGCGATGCTGAGATTGGCTTCGTCGGCACGGCCAAGAAGCCGCTCTTTCGTGGTTCCATCGGGTGTGCGATAAAAGACCTGTACCGCTCCGTCACCGATAGGCACGACGGCAGCGACGGTTGCCACTACCGACGGTTCGAGTCCGACGAGAGGCAATCCAGGTTTGAGGTCTTCGAGTTTGATCATTGCTGGGCGATTTGCTTAGTCTTTTCTGTTTTTGGTCGGTGCAACTGGTTTGGCGATATTCTTTAGGAACTTCTCAAGTTCCTCCCTTTTGAACAGCCGGACCCGTTGGCCGGACTCCGGTGCATCGGAATCTTGCCGTCCGCAGCCCAGGTCCTGACGGTCCCCAAGGAAACTCCCAGGATCTCGACCTCTTCTGCAACTTTCAAGTATTCACTCAGTTTGGGCACGATTCCCCCTCTAATCGATCAGGAATCGACATGGGGCTAGAGTTTAGCAAACTTTATGGTGCAATGACAGCAATGGAGATGCCGTAAATCCTTGGGTTCTGGACATTTACCGTCCGATTTCCACCGGTTGGTGGGGAAATCAGGCGTAAGCCATTTGGCCAGTATCGTGCTAGTTCGTGATACCTTTGGTCACTCGCTAGATTTTTTTCGGAAATACCTTCTGGTGCGCCTCGCCGCAGATAGCGGCATGAGAGACGCTGATGCGATTATTCGCCAGCTTATTTGAGGATCCGATGCGCCACAAACATCCCCACCGAGTGAGGATAGTTCGGATCGATGTTGAAGACGTGCGTTTGGCTCAGAAGATTGGCCAGCAGCAGATTGTCCTTGCGGCTGTGCCACTCTCCACGGATCCAGCCGATGCGGTCCATTAGACCTAAAGCCGATAGCTCGGAAACGATCAAGTACTCGGCCCCTTCGCAATCGAGCTTGATCAAGTCGACCTCGTCGATCCCGAAGTCCGTTACCTGCGTCCAGAACTGTTCGACGGTTAGTGACGGAACCTCGATGCCGAAGTCTCGGTACTGCGGCTCGAGCGATTCCCAGACATCAGGAACATAGTCAGCGACGCGACTGTTCGACACAGGGAACGATAGCAGACACTTTCCTGGCTTGGATGAGATCGCTGCATTGATCCGAAGAATCTGCGATTCAGGGATATGACCCTGGAAACGCGGGGACTGTCCCCGCGTTTTTGTCCTGCGCGTGATCCACACCGAGTCCTAGGAACTCTAGACAAAAACAGAGAGTAGTCCATGGAACCGATAAGTGATCCATCCATGATCCCTCCACCTCTGCGTTCTCCAAGAGCGATCTCCAAAGAGGTAGTCCTAAATGCAAACGTTCCCAGAGACATCGATACAGGTATCGGACGTGAAGGGCCTGAGATCTCTGGAATGATCGCTGCGGGGGCTGCGGCTGTTGCTTTGATCTTGTTGTTGATATTGGGTTGGATCGGGGTGGGGGGCAGTTCCGAGGATGCCAGTCCCATAGGTGGTCAGACCGGTGAGCCAATTACCGAAGCGGTGCTCGCAGGCGAGGATACGAAAGGGAGTTCTCTCGTGAATGGGCAAGAGGAGCAAACAAAAGATGCAGTAAAACCTGAAACATCTGTTCATGGAAAGGAGTTTATCGCAGCAGAGTCCGAGGTAGAACCCGAAAAAGAATCCGAAAACAGCTCCAATGGCAATAGGAACACCAAGCAAAACGAGGCCACGTTATCGCTGGTACCGAACCGACAGAGTTCGGTTGCTGGTAGTTCTCAAGGAAATCCGTCGATTGGAGGGCCGGGCAATGCGGGGGGGCTGGATCTAGCCTCGACCAAAGGGATGAATCCGTTCGTTGGCGAGGGTAAGCCGGCGGCGTCGACGGTGTTTGTAATAGATGTCAGTGGTAGCATGTCGGTTTCGGATAAGCTACCGCGAGTGATCAATGCTTTAACGCGAGCGATTGACCAACTGAGTCAGGAGCAGAAGTTTTGTGTTTTGTTGTTTGACCAGGAGTACTACTCGGCACCTTTTGCAATAGGCATGATTCCGGGAGTAAATCGCAACAAGCAGATGATAAAACAATGGTTATCGCAACCACCAGGTGGGGGGGGAACCAACCCGATGGCCGCGATGTCAGTGGCGATTGCTTATAGGCCAGAACGCATCGTGTTGCTCTCAGACGGGGAATTTGATCCTACGTGCAGCACGACCATAACCATGATGAACAAACAGTACGGTAAATCCGCGAGGATTGATTGTGTCGGTCTCATGGAGAACGTACTCGTGTTGCGAGACATTGCCGCCCAAAACAACGGAACCTACTACCAAGCGTGGTAAAGCTGCTTCTCCTGCACCGCGCCAGAACGACCGTCGAGGCCTTCGACTTCCGGCTGCGATCGAGTGCCGAAAACGCGAGGACTGTCCCCAGGGATCTTTGTCTAGCCCTCCGGGCTGGATGAATGCAAATCTGTGTGGATCGATCCGTCTGTATTGCATGAGTGGCCATGTGTGGCCGTTACAGCCAAGCAGCCTTACGCGCGGTCGGCCCGCTCAACCCCCCCGCCCCTTACTCCCCCGGCCAAAGCCCAGGTGGAGAAGGGGCGCCAAGCGGTTGGATGGAGCGG
>Ga0315901_10003024_pt1 | contig 22284 bp, 21 predicted proteins | sample LakEriMetagenome_10_FD_203761 | JGI IMG/M metagenome (GOLD analysis project Ga0315901, IMG submission 203761) | Freshwater fungal communities from buoy surface, Lake Erie, Ohio, United States - Buoy 2 MA116 | ecosystem: Environmental > Aquatic > Freshwater > Lake | place: USA: Lake Erie, Ohio... | reverse complement strand
ATCACCCGTCCTGCCGCATCGCGAATGACCTGATAGTCGGAGAGGTGGCCCGTCACGAAGGCTTCGCTGCGCATGAGCGTGAGCCCATCGGGCGCGAACTGATTGTTGAGGGCGACGATGGAGGGAATATCACGCTCGTCGGCGTGATGGATGACGACATCGCCAACCCGAAAGGCGGCCGGCGCACGAACCGGCGCCGGCGCTTCATGGGCAAGGATGGCGGCGACGCCTGCACCACTCATCGGCGCGCGAAGACCCGGGTCTTGCCACCCTTGTCGAAGAGCACGACGTCGTACGCGTCCTTTCGGCCGCCCATCTCCATCCCGGGCGAGCCGACGGGCATCCCAGGGACAGCCAAACCGCGAGCTCCTGCCGGCTGTTCAGCCAGCAGCTTGGTGATCAGGTCGGCAGGAACATGCCCTTCTATAGTATAGGCGCCCACCTTGGCGGTGTGGCAGGACTGGAGCCCTTCGGGGACGCCAAACGAGGCTTTGACCGAAGTCATGTCGGCGGTGTCCCGGACCGTGACGGCGAAGCCAGCGCCTCGGACATGCTCAATCCATTGGGTACAGCACCCGCAGTTCGGATCCTTATAGACCGTCATGCTGCGGGCAGTGCGGGCAGCGGCGGCGGGCTGGACGTCGGCGGCGCGGACGGGACGCGACACGAGGAGGCCGCCCAGCGTGAGCGCAACGGTCTGAAGGAAGTCGCGACGGGAGCGGGAGGACTCCACGGAAGGTGCCGCCGAATCGGCGGAGTCGAGGTGCGTGGACATGGTCGAAGTATAGCCATTCCGTTCCCGCTTGGTTCTGCTGGAGCAGCGCCGGCGGTCGAACGTAACGGGATATGGACCGAGCGGTCCAAGTCCGCTAGGTTCCCGAATTGGGCCACCGCTCCTGAGCGACGACGCGGCTTCCGAAGAATGGCCCTTGAACCTCTGAATACTCATGCCCAATCCGTCGACCGTTCTCGGTCGTAGCCGCTACGATGCCGACCGCATGCTTGGCACCGTGCTGCTGCTGCACTTCCCCGTCGCCCTCCTGTTGGGATGGATCTACCAGGCGTGGGGCCCCGCGCTCATCGTCGGTGCGCCGCTATCGCTCGTCGCTTTCTGGGTGTCGCGCACGAGCGCCGGGGCATCGGCCACCCGCCTGCTGATCGGCATCGCGTTCATGAGCTTCTCCGCCCTCTTCATCCATCAGGCGAAGGGGCTCATCGAGATGCACTTCCACATCTTCGCCTCGCTGGCGTTCCTCCTGGCGTACCGGGATTGGCGCGTGCCCGTAGCGGCCGCGGCGTTCATCGCGTTGCATCATGTGGCATTCCATTTCATGCAGGCGGCAGGGCTGCCGGTCTACGTGATGAACCACGTCATGCGTGATGCCATGGGTGGGCTCCTCATGGTGGTGGTGCACGCCCTGTTCGTGGTGTTCGAAACGGGGGTGCTGGTGTTTCTGGCGATCGCGCTCGAAAAAGAGGCGAACACCACGCAGGCCGTGTTCGAATCGCTGGACGCCGTGGGCGAAGGTCGTCTTGATGTCGTCCCCGCCGGCGATGGCGTGGCCGCGGCGGTCCGTACCGTGATCGGCGCCGTGCAGACGCTCGATGCCCATGCCGTGGAACTGGGTCGTGCAGTAGCCGAGAAGCGCGCGATGAACGTGACGAGCCGCGACCTCAAGGGCGCATTCGCCGCGGTGTCGGAGCGCATGATCGAAGGCTCACGCACGGTGGAGGAGCTCCGTCAGCGCAACGAAGCGGCACAGCAGTCGACGGCGACCTTCCTGTCGTCGCTGACACCGGTCATCACCGCGATGCGGGATGGCGACCTCACGCATTCGGTGGGGACGGGCTTTGGCGGCGCGTACGACCAGACGGCCGCCGACATGGACAGCGCGCTGACTCAGCTGCGCGATGCCATCAGCGAGCTGCGCGCATCGTCGGTGCAGATCGACGGCGCGAGCTCCGAAATTGCCACGGGCGCGGAGTCGCTCGCCCAGATGACGTCGGAGCAGGCTGCGACCATCGAGGAGATCAGCGTCAGCGTGAGCGAGCTGGCAAATCTGGGGCAGTCCACGACCGCCAACGTTCGGGAAGCGCGCGAGACCACCACCACGGCCAGTACGTCGGCAGCGACGGGCGTGAGCAATGTGGAGCGTCTGATCGTGGCGATGGACGACACCCGCGACGCGGCCCGCGAAACGGCGAAGATCGTGCGCACCATCGACGAAATCGCCTTCCAGACCAATCTGCTGGCACTCAACGCCTCCGTCGAGGCGGCACGCGCCGGCGACGCAGGGCGTGGCTTCGCGGTGGTGGCAGACGAGGTACGGGCGCTCGCGATGCGCTGTGCCGAGGCGGCCCGAACAACGGCGCAGCTGATCGAGCAGGCGGTGCAGCGGGTCGAGGGTGGCGTGGTGATTTCGCAGGAGGTCGGCGTACAGCTCAAGGACGTGGCGCACCGGATCGAGTCGGTGCACGCGGTCATGGAGCAGATCGGGCACGCCGCCGAGTCGCAGCAGGAGAGAGTCACCCAGATCCGCGAGGCGATCGGGCAGCTCAACGCGACGGTGCAGCATGCCGCGGCCAACGCCGAGGAGTCGGCGAGTGCTGCCCAGGAGCTGACGGCGCAGGCCCGCGCGCAGCTGGCGCAGAGCGAGCGGTTCGTGACGGAGTCGGGTCCGCCGAGGAGCCGTCGTCGGGCGGCGTAGCCAGACCCGCCACTGGTAATCCGAAACCCGAAACTCCCCGCAATTCACGAGATCATCGTGAGCTGCGGGGAGTTTCGCGTTTTTCGCGTGGACTCCGGGATCTCCAAAGGGAGAACCACCGGGTCCAATCCCACCACCGTATCGGGAATCGCCTGACAAAAATGCCGCACTAGGCTGACGGGCAAGCGCTGGTCCGCCATCTAGACTGCCCCCGCATTGACCCCTTCCACATTCCCGAGAGGGTTTGCGATGACCTTGGCATCGAGCGTGGCCCCGGCAGGGTCCGGCCCGCGCCCATCCGCTGTGACGCTGGACCGGTTCTCGTACGACGACGACATCGTCCGGAAATTCCTGTTCGCGACGCTCATCTGGGGGATCGTGGGGATGACGGTGGGGCTGCTGATTGCCCTGCAGCTCGCCAACCCGATCTTCAATTTCAACACCGAGTACCTCTCGTTCGGTCGGCTGCGCCCGCTCCACACGAACGCGGTGATTTTCGCCTTCGCGGGCAACGCCTTCTTCACAGGCGCCTACTACAGCACACAGCGCCTGCTCAAGGCGCGCATGTATTCCGACGCACTGAGCCGTTTCCACTTCTGGGGGTGGCAGGCGATCATCGTGTCGGCGGCGCTCACGCTGCCGTTCGGCTTCACGCAGGCCAAGGAATACGCCGAGCTCGAGTGGCCGATCGACATCGCCATCGCCGTGGTGTGGGTGGCGTTCGCCGTGAACTTCTTCGGCACGCTGCTCAAGCGGCGTGAGCGGCACATCTACGTCGCGATCTGGTTCTACATCGCGTCAATCGTGACGGTCGCGATCCTGCACATCTTCAACAACCTCTCGGTACCGGCGGGGGCGTTCAAGAGCTACAGCATCTATGCCGGTGTGCAGGACGCGTTCATGCAGTGGTGGTACGGGCACAACGCCGTCGCGTTCTTCCTCACGACGCCGTTCCTCGGCCTCATGTACTACTTCATGCCGAAGGCCACCGAGGGGCCGGTGTTCAGCTACAAGCTGTCGATCCTGCACTTCTGGTCGCTGGTGTTCATGTACATCTGGGCCGGCCCGCATCACCTGCACTACACCGCGCTCCCGGAGTGGGCGTCCACGGTGGGGATGCTCTTTTCGGTGATGCTGTGGGCGCCGTCGTGGGGAGGCATGATCAATGGCCTGCTCACGCTGCGCGGGGCGTGGCACAAGGTCGCGCAGGATCCGATCCTCAAGTTCTTCGTCGTCGGCATCACCGCGTACGGCATGTCCACGTTCGAGGGACCGATGCTCTCGATCAAGAGCGTGAACGCCCTCGCGCACTATACCGACTGGATCATCGCCCACGTGCATACCGGTGCGCTGGGGTGGAACGGCTTCATGACCTTCGGCATGGTGTACTGGCTGCTACCGCGCCTTTTCCAGACGGAGATCTACAGCAAGCGCGCGATGGAGGTGCACTTCTGGATCGCGTCGGTCGGCATCGTGCTGTATGTCGTGGCCATCTACAGCGCCGGCGTGACGCAGGGCTTGATGTGGCGTGCATTCGATGAGACGGGACGCCTGGCGTATCCCGATTTCGTCGAGACCGTGCTCAAGCTGATGCCGATGTACTGGATGCGCGTGATCGGTGGCACCTTCTACATCGTCGGCATGGTGATCTTCGGGTGGAACATCGTGAAGACGTGGCAGCGTCGACCCGCGCGCTACCAAGAGCCGGTGGTCGAAGCCGCGCCGCTCGCGAAGCGATACGTGCCGGAGCATCCGGTGGTGCCGGCGCACGGCCTCTGGGCGCGCTTCAATCAGGTGGAGTGGCACCGCGCATGGGAGCGCGCGCCGATGCTCTTCACGGCACTCACGATCCTCGCGGTCGCGGTCGCCTCGCTCTTCGAGATCCTGCCGACGTTCCTGATCAAGTCGAACGTCCCGACGATCGCATCGGTGAAGCCGTACACACCGCTCGAGCTGGCCGGCCGCGACATTTATATCGCCGAAGGGTGCTTCAACTGTCATTCACAGATGGTGCGCCCATTCCGGTACGAGACGGAGCGCTTCGGTGAGTACTCGAAGCCCGGGGAGTCGGTGTACGAGCATCCGTTCCTCTGGGGCTCGCGTCGCATCGGACCGGACCTCGCCCGAGAAGGCGGGAAGTACCCGGATCTCTGGCATGTGCGGCACTTCGAGAATCCGCGTGCCGTTACCGCGAAGTCGATCATGCCGGCGTATGCGCACTTTCTCACCAAGACGCTCGACTTCGATGGCATCCAGTCGCGGGTCGATGCGATGGCGATGGTGGGGGTGCCGTACGGTGATGCGGTGAATACGGCGCCCGCGATGGCACGTGAACAGGCCAAGGCGATTGCGGCCGCGATCGTCGAGCAGGGTGGACCAGCCGGACTCGAAGACAAGGAGATGGTGGCTATCGTCGCGTACATGCAGCGCCTTGGCCGCGATCTCAAGGTGACGGCACCAACCACGGCACCAACCACGGCACCAACCACGGCACCAACCACGGCACCAACCACGGCACCAACCACGGCACCAACCACGGCACCAACCACGGCACCAACCACGGCATCGGCGACCACCGCGGCGCCGTCAGCCGGCCAGGGCGGAGGCCAGTGATGAAGCTCTCCGACATCATGAGCGCCGCCGGGTTGTCCATCTACGCCCAGATCGCGCTGGTGCTCTTCCTCGCAGCTTTTCTCGCCATCATGATCCGGACCTTTGCGCCATCACGCAGTGGCGAGATGGAGGCGGCCTCCCGGATCCCGCTTGATGATGACGTCGTGATCACGCCCCGCCTGCCAGAGCACTGACACATGACTAGTCCACAGAACGACAACCTTCAGGACAAGCTGCTCGACCACACCTACGATGGCATTCAGGAATACGACAACCCGATGCCGCGGTGGTGGCTGCTGACCTTTGCCGGGACGATCATCTTCTCGGTGATTTACCTGTTCGATGTCGGACCGATCGGGAACGGCAAGGGACGCATTGCCGATTACGAAGCCGAGCAGAAGGCCTATGCTGCAGCGCATCCGGAGACGGGGGGGAGTGTCTCCCCCGAGCAGCTGCTGGCGATGACCAAGGATCACGAAAGCGTCGAAGAGGGCAAAGAGACGTTCGCGTCGTACTGTGCTTCCTGTCATGGGCCCGACGGCGGTGGCATCATCGGGCCAAACCTCACGGACGCCTACTGGCTCCATGGTGGAACGATTTCCGCGATTCACACGACGGTGGCGAAGGGCGTGCTGGCGAAGGGGATGCCCCCCTGGGAGAAGTCGCTCAAGCCTGAGCAGCTGAATCAGGTCGTGGCGTATGTGGCATCGCTGCAGGGGACGACGCCCGCCAATCCGAAGGCGCCACAAGGAGAACGCGTCACGCCGTGACCACGACCGCTGCACCACCAGGCGCCGGACGTCGGGTTCTCCCGACACTCAACGAGGATGGGAGCCGACGCTGGATTCGTCCGAAGCCGGCGTATGGCCCCTGGTGGCAAAGGCGTCGAGTGGTGGCGTATGCACTGATGGCGATCTTCTTCGCCGCACCGCACCTGCGCCTGTTCGGTAAACCCGTATTTCTGATGGACCTCCCCCGTCGGCAATTCACGCTGATGGGGTACACGTTCCTGCCGACCGACACGCTGCTGTTCATGTTCACCCTGGGCAGCATCGTCATTGGCATTTTTCTGCTCACCGCGCTGTTCGGCCGCGCCTGGTGCGGCTGGGCCTGCCCGCAGACCGTGTATCTCGAATTTCTCTTCCGCCCGATCGGACGCTGGTTCGACGGGGGATACACGCAGTCTCGCACGCTCGATAAGCAGCACAAGTGGTTCACCCCACGACGTATCGGAAAATACGTCACGTTCTTTCTGTTGTCGCTGTTCGTGTCGCACACGTTCTTGGCGTTTTTCGTCGGTACGGAGCAGCTGTATCAATGGGTCCTCGCGTCGCCTTCCAATCACCCGACAGCATTCTTCTTCGTCGTGGTGTTCACCGGGATTGTCTGGTTCAACTTCACGTACTTCCGCGAGCAGACATGTCTGATCGTCTGCCCGTATGGCCGATGGCAGTCGGCGCTCATCGACCGGCAATCAGTGATTGTTGCCTACGACGTGAATCGCGGTGAGCCGCGAGCCCATGCCACCAAGACGCGCGATCCGAACGCTGGTGACTGTATCGACTGCGGCGCGTGCACGCAGACCTGCCCGACCGGCATCGATATTCGCAACGGCCTGCAAATGGAGTGTGTGCACTGCACGCAGTGCATCGATGCCTGCGACGAGATCATGACGAAGATCGGTAAGCCGAAAGGCCTGATCCGGTACTCGTCGCAGGACGCCATTGCCGGCAAGCCGCGCCAGCTGCTGCGTCTGCGCACGATGCTCTATCCGGTGATCCTGCTGCTGCTGCTTGGTGGACTGGCGTCGGCACTCGTGCTGAAGAAGCCGGCGGATCTCACGGTGTTACGGGGGCTCGATGGTCCATTTTCCACTGAGGCCGATGGACGCATTGCCAATCAGATCCGGGTAAAGCTCACCAACCGCACCGGTGATGTCACTCGGTATCAGATTGCGCTCGATGGACTCACCGGTGCCGACCTCACACCATCGGAGGTGACGGTGATCGCCCCGGAGAATCCGCTCCTCGTGCATGAAGGGGAAACCCGGACCACCAGTGTCTTCGTCCTGATCCCGCCCCGTGCATTCGTGGGCGGGGAACGGTGGATCACCATCGATGTGTCGGACCCGCGCGGTTACCGCGAGCAGGTCCGCTATCGTCTGCTTGGCCCTTCGGGACCATCCGCAGGAGCGCGGCGATGAAACCCGGGACGATCTGGCCACTCGGCATTACTGCCATCCTGTGTGCGACCGTAGTCGCCAATCTGTTCGTCATGCGTCTGGCGAGTAATGACCCGGCCTTTGCGGTCGAACCGGACTACTATCGGAAGGCCGTCCAGTACGACTCCACCATGGCGCAGGAGCGGCGCAATCTCGCGCTCGGCTGGCGGGCGACGACGACCTTCGAATCGCTTTCCGCGACGGCTGACACGCGGGTACATGTCCGTCTTAGTGACACGAACACCGCGCCGGTGTCCGGTGCGACCATGAGGCTGATGGCACGCTTCAATGCACGGGCCAACGATACATTGACGGCGGTCCTGACCGAGTCGACCCCGGGTGACTATGTCACCACCCTCCCCATCCACACGGCAGGTGAGTGGGAAGTCCGGGTGGATGTGGTACGTGACAGCGCACGGTTCTCGAGCAGCCAGCGCGTCGTTGCGGTGCGTGGCGGGCGCTCTTCGTCCACGGCACGATAGCCGGCCAATGGGCAGCATACTGGATCCAGCCTTGACGACGACGGGCATACTCGTCGCCAGTCTCATCGGCAGTGTGCACTGCGCGGGCATGTGCGGTGGTTTTGTCTGTTTCTATACAGGATCCGCACCCTCGGCATCGGCGTCAGCCATTCGCGCACACGCGTTGTACAATGTGGGGCGGCTGCTCTCCTATCTGAGCCTTGGGGTACTCGCTGGCCTGCTTGGCCAGCATGTGACGCATCTCGGCACGCTCATTGGCGTGAGTCACGCTGCGGCGCTTGCTGCCGGGACCCTGATGGTGGCATGGGCACTCAGTGCACTGCTCGCACAGCGTGGTGTTGCGCTGGGATCGGTCCAGGTCCCGCTCCGATGGCAGCGGGCGCTGGGTCGTGTCCTGCATCAGGTACGCGAACAACCGCTTGGTGTTCGCGCACTCTTGACCGGCCTGTTCACCACACTGCTCCCCTGCGGTTGGTTGTATGTCTTCGTGGCCACCGCTGGTGGCACCGGATCGGTACGGAGTGCCGTGCTCACGATGGCGGTGTTCTGGTTGGGGAGCGTGCCAGCACTCGTAGCGGTTGGTATCGGTGCGCAATCAATTCTTGCACCGTTTCGTCGACGTCTTCCCGCCTTGAGCGCTCTTGTCGTGCTGGCGCTCGGGTTGCTCACCATGGCCAGTCGTCTCATGCCGATGATGGGTCGCCATGCACACGGATGATCTGGCCCTCGGCGCCATGACGTCAATCGCACCCAGCGTGATATCCTCAGCAGTTCTGTGCGTACACTGCGGGCTTTCGGTGCCTGATGGGTTGGTGGAGCCACAGGCGGGACGTCAATTCTGCTGCACGGGATGCCACACGGCCTTCATGCTGCTGCACGAACACGGTCTCGATTCCTACTACCGGTTCTCAGACCGTCGTGACCAGCCGGTACGTACGTCGGGGCGCAGCTACGATGAATACGACCATCCCGCCTTCGCCCAGCTGTACGTGACGCAGACGCCGGAAGGGTTATCGCGTACGGAGCTCTATCTCGAGGGGGTGCACTGCGCGTCGTGTGTGTGGCTTGTGGAACGGGTACCACTGCTGCAAGCCGGCGTGGTTCGCGCCGAGCTGGATGTGCGACGCAGTCTCGCCGTGATCGAGTGGAATGCCACCGCGTTGCCGCTCTCGGCGATTGCCCAGACGCTCGATACGCTGGGATATGCACCGCATCCTTTCCGGGGAGTCGCACGGGCCGACGTTCGTCGCCGCGAGGATCGGGTGATGCTTACGCGGATCGGTATCGCGGGCGCCATTGCGGCGAACATGATGTTGGCGGCGCTGGCGCTCTATGCAGGTGAGCTGAACCAAATGGAGGCATCGCTCACGCACTTTCTGCGATGGGTGAGTCTCGTACTGATGATCCCGGGATTCATCTGGCCGGGGCGCGTGTTTTTAACGGGTGCATGGGCGGCGATTCGGACGCGATCACTGCACATGGACCTGCCGATCGCGATTGCGTTGGCTGCCGGCTTCCTGCGTGGAACGCTCAATACGATCACCGACACGGGCCCCATCTACTTTGACGGATTAGCGCTACTGATCTTCGCGTTGCTCGTGGGGCGTTTCCTCCAGCAGCGTGGGCAGCGCATGGCCACGGACTCCGCCGAATTGCTGCACGCCATCGCGCCGAGTACCGCACGGGTCGTTGAGGGAGACGTTGTGCGCAACCTGCCGACGGAGGCCCTCCTTCCCGGTATGGTGCTTGATGTGCGTGCCGGGGATTCGTTCGCGGCCGACGGCGTGGTGTTGGAGGGCCGCTCGAGCGTGAACGTGGCGCTGCTTACGGGGGAGTCCTATCCTACCGCGGTGCGGCACGGCGATACCGTGTACGCGGGGACGCTGAACATGTCCGCACCACTGCGTGTACGGGTCGAGCAGGCGGGGGCATCCAGCCGTATTGCCAAATTGCTGCGGCAGGTGGAAGAAAGCGTGCAACGTCGCGCACCCGTCGTCATTTTAGCCAATCGACTGGCCGGGATATTCACAGCGAGCGTGCTGCTGCTCGCGGCGGTGACGTTCGTGATCAAGTGGCAGCTCGGTCAAGCCGCAGCCCTCGATGATGCCATCGCCCTGCTGGTGGTGACGTGCCCGTGTGCGCTGGCCCTCGCAACGCCGCTCGCCGTCACGGTGGCGGTGGGACGTGCCGCCAGCAACGGGATGCTGGTGAAAGGGGGGGATGCCCTCGAGCTGCTGTCTGCGCCCGGCACGCTGGTGCTCGACAAGACGGGGACGCTCACGGAGGGGAATACCACGCTCGTGAAGTGGATCGCCCCGGACGGGGTGGCCCCGCTGGTGTTGGCGCTCGAGCAGGGGTCTTCGCATCCGTTGGCGGAGGGATTCCGTCGCGCATGGCCGGAGGTTCGCCCCGCCACCGTGGAGTCTGCCGAGCATGTCACCGGCGGTGGTCTGCGTGGACGCGTCGATAGGCAGGACGTGTGGATCGGTTCGCCAAGCTTCGTTCGGCCGGCGGTGTGTTCCGTGCACCCGATGATTGACGCGGCACAACACACCGCCGACGGGACGCTCACTCCGGTCCACATTGTGGTGGATGGTGTGCTGGTCGGCATCGCTGGTCTTGGTGATCGTATTCGCGATGATGCGGCGCCATCGCTTGCTACAATGCGGGCGCGCGGCTGGCGCACGGTGCTGTTGAGCGGCGATTCGCCGGATGTCGCGTCGGCGGTCGGTGCCACCTTGGGGTTTGCGCCGACGGACATCATCGGTGGGGCCTCACCGGAGGCCAAGTTGGCCTATGTGGAGCAGGCCAAGACGGAGGGTACGGTCGTGATGGTGGGTGATGGCGTGAACGACGCCGCCGCAATCGCCGCAGCCCATGTCGGGATCGGTGTCCATGGTGGGGCCGAAGCATGCCTCGCCACGGCCGACATCTATCTCACGCGGCCGGGGCTCGCGGCGCTCGTGGCGCTGACGGATGGAGCACGCGGCACCATGCGGGTAATCCGTCGTAACATCGGCTTTTCGATTGCCTACAATTTGCTCGGAGCCTCGTTGGCGATCGCAGGTATCCTGACCCCGCTGATTGCCTCCATCCTGATGCCGGCCGCTTCGATTACGGTGGTGATGGGTTCCTGGCTTGGTCGAACATTCCCCAAGGTCGCGAGCGTTCGCGGATGAGCGTCGTCTATCTCGTGTTGCCGCTGGCGTTATTGGTGGTGTTCGCAGCCGTGATCGCCTTCGTCTGGAGTGCCCGGAGCGGTCAGTTCGATGACCTCGATACCCCGGCAGTCCGCGTCCTGCTGGATGACGAGGTGGGACGGGTCGATCGCTCCTCACCTCTTGTCACGAACGCCGGCCCGCCCGACATTAGCCGACATGACCCAATCGTCTGAACAGGCCGCACGCAACGCCGAGCGTCGCCGGAATCCGCATTTACGCGAGATGGTGGATGAACTGCTCGCGACCATTCGGGTGGCCGCGAACCGCGACCTCTGGAGCACGGAGGAACGCGCCCAATGCGAGGCGGATATGGCGCGCATCATGGAGAACGTCCGGCAACAGGCGCTGGGTGGTCGACGGGTCTGAGTGGGCATGACCTGATCGGCACATGACCGTGACGCGCCTGTAACACGGTTGGCGTCGGGTCGTCACGAAGCGGCTTGAGCTTTTGCCGCATGACGCCCCTGCTCCAGCAGCTGGATGCGCGCGACCGCGCGCTGTTCCTCCGATATGCCGCCCGCGTGGAACACCGGGACGGCGGCCTCAGATTCTGGCGACTGATCACCCATGCCGGCGGTGCGCGCGCCACCATTGGATTGAGCATCGCATCGGCGGCGCTTCCGGCGATCTCGGTAGCGATCGCGTGGCGTACTCTGCTGCTCCTCGGGGTGTCGCACCTGGTGGTACAGGTCGTCAAGCGTACGGTTGGCCGTCCACGCCCGACGCTCCATCATCCGTTCGCCGCGCTCGTCGACATCCCGGACCGGTTTTCCTTTCCCTCCGGTCATGCCTGCGCCATCATGGCCGTGGCCGTGAGTCTGAGTGTGGCGCTCCCGGCGGTCGCGATTCCGCTGCTGACCCTGGCGATTGTCGTTGGATTTTCCCGGGTGGTGCTTGGCGTACACTACCCCGGTGATGTGCTGGCGGGTCAAATGATTGCGCTCGTATCGGCCTATCCATTCCTCGCGTGAGCGCACGGATGCGGCTCTCGAGTGCGATCGGCGTGCTGACCCCGTCTCCGGTGCCGTCAGGGCCATGGATGGCGCGCCCTGCCCAGCGGCCTCGGATTCGGGATGTCGTGTTGCCGGCCCGCAGTCGTCCACTGGCGGAGATGCGCGTGCTCGACGTCACGGAGTGGTACGGCTCCACGAGCGGTGGCATTCGTACGTATCTCAATGAAAAGAGCGCCTACGTCCATGCTCGGCCTTCGCTGCACCAGATCATGGTGGTGCCGGGACCCGAGGATCTCATCGACGATCAGGTCGGCGTCCGTCGCTACTTCGTGAAGGGGCCGCGGATTCCCCGCCATGCGCCGTATCGCCTGATGCTCTCGACCGCAACGATTGAGCGTATCGTTCGTCACGAGCAGCCGCATCTGATCGAAGTGGGAAGTCCGTTCATTGTCCCGTGGCTGGTCCGCAACGCCACGCAGGATCTCGACATCCCCCTCGTCTATTTTCACCATTCGAACGTGGCCACCAGCAAGCTTCATGGGGAGCTGCGTGGCGCGGTAACATCGGGATTCACGCAAGCGCTGGCAGGGCGCTATCAGCGTTGGCTGGATGAATTGTTTCCCCTGACGATTGCGCCCTCCCGCTCCGCGATGCGGGAGTTGAAGATGCAGGGAATCCATCGCGTTCGACACGTGCCCCTTGGCGTGGATCTCGAGCTGTTTACCCCGGCGCGTCGGGCATTTCAGCATGTCACGCGGATTCGGATGGCGCTGCCGGATACCCCGCTCGTCGGCTTCGTCGGGCGGTTTGCGCCGGAAAAGCAGCTCATGGCGGTGCTGGATGCATGGCCGCACATCGAGCGGCGAACGGGTGCGCGGCTGGTGCTGGTTGGTGCCGGTCCGCTGGAGGCGAAGCTGCGCCGTCATCCCTATGCACCTCGTGTCTACTTCCGACCGTTCGAAATCAATCGCGCGCAACTTGCCAATCTGTATGCGGCGCTCGACCTCTGTCTTGCACCGGGACCGGCCGAGACGTTCGGGTTGGCGGCGCTCGAGGCCATGGCGTCTGGCACCCCGGTCCTCGCGCCGAATTGTGGCGCTGGGGCCGAGCTGGTAGAAGCCAGCGGCGGTGGCCGCCTGTTCGCGTTCGGCGATCAGGCGTCATTGATCGACGAAGCCGCAGCCCTCCTCCGTGACGACCTGGTGATGCTCGGCCGTCGCGGTCGCCGCTACGCCGAGCAGGAGCACGCGTGGCATGGCACCTTCGATCGGCTCTTTGCAATCTACCGTGAGTTGATGACGCGATGAGGGCAACGAGATCCGGTGCCCTGTTGGTCTCCATTCACGACGTCACGCCGGCGTGGGATCGGGAGACCCGCCTTCTGTGGCAACTCTGCCGGAACGTCGGTATCACACCCGCGCTGTGCGTGGTCCCTGCATGGCACGGTCGATGGCCGCTGACGCGCCACGCCTCGTACGTTCGCTGGCTCCAGGAGTGTGAGCGGCAGGGTGCCGAGCTCTTCCTGCACGGTGAGCGGCATGATGAGGATGGCTTGCGGCGATCGTGGCGTGATGGCCTCCGTGCGCTCGGTCAGACGGCGCGGGAAGGCGAGTTCCTGACGCTCAATCGGGACGAAGCACTACTCCGCATTGCGCGTGGGTTAGGGCAGCTGCGAGCACTCGATCTATCACCGATCGGATTCGTGCCACCAGCGTGGTTGGCACGCGAATGTACGCATGATGTCGTGCGGGAAGTCGGGCTCCGCATCAGCGAAGATGTGCGGAGCATCCGATTGCACGACTTGCGAACGGGTGCGTCGACGCGTCGTCGGGCGCAGGCCGTCCGGTGGAGCAGCCGGACCGCCATGCGCGCCCACTTGTCCCATGCGGTTTCACTCTGGCATCTGCAGCGCCAGCGCGCAAACCCCCTGGTGCGGCTCGCGCTTCATCCGCAGGATCTGTCGCATCCAGTCACGGCACTCTCGGTGCGTGTGGCGCTTCGTCGATGGTCTCAGGTCCGTACCACCATGCGTTACCAGGACTTGCAATGATCGACCTGGCACGCCTACGCCTCGCCATCTGCACCGACACGTATCCGCCGCAAGTCAACGGTGTCGCCCGAACCCTGGCGAGGCTCGTGGAAGCCGTTCGTCAGCGCGGTGGCAAGGCGCAGGTGTTCACGGTGGCGGATCCGGAGGCCGTGGAGGCGGACGATATCGTCCGATTTTCCTCGCGACCCTTCTGGGCCTATCCACAGCTGCAAGTCGCGTTTCCCGGCGCGCGGGCCATGACGTCGGCGTTGCGTACGTTCGAGCCGACGGTGGTCCATGTTGCGACGGAATTCGGCATTGGACTCGCAGGCCGGGCCGCTGCCCGCCGTATGGCCGTACCACTCGTGACGTCGTATCACACGAATTTTGCCGCATATGCGGCGCACTACCAACTCGGATTTCTGGCGTCACCGGGATGGCAGTACCTGCGGTGGTTCCATAACGGTGCCATGCGCACGTTCTGTCCCACCGAGGCGATCCGCTCCGACCTCCGGCAGCGCGGCATTCGGCGCAGTCGGGTGTGGTCACGCGGTGTGGACAGCGATCGATTCAGCCCGGTGCACCGATCGTCCGAACTTCGCGAGAAGATCGGGGCATCCGACGACTCCGTCGTGATTTCCTATATCGGTCGCTTGGCACCGGAGAAGGGCATTCCGATGGCCTTGGAGGCCATGCGGTTGACGGCGCTGGCACGGCCGGGACGGGTACGCTTTCTGATCGGGGGCGACGGGCCGATCGAGGGCGCACTCCGCGAGCGCGCCCCTTCAGAGGCCACCTTCCTCGGACGGCTTGAAGGTGCGGCCCTCAGTGCGGCCTTCGCTTCGAGTGACCTGTTCGTTTTTCCCAGCACCACCGACACCTTCGGCAACGTCATGCTGGAAGCGATGGCATCGGGGGTCCCGGTGGTGGGGGCGGATGTTCCCCCAACCCGTGAAGTCCTCGGTACCGATGGCTGGCTGATCGAACCGGGGAATGCACCAGCGATGGCACGGCAACTGATCCATCTGGTAGACCACCCCGACGAACTGGCGCTCATGAAGCGCCGGGCGCGCGAACGCGCGATGCAACAGAGCTGGGACCAGATCTGGGATCGCTTGGGCTCCGAGTATCTCGCACTCCAGGCACGTCCTGCACATCCACAATCCATCCTTCACACACTTCCGAGCACCTGATGCGCATCGCAATGATCGGCGCAGGCTATGTCGGACTGGTTTCCGGCACCTGCATGGCATCCGACGGCCATCACGTTACCATCGTCGATGTCGATCCTCGGAAGATCGCCCGTCTGAACGATGGCTTGATGCCCGTGTACGAGCCCGGGCTTGATGGGCTGGTATCGGCAACCGTTCACAGTGGTCATCTGCACTTCACGACGGAGCTCGCGTCTGCCGTTGCCGGGGCCGATGTCGTGTTCATCGCCGTCGGGACGCCTTCACGTCGTGGTGACGGACACGCCGATCTGCGCTACGTCGAAGCAGCCGCGGAGGAGATCGCGTGTGCGATGCAGGGGTACACGGTCGTGGTAACCAAGAGCACGGTCCCAGTAGGCACCGGACACCGCCTCGCCGAATTGATGGCACGGGCGAATCCTGATGCCCAGTTTGACGTGGCCTCGAATCCGGAGTTTCTCCGAGAAGGCTCGGCGCTCGAGGATTTCCGCAACCCGGATCGCATCCTGATCGGTTCCAACTCCGATCAGGCGTCAGCCGCTCTTCGTCAGGTCTATCAGTCGTATGTCGACCGCGGGATTCCCTTGGTGGAAACGGGAATCGAAACCGCGGAACTCGCGAAATACGCGGCGAATGCCTTTCTGGCCACCAAGATCACCTTCATCAATGAGATGGCGGACTTGTGTGAGCGGGTTGGCGCGGACGTTCGTGATATCGCAACGGTCATGGGTATGGATCCCCGGATTGGCGCGTCCTTTCTGCGGCCAGGCCCGGGATATGGCGGCTCATGCTTTCCCAAGGATACGACCGCGCTTATGCGGACCGCTCAGGAGGCCGGGGTGCCGCTGCGATTGGTGGAATCCACGGTCATGGTCAACGAGACGCGCAAGGGAACGATGGCGGGCCGCATCATTCGGGAGTGCGGTGGCTCGGTACGTGGACGCACCATCGCTGTGCTCGGCGTGTCCTTCAAGCCGGACACGGACGATATGCGCGACGCGCCCAGTCTGACCATCATTCCGGCGCTGCAGGATGCTGGTGCCACCATCCGAGCGTTTGATCCCGCCGCCATGCTGGATGCCAGCGCGCAACTGCCCGGTGTGGTCTGGTGTGGGAATCCGTATGAGACGGCCCACGACGCTGACGCGGTGGTCGTGCTCACCGAATGGTCGGAGTTTCTCACCCTCGACTTCACGGCGCTTGCTGCCACCATGCGCACGCCGCTGCTCATTGACCTTCGTAATGCGATCGGGGCGGAGCGCCTTGAGCGTGCGGAATGGCGGTACCGGGGTATTGGCCGTGGTGAAGGCTCACGTCCTCCGCTTCCACGACTCACCCTGTTGTAGTCAGTCGCGAATCACTACGGACGCGCCGACCGGCACGTAGGTGTAGATCCAGAGCAGATCCGCATCGTGCAGGCGAATGCAGCCATGCGTGCGATCGGATCCAATGGACGCGGGATCGACCGTCCCGTGGATCATGTAGCCATCGCCGAGATCGAGCGCATACGCTCCGAGCTCGCCGTGCAGCCGGCGATTGTGCGTGTCATAGGGCGGAATGAACAGCGTGCCGTCGAACACGATGTGCTCATCCATCGGCAGCGCGAGAAAGGCCGTGTCATTCGCGGCCACCATGCCAATCACCGAATCGCGTATCTCCAGGCGTAAACCATTGCGCAAGACGCGCCCGGTCGCGGGCAAGCTCGCCAAACGCAAGTGGTTCCGTGCTGCGACTTCGGCGTAGTGCCAGTCGGGCGGAATCCAGACGGGATCGGTCCGTTTCGCACGAACAACGAAGCGTCCGCGCGGCGTGGCAAAGGACCAGTGCGTACCGCCATAGGTGAAGGACCGTGCGGCACCAACCGCCACCGGCGCACGATGTAGCGTATCGTTCTCGACGATCACCCAGAGGGTCCGTCGTCTTACGGAAATCCGCAGGACCGTGTTCGCCGGGGTGAGCTGGACCAACGGCGTATCCGCGCGCTGGACCAGATCACCCTCGAGCGAAACCGGACCGGTCGGCGGGGCGATCGGTCGGCTGACGGCGTGCTGCGCCGCCGCCAGCCGTGTATCGGTGAACAGGATGTACCCACCAACCAGCGATAGGACGCCCATGATCCGATGCATCGCGACCGCCCCCCCGATCCTATCGCAGCTTGACCCCGAGCACGATGGGAACCCACTGCAGATTGTTGCTCCGGTTGGTTCCAAAGATGGTCTGGAACTGCTGGGAATCGGTTCGATCAACAAACACATTCACGAACCGCGATTCGAGGTAGATGGCTGACGTGCCGACCGTCCAGTCGATCCCGACGCCGCCCTGAATCCCACCGGTGTTACGCGTGGTGAAGTTGTCGGCGGCGTTGGTGGCGAGCACATCATTCCCCAGGAATCCTGCGAGCGCGGACCCTGAACCGAAGGAGCGGAAGTGATAGAAGCCGCCGCCACCAACGAGGTACGGGCTGACGTTTCGAATGAGATCGAACGGGATCGCGAGCGTCACGTTCAGGGCAGCGGACAGGACCTGGGGATTCGCGTTCTGCAGCGTCACCAATGTTCCGGCCGGTGCGACACCGGTGAAGGATCGACCGTTGAACTGGTTGTATCCGAGATCCAGCCGGAATCCGAGCGTGGAATTCTCTCGATGCCATCCGATCGGGACGTTCGCATCGAATCCGCCGAGATAGCCAAGGTTATCGAGTTCATCAACCGGCGCGGTACCACCGCCCGCGATGCCCATGTACCATCCTCGGCCGCCGAACCGATAGCGGGCCATGTACCGCTGATACGCCTGCTCTGCAGCGGCAATCGAGTCCGCGCGCGCCAGCGAATCGCGCCATGCGGCCTCGGCTCGCGCCACGGAGTCGGCACGGGCGCGTTCGACCGCGGCGAGTGAATCCGCACGGGCCGCTTCAACGGCCGCAACGGAATCCCGATAGCGGAGCGTCGCCATGGAGACGGAATCCCGCCACGCGCGACGGGCCGCTTCGATCGAATCAGCGCGGGTCTGTTCGAGAATGCCGCGTGCCTCTTCCTTCTGCACCTTCAGGCGGATTTGCGACGTGGCCCGTCGCATGGTCTTCGGTTTTGGCGGCGTCTTCCGTGTCGTGTCCTGACCAGCGCTACGCGCTTGGTAGACTTCGACATCGCCAGGTGATGATGTCGGGAGGATGGTGTGCGCATCGGACTGCGCGGACAGCGGCACAGCCGTCAAGAGTACGGCGGCGCAGCCCAGTCTAGACAGCAGGGGTGCGGTATGCATGGGATCCCTTCAGGTTGGAGTTGCTCCTGATGCTCGCCCGGAGGGCGCGGAATCCCGGAGTCGCAAAAGCCGTGCACGGACGCACCGGCTCGCAAACTCTCCGTGGTGATGCATGGCACATGGGGCGCAACAGCGCACCCGTTCTTACCCGAGGCCGAATTCCTCGCGAGCCTGCCGCGATGCCCGGGCGTCAACATCCACATCAGCCAGTGCCGGCGCAGCGTGTTCGCCTGTCCGAACCATTGCCATCGCGTCTTCCCGACGACGCAGGAGCGTCCAGAATTCGCCAGCCTCCGGATCGGCGCCGTCCTCGGCCGGGAGTAGCGCGTACATCGCCTTGTACATGAGGCTGAAGGCGTAAAACAGCACGAGCATGTCGGGCAACACCAGCACGATCCGCGTGATGGCGTTCACATTCGCAACCTGATCATTGAACGCCGGCGTATTGAACGGCGCGACGACCATGCGGTAGTTGATGAAGAAATTCACCACGCCCGCGCACAGATTGCTTCCTCCAACGAGGAGGGCTCCACGTTGCATCGCCCGCCGGACACCTGGCTCATCAAGCAGTCGTTCCACCTGCAGCTCGCGCTCAGGCGTATCGGGCCCCACGCCCTGCAGGGCGATGGATCGCGTTACCGGTCGCAACGTGAACGCCGAAATGCCGAACACCAGGAACGCCAACAGGTAACTCGCGCTGTCCTTGAAGGCGAAGAGGGCGCCGTCCACATACCAGAAGGCGAGAGCGCCGCGCATGATCGCCGAACCACCGCCGTAGGTGGTGATGAAATTGAATCGGCGGGTGACGACGAAGAGATCGATGAGAACCCACGCCACGGGAACGAGTGCCGCCGTGAGGTACGCCGTCAGCGTCCCCAGCGGTGCCGTCCCGTATTTCAGGATCAGCACCGGGGCCGCGGCACCGATCAGGATATCAAGCGTGAGCTTCAGCGACTTCGACATGACGGTCGGAATCTCACCCAGCGGCGTGGCGGATGGTACCCGCCGACCGCGACCAACACGTCACCGCACCGGAAAGATGTGATGTGGGTCGATCAGCGCCGTGAGGCGGCCGGGAGGCCGAGCGCCAGATTCAGCCACCGGACGAAGGGGGTCATGGCGGCGAAATGGCGGGTCAGGAGGTCCGGGAGTCGTGGACTGGTGACCTCATCATCGGTCAGGGGGCACCCCGCCGTGAACGACTGATACCGGAGCCACGCGGCAGCAGGGTGCTGGGGGTCGAACCCTCGGGGGATACGCGTGAGCATCCCTTCCTCATCGAGCGCCCCGAAGCGACGCCGGAAGCCGCGATCCAAGACGATGGCCTCCCACCCTTCCCCGTCCTCCACGAGTGCCTCGCGGATCTTCTGGAGGGCTGGTCGGGGCGGCATCCAGATGCCACCACCGCAAAAGGAGGCGCCCGGAGCGACATGCAGATAGAAGCCCGCCCCACCATGGACGGCCTCAGAGACGATCCGCGTGCCAACATCCCGGTGAAAGAACCAGCAGGCCACGTGCGTCTTGTACGGCGACTTGTCCTTGCTGAAGCGCACATCGCGATGGATCCGGAACGCGGACTTCTTCGGCGACCCGATGATTTCCGGTGCGACTTCGGCCAGCCGCACATCCATCTCTTCGATCAGCTGAGCAAGCGGCGCCTTCACGTCGCGCTCGTAGTCGGCGCGATGGGCTTCAAACCACTCCTTGCGATTATTACGGGCCAACCCACGCAAGAACGTGAGCGCCTTCGGCGCAAAGCGCTCGAAGGAATCAAGCGGAGTGGAGGACGTCGCGCGCGGTGACACGGTCAGCCCACGCGATCGGGGACAGGCTGACCGGCAACGAACGCATCAACGTTGGAGAGCGCGCGGAGCCCCATGTTGGTGCGCGTCTCAATCGTGGCGCTCCCCAAATGTGGCACCAGTACCACCTGCTCCATCTCCATCAGCTCGGCGGTCACGCTCGGCTCGAACTCGAAGACATCGAGCCCGGCGCCCGCAATCGTCTGATCCTTCAGCGCCCGTACGAGTGCCGCCTCGTGCACCACATCACCGCGTGCGGTATTGATCAGATACGCATGCGGCTGCATGCGCGCCAACGTGTCGGCGTTCATGAGATGCCGTGTTTCCGGCGTCGCGGGACAATGGAGCGAGACCACATCGGCCTGCTGCAGCAATGCGTCCAGGGAATCTGCCCGTACGGCATCCGATGGGCCCGCCGATGCCGGATCCTCAATGCGTGGTTCCCGTGGCGCATACCAAACGATTTTCATATCGAACGCCGCCCGGGCGATGCGCGCCACGGCGCGGCCGATGCGTCCATAGCCGACAATGCCGAGCGTTTTGCCGCGGAGCGTACGCCCCAACATGAACGTCGGGCGTAGCCCACTCCACGCACCGCTGCGCAGATGACGTTCGCCCTCGCTGAGCCGACGCATGGCCATCAGCATCAAGGCGATCGCGACATCCGCCGTATCATCCGTGACGACATCGGGCGTATTCGTCACGGTGATCCCGGCACGACGTGCCGCCTCGAGATCAATGTGATTGACGCCGACCCCGACATTGGCAATCAGCTTCGCACGAATGTTGGTCGTGTCGAAAATCCCGGCGTGCCACCGGTCCGTCACCGTCGTGACCACCACGTCGGCCTGCTGCAGCACCTGTGCCAACTGCTCCGGCGCCAATGCGATATCGGTGCGATTGAACAGCGCATCGTACTGCGCGGCAATGCGCTCCTCGACTGACGCCGGCATCTTGCGCGTGACCACGACGCGCACGTCCTTCGTCGTCATGCCTGCACGCGCCAGTGCGCAAGCGCCGCACCGACACCGCTTCCCAGCGTGACGGGAATCCCCGCATCGCACAGCGCCATTTCCACACCGGCCAAGGCACCGGCCAGCGTCAGCGTGTTGGTATCACCGAGATGCCCGATGCGGAACACCTTGCCCGCCACTTCGTTCAGGCCGGATCCGAGTGAAATATCGTAGCGCTTGAAGGCCATATCGATCACCTGACGGGCATCCTGGCCTTCCGGTACGACGATCGCCGTGACCGTATTGGACGCGATCTCCGGACGACGCGCGCATTCACGAAGTCCCCACGCCTTCACCGCGGCACGGACGCCCTCGCCGAACAGGCGATGCCGAGCCGCCACATTGGCCATCCCTTCCTCGAGCAGCATCGTGATCGCTTCGTCGAGTCCGAACAGCAGGGACAGCGCCGGCGTGCTCGGGAAATAGCCTTGCGCATTGTTGGTGCGCATGGCGCGCAAATCGAAATACGCGCGCGGCATCGTGCACGCATCAACTCGAGCCAAGGCCTTCTCGCTCGCGAAGAGCACGCCGAGTCCACCGGGAAGCATGAATCCCTTCTGCGAGCCCGTGATTGCGCAGTCCACGCCCCACGCATCGAACTGGAACTCGAGGCTCGCAATCGAAGAGACGCCGTCGACGTAGAGGAGCGCGGGATGTTGTGCGCAATCGATCGCGTCACGCACGGCGGCCACATCGCTGGTCACACCGGTCGCGGTCTCGTTGTGGACGAGCAGCACGCCCTGGATTTCGTGCGCGGTATCCGCGCGCAGCGCTGCCTCGATCTTGGCCGG
>Ga0315901_10003023_pt1 | contig 22290 bp, 25 predicted proteins | sample LakEriMetagenome_10_FD_203761 | JGI IMG/M metagenome (GOLD analysis project Ga0315901, IMG submission 203761) | Freshwater fungal communities from buoy surface, Lake Erie, Ohio, United States - Buoy 2 MA116 | ecosystem: Environmental > Aquatic > Freshwater > Lake | place: USA: Lake Erie, Ohio... | reverse complement strand
GTTGCCGCAGTCCAACGACCCTTGTTGGTGCGGTTCGGGGCGTCGCTACAAGCGTTGTCACAAGGGGCAAGAGGGCCGAATCACACCCGGTGTGATCGCACCGATGCGATCTGTTCCGTCGCACATCGCTCGTCCGCCGTATGCCGACACCGGCAAGGTCACGCGTTGGGACGAACCGCGCATCAAGTCACCCGACGTGATCGCGCGCATGCGAGTGGCGTGCGACATGGCCGCCGACATTCTCCGCCTGGCCGGTGAATTCGTCCGGCCCGGTATCACGACCAACGACATCGATGTGTTCGTCCACGATCTCACGATCGAACGCGGTGCATATCCGAGCCCGCTCAACTACCACGGATACCCCAAGAGTGTGTGCACATCCGTCAACGAAGTGATCTGCCACGGGATCCCCGACTCCACGGTTCTGCACGACGGCGACATCATCAACCTCGACGTCACGTGTTACGTCGACGGAGTCCACGGTGACACCAACGCCACGTTCTTCGTGGGCAACGTCGACGAGGAGAACCGTCGGCTCGTGCGCGTCACCGAAGAATGCACCTGGAAGGGAATCGGTGCGGTCAAACCCGACCGTCCACTCTCCGATATCGGCAAGGCGATCGAGGATCATGCCAATAAGCACAAGCTCGGCGTAGTGCGCGCCTTCATCGGTCACGGCATTGGCGAGCAGTTCCACACCGACGTTCAAGTGCTCCACTACTACGACGCCAGAAACAACATGATCATGAAGCCCGGCATGGTGTTCACCATCGAGCCGATGATCACCCTCGGTACGTGGCAGCACAAGATGTGGGACGACGACTGGACGGCGGTCACCGCCGACGGCAAGCGCACCGCCCAGTTCGAGCACACCGTGCTCGTGACCGACACGGGTGTCGACGTCCTCACGGCCGGCCCCAAGGCCGTATCGCCCCGCGATCCTTCCTGACCGGCGAGTCGTCGCCGAGCCCGCCCGACCCGTAGCGTGACCGTCCGTGAGTGAGCGCTACGTCTCCTTCGACCGGGCCCAGTGGGCCGAGTTGCGCGCCGCCACACCCATGACTCTGCGCGAGTCCGATCTCGGCAATCTGCGTGGCATCAACGAACGCATCGATCTCGACGAAGTCGCTGCGGTGTATCTACCGCTCACCCGTCTTCTCAATCTCTACGTGTCGGCCACACAGAACCTGCACAAAGTGTCGGCCACGTTCCTCGGGACGCTCGCTCCCAAGGTCCCGTACGTCATCGGTGTGGCTGGAAGCGTCGCGGTCGGCAAGAGCACTTTCGCCCGCATCCTCCAAGCACTGCTCGCGCGCTGGCCCGACCACCCGAAGGTCGACCTCATCACCACCGACGGCTTCTTGCACCCCAACCGTGTGCTCGAAGAGCGCGGCATCATGAACCGCAAGGGATTCCCCGAGAGTTACGACACCCGCGAGTTACTGCGCTTTCTGCGCGAACTCAAAAGTGGCCGCGCGTCGGTGGAGGCTCCGGTGTACAGCCACGTCGTCTACGACATCGTCGATGGTGATCGGGTCACCGTGTGTCAGCCCGACATCTTGATTCTCGAAGGCCTCAACGTTCTCCAGGTGGGTGCTCCCGGATCCGACGCCACCGAATTCGTCAGCGACTACTTCGACTTCTCCATCTACATCGATGCCGAAGAGTCGGACATCGAGGCCTGGTACGTGGAGCGATTCCTGTCGCTGCGCGACTCGGTCTTCCAAGATCCCAACAGCTTCTTCCGCCATTACGCCCACCTCACACAAGAGGAAGCAGTGGCCACCGCCCGATTCATCTGGAAAGAGATCAACGGTCTCAACCTTCGCGAGAACATCGAACCGACCCGCGACCGCGCCTCGCTGATCCTGCGCAAGGGCCGCGACCACCGGGTGAGCGATGTTCGACTCCGCAAGCTCTGACCCGCGCGACACCCTTCTGACAAACTGACTCGGTGGCCACCCGGGCGAAGAAAAAGTCGCGAGCGAAGAGGCGATCGGCCTCGTCCCGTCGAGGCGCCTCGTCGCAACTTCCCGTCATCCTTCTCCTCTTGGGTGCTCTCGGTGTGGGCGGACTCCTGGTGGTGTCCGAGCGATCCGATCGTGCTCCCGCCGCCACCGTCGTTCCGCCGCTCACTCCCACCGATGCGCCAGTCACCGACACGTCCGACACTGCAGCACCGTCCGCGACCATCGGTTCGGTGGCTCCCCCGATCACCGTCTCCGACGAACAGATCGGCGACTTCGCCGACGAATCACAGTTGCCCGACTTCACTCCGGTGGCTCCACCCGACGTGCCCTCGGCATACGCGCCGGTCCCGGCGTCGGCAGTGTCTGCCGGTCGCATCGACGGCGATCTGCCCGACGGCTTCTATCTGGGCTTCGTCGAGGGGGCCTTCGACGACGACGGCGAGTACATCGCCTGGCGAATCGGATCTCCCGACGGCCCCACGTACCCCGCCTACGTCAGCATCATGATCTTCACGTCGGTTCGTGTGGACGCCCGCCGTACCGATCACCCCGGGTCGGCATCCCTGCAACCCGAGCGTTTGTGGCAACTACTGGCCGATGGCGGGTCGGCACAGGCGATCCCCGAGTCGGATGATGTCGTCATCCTCGACGGGCCGTACCTCCTCACCGTCGTCGAGGGCTCGGTCATCGCCGCCGAAGGAATCCGTCCGTCATGAGCACACTTCACCGTCCTCGGAGCGTTCACCCATCATGAACATCGTCCTGTCCGTTCTCGTCGTCGTCCTGGCTGTCGTGGTCGCGGTGCTGGTGTTGCGCAGCCGCACGCCGATGCCACCGGCCGAAGTCACACCCCCTGCGCCCGCAGTCGACCCTGCCGTCCTTCAGGCTGAAGTAGCCCGCACGGTTTCGTCGGCCCTCACCGACGCGCTCACGCGCATGAATGACGAGGCGCGCAAGACGCGTGAAGAGACCATCCGCCTCGCCACCGACATGGTCACCAAGGCCGGCTCCGAACAGATCGGCAGCAAGAGCGATCTCATCGACCAGCGTCTCTCCAGCGTGGCCGAACAGGTCACGAAGAAGATGGGCGAGATCGACCGGGCCCTCCTCGACCTGCGTGAGAGCACGTCCAAGCAGTACGGAACCGTCGAACAAGCGGTGGCTGCGCTCACTCAGCGCACCGACAAACTCAACGATGTTCTCTCCAGTTCGCAGGCCCGCGGTCAGTGGGGCGAACGTCTCGCCGAAGACATGTTGCGGGCGGCCGGCTTCGTCGAAGGCATCAACTACTCGAAGCAGTCGATCATCGATGGTGGTGGGCGCCCCGACTATCGCTTCGACATTCCGCCCGACCGTGTGCTGTTCATGGACGTCAAATTCCCGCTCGACAAGTACGCCGAGTTCGTATCGGCTCCCACCGAGCAGTTGAAGACAGTGGGTAAGAACGAGTTCATCCGCGCGGTGAAGGACCGCGTGGTCGAACTGGCCAAGCGCGACTACGTCGACAAGAGTGCCGACAACACCGTCGACTACGTCCTGATGTTCATTCCCAACGAGAGCATCAGCGGCTTCGTACACGAAGCCGACCCCACACTCATCGACTTCGCTCTCGACCGCAAAGTGGTGCTCTGCTCCCCCCTCACCCTCTACGCGTTCCTCGCGGTCATCCGTCAGGCCACCGACGCGTTCCACACCGAGAAGACCGCGGCCGAAATCATGCAGCTCGTCAATCTCTTCCAGCGTCAATGGGACGAGTACACCAAGGCTGTCGACAAGGTGGAGAAGTCGTTCCAGACCCTCGAGGCCGATCTGGCGTCGATCAACACCAGCGGAACCCGCTACAACAAACTCAATGCGCAAGTGAAGAAGATCGAAAAGCTCCGCAAGCGCCAAGAAGTTCCCGAGTTGGCGGCGGCTGACGTCGAAATCGTCGAGGCCGACGACGAGAACGACGACTGATCACTCGGCCCGCAGATGCCCACGCTCGTGGGCATCTCGGATGATCTGCTGAGTGTGCGCCCACAGCGCGTCGGCACCGTCCCCGATGGGCGAGAGTCGCTTCACGGCTTGTGGAACCGTCACGCCGTGGCGCTTCCACGGTGACTCGTCACCCGCCTGATGATTCAGCATCGCGGGTTGCAGACGATCGACGGCATTGGCGAATCGACTCTCGGCCGTCTCCTGCGCCTCGTACTCCTCCCACAACCGCCAGAAGTAGTCCGCTTGATCAGGCGGTAGGAGTCCGAACAGTCGCTCGGCAGCCTTGCGTTCGCGATCTTCCTTGTCGGCGTAGGCCGTGGTGTCGTAGGCAAAGGTGTCACCCGCGTCGATCTCCACGATGTCGTGCACCAAGCACAGAGCCAGCACGTGGAACAGATCGACGTCGGCGTTGCTCCACTCGGCCAACACCAACGCGTACATCGCCAGGTGCCACGAATGCTCGGCGGTGTTCTCGCGGCGCGAGCCGCCTGTGATGTGAGTCTGACGTTCGACCTGCTTCAGACGATCGATCTCGAGCAGGAACTCGAGTTGCTGACTCAACCGTTCGTCACTCATGACACATCACCCCGAGATCAACGAGGCCAGCGACCAGATCGCTGCCACCAAGCCCACCAACGCCATGCCCACGCTGCGCACCACCGGAGCGCGAGGGAGGTCGCCTTCCTTGGCGGCCGGCGGCGGTTTTACGACGGCCAGCATGTTGCCCGCGAACAACGCTCCACCAAGAGCCAGCACCAGCCAGGCCAGAAGGTCTTCGCCGAGGAACATCGGTTCATTCTGCCAGCATCGAACATCGACAACGCGGGCTGTTCGCGTGCGGAAACCGACACAAGAATCGGTAAGACTGCGCCCATGGGTTTCCACCACGTCGCCATCGCCATTCGTGACACGGCTGCCAACTACGACTTCTACACCCGGGTCATGGGTTTCGAACTCGTGAAGACCGTGACCGCACCGACCCCAGAAGGTGGTTGGAGCAAGCACTTCTTCTACTCCACCGGAACCTCGCCGTCGGGTGAGCAGGGAATGATCGCGTTCTGGGAGATCCACGACGAGTCGATCGGCAGCGAGTTCGGTACCAACCTCAACAAGAGCGCTGGTCTGCCCTGGTGGGCGAACCATCTCGCCTTCGACGCACCCACACGCGGCGACCTCGACCGCCATCGCGAACGCTGGCGCGAGTGCGGATACACCGTGCTCGAGGTCGATCACGAGTTCTGCCACTCGATCTACATCCGTGACCCCGAAGGCAACACCGTCGAGTTCTGTCACACCGTGCGCGACTTCACCGACGACGAGAAGAAGCACGCGATGGAACTGCTCATGAATCCGCAGCCCGAGATGGAGAAGGCTTTCGGAGCCAAGATCTGGCAGCCCGAAGGCGACGCGATTCTGCTGCCGTCGGGCTGATCAGGATTCGTCGACGCGCTGACCCACACCACGAGCCGCGTTGCGGAAGAGCGTGTGCTCGCCCTGGAACACCAACTTGATGTTGTCGAGAGCACCGGCGCGGTGTTTGGCCACGATGAGATCGGCCATGCCCTTGAGAGCCGGATCGACCGCTCCTTGTTTGGCCACTTCTTCACGGTGAATGAACATCACGACGTCGGCATCTTGTTCGAGTGAACCCGACTCGCGAAGGTCGGCCAGCACGGGTCGCTTGTCGGCACGCTCTTCGAGACGACGACTCAACTGACTGAGGGCCATGATCGGCACGTTCATTTCACGGGCCAACACCTTCAGATTTCGGCTGATCTCGCTCACTTCCAACTGACGGTTCTCGGCGCGCGCACCACCGCTCATGAGCTGCAAGTAGTCGATCACGATCAGACCGAGCGACCCATAGCGAGCCTTGAGGCGGCGCGCCTTGGCGCGAATCTCCATGACGGTCACGGCCGGATTGTCGTCGAGGAACAACGGAACTTCGAGTCGGCCCACGGCGTTGTTGACGTCGCTCCATTCATTGGCCGTGAGGTTTCCAGTGCGGAGTTTGCGAGTGTCGACGCGTGCCTCAGCCGAGAGGATTCGCTGAGCCATTTCGCTGTGGCTCATTTCGAGCGAGAACACCAAGACGGGTTGGCGTGTGTTTCGAGCAACGTACGTGGCGATGTTGAGAGCGAAGGCCGACTTACCCATCGACGGACGCGCACCCACGATGACGAGCGACGCCGGCTGCAGGCCGAGTAGCAGGCCATCGAGATCGTGAAAGCCGGTGGCGGTACCGGTGATGCTGGCCTTCTCGGTGTATCGGCGTTCGAGTTCGTCGGTGGTGGTGCGCAGCACGTCTTTGATTTCGGCCACCGAATCGGTGACGCGCTCGTCAGCGACCTCGAACACCTTCGACTCGGCTACGTCGAGCGCCTTGGCCACGTCATCAGGTTCGGAGTACGCGATCTCGGCGATCTCACTCGCCACACCGATGAGGCGGCGTAGGGCCGAGGTGTCCATGACGATCTTCGCGTAGCGACCCACGTTGCCGATGACCGGCGTGGTGTTCTGAAGATGGAGGAGGAAGTCGAGGCCGCCGATTTCGTCGAGCAAACCCACACGACGCAGTTCGTCGGCCACGGTGACTGCGTCGACGGGCTGCCCGCCCGACAACAACGCGCGAATCGCGTCGAACACGTGTTGATGCGATGGCTTGTAGAAGACGTCGGGCAGGAGACCCAGTTCGCTCACGGTGTTGACGGCCTCACGCGACAACAACAAGGCACCGAGCAGCGACTCTTCGGCACTCAGGTTGTGCGGCGGTACGCGATTGCCCGGCGCCGATCGCGGCGCAGTGCGTTGACCTCCACCGGAACGAGGCTGATTCGAGTCGGACATCGGTTACACCTTGGCGGACGAACCCTGTTGATCGCTAGGGGGACAGGGCTGTGTGCTTTCTGTGGACAAAGGGCCCGGATCTGTGGACAAGTCCGGACTAGACGACGATGCCCGGACCAGGGTCCGGGCATCGAGGAGAACGGGCGACGAGGCCCGCGGGATCACTTGGAAACGACGTTGATGGTGATGAACGCCTGAACGTCAGCGTGCAACTTGGCCGCAACCGAGTACTCGCCCACCGTCTTGATGTGGTCGGGAACCTCGATCTTCTTGCGGTCGAGCTCGATGCCGGTCTGGTCCTGCACGGCCGCCACCACATCGGCGGCACTCACCGAACCGTACAAACGACCCTCAGCGCCCGTCTTGGCCTTGATCTCGATGGTCTTACCGGTGAGAGCACTGGCGACCGTCGTGGCCGATTCGCGGTCGGCCGCATCGCGGAGATCGCGACGACGGCGCATGGCCGCAGCCTGCTGAACGGTTCCGTCGGTGGCCGTGATGGCCAAACCGCGCGGAAGGAGGTAGTTGCGACCGTGACCATCGGCCACGTCGACGATGTCGCCACGCTTACCGAGGCCGGAAATGTCGGAACGAAGAACAACCTTCATGATCAGGCCTCCTCGTCCTCGTTGGTCTCGACCTCGGCGCCCTCGACCTGATCGACGAGTTCGACGGTCTCGGCTCCGGTCGCCCGCTCGCTTGCACCGTCGGGTGCCGGGCCACGGCGCGGGCCACGGCCCACCGAAGCGACGCGCTTGGTGTACGGGAGAAGCGCCATCTCGCGAGCGTTCTTGACCGCGTTGGCCAACTCACGCTGCTGCTGCACCGTGGTGCCGTTGATCTTCTGACCGCGGATCTTGGAACGGTCGGACATGAATCGCTGCAGGAGGTTGATGTCCTTGTAGTCGATGTAGTCGACCTTCTCGGCCGACAGGATGTTGGCCTTCTTCTTGATCTTGCGACCGGCATCCTTGGGGGCCCGGCCACGCATCGGCTTCTTCGTGTTGCTCATGGAATGTGGTGTCCTTCGTACGGGGTCAACGTGATGGGTTCGTTCAGAACGGTTCTTCGTCGGGGTAGTCGGCGGCCGGGGCCGGGGCGCTCGAGCGGCCACCTGAGTAGCCGCCTCCGTCACCACCGCGACCGGGGGTGCGCTCGACGGATGCCGTGGCCCAACGCAGGGAGGGTCCGATCTCGTCGGCGACGATCTCGACCGCGGTGCGCTTGCCACCTTCGCGTGCTTCGTACTCCCGCACGTCGAGTCGGCCGGTGACCAGCACACGGCTCCCCTTGGTGAGAGAGGCCGTGATGTTCTCGGCCAACTGATCCCAGGCGACCACGTTCATGAACGAGGTCTGCTCCTGCCATTCGCCATTGACCTGGTAGCGGCGGTTGACGGCCAACCCGAGGGTGACCGTGGGCTTCCCCGACTGGGTGAAGCGAAGTTCGGGATCGCGGGTCAAGTTGCCCACGACGGTGATGGAATTGGATGCCATGGTGATGCTCCTCTGGACGGTGTGAGCGGCTGACTCAGGCCGCTACGAGACCCCGGCGGGCCGCTTCGGCCTCGGGGAGACGCAGCAACTTGTGACGCAGAACGTCGTCAGCGATACGCAACGAACGCTCGAGTTCGTCGAGTGCGCCACCAGCGGCGGCGATGTTGAAGACGACGTAGAAGCCGTCTTCCTTCTTGTTGATGGGATACGCCAAACGACGCTTGCCCCACCAATCGGCCTTCCCGTGCACGTCTCCACCGGCGGCCTTCACGGCCTTGGTCACGGTGGCGACCCACTGCTGGGCGACGGGCTCGTCGAGCGAACCGTCGAGGATGATCATCAATTCGTAGCCACGCATCGGTGCGTGAACCTCCCTTCGGACTCGCCCCCCAGGTGTGGGAAGCGGGGCCCCTTCCGGGGCAGGGTGACTATGGACCTCGGAAGCCTACCGGCGGGTCGGTGAGGTGAGACGGGGACGAACTCGAGCACGGACACACAGTGCCAAGAGGGTGTGGCACCACTCGCTGGTGGCGTCGAGTCACCTCTCGAGGTGCTGGTCAGGGCCGGGTGAGGCGCACGATCGACGCCGAGATCAAACCGACTCCGGCCGACACGGCTCCCTCGTGGGTGGTGAGGCGGCCGCCCGAGCGCAGGATTCCGGTGAAGGCCCGCTCGCGATCACCCTGGAACACCAGAGCTGGACCACCCGAGTCGCCGAGCCCCCACAACACAGCCACCAGCCCGATGATGATGGCCACCAGGCAGAACGGAACGGCGAGAGTTTCACGGGGCATGCGTGAAGCCAGCACCAGCGAGAACACCGCACTCAGCAACAGCAAGACGCCCACCGCGCCGACGGCGATCAGGAGATGCTGAACCATCGCCGATGCTCCGAATCCACCTTCGTCGCCGCAATCGACCATGGCACGAGCCGGTGCGCTCGGGTCGTCGACCGGCGACGTCTGCAGGAGGACGCAGTCACGGCCGTCGGATGCGACGGGTTGGCCGTCGACGAACGACACCGAGAACGGGTCGCCGAACGCACCCGCGATGAGAAGGCCGATCGCGGCGAGGAAAATCATCACCAATCCGAGGAGTGCGTCGAACTGCAATCGACGACTCGCCTCGTACGGCAACCAGTTGCTGCGGCGCGATCGACGCGATCGCTTCACACCCTTCGATCCGGTGAAGTCGACCACGGTTGCGCTCAGCCCACCTGGCGTCGGCCGCGCTGGCCGCCGATCGGAATCGCCCGCACGAGATAGTGCCAGCGGCACTGACAGCACGCCTCCACCACGTACGCCGTCAGCTCTTCGGGGCGCCGGTGGAATGCGGCAAGTTCCTTGTCGTCGGCGGCGAGGCGGCCGTGAGCGGGCAACTTCGCACCGAACACATAGGTGACAAGAACGAGATTGTCCTCGGCGCAGATCGGGCAGGGCGTGTTGGTCGGCTTGCCCACCGAACGCGCGGCACGCATCAGTTCGGGGTGTGCGTCGCAGACTTCTTCACGACCAAGGCGCCCCCGATGAAACTCGTTGATCGTGGCCCGTCGGGCCATCCGGTGATCGACGAGGCCACCGCGCATCGTGGAGAAACCGCGAAACGCACCAGTGCCGAAACCCGACGAACGGGACCCTGGCGCTCGGCGATCGGACATCGTGAGCAGACTAGCCCTCGGTCGAGGTGGCCCGACGCGCCCACCATTCGTTGAGACGACGACGAATTTCCACGTCTCCCACAAGACCCTCGTCGAGACGAATCTCGAGCAAGAAATCCAGCGCATCGCCGACCGCGCGTGACGGTGACAGACCGAGGTGCTGCATCACGGCCACGCCGTCCATCTCGGGGCGAATGGCCTTCAGTTCTTCCTGTGCGGCCAAAGACGCGATGCGATTCTCTAGTTCGTCCATGCGCTGGGCCAGACGCAGAGCCTTCTTCTCGTTCCGCGTGGTGCAGTCACAGCGCGTCAGCACGTTCAGTTCGTCGAGAAGTGGGCCGGCATCGTTCACGTAACGCCGCACGGCCGAATCGGTCCATCCCATTTGATACGTGTGGAACCGTAGGTGGAGTCGCACGAGTTCGGTGACATCGTCGATGTCTTCATTCGGGAAACGAAGCGCGACGAGTCGTTTACGCGTCATCTTCGCCCCGACCACGTCATGCATATGGAAGGTCGTTCCTTTGCCCTGCAAGTAGCCGCGGGTCTTGGGCTTACCGACGTCGTGGAACAGAGCAGCCAGGCGCGTCTTACGGAAGTCGAAGTCGGGATGGGCGTCGGGTCGTACGTTTTCGATCACTGCGAGCGTGTGAGTGAGAACGTCCTTGTGACGATGGATCGGATCGTGTTCGAGACGCATGGCCGGCAATTCGGGAAGGAACAGATCGGCCAGGCCGGTCTCGACGAGGAACCAGAGTCCGGCCGACGGCGCATCGACCACGATCAACTTGTTGAGTTCGTCGCGAATTCGTTCGGCTGACACGATCTCGAGACGATCCTTCATACGGTGAACCGCCGCGACTAGTTCAGGTACTGGGGTCATCTGGAAGCGAGCAACGAAACGCGCCGCCCGCATCATGCGCAAAGGATCATCGCTGAAACTGATGTCGGGATCGAGCGGTGTGCGCAGCACGCGAGTCAAGAGATCGGCCGCACCGCCGAAGGGATCGACAAGAGTTGGCGAATCGGCGGTCACCTCGAGTGCCATCGAGTTGATGGTGAAGTCGCGACGCGACAGATCGGTTTCGATCGCGTCGGCGAATTCGACGTCGGGTTTACGAGTGTCGGGGTGGTACGCCTCGGCTCGATGCGTGGTGATCTCGTAGACCCGAGTTCCTTTACGGGCACCGATCGTTCCGAACTTCTCACCTTGTGTCCACACGGCATCGGCCCACGGCGCGATGATCTTCTTGATCTCATCGGGTCGCGCATCGGTCGTGGCGTCGTAGTCGAGCCCGTCGAAATCGAGACCGCCCAGCAGATCGCGAACGGTGCCGCCGACCAAGTACAAGCGCTTGCCCGCTGCGCGAAAGAGCGCCGCGACATCGGCCACTTCCGACAGAACAGGCGCGAAGCGCTCGGGAACCACAGGGTCAGGCTACGACGAACGGGGTCAGGGGACGAGGAGTCCGCGATCGATCCAGTAACGGCGGATTCGTTCGATCATCTGCTCGGCGAGCGGCGAACCAACCGTGGCAGCTTCTTCGGGCCGAATCGCAGTGTCGAGTAGGGCGCCGACCGTGGCGGTCGTCGACGCACGTAGTGCATCGAGGTCGTACCCGCCTTCGAGCATGACCAGTCGCCGACCGGCCGGAGCGAGTGGAAGGAGACGGGTGACGATCTCGTTGTAGTCGCCCGCAGTCAAGGCCATGTCGGTGATCGGATCGGCTCGATGCGCGTCGAAACCGGCCGAGATGATCAGCCAGGTGGGATCGAACGATCGGCAAATCGGTTCGACCAGTCGATCGATGGCATGTAGATAATCGACTCCGGTCGATCGTGGTGGCATCGGAACGTTGAGTGTCGTACCGACGGCGTCGCCGATTCCGATCTCTTCGAACCAGCCGGTGCCCGGATAGAGCGGCCACTGATGCAGCGACACGAACATCACACGGGGGTCGGCCCAGAAGACGTCTTGTGTGCCGTTCCCGTGGTGAGCGTCGAAGTCGACGATCGCGACGCGTTCACCGCGCTCGGCCAATTCGGCGGCAGCCACCGCGACGTTCGACAGCAAACAGAATCCCATCGTGTCGGCCCGTGTCGCGTGATGACCCGGCGGCCGTACCGCACAGAACGCCGCCGATCCTCGACCAGCAACCAACTCGTCGATGGCGGTGAGGCCCGCACCTGATGCGAGTCGCGCGGCTTCCCATGTACCGGGACTGGCCATTGTGTCGGGGTCGAGTCGTCCACCACCGGCCCGCGACACCGACTCGACCTTGTCGACGAGCGCCGAGTGGTGCACCCGCAGCAACTGCTCACGGGTCGCGGCTCGCGGGACGATCGGGACCAAGGAGTCGGCGAACACCTGGGCACCGTCGATCACCGCACCGAGACGCTCGGGGCGCTCGGGATGCCGAGGGCCCACGATGTGGTCGAGATACGCCTCGTGCGTTGCGAACAACACCGTCATCGCCCGCGACGCTACCGTTCTGACGTGATCACCGGCTTGCGTCAACGACGCCGCGACGGACTTCCACGTCTGCTCGACGACGGTCGGACTCGAGCGCGTCTACGACCCTGGCCGCACCAACCCCGTATCGCACAACTCGTCCTCACCGATCACACCAAAGCACCCACGGTCAACACTCTCGAGACGTGGCTCGCAGTCACTCGCGATCACGGTTTCACGAGTGTGCGAACCGGTGCACTGTCCGCATCGGCGACACCACCTTTCACCCAGTTGGGTTTCGTCTCCATCCAACGACTCGCGCTGCTCCGTCTCGAACTCGACCGGCCGAACGATCGCCTCGAGGGGGCACTTCACGATTCGTCATCCGGTGCTTCACGTCATGAATTGCGCGCCGTGCGCGGATCACGTCAGGTTGCGACGCTCGCGCGAATCGATCGAGCGGCTTTCGTCGACGGGTGGGATCTCGATGCCACCGGCATCCTCGATGCGTGTCAGGCCACGCCACAACATCGTGTTCGTCTGGCCGTGACCGCGAACGACGAACCCGCTGGCTACATGATCACCGGACGCAACGGTGCGGCGGGCTTCGTGCAACGTCTGGCCGTGCATCCCGACTTCGAGGGTCGTGGCGTCGCATCATCACTACTCGTCGACGGTCTCGTGTGGTTGCAGCGGCGACGTGTGGATGACGTCCTCGTCAACACGAACTTCGACAACGAACGTGCACTCGACCTGTACCGACGTTTCGGATTCGAGCCGCTCGAGGAGAGCCTGTCGGTGCTGGCACTCGACGACCTCACTGACAGGACGGCACGATGAGACGCGTCATGGCGTCGGGATGGGCCGCGGTCGCACTCGTGTCGCTGGTCTTCACCTCGTCGTCGGGATCGGCCCGGGCCGAAATCCCCGAGAGTGTCGGCGCCCTGGTGTCACAAGATCAGTACGTGGCCGGCATCGAGGGGTCGACCATCGATCTCAGCGTGTTCTTGCAGGGTCCGAGTGCGCTTGGTTCCGGCGCTCCGACATCGGTCCTCGTCACCGCGCATCGTCCGGTCACCACCCGCGCCGCCGTTCAGGACGCCATCGATGGAAATCTGCCGTCGACGATCGACAGCATGCGCTTCCCCGTCGAACAACGCGATGCGTCGGGTGTCATCGATCTGGTGATTCCGATCGAGATCGGTACTCGCACCCGCGAACGCATGCAGATGTCAGCGGCGGGTCTTTATCCGCTCTCGATCGGTCTCGAAGTCGATGGCAACAGCGTCGATCGGATCATCACGTTCGTCGAACGACTTCCAGACGGACGAGACGTACCTGCCATCGAACAGTCGCTACCCGTCGCCGTGGTCGGCTCGGTCGACGGCGACGTCACGCTCCAGCCCGACGCGACCACAACCGTGCGGGCGGCCGATCGCTCGCGTGTCGCTGAATTGGCCACCATCATCGAATCGCTGCCGGGAACACCGCTCACCATTGCGCTACGCCCCGAACTGGTGGAAGGACTCGGTCGCTCGACACCCGAAGACGCCGAACTCCTCACCCGACTGCAATTCGCCGACTCACCCTCGTTCCTGTCGATGCCTTATGTCCAAGTCGACCCGGGCTCGATGGCCGACTCGCAGACGAACGACATCTTCGTCGGCCAACTTCGCCTCGGGGAGGACGCGTTGGTCGACGCTCTTCCCGAATCACGGTCGAGCCGAACGGCCTGGATCCAGACCCGAGCGCTGTCGGCCACGGGAGCCCAATTCATCCGCGACCTCGGGTTCCGGGGGATTCTCATCACACCGGCGGCGACCGACGCGGGGGACTTCGGCGGCTTGGGGTTCGCGGATCCCACCCGCAAAGTCGAGGTCGAACTGTCGAGTGGAGGGTTCATCGACGCCATGGTCCCCGACGGTGCACTCGCCTCGCGCCTCACCGTCGCATCAAGTGCCCCACCGAGCGATGCCTACCTCGCGGCCCAGCACGTGTTGGCCGAGATCAAGGTCTTGCGGCGCGAACTCGCCGACGCCGGCGAATCGCTGTCAGGCCGTTCGTTGATCCTCACCACCAACGACGGGTCTCTGATGTCGACCGACCTCACGGTCGCGTTGGCCGACACGTTGAGTTCGTCGAACGAGGTCGAACTCGTGTCGCTCGACGACGCTTTGTCGCGCACGAGTGTCGGACTCGTGGATGGTCGGCCGGCGGCCATTCGGTTACCGGCCACCGGTCCGGCTGCTTCGTCCTCACCCGCCGAAGCCCTTTATCTCACCGGTGCGCGCATCGACGCGTTCGCCTCCATGCTTCCCGACGGTGACGAGCGTCCGGCCATGTGGCGCCGCATCCTCGACGTCTTGCCCGATCAGCGATTCTCCGACGACGTTCGTTTCGCCTACGCCGACGTGGTCCGACAAGAGACCGATGCCTTGGGCAGCCAAGTCGCAACCCCCGCATCCACCACCTTCACGCTCGGGGGACGCGATAGCGAAATTCGGCTCAGCCTGCGGAACGACTCCCCGACCGAACTCTCCGTCCGAGTCCGCCTCGCGTCGTCGAAGTTGCGTTTTCCGGAGGGTGAACTCGTGGTGAAGCTGGCGCCTACGGCCATCACCTCGGTCGAGATTCCGGTGGAAGCCCGCACCAACGGTCGATTCCCGGTGACGGTTCAACTTCTGACCCCTGAGGGCCAGTTGCCCCTCACTCAGCCCATCGTGTTCACCGCCCGCGTGAACGCTTTGGCGGGCCTCGGACAGTTGGTGACGGTCATGGCTCTCCTCCTGCTGGCTGTGTGGTGGATTCACCACTTCCGCCGGCGGCATCGCGAGCGACAGAACCTGGTCACCGACACCACGCGTCGTCATCCGAGTGGCGACACACCTCGTCAGACCCCCGACGACCCCAACAACTAACCTGCGTCCGTGGCCAACGTCCGGATCATCACCGACAGTTCCTGCGACCTTCCCGACGAGGTCGTGCGCTCCCTGGGCATCGAGGTCGTCCCCCTCTTCATCCGCTTCGGCGATGACGAGTTCGTCGACCGCGAGCAGTTGACCACGGCCGAGTTCTGGGCCCGTTGCTCGGCGTCGTCGGTCTTGCCGTCCACCGCGGCGCCCTCGCCCGGACGCTTCGAGCAGGCCATCCGCACCGTCGTGTCGCAAGGCGCCACTGGGGTCGTCATGATCAATCTCTCGGGTGCGCTGTCGGCCACTTTGCAGAGTGCGGAGATGGCAGCGGCGTCCTTGTCGTCCCTCGTTCCGATTTCGGTCGTCGACAGCCGGTCGGTCTCACTCGGACTGGGAGCCATCGTGGTCGAATGCGCTCGGGCCGCCCGCCAAGGCGCCGAACTTCACGAGGTCGAGGCCTTGGCCCGCGATCTGGTGGGTCGTTGCGAACTCTGGGGCGCCCTCGACACCCTCGAGAACCTCAAGAAGGGTGGCCGAATCGGCGGTGCCCAGGCCATGCTCGGCTCGGTTCTCTCGATCAAACCCATCATCGAGGTGAAGGACGGCGTGGTTCAAGAGGGCGGCAAGCAGCGCACGCGCGGTAAGGCCATCGCTTTCTTGGTCGACAAGGTGCGTCAGGTGAGCGCGTCACCCGGCATCAGCCAATTGTGTGTCCTTCACGCTGACTGCAGTGACGTCGACGCTTTCGTCGCACAGTTGAAGACCGTTCACTCCGGAGACATTCTCGTCGGAGAAATCGGAGCGGTCATCGGTGCGCACGCTGGTCGTGGAACGATCGGTGTCGCGTACTTCCGCAACTGACCCGACGCCATTCCCCGTCCGCTCCACGACGCACAACTAGCGTGTTCGTTCGAGCATGTCCGTGAACGCGTCACAACCTCCTGAACCGAACACGGTCATCGCCGGTCGCTATCGTCTCGATGAAGCGTGGGCTCACGGAGGCATGGCCGATGTCTGGAAGGCCACCGACCTCCAGTTGTCACGCACTGTTGCAGTCAAGTTGCTGAAACCACACCTCGCCGCCGACGGAACCGTGGCCGAGAGATTTCGACGAGAAGCCATCGCAGCGGCCAGCCTCACGCATCCGAACATCGTGACGGTGTACGACGCCGTGGCCGATCATGGTCGACAGGCCGTGATCATGGAGTTCATCGATGGCAAGTCGCTTCGCGCACTCCTCGACGAGAAGAAGAGACTCACACCGAAGCTCACCGTTCACATCGGGACCGGCATCTGTTCGGCCCTCGACGCCGCCCACGCCAATGGGATCATCCACCGCGACGTGAAGCCCGGCAACGTGCTCGTCACCAAGGATGCGCGTGTGATGCTCACCGACTTCGGCATCGCCAAGGCTCTCGGAACCGGTGACGATCTCACCAGCGAGAACATCATGATGGGCACGGCGAAGTACCTGTCTCCCGAACAGGTGAAGGGTGACGAACTCGACCTGCGAGCCGATCTGTACTCACTTGGTCTCGTTCTCTACGAATGTCTGGCCGGAAAGGTTCCTTTCACCGGCAAGAACGACACCGAGACCGCCCTGGCTCGACTGCAGCGCGACCCCACCGACCTCAATCAGATACGACCCGATGTGAGTCCGGAACTGGCGCGGGTGATCCATCGCATGCTCGAGCGTCGACCCGACAAGCGATACGCCAGCGGAGCCGAGGCTCGGGCCGCGCTGAAGGCGGCCCTCAACGGAGACGGATCCGCGGCGCGCGGTGTAGCCGGCCATCCAGCCGGAACCGATCGCACACCCACACCCGGGAAGATCATTCGGCCATCGGGCCACACACCGTCGCAACCATCGACACGACCGTCGATCTCGCCCACACCGTCGGGCGGAACGCTGCGGCCGTGGAAGCCATCCCCGGTTCTGATCGGTGGTCTCGCGGTCGCGATCATCGCCGTGGGTGCTCTCGTGATCCGTGTCGTGACCGGTGGTGACGACACACCGCCGCAAATCGCGGCCACCACCGCACCACCAGCACCGACCGGACCGCCGACGATTCTGGGCGTGTCGACGTTCGACCCCGAAGGTGACCGCACCGAGAACGATGGTGGCGCGGCACTGACCACCGACGGCGATGTCGGCACTGCGTGGTCGACCGTCTGCTACAAGTCATCGACGTTCGGCAGCAAATCTGGTGTCGGTCTGGTCGTTCAACTCACCGAAGCCAATCTCGCCAAGGTCGATGTCGATGTGGTGGGCGACGCATGGCGTGCCGAGATGTACGCGTCGAACGCCCTGAGCGACGACATCGACGCATGGGGATCAGCGATTGCGTCGGCGACCGCCGGTGACGGCCCCACTTTGGTCGGCGTCATGGCCGAACCCATGCAGTACGTGATGGTGTACCTCCGCGAAGTTGGCCGTGACGGCTCGTGTAGTCGCGACAACCCCTACCGCGGAGGTATCGCCGAGATTCGCGTCTCTCCCGCACCGTGAACGAGCTTCTCGTTCGGCGGGCCATCAACGGAGATCGTGCCGCTCTCGACACGCTGCTTCGTGAGCACTATCCGCGCATTCTGACCGCTTGCCGGCGATTGCTCGGGCGACATGCCGATGCCGACGACGCTGCACAGAACGCGCTCATCTCCATCGCCCGCAACATCGGTTCGTTCGACCAACGCTCGTCGTTCTCGACGTGGGTGTGGCGTATCGCGACCAACGCGGCCCTCGACGAAATCAGGCGTCGCGGTCGCCGCGATGTTCCGTCTTCCGACCATCACGACTTCGACCGACCCGACCCGTCGACTTCAGCAGTATCGAACCTCGACGACCGTCAACTCGTGGAGGCCGCCCTGCTCCGGATACCACTCGAGTTCCGGACGGCCGTCGTGCTCCGAGACCTGGCCGATCTTGACTACGACGAGATCGCCGACGTCCTCGACATCCCCATCGGAACGGTGCGCTCGCGCATTTCACGTGGTCGATCCCAACTGGCGAGCCTTCTTCGCGACTCGTCATCGCAGCCGATCGGGAACCAAGACCCGAGTTCCGAACGTCAAACACCCGGAAGTGCCCCATGAGTTCTCTCTCCGACCCTTCGAATCGCGACGAACGTCTGGACGATCTGGCCAGTCGGCTGCTCGACCGCGACATCGAATTCGCCGATGTTCCCGCCGATCTGCGATCGGCGGTGCAGTCGCGCGCCGACGAGTTCGGAAAGCTGCGGTCGACTCTTCTGCACACAGATGATGTCGACGGCGATGCATTCGATCGCGCGTTCGCTCGTGCGATCGAGACGCCCGCGTCGACGCGTCTACGCACCATCGTGCTCGGAGCGGCCGCCGCCGCCATCACCGTGGTGGTCGCGCTGGGTGTGGTCGCGACCTCACGCGACGACAATCGCGATGGTCGCGACGACTTCGCTGAAGCACCGAACGCATCCGTCGCTGTCGAAGCGAACCCGACTCCGGCTGCCGAAGCCAAGTCGCAGACCGATCTGGCCGCGGTGCCCGACTCTGTACTGGCCACACCGATGCAGACCCCATCCGTGGCGGGAGCCGTTGGTGGTGCCAACAGCGACGTGACGATGATCGTCGACATGGTTGCTCTCGGAGCGATCGCCAACGAATGGTGGGTCGTTCCCCCGTCGCTCTCCGACCTCTCGGCGTCGTGCCCACTGGCCGAAGGGTCGCAATTGGTGGCGGGTTCGTTCACGTTCGCCGGCCAACCCGCCGAGATTCACTACGACGAAACCGGAATCGCCGTGTTCTCCGTCCCTGAGTGCACCAAGATGGCCAGCGTCGTGCGCTGACGAAGCGTCTGGCTAGCCTCGCACCATGGCTGCCAATCCGTTGAACGACCCGAAGTGGGCCGAGAACATGACCGACACGATCGTGTCGACCGTCGACAAGGTTCGAGATCGCACCACCAAGCCGATCGTGATGGCGGCCCGCGGTGTGGTGTTCGGTCTGCTCGCTGCGTTCCTCGGCTTGTTCATCGCGGTCATCGCGTTGGTCGGAGCTCATCGCGGCGTCATCAACTTCCTCGAGTGGCCCCTCGACCATGACACCGCGGTGTGGGTCGCCTACTTCGCGCTCGGTGGAATCCTGTGCCTGTTGGGTTCGGTGTGCATGATCAAGCGTCAGTCGCAGGACGGCGTGTGATGGGTCAGCACCACAAGGTCATCATCATCGGATCGGGTCCGGCCGGACTCACCGCCGCCATCTACACCGCACGAGCCAACCTCGCGCCGTTCGTCATCGAAGGCGAACCGTCGAGTACGAGCGATCAACCCGGCGGACAGTTGATGCTCACGACCGAGGTCGAGAACTTCCCCGGATTCCCCGAGGGAATCATGGGCCCCGAACTCATGGGTCGATTCAAAGAACAGGCGGCCCGTTTCGGTGCCACGTTCCTCACCGCCAAGGCGACCAAGGTCGAGTTCGGCGAGCGCCCACTGCGCGTTCATGTGTACGGCGACGTGCACACCGCCGACTCGGTGATCGTTTCCACCGGTGCTCAGAGCCTGATGCTCGGACTCGAGGCCGAAGAGCGACTGATCGGTCACGGTTTGTCCACCTGCGCGACGTGCGACGGCTTCTTCTTCCGCGGCAAGGAAATCGCCGTCGTGGGCGGCGGCGACTCGGCCATCGAAGAGGCGACGTTCCTCACCAAGTTCGCCTCGAAGGTCACGCTCATCCATCGTCGCGACTCGCTGCGCGCGAGCAAGATCATGCAGGATCGCGCGCTCAGCAACCCGAAGATCGAAATGCGCTGGAACAGCGCGGTCACCGACTTGATCGGCACCGAACAACTCGAGGGCATCGTGCTCACGGACACCGTGACCGGCACAACGAGTCGCATGGACGTGTCAGGATTGTTCATCGCCATCGGACACCGCCCGAACACCGACGTTTTCAAGGGTGTTCTCGACATGGAGGACAGCGGGTACCTCATCACGAGGCCCGACTCGACCTACACCAACATTCCTGGTGTTTTCGCCTGCGGTGACGTGAAGGATCACGTGTATCGCCAGGCCATCACGGCGGCGGGCTCGGGCTGTATGGCAGCCATCGACGCCGAGCGTTGGCTCGAAGCGCAGCACTGACGGCCCCGCTGTAATCTGATCGCCGAAACGCGATCGACCCGGTTCTCACTGGGCGAAAGGACTTGTCATGGCCGAAGGAATCGTCACCCTCACCAGCAGTACGTTCGACGAGACCGTGAACTCGTCGAACACTCCCATCGTGGTCGACTTTTGGGCCGAGTGGTGTGGACCGTGCAAGCAGATCGCTCCGATCCTGAGCGAGATCGCCACCGAAAAGGCTGGTCAGGTCACCATCGCCAAGTTGAACGTCGACGATCACGGCGACATCGCCATGCGGTACAACGTCATGAGCATCCCCACCCTCCTGGTGTTCCACGGCGGTGAGCTCAAGAAGCGCATGGTGGGCGCCAAAGGCAAAGGACAACTCCTGCAGGAGTTGGAGGAATTTCTCGGCTGATGGCCCTGTCGCCCGGTGATTCGGGCGAGGCCGTTCGGCAGCTCCAGAGCCGTCTCGGCGCCGCCGGCTTCCTTCCCACCTCGGGTGTGAGCCCGTCCACCTATTGCGCAGGAACCACTGACGCGGTTCGTGCCTTCCAAGAAGATCGCGGGTTGCCTGCCACCGGCGTGTGCGACGACACCACCTGGAACGTTCTGGCCGAAGCATCGTGGAACCTCGGCGATCGGCTGTTGATGCTGCGCTCCCCCAACCTGCGCGGCGACGACGTGGCCGAAATGCAGCGCTTGTTGTCGCGGCTGGGGTTCGACGGTGGCCGCATCGATGGCATCTTCGGACCTTTGGCCGCGCAAGCGTTGGCTGATTTCCAGACCAACGCCGGCATCGAGTCCGACGGTGTGTGCCGACCGAGCACCGTCGAGGCCTTGCGCCGTCTTTCTCGACAAACCGGCGACGGACCCGGAATCGCTGCCGTTCGTGAGGCCGAAAGCCTGCGGGCCGGTCGTCCTCTCGACGGACGTCGCGTCGCCGTTGGTCAGTTCGGTGGATTCAGTTCGTTGAGCCGCCCGCTGTGTCAGTCGTTGCGCGACCGTGGTGCACTGCTCATCCAAACCGATGACACCGACCCCGTGGCCCAATCCGCGCACGCCAATTTGTTCGGCGCCGAGGTGTACATCGGACTTGAAGCGACCACCGAACGCCTGGCCCGGGTCACCTACTACGCGGTCCCCGCCTTCGAATCGGCCGGCGGTCGGGCCCTGGCTCACCTCATCGAACGACACTTGCGCGATGTGGTTCCACGAATCACCGTGAGTGGGATGCGCCTGCCGATCCTGCGCGAAACCAAAATGCCCGCGGTGTTGCTGAGCCTCGGACCCACACAGGTCATGGTCGACCGGGCCGAGCGCATTGCCGAGGCCGTGTTCTTGGCCGTCACGGCCTGGTCGGCCTGACCATCCACACACTGCACAGGTCATCACACCAGCCCAGAGCAATATTTACGGCTAAAAACCGAGTTCACCCACAGAGTTATCCACAGCCTGTGAAGACTCTCTCCTGGAACTTGAGGGTGACGGTTGTCGCATTCACCCTGGTCAACGCGGTATTCAGTCGTTAGACGGACCCTCGGTCATCAAGCGATAGATCCGCTCGAGATCTTCGAGGTCGGCGAAATCGATGGTGACGGTGCCACGTTTGTTGGCCATCTTCACCGCCACCCGGGTGGAGAGATAGTCGCCCAGCAAGGTCTCGAGCTCGAGCAGACCGGCGGGGGGCAGTCCTCCTGGCCGGGACGAACCTCCGCTCTTGCCGCTGGTCGAGCCGGACGAACCACCCGCTGACGAGCTACCACCGCGATCGCGGACAGCTTCCTCGACGGCTCGAACCGACCATTCTTCCGATGCGGCGCGACGGGCCAGACTCTCCTGAAAAGCCCGGTCGGCGGTTCCGAGCAGGGCTTTGG
>Ga0315901_10003022_pt1 | contig 22291 bp, 20 predicted proteins | sample LakEriMetagenome_10_FD_203761 | JGI IMG/M metagenome (GOLD analysis project Ga0315901, IMG submission 203761) | Freshwater fungal communities from buoy surface, Lake Erie, Ohio, United States - Buoy 2 MA116 | ecosystem: Environmental > Aquatic > Freshwater > Lake | place: USA: Lake Erie, Ohio... | reverse complement strand
TTTCGCGAAGGCTCTTAATCCTGGCAAATAGTTGTGGATTAAGTTGGATCGCATCTGAGTGTGCCGCTAATTTCGGAGCTATCTCAGCTTCGATCGCATCGATTTGGTCATTGGTGTCACTGGAAGATTTGTTGTAAAAAACATGAAGCACGCGATTAAGGACTGCACCACTGCGCTCCATAGCTTCGACGGTATTTTCAAAAGTAACCTCTGCGTTGGCCAAGATCGCGTCGATCTCTGCTAATTGCTCACTCATGCCTGCATAAACAGCCTCTAGATAATGAGACTCTTGGATCTGCTCAAAAGGTGGTAGCTCGTAAGCCAGAGTTGATTTGGTTAGAAATGGATTCGTGCTCATTAGCTCTCTCCCTTAGCGAGATTTACATTCTGTTAATAGTTGGTCAACATATCTATTGAATGCTTAAGTCGTGAAGTATATTCACCAAGTAGGAATTAGTTCAGCAGATGAACAAAGGAATATGCGATGAAAGCCACCAAAACCCGAGATAAATTGGGTGCCTCTTATTGGAAACTTTGGAGCGCAACTGGCATATCCAACCTTGGCGACGGCATTGTCGCAGTGGCTTACCCATGGCTGGCATCAGCTGTAACCCGCTCGCCTTTTCTAATTGCATTATCTGTCGTTGTATCGCGCCTTCCGTGGTTAGTTTTTACCCTCTTTGCTGGTGTTATTACCGATCGCTTTAATCGTAAACGAATAATTGTGGCGATGGATTTCTGCAGAGGGCTTTTAACCCTGGTAGTCGGTGCATTTGTTTACCTTGAACGCGATTCGCTTCCTTCGCTAGATGAGTTGACATCAATCAAGAATTTGCAAACTAACTACACCCTATATTTCGTAATTCTAATTACGGCATTTTTATTTGGATTAGCTGAAGTATTACGAGATAACACTGCCCAGACTTTGATGCCATCGGTGGTTGAAGATAAGCATCTGGAAAAAGCCAACGGTCGCATGTGGTCCGCCGAATCTTTGACCAATTCATTTATCGGTCCCCCACTTGGCAGTCTGATTATTTCAGTCGCAATCTTCCTTCCATTCATAATCGATGCTGCAACTTTCTTTATTGCGGCAGCCTTGATCGCGACCATGAAACCCACCGTGAAAAGTTTTCAACCTGAGCACAAGAGCGGACCAATAAATTTCCGGGCTGAGATCAAGGAAGGGTTTGCTTGGTTGTGGCGGCACGAGTTGCTTAGACCCATGGCAATTATCTTGGGGCTCATTAACGGAATCGCTGGCTTGACGGGTGCAATTTTTATTCTCTTTGCTCAAGAAGTTTTGCAAACAACAGTTTTCATTTTTGCTCTTCTCGGAACTGCTGCTGCAGTTGGTGGAATCATCGGTGGCCTGCTTGGCCCTAAGGTTTCCGATAAAATTGGCCGAGGTCGCTCATTGGCATTGGCGTTATTTACTATGCCCCTGATGGCTCTCCTGATAGGCTTGTCATCAAAGTGGTACCTGGTTTGGCTATTTGTTGCCCTTGAAACATTCACCGCAGTCTTATGGAACGTTGTCACCGTTTCACTGCGCCAAAGTTTGATCCCTTCAAATTTGCTTGGCCGCGTCAATAGCGTTTATCGATTCTTTGCTTGGGGGACCATTCCGATCGGAACCTTGCTCGGCGGCACCCTGGTCAGCGTTCTACAGTCCGGCCTAGGTCGCGAAATGGCCTTCAGATATCTCTATTTCACCGCCTCCGCCCTCGGATTTGGCCTCTTTCTCTACGCCATTCGGGTCCTAACCGAGGCCAAGATCGAACGGGCCAGGTCTTCAGTTTCGCACTCCTAAATCACCCTGATCTTGCAGTAACTAGGCTCATTCGTGTCCAAATTGTTACTAATCAGCATTGCCTTATTTCCTTCTCTAAGGCAGACTTTCCCCACCTTAAGGTGGCTGTGACGTATGTCGACTCTTCACAACCACTTTACTTATGCTCTAGGAGGAAAAATGAAGTTAAACCGTCTCGCGACCACAGCTATTGCTGTTGCCGCTACGGCTGGTCTTGCTGTCGGTCTGCTTAGCCCAGCTAATGCAGCCCCTAAGACAACAGTTTCAATCGTTCAAAGTAACGCGCTAACTGGTATCAATCCAAGCGTTTCAAACATGAACCTCACATTCAATACAGATGTTGCTTACCTTTCAAGTATGGGCTTCACTTATTACAACAACAAGGCATCACTGGTTGATAACACAGCCTTTGGTACTTACAAGGTTGTAAGCCAGAAGCCATACAAGGTTCAGTACACAGTGAACAAGGGTCGTGTTTGGTCAGATGGAACACCTATCAACGGTATCGATCTACTACTTTCACACGTCACTGCTTCAGATGCATACTCAGCAATCGCCGGTCTTGGCGATCCTGCAGATGCAGATGTAACACCAGCATTTAATTCACTTGGTTACGGCGGACTCTACGAGCAATTCGTAGTTGGTCTACCAATCTTGTCAAAGGACAAGATGTCAGTAACTATTGAATACAGTGCAAAGGTGCCAGATTGGCGTCTACTTTCACCTGGTCCATCAGCAGTTCACACACTGGTTCTAATGGCACTAGAAGGAAAGACAAAGCTCGGAACTGCTGCTGAGAACATGGCTGCAAAAGAGCGTTTCTACAAGGCTTTCCAGTCATATGACACAGCCGCACTAAAGAAGATCGGTGCAGTTTGGTCAAAGGATTACAACATCAACAAGATCGATTCATCAACGAATCCACTTCTTCTTGTTGGTAATGGTCCATTTATGATCAAGTCTGCTGTGCCTAATGGCGCAGTAACAATGGTTCGTAACCCTAAGTACAACTCAGGACCTGCAGTTAAGGCGCTAAAAACCGTAGTCTTTAAGGTTATTGGCGACGGAACAGCAGCTTCACAGGCACTTAAGAACGGCGAAATCGATGTATACGCCGGTCAGCCAACTGCAGATGCCGTTGCACAACTTAAGGCAATGGCACCAGCAGTTAAGATCATTGGTGGAGATCAAGCGGTTTATGAGCACCTAGACCTTCGTGTCGGTCCTGCTTATGGAACTCAAGCTCCATACACCGGTCCATTTGCGGGAATGTCACAGAAGGCTAAGGATCTACGTACCGCCTTCCTACTTTCATACCCACGTGCCGAAATCATTGAGAAGATCATTAAGCCAATCAACCCAACTGCACAGTTGATGAACTCATTGATGTCCTTTAATGCAGAGCCAAATTACAAAGAGCTTGTAGCCAAGAATGGCAGCTCTAAGTACACAGAAGGCACACAAGCATCACGTACCGCAGCTGCACTTGCGTTAGTGAAGAAGCACTACCCAGATGCTGCTGCTGGAAGCGGATCAGTAAAGATCAAGCTTCTCTTCGGTGCGCCAAGCAACACCCGTCGTGTCTCACAGGCAGCGCTTGCCAAGGCAGAATGGGCAAAGGCTGGCTTTGATGTTGATGTAACTCCAACAAATGGTTGGTCTTCATTCCTTGAAGATCCAAAGTTCGACGTAGCATTCTTTGCTTGGGTAAAGAGCGCAATTCTGCAGTCCGGAAACGTTGGAACATATGAGACCCAAACTAACCTTCAGGGTTACTCAAATGCCACCATCGATAAGCTCTACAAGGAGCTAGGTGCATCACCACTAACAGCCGCGCAAATTACAGCTAAGTACCTCCAGGTTGATCAGGAGCTAATTAAGGATGCGGTAACGCTTCCGGTATTCCAGCACCCATCAGCTAACGGTGTTAGCGCTAAGTTAATGGGCGTCGCACCATCACCACTCTCTCCAAACCTAGTTTGGAATCTGTGGGATTGGTACTTCAAGAACTAGTTCTCACTCTGTGAGTTAGTTGTTGTAAATTAGTAGAGAAAGAGTGGTATCTAGAGCAATCTAGGTACCACTCTTTCATTAATTTCTGTGATTTTCAGATATAGTTCCGAGGTCAACAACGGCCAGAACTGAAGTTTCTTATCGTAGTTTAGAAGGGCGTGGCTGAAAGAGTGTTCGCTTATATTTCAAGGCGCCTTGGCGTTCTCTTCGTTATTCTCTTCGGCTCAAGTTTTATTCTCTATAACCTTGCTGCGATTTCCGGAGATGTTCTCGAATCACTTCGCTTAAGCCGTGAACCAAACGCGCAGCAACAAATTATTGCGCTGACCCGCGATCTCAATTTAGATGTGCCGCCACCTCTTCGCTATTTTTTATGGTTGCGCGGAATTCTCTCAGTTTTCATTGGCAGTCCTGACTTTGGTCTGACTCGCACACAGCAACCCGTAATAAATGAAATTCTTCTCGCGCTACCCGCGACTGTTCGACTAGTTACCGCGGCCACCATCATTGCAATTCTGCTAGGAATCACAATCGGTATCGTCACAGCGCTTCGTCAATATTCACGTTTTGACTATGCCATGACTTTTATTTCATTCCTACTTTTCTCACTCCCAATTTTCTGGGTTGCTGTACTCCTAAAAGAGTACCTAGCTATTCAATTTAACAATTTCCTCGGCGACCCCACGATTCCTCTTTCCTGGCTGCTCGCATTGAGCGCCGCAAGTGGTGTCTTTTGGTCTGCCATCATTAGCGGTACGCGAGCCAGAGTTTTACAAATCTTTGGTGGCGTATTTGTAATTAATTTTGCTTTCCTCTCATTCCTAAGCGCAACTAAGTGGTTTGCGAATCCATCACTTGGTATCTTTGGTATCGCACTCTTATCAGTCGGTGTTGCCTACGGAGTTACTCAACTCTCTACCGGAATCACAAATAAAGTTGCGCTTAAATCTTCGCTAACTATGGCAGCGATCGCAGTTGCTCTTTACTATCCAGTGCAGTGGTTGTTTGACCAAGATGGCAAAGCAATTATTTATCCATTAATGATTATTTCTCTCTTCGTAGTTGCTGGTGTTGTGCCACTTAAGTTTACGAAAATAGACCGCGGCCCAATTATCCGAACTTCCATGATTTCCGCCTTCATCATGGGACTACTGCTTGTAATCAATGAATTAATGCAGACCTGGAAGCCTTATATGGAAACGGATGCGGTCTATTTCCGCCCAATTCCAACTGTCGGTCAAGTCAATGCTCTACTAGAGCCAGGCAACTTCTGGATGAGCCTGCTTGATGCTTTAGTGCATATGTTCTTGCCTACCTTGGCGCTACTACTAATTTCATTCGCTGGCTATGTTCGTTTTTCTCGTGGAACACTTCTTGAAGTCCTTAATCAGGATTACATGCGGACTGCGCGAGCAAAGGGTCTCACCGAACGTACTGTGATCATGCGCCATGCTTTCCGCAACACCATGATTCCGTTGACGACAATCATGGTCGTCGACTTTGTTTCAATTATCGGTGGTGCGATTATTACCGAACGCATCTTTGGTTGGATCGGCATGGGCACACTATTTAACCAAGCGATCACGACATATGACCTTAATTTACTTATGGGTGTATTCCTCTTGACTGGTTTCTTGGCAGTTGCCGCGAATCTGGTCGCAGACCTGCTCTACTCAGCTTTAGATCCACGAATTCGCGCCGGCTCAGGAGGTAAGTGATGGCTTTTCGCAAAGGTAAGACTCCTGTCGACTCAGAACTTTCAGGCGAGCAGGCCATCTTTAATAAAGAGACTGAAGGGTTAAGTCAGGGCCAAATTGTTTTACGTCGCTTCGTGCGACATAAAGCGGCAATGACCTCTGTTGTAGTACTAGCATCTCTTATCACCATGGTCTTTACCGCACTTGAAACCAAGATTGGTCCATGGACTATCCCCGGCTGGTGGAAACATGGATATGACGAACTTCTTGATCTTCGCACTGAGGGTTGCCCGCCAGGAATTGTTGGTTGCCCAACAATAGATGCAGTGCCATCCTTTATTGATGGCACCGGAATGGGGCTAGGTCTACATCCATTTGGTCAAGACGATATTGGTCATGATTATTTTGCGATGGTAATGCGCGGTGCGCAACGCTCACTTTATGTGGCATTTGTGATTGGCACACTAGCTGGCGTTATTGGAATTACTGTAGGTGCAATTTCTGGGTACTTCCGCGGCTGGGTTGACTCAATCTTGATGCGTTTTACTGACTTCATCATCACAATTCCATCAATCATTATCGGCTCTGTTGTGGGTTATCACTTCGGAAACTTAGGCGTGGGCTTTCTCGCGTTCTATCTGGGACTATTCGCCTGGACTGGCCTCTCGCGCTTGGTACGTGGTGAGTTCTTAAAACTACGAGAACTTGAATTTGTTGATGCAGCACGAGTTGCCGGCGCGAGTAATCGAAGAATTATTTTTAAGCACATTCTGCCAAACGCTGTGGGCGTAATCATTGTTTCGATTACTCTCCTGATGTCAGGTGCGATTTTGCTTGAAACTGCGCTCTCCTTCTTGGGCTTTGGTGTAGTTGCACCAGATGTGTCACTGGGCTCGCTAATTAGCCAGTTCCAAGATTCATTTACCACTCGCCCGTGGCTTTTTTGGTGGCCGGGACTTCTAATTATTACTATCGCTCTCTGCATTAACTTTATTGGTGATGGGCTTCGCGATGCCTTTGACCCACGTCAACGTCGACGCTTAACTAAAAAAGATAAAGAGAATGCAAAAGTTCAGGCTCGAAATGCGGCGGCCAATGTCTAATTTACTGATTGCCAGCGATCTACTTTTAGAAAAAGGTAAGCAGAATCGCGGCGGTGAAAAGCACTACGAGAGTAACAAGTCCGCTTCGATTGAATTCAGTACGGTAAGTAGCACCGACAGTTTGGCTCTTAGCGAAGGCGCCAAGTCGAATTCGCGCAAGAGCTACAGCTATTCCAGAGTGACTTCGCGGAGATTCTCCAGCGCGCATATTATTAGTGTCGGGGATTTGCAGTCCTTTGACCTCGGTGGCATGAACATTTCTGCTGTGATATCTACCGGGGGCTTGAGCCGCCCAAGCGTAAACTTTCTCACCACCAACGGTGACATACATAGAGAATTTGGCACTGATCTCTTGAACCTGATCCCAGCCAACTGTAGTTTCACGAAGCGGGTTTGTGATTGTGATTCCTTCATCAAAGATGGTCACCTTGGGGCGAATAAAGGCGAGGTGAAAGAGGAAGCAGATCAGCAGCGCCCAACTCAAGGTTGCAATGAAGCTATCGATGGTTTCCAAATAGAAACTTTGCGCGGTGAGACCAGCAGCAAGAATGTAAATGGAAACGGCGAAGAAGTAACTGCTTCTTGCACGGTAGATCTCCGGATTACTCATTCCAATATTCTCTCACGAAAGGTAGTTCGATGAGCGAGCCAGTATTAAAAGTTAAAGATTTTACAGTTGAATTCTGGGTAGATGGCACTTGGTATCCAGCTGCCGTTGATATGAATTTTGAGTTAAACCCAGGAAAAGTTCTGGCAATCGTTGGTGAATCCGGTTCAGGTAAATCAACAACTGCTATGGGTTTGATGAGTCTGCTCGCAAGTAATGCGCGCATGTACGGAAGCGTTAAAGTTAAGGGCCAGGAGATGCTAGGCGCTAAGGGATCAACTCTGCGCAAATACCGTGGCAAAGAAGTTGCCTACATTTTCCAAGAGCCAATGACTGCTTTAAACCCCGTATACACAATTGGTTTTCAGATCATCGAAACGTTACGAAACCATTTTGAAATGGGTCCAAAAGAAGCACGTACACGTGCAATCGAACTTATCACCATGGTTGAGATTCCAGATCCAGAGATCTCAATTGATAAGTACCCTCACCAATTATCAGGTGGACAACGTCAACGCGCGATGATCGCACAAGCACTTGCTTGTGATCCTGGACTACTTGTCGCAGATGAACCAACTACAGCTCTCGATGTAACCGTTCAAGCTGAAGTTCTAGATTTGATGCGCAGCCTTAAAGACCGACTTAACTCGGCAATTCTTCTAATCACCCACGATATGGGCGTTGTTGCCGATATGGCAGATGAGATTTTGGTTATGAAAGATGGCCACACCGTTGAATACGGCACCGCTGATCAAATCTTTAACCGCCCTGCGCATCCTTACACTCAGCAACTGCTTGCAGCTGTCCCAAAACTTGGTACAACAGCCAGGCGCACACTTCCATACAGCGAGAAGTCAAAGCCCCAACCTGTCCTTAAGTTAGATAATGTCACCGTCGCTTACCCAAAGCGCGGCCGGATTCCTGAATTTGTGGCGGCTAAGAATGTGAGCCTTGAAATCTATCCAGGTGAAATCCTTGGACTGGTTGGTGAATCAGGTTCCGGAAAAACCACGATCGGTCGCGCTGCGATTGGTTTGATTCCAATTAAAGAAGGAAAACTTGAGATCGTGGGCAAAGATATTAGCCACGCTAAACCCAAGGAACTTTCACAAATTCGCCGCCACACAGGCATTGTCTTTCAAGATCCAGCCTCATCGCTAAACCCGCGTCTTCCGATTGGTGAATCTATCGGCGAGCCTCTCTTCCTTGCAGGTGAAGCTAAAGGTGAAGCACTTGCGCATCGCATTGAAGATTTACTTGATCAAGTAGAACTTCCTCGAAGCTACCGTAATCGTTACCCACACGAACTTTCTGGCGGCCAGCGTCAACGCGTAGGAATCGCTCGCGCACTTGCGCTGACACCTGATCTATTAATCGCTGATGAACCAACGTCCGCACTGGATGTATCTGTTCAGGCGCGCTTTTTAGATCTGCTGCAAGAGCTGCAAGGCAAACTTAACTTTGCTTGTCTCTTCATTTCGCACGACTTGGCGGTAGTTGACATTTTGGCTCACCGAATCGCAGTAATGCAAAATGGTGAACTTGTTGAAGTTGGCGATCGCGACCAAATCTTGCTTCATCCAAAGAGTGATTACACACGTCGCTTAATTTCAGCGGTTCCAGTGCCAGATCCTGCTGAGCAGCGCATTCGCCGCGAAGCACGGCTAGCAAACAAGTAGGTTCGGCTAAGCGCTCTTAGCAAACTTAGCGCTGGCAACTATTGTTAACGCTAATAAAGCTGGGATAAATAGTGCTGCGCGCAGCGATGTTGCATCTGAGATAAAACCGATAAACGGTGGACCGACGATAAAACCAAAGTAAGAGATTCCAGAAACCATGGCAACTGCTTGCGCTGGCGGCATTTGTCCAGCAAAACGAGTGTTTGCCATCGTGCCGACTGCACTAAAAAGTAGTGGGATGGCGACTGAGAGGCCAGTTCCCATCCAGAACCAACCGAAGATCACGCCGGCAGTTGAATCAAGCAGCAACCCTGTAGTCATTCCTACTGAGGCGATCAATCCCCCGCTAGCTAATACTCTAGCTGCACCGAATTTGGTTGCTAGAAAATCGCCCGAGAAGCGACCAATGATCATCGTTGCTGAAAAGACGATGTACGGAATAGCGCTTACAAATGGGGTTGCCTCATAGGTTTCGCGGGTCAGTACTCCACCCCAATCACCTACAGCGCCCTCACCGATTGTTGAACACAATCCAAATATTCCGAACAACCAAATGAGCGCTGGCCGACGCTTCTTAGTCCCGGGAGTTATCTCATGAATATCTACCGCTCCGGGCAACCAAAGATTTCGCACAACAAATGCCGTCACAGTTATACCGATACAAAGCGCTAGCGTTTGCAAACGATAGCTAACTCCAATTTGCGAGCAAACTCCCCCGATGATTCCACCAAATAAACCACCAAGTGAAAACATCCCGTGAAAAACGCTCATCAAGCGAAGTGAGCTTTGATGTTCAAGCGTGACTGCATGTGAATTCATTGCTACATCTTGGGTAGCTAAGGTATAGCCAGCCAGAAAAGCGGTCATTGCGAATGCCCAAACCGAAAAGAATGCAAAACTCTGTAGCGTCCACGCCAAAACCACAGCCAAGGTGCCATAGAAAGCCATTGGCGAACTGCCGTACTTAGCGCACAGTTTTCCCGCCACGGGCAGAGCTGCAAAAACACCCAACGAACTGGCCAATAAGCACAGACTCAAAGTTGAGTTTGAAATATCTAAGGCGATCTTTATATCTGGAATTCGAGAGACAAAAGCGCCTACGACTAAGCCATTAGTGATGAAGGTAGCTGTAACAGCAAATCGCGCACGTTTCTGAACTTCAGTCAACATGGCTCAAGCTCTCAATGAAAGTTACCGAATTTGTGAAGATCATCTCGTTGTCATGATCAAGAGTCGCCACATGGAAGCTGTTAAGCAGTTCAATACGAGATTTACTCGACGAACCTATTTCACGCATTATTATTTCGGTATTTGAAACCGGCAATGTGTGATCATCCACGCTATGAAATAACTGCATTGGCACCTTAACTGATGGCAATAGCCCCCGAGTTAATTTCAACATCATTAGCAGTTGATGAATTCCCCGATAAGGCAGTTTGTCGTAACTGTATTCAGTAGCTCCCTTTCGCTTTATGTCACCGCCTACACTCTTGCCAAACTTAATAATTCTCGAAATAGCGAACGCTAAAGTTGGTGAGATGCCGCGGACATGAATCATCGGATTAACCAGAATAATTCCGCTTAACTGATCACCTAACTCACTCGCGACAAGCAAAGTTGTGCCCCCGCCCATTGAAAGGCCGGCTACAAATATTTGTGAGCAATGCTTCTGGAGTTCAATGATCTCGTTCTTGACCGCTGTGGGCCAGGCTGGCCACTTAACTTCATTTAGATCTTCTGGTTTAGTCCCATGGCCAGGCAGCAATGGAACTCGAACACTGTAACCGCGCGCATTTAGATGCTCGGCCCATGGTCGCATTGCAGCAGGTGACCCAGTGAAACCGTGTACCAGTACAACTCCAATGTGACCGTTCTTCTTGTCGCCTGGCGCTTGAAAATCTTGCAGCAGGCCAGCTGGGGCTCCATGAACACTCATGTTCGAAACCTACCTCGGCTTTCCACTGTCAGGCCGAGGATTTAGGATCAAGTCACTATGAATTCTTGGCAAGCGACTATAGAAGATTTAGGTCGCCCACTTGTGCGAACTACCTTCGTGGTTCTCGACCTCGAAACATCCGGTGGGGCGCCGCATTTAGGCGCGAATATCACAGAGATCGGCGCAGTAAAAGTGCGCGGTGGCGAAGTGCTGGGACAGTTTCAAACTTTCATTAACCCGCAAGCACCAATCCCTTCATTCATAACCGCACTTACTGGGATAACTGATGAGATGGTTGCGGAATCCCCCCGCATTGCCGAAGTTCTCCCGATGCTCTTGGAATTTTTAGGACCTGAAGCTGAAACGGTATTTGTGGCTCATAACGCGCCATTTGATTTAAGTTTCTTGAAGGCTGCAGCACGCGCAAATGATTATAACTGGCCGAATTTTACGGTAATCGACACTGCAAAACTCGCTCGCCGAGTTTTGAGTCGAGACGAGGTAATCAATTGCAAACTAGGCACCCTTGCTGATTTCTTCAATACCAGTGTGAGCCCTACTCACCGAGCCCTTGATGACGCGTTAGCGACAGTTGATGTCTTGCACTCACTAATCGGAAGGGTTGGCAGTCTTGGAATAACAACCCTCGAAGAATTAAAAGATTTCAGTACTAAGAAATCAAATGTTCGCGCAAAGAAAGAGTTAGACAGTATTTAAGCAACTAGCTAAGAACTATTTGGTTAATCGTTGGCTGACTGTTACCCAGTTTGTTAACAACGCTGTTGCGGCACCTGAATCGATTGCTTTGATTGCATCTGCATAACCATCTCGCATTCGCTCTGCAAGCGATTTAGCAAACTCGCCTTTATACGCCGCAATAGCAGCAGCCGCATTTAGTGCAACGGCATCTCGAGGTGCACCTTTCTCGCCATTAAATATTGCTCGTGAAACCTGTGCATTGAACTCAGCATCTCCCCCAACTAACTCAGTGATTGGAGCTTTCGTAATTCCAAAGTCGATTGGATCAATCAGATCTGAGGAAATCTCACCATGGCCGATTGTTAAAACTGAAGTCGTGGTAGCCAGTGAAATCTCATCAAGTCCATCATCACCGCGAAAGACAAAGCCATCTACCCCCTTTGACGAAAGCACTTGCGCCATCAATAAATGCATTCGATCATTTGCGACACCAATCGCGGCCGCCTTTGGTTTAGCCGGATTTGCCAATGGGCCGAGAATGTTAAAAACCGTCGGTACGCCTAACTCCTTTCGGGCTGGGGCTGCAAAGCGCATCGCTGGGTGAAATTTTGGTGCGAAACAAAAGCCAATTCCCACTTCGCGAAAAACAGTTTCCACGCCATCGCCAACTAGCTCAATGTTTACGCCAAGCGCTTCGAGTAAGTCGGCCGAACCAGATTTAGAGCTAGCTGCGCGATTTCCATGCTTCACAACTTTTGCGCCAGCGGCTGCAGCCACGATAGCAGCAGTGGTTGAGATATTAATTGTGTTAAAGCCATCGCCACCTGTGCCGACAGTATCTACAGCACGTTCGGCGATATTAATCGGAGCGCTGTGCTGATACATCACGTTTACAAAAGCGTTAACTTCTTCGGCAGTCTCGCCCTTGGCTTTGAGGGCTAGCAAGAATTCCTTAACGTCGGCGATATCTGTTGTGCCTTGCAGGATTTCATTCATTGCCCACTGGGCCGAACTTGAACTGAGATCTAACCCGTTGGTTAGCGTCTCTACTAATTGTGGCCAGTTATTGAGATTAGACATTCGTCGTTGCGAGATTTTGTTTGCGCAACAAGTCGGCAGCAGATTGAGCCAAGGTAAACGGGTCAATTGGGTGCGTCACTACTGACTCTGCGCGAGACCAAGCAGCTAACCAAGCATCTTCCTTGCGACCGGTAATGAGAAGCACTGGCGGACAATTAAATACTTCATCCTTTAACTGACGAGCAACGCCCATTCCACCTTCAGGTACTGCTTCGCCATCTAATATGAAGAGGTCGGCTTTGAAATTTCCAGCTAAATCTCGGCGATCCACAAATGCTCGTAAAGCCGGGGCTGTGGCAAATTCAATCACTTCGTGCGCAGGTAGATCGGCAGCGATCTTGCGACCTAGAGCCGAGATGACGGCAGCTCGAACCGCTGAGTCATCTGAGTAAATAACTACACGGATCTTTGAGGTTTCTGCGCTGCTCATGGTTCGAATTCTAATCAAATTCATGGCCGAATCTGCTGTGACCTGACTCATGCTTTCTGACCAATATCACTGCCTCAAACAGGCTTTTCTGGGCGCTATCAGCGGGGATTTCGGGAATAATACCGACTATGTCGAGCGCAACTGTTGGAATGCATAAGCCCACCCGTCCGAACTTAGTAGCTGTAGGGACGATTGTCTGGCTTTCAAGTGAGCTGATGTTTTTTGCTGCTCTCTTCGCAATGTATTTTACAACTCGCGCGGTTCAAGGCCCAAGCGTTTGGCTCAGCTCAACTGAACTTCTTAACATTCCATTTGCCGCGCTTAACACCACCGTTCTAGTTCTCTCTTCAGTAACTTGTCAGTTTGGTGTTTTCGCAGCTGAGCGATTCCAGGAACGTAAGACTGGCTCAATCTGGCAGATTAATAAATGGGGAATGCGCGAATGGTTCTCCCTGACCTTCTTGATGGGTGCTTTCTTTATCGGCGGACAAGTTTACGAGTACGCGATGTTGGTTGAAGAAGGTTTAACGATTTCTTCAGTTGCTTACGGTTCAGTTTTCTACCTTGCCACTGGTTTCCACGGTTTGCACGTAACAGGTGGATTGATTGCATTCCTAATCGTGATGATCCGCGTGGCAAAGGCTCGCCGTTTCAATCACAACCAAGCTACAACTGCGATTGTGGTTTCTTACTATTGGCACTTCGTCGATGTCGTCTGGATCGCACTCTTCGCTGCGATCTACTTAATTAAGTAGAAAAGAATCATGAGAAAAATATCTAAGTTCCGTCGCAGCGCATTCGCTTCGCCACTTCTGCTAGTAGTAGCGTTGTTTGCAATCGGTACAACTTTCTCGGTAGCAAGTGCAACCGATACACCGGCGCTGACCGTAGATCAGCGCTCTGCTCAAATTGCTGAAGGAAAACAAATATTCCTTAAAGGTTGTTCGTCCTGCCATGGCTTAAATCTCGAAGGTGGTGCAGTTGCTCCCTCACTAATTGGTGTTGGTGCCGCGTCAGTAGATTTCCAAGTCGGTACCGGTCGAATGCCTATGGCCGACATGAGCACTCAAGCGATGCGTAAAGCTCCTCTATATAGCGAAGAAGAGACTGCCGCCCTTGCTGCCTACGTTGCATCAACTGCGCCTGGCCCTGAAATTCCAACTGACTCAATGCTTAACTACGAGCGCGATGGCAACACTGCAGAAGGTGGCACTTTATTTCGCACTAACTGTGCAATGTGCCATAACTTTGCGGGCCAAGGTGGCGCGCTAACTCAAGGTAAGTACGCACCATCAGTAATGGGTGTTGAACCTAAACATATTTATGAAGCAATGATTACTGGTCCGCAAGCAATGCCAGTCTTTGCAGACAAAACAATTACCCCCGCTGAAAAACTTTCAATTATCAAATGGATTAAAGCTGCAGAAAATGAGCCGCAGTTAGGCGGAGCTGCCCTCGGCAGAGTTGGCCCAGTAACTGAAGGTTTATTGGTATGGACACTAGGACTCGGACTGCTGATCGGTGTGGCGGTTTGGTTAGCGACGAAGGCGAGATAAATATATGTCCAACGAAATTGAAGCAATCAAAGATCCCGGTTTGCCGGCACACGTTCATCGCAAGGCCGATACTGATCCAGTTGCTGAAAAACGCGCTGAGCGACAAGTAGCAATTCTCTTCCTAATTTCTGCTCTCGGTACTTTGCTATTCATTTTCGCTTATTACTTTATCCCGGAAGATGTATTTTTCTTCTTTCCAGTTTTAGGCAACACCAACGCACACCAACTCTTCCTGGGTCTTGGGCTAGCGATGGCACTTTTCTTTATTGGTGCTGCCGCAATTCATTGGGCTAAGACACTGATGCCAGATGAAGAAGTAATTGCAATGCGCCACACAATGCGTTCTGATGATGAAGATCGTGATGCACTTGTGGCAACTGTTAAAGATCGTGCAGGGGCTGCGGGTCTTGGTCGACGTTCATTAATCAAGCGTTCGATGGGACTTTCACTGGGCCTTATCGGCTTATCTCCCCTAGTTTTATTGCGTGATTTAGGCCCCCTGCCAGGTGATGATTTATCAAAAACAAGTTGGGAAGCTGGCTCACGTTTAGTTACCGACCCAGGTGATCGCCCGATTCGTCCAGAAGATTTAGAAGTAGGCGCAGTTGCTCAAGTTCTTCCTGAACTACGCGGCAAAGAGAAGCGTCACTTAGACGATATTGCAAAGGATGCGGTTCTGCTTATTCGTATCCGCCCAGAAGAATTCGAGTTGAGTCCTGAGCGTTTGTCTTGGACATATGACGGCATCATCGCTTTCAGCAAGATTTGCTCACATATGGGTTGCGCAGTTGCTCTCTACGAGCAAACTACGAAGCACCTACTTTGTCCGTGTCATCAATCCACTTTCGATGTACCACGAGCCGCAAAAGTGATTTTCGGGCCCGCTGCTCGCGCACTTCCCCAGTTAGCGATTACTGTGGATTCAGAAGGTTACCTAATTGCGCAAAAACCATTTGACGAACCGGTCGGACCTAGTTTCTGGGGGCGTTTATCATGACGGCACGCGAAAGAGTTACTGGCACAGTAGCTAACTATGTTGACGAGCGCACTGGTGCGGCTAAATGGGTTAAGAAGAACTTAACCAAAGTCTTTCCCGATCATTGGTCTTTCCTCCTCGGCGAAATCGCTTTGTATTCGTTCATCATTTTGTTACTTTCGGGCACTTTCTTGACTTTCTGGTTTGATCCATCGGCACGTGAAGTTATTTACGACGGCAGTTATGCACCACTTCAAGGCTTACATATGTCGGCAGCTTATGAATCGACCCTACATATTTCCTTCGAAGTTCGTGGTGGTTTATTGATGCGCCAGATTCACCACTGGTCAGCACTTATTTTCATGGCTGCCATTGTCGTGCACTTGATGCGCGTCTACTTCACTGGCGCTTTCCGTAAGCCACGTGAGTTCAACTGGATCATCGGTGTTGGTCTATTAACACTAGGTATTGTCGAAGGTTTTCTAGGTTACTCATTGCCTGATGATCTACTTTCAGGAACCGGTATCCGAATTGCCGAGGCGATTATTCAAGCAATCCCTGTGGTGGGTTCTTACTTGTCGTACTTCGCTTTTGGCGGAGCCTTCCCTGGCGAGGCATTTATTCCACGTATCTATACCGTTCACGTGTTGTTGCTGCCAGGAATCTTCTTAGCGCTTATAACGGTGCACTTAATGTTGGTTTGGTACCAGAAGCACACTCAGTGGCCTGGTCCGGGCCGTACTGAAAAGAATGTAGTTGGTTATCCGCTAATGCCTGCTTACATGGCTAAAGCTGGTGGCTTCTTCTTTATCGTATTTGGTGTGACTGCGTTCTTAGGTGCAGTTGCCTCCATTAACCCGGTCTGGCTTTACGGACCATATAACCCCGGGCAAGTATCTGCCGGTTCGCAACCAGACTGGTACATGGGCTGGCTCGATGGCTTAGTTCGAATGTCGCCACCAATAGAAACTTACTGGTTTGGTTACACAATTTCCTGGAACATTTTAATTCCGGGCTTAATTGTTCCTGGCATTCTCTTCACTGGAATGGCGCTCTATCCATTTATTGAAAGTTGGATTACTGGCGACAAGCGTGAACATCACCTGCTTGATCGCCCACGAAACGTGCCTAATCGCACCGCTCTTGGTGCCATGTCCTTAACCTTCATGTTGGTTGCGCTAGTCAATGGCGGAAACGACATTATCGCGACCACCTTCGACCTGAGTATCAATCAAGTGATGTGGTTTAGTCGTATTGCGATTTTTGTATTGCCGCCAATTGCTTTCGTGATAACTAAGCGAATTTGCTTGTCACTACAACGTGCCGATCGCGAATTGGTATTACACGGTCGCGAAACCGGCCGTTTACTGATGCTGCCACATGGTGAGTTCGTTGAAGTTCATGAACCAATCTCACCTGAACTAGCGTGGAAATTAACGGCTCACGAGCAAGCTCCGCCGCTTGCCTTGGAAGATGTCGATACTCGTGGAGTTCGCCGTGCTGGTGGTTTGAAGAACAAGCTACGCAAACGTATGAGTGAAGCGAATGCTGAAAGTATCGCTAAGCCAACAGCTAATGACTTAAAAGAGATCGAACACCACTAGATTGTTAAGAAAGTAGCCGCCTCTACTAATTAGCCCTGTAATTAATTCGTAGCGGCGGTTTCTTTCTGCTTGCTGACAACTAACCAAACACCAACAACGGTTATGGCAGTTCCAATCAGCGAGAGTGGTGAGATGTGCTCATCGAATAAGAAGTAAGCGATTATCGCAGTTACCGCTGGAACTAAATAGTAAAGCGAAGAAACGCTCGCAGCGCTACCCTGAGATAAGAGAAAAAAGAGCAGCAGAATTGCGCCAAAAGAAAGTGCCAGAACCAACCAAGTTAGAGCTCCAATAAATTCTGGCGACCAGGTGATATTTGGTTCTTCAAAGAGTAGGGCCAGAACTAGCAGAACTAGTGCAGTGGCTGCATACTGAATCGAAGTTCCAGCCAGAGTTGGAATCACTCCCCCGTATTTTTTCTGCAAGATGGTTCCACTTGTTCCGCCTAATAAGCCGATTACGGAAGCGACAACTGCGACTAAAGAAATCGCATTAGCGCCAGTCATATTGATGCGTGGAATCACAACTACAAATAGTCCGACTAAACCTAGGGTCAATCCAAGAACTGCTCGAGCTTTCAAGGGCTCATTTAGATACTTAGCGGCAAAGAGGCTTGCCAATACTGGCTGCAAACTGACTATAAGCGCCGCGACTCCCGCTGGCATTCCCCGACTTACTGCAAAGAAACAACCACCTAGATAGGCGCCATGCAAAGTTAAACCAATCAAAGTTGATGGCCAGATGATGGCTCGCGTGATTGGCTGGCTCTTTCGCAGAAATGAAATCGCGATGAAGAGCAGACAGGCTGCGATGGCCATGCGGATAGCTATGAAATAGAACGGCGGAGCATACGGAATGCCGTATTTGACGCCGATAAACCCGGTACTCCAGAGGAATACGAAAAGCGCCGGTGCCAGCTTTTTATGCACGCGCTAATTAATGATGAGCTAGGTCGTTGCTTGGCTTCTCATACTCGGTAACAAAACCGATAATGCTGATTACAAGTGCGCCTACACCTAGCAGGGTGAGCCACCAACCAATGATTAATCCCAAACCAACCACAAACATGCTGGCAGCAAGCGGCAATGGCCACCAAGAATGGGGACTATAGAAACCTAGTTCACCCGCTGAATCTGCTATCTCGCCCTGCATATTATCTTCTGGCAGCGTGACACCAATGCGACGGTCGGTAAACCAAACGTAATAACCAATCATCGCTGCAAGCAATGAACTAAGTAGCAGGCACGAAATTCCTAGCGGTTCGCCACCTACATAGTAATAAATGAAGGTTGTGATCGCATAAAAAATTGCCAGACCAACAAAGAGGCGATAATTAGCTTTCATTTAATTAGTGCCCCTCAGTCTTAATGTGTGGGTGATGCAGATCAAATGCTGGACGCTCTGAGCGAATGCGTGGCATCGTTAAGAAGTTATGGCGAGGAGGTGGGCAAGATGTCGCCCATTCAAGTGATGAGCCATAGCCCCAAGGATCGTCGCAGTTAACCATAGGTGACTTACGAGTTATCCAAATGTTGATAGCAAACGGAATCATCGAGAGCGCTAACAAGATTGATCCCACAGTTGAAATCATATTCATCGTGGTAAATCCATCAGTAGCTAAGTAATCCGCATAGCGACGAGGGAAGCCCTTGATACCTAGCCAGTGCTGAATCAAAAATGTTAAATGGAATCCGAAGAAGAGAGTCCAGAAGTGGATCTTGCCCAGGCGCTCATTTAGCATGCGCCCAGTCATCTTTGGCCACCAGAAATAGAAACCTGCGAACATCGCAAATACCACGGTGCCAAAGAGCACATAGTGGAAGTGGGCAACTACGAAATAGGACGCCGATACTGCGAAATCTAGCGGCGGAGAAGCCAAAATGATGCCGGTGATTCCACCGAATAAGAAGGTGATTAAGAATCCCATTACCCAGAGCATTGGAGTTTCAAAAGTAACGTGGCCACGCCACATAGTGCCAATCCAGTTAAAGAACTTAACGCCTGTTGGAATACCAATTAAGAAAGTCATGAACGAGAAGAACGGTAAGAGCACTTGCCCACTAGCAAACATGTGGTGAGCCCAGACTGAAACTGAAAGCGCCGCGATTGCAATCGTTGCCGCAATCAAACCTTTATAACCGAAGATTGGTTTGCGACTAAAGACCGGCAGGATTTCAGTTGCGATACCGAAGAACGGTAGCGCCAAAATATAAACTTCGGGGTGACCAAAGAACCAGAAGAGATGCTGCCAGAGCATCGCACCACCATTGGCCGGGTCAAAGATATGCGAGCCAAATAATCGATCTGATTCAAGCGCCAGCAGTGCTGCTGCAAGTGGTGGGAAGGCGAGCAAAACTAAAATCGAAGTAAGCAAAACATTCCAGCTAAAGATAGACATGCGGAACATAGTCATACCTGGTGCACGCATGGTGAAGATTGTTGTAATGAAGTTAACGCCACCCAGAATTGTGCCGATACCACCAATGGCTAAACCGACAATCCAAAGATCGCCACCAATGCCAGGTGAATATTGTGAATTAGAAAGTGGCGCATAGGCAGTCCAGCCAAATGAAGCTGCGCCACCTGGAGCTAAGAAGCCGGCAAATGCCATAATGCCACCGAATAGATAAATCCAGTAAGACAACATATTCAAGCGCGGGAAAGCCACATCTGCTGCGCCAATTTGCAACGGCATAATTACATTTGCAAAGCCGACGAACAGTGGCGTCGCAAACATCAACAACATAATGGTTCCGTGCATTGTAAAGACTTGGTTGTACTGCTCATTGCTGATGAATTGCATACCCGGACGAGTTAGTTCGGCTCGAAGTATCAGTGCCAATACCCCGCCAATTAAGAACCAGGCAAAAGAGGTCATCAAGTAGAGATAGCCGATCGTCTTGTGATCGGTTGAAGTTATAAAGCGTACGAAATGGCGACCTTTAGAAGTAGGTGCAACTGTAGGTGACTCAACACCATGTGTTGCTTCACGTTGAGCGTATGTGGTCATGCTTGGCTCGCCTTCTCGGTTTCAAGTTTCAGATTTGCAATATACGTTTCGTACTCAGCTGGAGTAACAACTCGCACAGTGAAGAGCATTTGAGCATGGTTGCGACCACAAAGAATGTTGCATCGGCCAGGGAAATCACCCAATTTGTTAGCCGTGAATTCAAGATGGTTGGTAACTCCAGGCAAGTTCTGCATCTGAATCATAAATTCTGGAATCCAGAATCCATGCACGACGTCGTTTGAGACAATTGTGTAACGAACTCGTTCCCCTTGAGGAACTACTAGAACAGGTGGCTTCGCTGGAGTTCCAGTAAACGTCACGTCTTTACCTGCATCTAGATAAGTAAATTGCCATGACCACTGAAAACCAGTTACAACAATCTCGTGCTTAACATTTTCTTGTGGTTTAGTAATTTGATCCTGTTTAACAGCAGTGAAGTAAAAAAGACCCGCCACAATAATGAATGGAATCAACGTGTAAGCAATTTCTACCGGAATGTTGTACTGCGTTTGCTTTGGAAACTCTGGACCATTCTTAGGCGCACGATGAAAAATAGCTGGCCACACGATCAAGATCGCGGTAAAAACACCAACCACTGCAGCTGCTAACCATGAGTACGTCCATAGTGAATGAGTAATCTCGTTGACGCTCGAAGCATCACCACTAAATCCGGAATCAGCGTCTACAGCACATCCAGTTAGGGCAAACATGGCGGGCCCCAGTATTAAAAGGCCGCGACGCGTGGTATTCAATTTCATAGCGTAAGGATAGTCCCCCACTTAGACGTCGGCTTCAGTCAGGAGTAGCCTTCGACGCGTGGTTCGGGTCACAGGAAATTTCACTAGTCAGTCGCCACTCCACCCTGCCGCAATAGCCGTTTTAAATGATGCTTTTGGGCAAGGCTGGGCAGATCCTGCGAAAATTGGCGATCACTCTGCTCGGACCGCAATTCTGCGAAATGAAGCTATCGAATCCATTGCAACAAACTTAAACCTGAGTCCCACTGAGATTGAAGTCATTGGTGAACCGAGACTTGGGCAGCATTTAGCTATTTCCGGATTATTAAAACCTGAACACACCTTGCTTCACTCATCAATAGATCGCCGAAGTGTTTTTGCGGTCGGGGTAGCCCATGAAAATTCTGGCGGCAAAACTCAAGTATTAGCAGTTGGACCAAATGGGCGAATTTGTGATCTTCATCTAAACAATCAGCAGAGCGTTCTGGCTTTGCAAGGTGCCAATATTGAAACCGGCATTACGCAGGATGTTGATTCCGTAATTTCTGCGATCGATCCGACCTTTGTGGCACTTGATTATTCGGCGACACCGAATCTGCCCCTGCCTAGTCGATGGGATAGCGCCATCTTTGATGCGACAAGCTGGCAAGGTCCGGCTGGTATCGGGGTATTGGCAATTCGCAATTCTGCGGCTTGGAAAAATCCGCTACCAAACTTAGGAATTCGTAGAACGCCAGAATCATCTTCGCTACCCCTTCTACTGGCTAGCGCTGTTGCTCTTGATGCCTGGTTGAAAGAAGCGGAAACCGAAAGTTTGCGCATTAAGGAACTAAATAAATTAGTTAGAGACTCACTAACCGCTGCGGATATCGGGGTTTCCTTTGCCGGCGTTATACACGACACTGTAGGTCAAACGATTGCCCTGGTTGCAGATGATTGCGTCGGTGAAGATTTAGTTAGACAACTAAATGAAGTTAACTTGGTTTTGGATTCTGGCTCTGCTTGTACTGCAGCGCAAATGCAGCCAAGTCATGTACTTGCAGCTTTGGGCATGAAGAGTGAAGGTAACTTACGAATAACTTTGCATCACGGAGTTACTGAAACCGAAGTGCGCGAACTTATTGGAGCTATTACTTCAGTTGTGCAGCGATCTCGCTAGCTGCAGCGTCTCCGTAAGCTTCGGCAAAGCGAGCAACAAACTCAGCTGCCGTGAAGCGATACTCCTGAGTTCCGGTAGTTTCAATAACATAAGTTGCAATCATTGAACCAAGTTGTGCGCAACGTTCATGACTTAAGCCCCACGCTAAACCAGCAATAAAACCTGATCTGAATGAATCGCCCACACCGGTCG
>Ga0315901_10003020_pt1 | contig 22301 bp, 19 predicted proteins | sample LakEriMetagenome_10_FD_203761 | JGI IMG/M metagenome (GOLD analysis project Ga0315901, IMG submission 203761) | Freshwater fungal communities from buoy surface, Lake Erie, Ohio, United States - Buoy 2 MA116 | ecosystem: Environmental > Aquatic > Freshwater > Lake | place: USA: Lake Erie, Ohio... | reverse complement strand
ACACTACGGCATCCTTCCCGCAAATATTTAAAAAGGAATCGTGCTGACCGGCGAAGCTCGCTTCGGGCAGGTCTTCGGCGGTGGCGCTGCTGCGAACGGCCACTTCTACTTCTCTACCGGCCTTGGCACATAGGTTTTCATAGGCCAGCACCAGATCGTTCTCGATGGCTTCGGGCATGCGGGCTTCCAGCACCAATTGCCGACAGGCGTCGCTGATGGCGTGCAGATTGGAATAATCGGGCAGCAGCTGGGAAAGGCGATGTTGCAGCACTGCATCCAACCTGTTTTCGCTTAGGAAGAGGCGGAATGCATCGGCGGTGCTGGCATAACCGTCGGGCACCTTTACACCGGCCTGGCTGAGGCTGCGGAACATTTCGCCGAGCGACGAATTTTTCCCGCCTACCACCGCCACATCTTTCAAACCGAGTGCATGGAAAGGAATACAATAAGCGGGTTGATACGAAGAAAGCATAGCACGAAATACGGCTGTGGACAGCGCCTGGCGTATGACGGGCGTTAGGCTTGCAACTGATTTGGGTCGGGTGTGTGACAGCAGTGCAATAGCCTATGGCTGTCCATGATCAGCTCCGTGTATGTTCTCTTAAACCCCGAATTGACGGAGGTGGTGGTCGAGGTGTTTGAACATCAGGTTATTCCACTCATCTGCGCTCAGCTTCCCGAGCGAAATCTGCTCCTTGCCATCGTAATGGGCGCGGCCGGGCGCTGTGAATTGCCGGATCAAATCCTTCAGCCGTGACTGTTCCCTTTCGAAATTGCGGCGGTCGGCGATTACAAAGGCGGGTGCAGTTGGCAGGCTTTGTTTGTAGGGCACTTCGTTCACCATGCCTGTCTTGAAGAACAGGCGCAGCATCCATTTCATGACAACATTGGGTCCGTCCTGGCGGAGTCCCAGGGCTTGTTCGTAAGGAACACAACAATGTGCCAGCATCTGGTCGACCTTCATTTTACCCCACAATGCTTGTGTATCGGGCCGCAATTGATCAATCCGTGCAAAGAGTTGTGCATTGGTTTCAGGCAGGAAGATATCGGGGTATGATGCGTTCTGTGTCATAGCGATGGGGAAATTAATGCGAAATCGGATGCTGTCACAAAGGAATGCCAAAAGGAAATTCATGCTTGCTTCAGCCGTTGACTGCATTTGGCTATGCGCAAAAAACATCCAGCTCGTGCTCTCTCTGCGGTCTTTGCGTGTTTTCCCCTCTGCGGTCTCTGCGTGAACCTTTTTGTGATTTGTTTCACGCAAAGCCCGCAAAGACAGCCTGCTGGCAACGTACTTCTGCATACATTTTATACTTCTAAGCTACGGCCAGATTGGGTTAGCACGCAAAGAGCGCAAAGACTTTTGGAATCCGCCCTCTCTGCGGTCTTTGCGTGTTTTTCCCTTCGCGGTCTCTGTAAGCAACAAATAGAACTGGTATCAAGTAAGGAGGTTCTTTAAAAAACTTGATTCCCTTCACCCATGTCACAAACCCTCCTACTTCCCACCCGGCCTTCCCGGGTCGAATGTCATCCTTCCGGAATTATCTTCGCGGCATGGGACGCGCTTTTGAATTCCGCAAGGAACGCAAGATGAAACGCTGGGCCAATATGGCCAAGGTATTTACCAAATTCGGCCGGGAAATCTCGACCGCTGCCAAAGAAGGCGGTGCCGACCCCGACACCAATGCACGGCTGCGCGCGGTGATCCAGAACGCCCGTGCGGCCAATATGCCCAAAGACAATATCGACAGGGCCATACAGCGTGCGGTGAACAAGGAAGTAGACAACTTCAAGGAAATGGTCTACGAAGGTTACGGTCCGCACAAAATCGCCATCGTCGTGGAAACGAATACCGATAACCCCACCCGCACCATCGCCAATGTGCGTGCCTATTTTTCCAAGGCCGGCGGCGAAGTGGGCACCACCGGTTCGCTCAACTACCTCTTCGAACGCAAGAGCGTGTTCAAGGTGAAAAAGAAGGAAGGCGTCAGCATCGAAGATCTTGAACTTGAAATGATCGATTTCGGGGTAGACGAACTCTTCGAAGAAGACGATACCGTGGTGATGTACGGCGGATTCACCGATTTCGGCAATATCCAGAAAGCCCTCGAAGAACGCGCCTTTGAAATCGTTACCGCAGAATTCGAACGCCTGCCCAACGACCTCAAGCAGCTCAGCGCCGAACAGGCCGCCGATGTAGAAAAGCTGCTCGACAAGCTCGACGAAGACGACGACGTCATCAAAGTTTACCATAATATGAGCAGCGGGAACTGACTTTGGCAAACGGTTTGCAGTTTCAGCCGTTATTAAGCCAATGCGTTTCCTCTTACTTGCCCTTTCCTTCTTCCTGCTGAACGACAGGCTGGGTGCGCAGCAAACAGGTGCCCTGAAACCCGTGCGCACACCTGAGATTCTCCGGCTGATTGAACAGGCGCGGAACGATACACAGGTACATGTCGTGAATTTCTGGGCCACCTGGTGTGGTCCCTGTGTGGCTGAAATGGGCTTCTTCCGCGAAGCCGACAGCATCCTGCGCGGCAGCGTGCGCTTCCACTACTTCAGCTTCGATATGCGCGACCACGGCCCGAAAGCAGCTGCCCTGCTCGACCGCAAAGGCATACGCGGCAGCCGCTACCTTATCGACGAAGTGGATGCCGATGCCCTCATCAACGGCATAGACACCACCTGGCAAGGCAATATTCCCTATACCCTGGTTTTGGGCAAAGGCAAAGCCTACAAGCATTCCTACATATTTCAATCTACCCTCGAACTCACCGAATTCATCCACAATATCCCATGAAATACACCCAATTTCTCCTTCCCGTGGCGGCAATCAGCCTGCTGACGGCAGCCTCTTTCACAACAGCCACCACCGGTTACCAGGCCGGCGACACCGCAGTTGATTTCAGCCTGAAGAACATCGATGGCAAAATGATTAGCATGGCCTCTTACCCCGAAGCCAAAGGCTTTATCGTCACTTTCACCTGCAACCATTGTCCTTATGCCGTGAAGTACGAGCAGCGCATCATCGACCTCGACAAGAAGTACAAGGCGCTCGGTTTCCCGGTAATCGCCATCAACCCGAACGACAGCACCGTGGTTCCGGAAGACAGCTACGGCAAAATGCAGGCCCGCGCCAGGGAAAAGGGCTATACCTTCCCTTACCTCTACGATCAGACCCAGCAGGTAGCCCGCAGTTTCGGCGCCATGAAGACCCCGCATATCTATCTCCTCGCCCGCGAAAAGGGCAAGCTGGTGGTGAAATATGTGGGCGCGATCGACAACAACTACGAAGACGCTGCCAAGGCAGACCGCAAGTTTGTTGAAGAAGCTATCGCCGAAATCCAGGCCGGCAAAGCCGTAACCATCACCGGCACCAAGGCGGTGGGTTGCAGCATTAAGTGGAAGCCTTGAGATTTTTGAACTTCAAAAAAAGCCCGGGAGACCGGGCTTTTTTTGTTAAACCCTACGCCACTTTCAGCAAACAGAAAAAGGCAACGTTATGGTTATAAAAAGCATATACACAAAAAAGGAGGCTGTAAGCAGGTATCGAAACCATTACCAATTCGTTGACTACTCCAAAGCTTCATCCTTCAAACCAATTTCAGCGAAAATTTCCAAAGGAACTGCGCCTCTGTCTCCCCTAGTTTTAAAAAGCCATTCTTTTCCAGCACCCTGATCGATGCAAGATTGGTTTATCGGTGGCAGCCTTGATCGACTTCACCGAAGGCTCTTCCCTGGCCCAGGAAACTATGCCTCCGACCAGTTCCGTCATGAAGCCCTGACCTTGAAAAGCCTCGTAGGTGCCGTAACCGATTTCGATTGCTCCATCTTTATTCGGCTCGCCCATGATGCAAAGATCCGCTACCATGACCTGCTCAGAATTCAGAACAGCCGTCCACAAGGTACTAAACCGGTACTGTGCGCCACTGGCCTTGACATTCGGCAGGATGGTTTCATCGAGTGCTTCTTTCAATTCCGATGAAATGTTTCTCGGTATTGGCTTCAGTTGCAGGGCTTGTTCGAGTGAATGGTCAATGCGGACGCATTGCAACAATTGGGCGTGGGTAAGGGGGTGTACATGGAGGCGACTGGTTTCAAACATGAATTCCTATACCATTACAATTTTCAATAGTGAATGAGATAACGGTTTGCGCACAGGCGCATACCCTTTTCGGGTTGCGCTTGTGCGCTGTTAGCTGCTGCCTTTCTTTCGTCCATTGGCTTTAATCTAATTTAAGTCCGAGTGCTTCTAAATGTATTTTGTCAATTTTACAATTTTTCACTTCTACAGCATTAATAATTTTATATATGACATTTACTGTCGTTTCGGCACTTGGTTTTTTAGAGCCCTTCACGTTCGTTAACCAATCCATTACATCACGCATTTCATTGTCCATATGAAACTGTAGAACCGACATGTGTAAATCCTCAAATGGAATAAAAATCCATCTTCCATAGTAGGGTGGTCTTTTCTTTTCTTCTTTTGTAGTTGTAAGTTCAATAGATTTCCAGGTGTACATTGCCCAACCATCCATTTCTCTTGCGTTGTTCATTAAATCAACCTGTTGTTTAATTGCCGATAATCGGTTGATTCCAAATTCTCCACAGAATATTGGACGTTGTGTTGTTTCTGCACTTTCCAAGTGTTTGGGTAATTGCTTCTCAATTTTATTCCCCAACCAACTGTAAAAATGAAATTGATAACAAGCATTAGAATCCAAAAGACTATCATATTTTGAAAGAACATCCAGTTTTGTCGTATAGCTATTCCCTTCATAAATAATCATATGATTCGGGTCGTGTTTTCTTATTGAGGTAGTTAATTTATGATATAAATCAATTAATTCCTTTTCTCGTTTCCGAGTGATGTTTGGTTCATTGATTATATCGTACCCCAATATGATTTGTTCATCTTTGTAGTGTTGAGCTATTTCTGACCATATAGCAGCTGTCTTTAGCCTTGCTTCTTCAGAGTCCCACAAAACTGTTGCTCCTTTCGTATAGTTTGAAACCCATAAAGTATTTTGAGGTTTAGCGGCATGAATCATAGAAAGTATAATGGCTACATTGTTTTCTTTAAAAGTGGGTAATAGATTATCTAAAGTAGAAAATAGCACATTCTTTATAGAGTCGTTGTCAAATGACTCCGCAGAAAAACCCACTCTTACAGAATTAAACCCCATTTTCTTCATTAGACGAATATCTTCTTCAGTTATGAAGTGCTCCATCATCTGTTTCGAAAAATTGCCGTAAGCATTCGTTCCGAGAATTTCATTCAAATTATCCGCTGTAATTTTATGTACATTTTGTGCGCCCCCAAAAATGTAATTCTCTTGGTAAAGCCAACAACTGACATTTGTAGCGTTAATGATGAAACGATTACCATTTGGATCTATAATATCACCCTTAATTCTGCGAAAATATTTTGCCTCATTCGACTGAGAAAAAGCCGAAATGGTTAAACTTAGAAAAAATGTAATCACTATTATTTTATTCATATTCTGCTCTTTTTGTCTAAGGTTGCAGCTAACGTTCCGCGGCCTTGCGCTGTTGCCGTCTGCGGAAAATTAATTTGTCCTGCTAAGATAAAAATAAATGCGAAATGAAATGCTGAATTTTAGTAAGTTAACGGCAATGGCGCAAGGCCGCTGTTATACGCTGCCCTTCTTGTCTGTCTTAGGTTACAGTCAATTCGTTACTTCTTTTTTGTCGTCTGATTTGGGTTAAGTTGTTTACCTCTGTTGCCCTCGTTTTGAGAGTTTTGTTTGTTCGTTCCACTTGTCCCTTTGCTATAGTTTTGTTGGTTCGATTGGTTTTGTTGTGGTGTGATTTTCTTTGCCATTTTATTGATTTTAATTTGTGTCTAAATCTACTCCTAATTTTTGTAGTTCTGTAAGCACCCATTCAATTGCTTTGTCGTCTGAAACTTCTCCGCTAAATACTTCTTGAACATATATGTCGCCTTTGTTTGTCGCTGTTGCGGGATAGCCATATTGTTGAGCAAAATCTGACCAACCTTCAATTTCTGCAATTGAAAACATAATTTTTCTAAGCATTGATGGATGAGCCAAACAGAAAGCAAGTTCTATCATTTCTAAAGGTTGGTCAGCTTTCTTGATTGTTACATCAACTTCTAACCAACCGTATTCTTTATTATTGCCTCCTCTATAATGTCTGCTTTCTTGTCTTGATACTGCCCAATTGCAAATAACTTCTGCTCTGTGTCCAGCATATTCAATTGCATCTATTAAAGCACATATCATTGCACCTCTTTGAATAATTATCTCGGGGGTAATTGCTGCCGAAAATGAAATAGAGCAAACAATTGTAAAAATCTTTCCAGGATAATTTCGTTCCTCGTTTACTCTTGAAACAAAACACTCAGGGTCATTTGCTAGATAACTACCAACGTCCACATTGTAGCCTGAAATAGCAAAAACTTGTTGATGTCTTAATACTTTTTCGGCTATGAAAGGGCTAATTTTTGCTTGATATTTTTCTATTTCTCTTAACCCTTCTCTCCATCCTTTTAGTGCCAAATTTTTTGCATCATCCCAAGACAAACTGCCCGACCAACGGTCAGCAGGTCTTCTTGATGCCTTTTCATATGCACGACTTTCTTGTGTTGCATACTTCCAAAAGCGGTGCAAGTCTTCAAAAACAATATGTTTGTTAATTGTCATCTTCGTCTTCGTCTGGGTTGTATTCGTAGTTTTCTAAATTTTCTAAAATCGTGCTGATTGTCGAAGTGTCTAAGCCTTTCCAAATTACAGATTTTTCAACTGCTTTTCTTTCTATTCCTTTGTCTAGAAGTTTTGAACCAAAAATTGAAGCTCTTGGGCTAACAACGTGCCTAATTTTTAAATCAGCAATTACTTTTCTAACCTCTTGAACAAAGTCAACCCATTCATCATTTCCAGCTAATTCTCTTTCTAAATTTTCGTCAAATTTCCAATCAATAAACACAAAACGGTCAAGTGAAGCTGCATCAAGCTGATTTCTGCCAATGTATTGTCTGTCGGCACCTTGTCCAAATGTGTTCGCTGCTGCAATACAATAAAAATCTTTGTGTCTCGGAATTCGCTTGTCGGGAAAGTCCATATAATCGTTTGCAAGTGCTGCATTAAAAGCTAAAACTGCTTGAGGATAACTTGCATCAATTTCATCAAAAAGGAAAAGTCCGCCTTTTTCGTATGCTTGTCGAAATTCAGTTAATACTATTTGTCCTTGAGCATTCATAAAACCTGTTAGCTTGAATTCACTTGCTATTGCACCAGAAAAATGAAATGGAATGTCTAGTGCCTTTGCACAATTAATAGCAGCAGTTGTCTTACCCGAACCAGCAGGACCAACTAAATACACATTTAATTTTGTAGAAAGAATTTGAAGTAAAGTAGGGAATTGAAAATGTTGTGTCCCTAAATCATTTGCCTTTTTATTATCAACTTTTACGATTACTTCAAGAGGTTTTCTGATTTTGATGTTTTCAATTTCTTCCTTAATTTTCTTTAACTCATCAGTCAAGTTACCTTCATTGCTCCCAAGTCGGTTGGTAATTGATGATAGTTTTTCCTCAATAGCTTTGACTTCTTCCTTTAGTTGGTTGTGAACTTCGGTAAGCGTTTCTTTTAGTTCTTCGTCTGCTGTTTCCCATTCTTCATTTTCAACCTCAATTTCAAAGGTCGGAACAACTCTATGAATAATGTCGTAAACATTTTTCTCTAATGAATTGTCCGGGAAAATTGGGTTTCTTGGTTTGATTATTTTTCCTTTACTCATTTGTCAATATTTGTCTGTTTATGATTACTGTGTCGGTTTGATAGGGTTGCGTATAACTTGCTTATAACATCACCTTTTCTCCCGTTTTCCTACCGCCCGCTGCGTATAACATTACCTTTTCCGCTTTTCGATACCTTCTGCCACGTCGTGTCGGTTTGCCCCAATGAACTGAGTTAAAAAATGTTTTTGTCATCTCCGTACACTCCATCCCAAACCTACACAATCTCAGCCATTCTGCAAACAAAGCCATGGCGCTATCATCGAAAACTGAATCCAAAGCAGGCAAAGCGTTCAAGGGCCCATGTGCATGGCTTCCGCATTCAAAAAACTTCCATTACAACCTACATATCCCTCACCGCCCTGAGACGCAGGCTGTGATCCTTCGGGTTGCGGTTGCTGTTGCCAAAACCCATGTGCAGGATCCAGGCGCGGGTTGGGCCGTCTTCCGAAGCGGTCCGTTAACAGGTTTCGGTAGACGCTCCGGCGACCTGTTCATGCTAACGCTATGCTTCCCGGTTGATTTCCTCGACGGCCATACGTGCAGCTTTGGCAGCGGTATGGACGGAAACCCAATCCTCCCCATCCGTAAACTCAGCACCTGCAAAGAACAATTTGTTGTCGATGGAGCGACCAAGCTCCCTGACGGTCTTCCATGGAGCAAAATCAGAAAGGTAGCCGCTTCGGATATGGGGCACCTTGTTCCAATCCTGGGCCAGGTATCGAAGGAAATTGGGTGTTGCCTGTTGCTTGTATATGCCATCCAATTCGCGCAATACCTGTTTTCTCAAATCATCTCCTGATAGGGCACCGAGCTCCAGGGCAGGCTTACCAACGGCAAACAACCCGAGTATGTGCCGGTCGGATTTCTGGCCGAGGGCTGCGTTGTAATAGATCTTCTGCCCATCGGTTTCGGGTTGGATATCAAACGCATATTCCGTGTCACCGTAAAAATTGGTCCCAAACTCAAAAAACGCCTTGAATCCAGCCCAGACAGGCGCATCCCGGATGGCATCCTGCTTGCTCTTGGGCAGGGAGGGCGTGAACTGGATGGTATTTTCCTTCAGCATCTGAAGGGGAACCGAAAGGATAACCCGGTCTGCCTTCCATTGTCCGTTGTTGCTCGTTACCACCACTTGATTCCCGGAATAATCCACCGATTGAACAAGGGTATTGTAAACGATGTCAGCCGATACCGCCGGGGCGATATAATCTTCAAAAAAGTTGAACCAGGAATAATCCAGGAACTTGCGGTCCGGCAGGTCAGGGAACGTTGAAACGTCCACCACAACGGCCGGATTGTTCACGATCTCATCCAGCACTTTCGGAGTAGTTTCCAGCCATTCAGCGCCGAGTGGGATGGGGAAATCGGCGAAGTCTGTGTTCACCCGCATCCGCCCGCCAAAGGAAGGCGATGCCTCGAGTACCACACAAGCCGTTCCTTGCTGCTTCAGGTAATAGGCGGCAGACAATCCACCGGCGCCGGCACCAATGACGATCACCTTGCCCGGAAATGGCTTCCCGGGTTTATTGTCTTTCCTGCACGCGGTAATTACCCCGTGAAAAGGCAAAGAGATGCCGAAAAGACCACACAGATCCAGGAACTCTTTTCGCGTCATGGTTGGAGTCGGGTGTTATTGGTTTTCGCTGCGGATTGATTTCGGGTTCAGCCTTAACGCCGCATGCCGGTGGCAGGCAGCATTGCGAAGAACGTCTTTACCAGGCAATTTGCACCATTCCGGTCCGAAACCCTGCACTGCGCAGGAATCAAGGGTTCGGCTTGGTTCACAGGGCAGGCTGATACGTTGCTGTTATCCGGCAATCCTTGATCCGTTTGCATGGATTCATGGCAGCCATTGGATCCAAATCCGTTGATCTACAAATGGCACATCGTTGCGCTCGCAAACAGCCATGGTATGGCCCGTTCCACCCTGGCGGGGAGCATCCAGGTCATCGTAGAAGCATGCAAAGGCAGCCTTTGGGAGCTCTGCCGCACCGAGCACCTTCACAGTATCCCGCAAAATGTAGGAGGCCTTGATGGTGTAGGCGTTCCGCGTCCCGGAAACATAGCGGTCGATCAGGCTGGCAGTACCCTTGTGCAAGCGGGATTCGTAGACGATTTGTGGTTCTTCTGTCAGGTTGATGGTATCCAATGCCAGGCTGCTTCCGGCCTGGTTGTATGCTTTGCGGTGACCGGTATAAGGAAGAATCACCTGCAAACGGGATGCATCAACGGCGGTGACACCGGCGGCGAAAAGGGCATCTGCTCCGGCAGCGTTGCCACTGCGGAACAACAGATACCGGCTGTTTGCCGCCAGCACACGACCCAAGGCAGTCAGCAATGGCGCATCATCCGGTTTGACATTGCGTTTCCCCTCCAGCAATACCACATTGCCGGGGCGATCGTATTCCCGGAGGAACGCTGCAAACTCCAACGGCTTTGCGTCCATCAATTCAACTCCTTCATGATCAAGCATCCGTCAAATATCCCGCACCGCCCTGAAACGCAGGCTGTGATCCTTCGGGTTGCGGTTGCTGTTGCCAAAACCCATGTGCAGGATCCAGGCACGTGTTGGTCCGTCTTCCGAAGCGGTCCAGTACCAGGTTTCGGTGAAATGTCCGGCGCCTTGCTTGTGCAACTGCTGGTGGATGGCCCTGAGTTCGGTTTCGGTGGGCAGGCGCCATCCTCCGCCCATGCGCTGGCAGGCTTCCACGGCGGCGGGCCAGTCGAGCGGACCCGTTTCTTTGTCAGACACCCTGATCTTGCGTCCGTTGACGTCGACGATCAGGTTTTGCAGGGCATAATTGCGGGCATCTTGTTTCTCTTTGGCCAGACGTGCAGCTTCGTGGTTGGCGGCAGCTGCGCGTTCTGCTGAATCGCGTGCGGCGCGGGCAAGGCGTTCGCGTTTCTGTGCAGGAGATTCGTAGCTGAATGTTATGCCTGCACTGAGTTGAAGGCTGTCTTTCGCGGCAATTTGCAACACACCGCCTTCGGGGCTAATTACCGGCATGGAATCGGCGATATAGGTTTTACCTGCCTGCTGAACGGCAATCCGCAGCGGCATTTGCGCCTTCAATTGCATGGTTACGCAGTTGCCGGGCAGGATCGGCGCCCGGCGGTCTTCGATGCGTACAAAATCGACTTTGGGGCCGTTCCAGCAAACCTGGACAGCGCAGCGGATTACTCCGTCAGTGTTGCCGGTTTGCGCGTAAAGGGAGGGGATGAATAAGCAAGCGATGATGGCTGGGAAGCGCATGGTCAAAAATAAGGGTTTTGCTGCCTACGGGTGGTTGAGCCTGTCGAAACCATGAGCCGCCTGCCCCGACTTTTTCAGTCGGAGAAACCATGAGCCGCTTATCCGAAGTAAAATCTCGGGGAAACCTGTTCACGCCTGGTTTGATCCAAAAACGACCGGGCGGCGGATATTACCCCCGGTGCATTTCCCCGACGAAACCTGTCGGGGCAGGCGCGCCTTCGCTCCCCCTACCTGCGATAGGGGCACGGCGCTGCGACCGCTCAACGATCGGGCGGCGGATATGATCCCCGGCGCATTTCGACTGCGCTTCGTTGCACTTCGCGCGCTCAATGACCCCGGGGTGGTCAACGAATCTCATTCCACCAAACCCGCTTGTTGAGTTTGAGGTCTTGCAGGATACCGGATTTCGGGCTGAGCGTAAAGAACCAGCTCTTGCGCAGTCCGTCGGGTATCCAGCGGAAGGAAATCTGCCAGCAGTGCAGGTCGCGGGTGACGGTAAACTGGCTGAAACTGAAAGCTTTCTGGTTGATGATATAGCCGGTATTGTAGCCGACTTTCCACTGCGGGGTTACGTTCAGGTCGCCGCTGATGTTCACCACATTGTTCACCACCGGCGTCAGTCCGGCCTTGCTGAGCTGGAAATTGTAGTTCAGCGTCATGTTCCAGGGAATGCTGAAATCGTAAAAGTCGCCGATGCGCTGCTGCCAGTCTTGCCATTCTCCTTCGGTATACCGGTCGCGGCGCGCAGCCTGGGCAGGCGTTTTCTGGCCCTTGAGCACCTTGGGGTTCAGGCCGGCATTGAGGCTGAGGCGGAACTGACTGAAGCGCAGCGGCCGGCGCGTGGTTTCCCATTCGAAACGGTTGATGGGGCGCCCTTTGGTATCCCGGGCGTAAGGGTCCCAGCTGCCGTCGAATTGCACGCCCACCAGGCTGAGCACGCGGGTATTGAGGGACAACTGGAGGTCGCTGAGCTGGAAACTGTCTGCCATGAAATTGTAGGCCATCGCACCGCGCAGGTTGTCGATCAGGTTGACGTTCCTGGTTTTTGATGCAGAATCCTTCCCTCCCAATACCTTGGCCATCAGCACCTGGGTTACGCTCACATTGAGGCTGCCTTCCCTGCCGCTGCCCGGTCCGCCAAGCACGCTATTCTGGAACTTGCTGAAACGACCGGTATTCCCCAATGAATCGTTTTGTACAGTTTCGTAATACTTGAAGCGATCGGATGCGAAATCGGGGCGGTAGTTCAGACTGGCGGTTGGCGTAATAACATGTCGGAGTGCACGGATCCGGCCCCATTGCAGGCCGGTAAAAGTGCCGTAGATGTTCGTTGAGGCACTGATGGAAGCGGAGTAACCAACTGCACGTGTAAAGCCACGCTGCAGGGTATCGACCACTCGCTTTTTTGTTTCATCCCAATAAAACCGCTGCGTGTTGAGATACCACCATTCGGTATAGCTCGCGGTTGGCGAGAGGTTGATGCGGCCCTTGCTGAGCTTGATGGTGGTGCTGAGCGGAATCTGATGCCGGATGCCGTTGCGCATCTGATCCAGGGCCTCGCGGTAGCGGCTGGAAAAGAGGATCGTATCGGTGCTGGATATGCGGTTTTGCACATCCATGCTGTACGTGAGGTTGAGCAGTTTGAGCCAGTTGTCTGCGGCCTGCCCTTTGCGCAAAAACGGTTGCCAGCGCTGCATGTTGAGGCTGACCGACGGCAGGTCGAAGCTGATGCTGCGGGTACCGGTGTTCTGCGTATGCGTCATGGCCGCGTTGAGGTTGAAGCGGTTGTTGAGGAAGGTTTTTCCGTAGCTGACCGAAGAGTTGAACTGGCTTTGCACGATGGCGCCGGGATCGTTCGAGTTGAGGCGTTTGAACCCGGGCGTTCCCATGTCGACAGAAGCGGAGAAACGGGTTCCGGGGCGCACGTTCTGGTGCAGGTTATAGCGCCATTGCAGGTTAAAGTCGCGTTGGCGGAAGAAGGAGCCGGAAGTGCGTTCGCCCTGACTGAATGTGGAAGTACCAAGCTGGAAAGATCCATCGTAGCGGTAGCGCTTCACATAGCGGCTGAGGGCGCTGATACGATAGTCGCCGTTGAAGAAGACGGCTCCGGTAACGGTAAGGTCCTGGTTATCGCCCAGGCCGGTGTAAAGGCCGAGGTTTTCCAGATAGAATCCGCCGCGGTTGGCCTGGTAACCATAGCTGGGGAAGAGGATGCCGTTGCGACGGCCTTTCTTGGTCGGCACCAATCCGAAGGGCAAAGCAAGCGGGGTGGGCATATCTTCCACCACCAGGTTGGCCGGACCGAAGATCACCTTTTTGTCGGGTATCACTTTGAGGCGCCGCGCATCGAGGTAAAAATGCGGATGCTCGTGTGTGCAGGTGGTGAGTTTGCCGCGGTCGGCGAGGAAAGAACCATCGGCATTGCGGAATACCTGGTTGCATTGCACGACCGCTTCGTCTTCGATCAGGCGCAGGCCGTAGACTTTTCCTTTTTTCGTTTTGCTGTTGTACAACATGCTGTCGGCCCCGTATTCATCGCCATTGTCTTTGAGTTTGGGGCGAAAAGCGTAGCGACCGTTGCTATCTGGACCTCCTTTGGCGAAGATTTCCTGCTTCACCAGGTCGACACGAATATAATAAGCCTTTAGTTCTACCGTTCCATACTTAAGCCATGCATCGCGGTAGAGGTGTACTTGTTTCTTCTTCAGGTCGAACCAGATGGAATCCGACGCTTTGTAGTCGATGGGCTGGTCGATGCCGCCGGTGGGCTTGCGGGCTTGTGTGGAATCGTCCGGTAAAATGGACAAATCGCCCGGTCTTGCGCCTGCTGTGGCTTCAGCCGGAGTGCACAAGCAAACCCCAAATGCAATGCACACAAGGGTTGGCATAAGTTTTGTCAGATAATTGAAAGGCATCGACTGGTGCAAAGTAATTTCGGAAAACGGATATGAAAGAGACTATTTTCAGACATACGGGGCGAATCGTTCGAGGAACGCCGGCTGCAGTCTGGTTCGGAGTGATGGCGCTGGTTTCTTTCGCCGCCTTCAAACCGGCGGGGCGAGCGGTCGACGATGGTACGCTGGTGATTGTAATTGATGCCGGTCACGGGGGAAAAGATCCGGGCTGCAACGGTGCTGGCGAGATTTGGGAGAAACAGGTTACACTGAATGTGGCGTTGAAGCTGGGCAAAATGCTGCAAGACAGCCTGAAGGATGTTAAGGTGTTGTACACCCGCAAGACCGATGTGTTCGTTGAGCTGTGGCAAAGACCCGAGTTGGCCAACAAGAACAATGCCGACCTTTTCATTTCCATCCATTGCAATTCCAATGCCAATACACAGGCTGCGGGATCGGAAACTTATCTGATGGGTTTGCACAAAAGCGAAGGCAACCTCAGTGTGGCGAAACGCGAGAACGCAGCCATTACCCTGGAAACGAATTACCAGAACAATGCCAACTACGGCGGCTTCGACCCAAATAGTCCGGAAGGGCATATAATCTTCAGTCTCGTGCAAAACGCCTACATGGAAACCAGTTCCGGCTTTGCAGCCAAAGTGGAACAGCATATCGCCAAAACCGGCAAAATCAAAAGCCGCGGGGTAAAACAGGCCGGATTCCTGGTGTTGTGGCGCACCGCCATGCCGAGTGTGCTGGTAGAGCTCGGATTCCTCACCAATCCCTCCGACCGCGCGGTTTTGAAGACGTCAGACGGACAGCAAATCGTATCCAAAGCCATCTTCAACGCTGTTAAACAATACAAACAGGAACGCGATGCACGCATACACAAACCGGCTGTAAAACCGGTGCCCGTGCAAAGGAAAGACAGTGCCCTTCTCCGCTAATCCTGCCGACGTATCTTTGAAAGCCAAAACCCGACGTTTTGAAACTGAGCAATGAAAGCAAAGTGGGCGTGCTTACCGCCCTGGCCATCACCATCCTGGTGCTCGGCTACAACTACCTGAGCGGTAAAGACGATGTATTTTCCAGGGGCCGCACCTATTACGCCGTTTTCGATAACGTGCGCGGCGTGACCGATGGGGCTTCCGTAACTTTTAACGGTGTGCGCATTGGTCAGGTAAAGCGCGTGATTCTGAATGGCGCTACGCGTAAAACCACCTGCCGTACAGAGTTGTTCACCGACCTGCAGATACCCAAGGATTCGCGTTTGAAGATCGTCGTTGAAATTCTCGGCGATAAGCGCATGGAACTGATCCTCGGCAATTCAACCCAGATGGCCGAAAGCGGCGACACGCTCGCCGGCATGCTGGAAACGGATATGACCGAGAAAGTGAACCAGAAGCTCGGCCCTATTGCCGAACAGGCCGATTCCGTGCTGCAGCGCTTCAACTATATCCTCAATCGCCCTTCTTTGGTGCAGTTTGAAGACAAATTGCCGAATGCACTCGCTTCCCTTCAACAAACCATCGAACAAGTGAACGACCTCATTGCCCGCAGCAAGCCGGGAGTGGAAGGTTCTATCAACAACCTGAGTGCCATCACCGAAAACTTCAAATCCTACAATGCCAGCATCCAGCGCACCTTGCAGAGCTTTGAGCGGATCGGAAACGAGGCCGACAGCGTGGATATCACGGCAATGGTGGATGAACTCCGGACTACAGTCAGCAACCTGAACAGCATCGTCAATAAGATCAGCAGTGGTGAAGGCACCCTTGGCCAGTTGGCTACCAACAAAGACCTGTACGACAACCTGGTGAAGACCAGTAAAGACCTGAATTGTTTGCTGAACGACCTTAACCAGCATCCGGATAAATACCTGCCCTTGCCCTGGGGCAAACGCAAACGCGAAAAGGCCATGGAAGAGAGTAAAAAAGCGCCCTGCGCCGCTCCTTAAGGCCTTTTCAAGCTAATTAATTCAATCACAAAAGGCTCCTTCGGGAGCCTTTTGTTTTCATTATCAACAACTTACGATTTCACACAGCATACCATTACCGTTTGCTGACAAAAATCACTGTCATTTTATTTGAAATCATTCTAAACAAGTTTGGAGATTCCAATCCTGTCGTGTTTTCTTTGCCGCCGGAACGACAATTTAAAATCATTCTAAACAATGCGCAGACTCACGCTCCTACTGATGATTCCGGCCCTGGGCCTCACGATTGTTTCCGCCTGCAAAGAAGATCCACAGCCGGATCCGGGCCCGAACGTCAAACTCACCTACGAATTTTCCGATGCCACGGCACACAACGAACGCCGGGCACTCATCCTTTTGGCAGACAACCTCAATTCTCTCGTTAAGTCAGGCCGCGGCAACAGCCTCACCGCTACCCAGTTGCTGAACGTTTATGAAGGCACGGATCCCGGCGTTACACCTCCCATAATTTCAAGCAACAGCCTCGCCTTTTACGACCAGGCTTACGCCGATTCCACCCGCGCACAACTCGCCCGGATAGCTGCTGTGAGTGGTCCTGCGCCAGCTACAGGTTATGTAGCGGATAGCCTCGACCTCAGCCAGCTTACCGTAAAGAATATCTGGGGCAGTGCGATCCTCAGCCGCCTTTTGGCATCGCTCGACGAGGCTTTGGTGGCTGACAACAACAATGCCGGCAACAACTACACGGATGCGGAGAAAGCGTGGGACCGCGCTTTTGGACTGAGCGGTTTTTCACCCGATGCGCTCACCTACACCAAAGCCGAAAGGGCTTTGCCTTTGAAACAAAAGGATACCGACAAAGACGGCACCCTCGCCCGCCGCTGGGAAACCAATTACATCTTCGCCCACTACGCCATGCGCATGGACGCAGAAAACTCCTGGGGCGGCAATTTCCCGCAAGCCGAGAGCTTCCGTTTTACCGACAGGCTGATGAATGCATTTATATCCGGGCGCGTCGCCTTATCGAATGGCAATATCCCCGGTGCCAGGACGGAAGCAAATGAGCTCAAGGCTGTGTATCAGACCATGGTAGTGGCTGCCATCCAGCATTACCTCCGTGTGCATCAGCCTTTCATCAGCAATCCGGCTGAGCAGGGCCTGACCGGCAAACGCATTTCCAACTGGAGTGAAACAGTAGCTTTTGTGAACATCCTCGACCGCATGCCCGGACGCAAAATTTCAGACACCCAGCTGGCCACCCTGCGCGCTTATTGCGGTGCCAATCCGTTCCGCATGGATGAAACAGCCCGTGTAAATGCGCGCAACCTGCTGCAAAACATATACAATTTCAGCACGTATCAGTTCGAGAACATCTAAGAAAAGGATATTTGCCGCGCTTTATGAACCGACTCTTCTTCGTATTGCTCAGCAGCCTGTTAACGGTGGCTGCCTGTAAAGAAGACAAGCCTGACGATCAGGTATTCGACCGCAAGTTGATGCTCACCCGCTATGCCGACAGCGTACTGGCTCCGGGCAGTATGCGGGCTGCAAACGCCATGGGCACACTGCTCGATTCCATCCAAAACCTGCGCAGTGAAGGCGATATCCCCGCGTTGCAAGGCGCAAGGAATGCCTGGCGCAAGGCGGTGATGGCTTTCCAGGAACTGGAAGCCGCCCAGGTGGGTCCGGCAGCCGATTTGCAGGTCCAACTCTTCGGGAACTATTTCCCTGCAGACACCAATGGGTTGAAATCGCGCCTGGCCAATGGCAACTGGGGTTTGAACGATATGGCCACCCTGCGTGGATTCGCGTCCCTGGAATACCTGCTCTGGCAACCTGGCATCGCCGACCAGACACTGGCCGAGCAAAGCCGGGTGGAACGCGGTACCTACCTGCACTTCCTCGCCACCCAGCTCGATGCCTTGATCAACGAAGTGGCCAATGAATGGAAGGGAACTTACAAGAGCACCTTCATTGCCGCCGACGGCGACGACGTCGCTTCCTCGCTCAGTATCATGGTCAACCAGTTCAACAAAGGCCATGACCATACCAAGCGTTACCGTGTGGGCGTTCCGACCGGCTATACCGGCAACGACCTCACCGGTCCGGCCGATCCGGGCAAAGGTGAAGGCATGTACTCCCGCAGTTCGGCGCTCATTTGTGAAGCCTGGCTCCGCGCCTATCAACGCGTGCTGAATGGCAACACGCCCTATACCGAAGGCCTCGGACTGCTCGATTATGCCGATGCCGTGGGCGTGCCCGATGCACAGGGCCGGACGTTGGGCAAGCGCATCAACGACCAGTTTGAGCTGTGCTATACAGCGGTGCGTAATACAGGAAACGACTGGGCCGGCACCATGAAAACCAACCGCCAGCCGCAGATCAATCTCTTCAACGAACTCAAAAAACTCCTGGTGCTCACCAAGGTGGAACTGCCTTCTGCGGTAGGCGTTTCCATCAGCTACCAGGACAGCGACGGTGACTAAGCGCCGCAACAACATATTCTCTTTGGGTGCCAACCAGGGCGGAGCAGCTACATTCACGCTGTTCCGCCTGGCCTTTGGCATCCTGATGGCGCTGGCCATGCTGCGGATGTTCCTCAGCGGTCGCATCGCCGCCCAGTTCATCGAACCTTCCTTCCGCTTTACCTATTTCGGATTCGATTGGGTTCGCCATCCCGGCAATACAGGTGTCTACTTCTTGTTTGGCACGGCCTTGCTGGCTTCCCTCCTGCTCCTGCATCCGCGCTGGTTTCGTTGGGCTGCGCCCGTTTTCTTCCTATCCTTCACCTGGATCGAGCTGATAGACAAAACCACCTATCTCAACCATTATTACCTGGTGAGCTGCCTGGCCTTTATGCTCATCTGGCTTCCTTACGGCAGCGATGCGCGTTCACTCCGGCGCTCCGTGCTGCTGTTGCGCATCATGATCGCCATCGTGTATGTACATGCCGGCCTGGCCAAGATCGGACACGACTGGTTGTTTGAAGCCCTGCCGCTGCGCATCTGGCTTCCGGCCAAGGAACATCTTCCGCTCATCGGTCCTTTGCTCGCCAAACCCTTCACGGCCTATCTCTTTTCCTGGATCGGTTGCCTTTACGACCTCAGCATTCCTTTCCTGCTCTGGCATGCCAGCACACGGAAATGGGCCTATCTGTCGGTGCTCACTTTCCACGGACTAACGGCCTGGATGTTCCCGATCGGTGTTTTCCCCTGGGTGATGGCTGCTGCTTCCCTCCTTTTCCTCGACGACAATACTGCAGCGCGTATCCTTTCCCGCCTGCGCATTTCCTTTTCCACCCGGGCCTTATCATTTGGTTTCAGCCGCTATCTGTTGATGGCTTTTCTCTTCGTGCAGGTTTTGTTGCCCTGGCGCTTTCTCCTGTATCCCGGCACATTCTTCTATACCGAACAAGGCTATCGTTTTTCCTGGCGGGTGATGTTGGTGGAAAAGCACGGCATGGCAGAATTCACGGTGCGCGATGCCGACGGAATTCAACGGGAGAGCATCCGCAACGAAGACTATCTCACGCCGAACCAGATCAAGCAGATGTCTTTCCAGCCGGATATGGTACTGGAGTTTGCCCATCACCTCGGGGCTGTTTTCAGGCAGCGGGGCTGGAAAGATCCAGCGGTGCATGCCGAAGTCTGGGTGACCCTCAACGGCCGTCCGGCCAAGATGATCTGCGACCCGCAGACCGACCTCATGAAAGTTCCACGCAATCTTGAAGCCTATACATGGGTAAGAAGCTGATCTGCTGCATCTTCTTGCTGTTCGCAGGTCTTGGTCACGCATTGACGGCCCAGGGCGTGCTGGTTACCGGTGTATTGCAGTATCAGGACGGCAAGGCAGCGGGGGCCTGTGAAATTGTTTGCCATGCCATCGGGCAGCGGCACAGCACCCGCAGCGACGACAGCGGCCGCTTCGGGTTTGTATTGCCTTTGGCGGTACGCGGCCACGAAATCAATCTGCTCGGTTATTGCGCCGAAGCTGTAATGAAACGCAGCTTCCACGCCGATTCCAATCGCCATCATATCGTGCTTACGGTTGATGCCGCAACCGAACTCGACCCGACCCTGATCAGCGTGAAAGGCGGTCCGGCATACGGCTCAGGGATGCGCGGCGACTTGCTCCTGGAATCGAAAAAGAACCATATTATTCGCCTGCAATCGCTGCCGGCGCAACTCGGGCAGAACAATGCGCGCCAGACTTTTGCCCGCATACCCGGTCTCAACATCGCTGAGAACGACGCCGGAGGTTTGCAGCTCAGCATCGGCAGCCGCGGCCTCAATCCAAACCGCAGCGCCGAATTCAATATCCGCCAGAACGGTTACGATATCTCCGCCGACCCCATGGGTTATCCGGATGCCTATTATACGCCGCCCTTCCTTGCCCTGCGCGAAATCAATGTGGTACGCGGGGCAGGTGCTTTGCAATACGGAACCCAGTTCGGCGGCCTCATCCAGTTCAATCTTAAAGAACCCTGGGGACAAGGCTGGCATGGCGCGGCCGACCTGAACATCGGATCGTTCGGTGCCATGAACTTCTTTACCGAGCTTTCATCCAATGGCAATAAAGGTGGCAGCTATTCTTTCCTGCAATGGAAGGATGTGCGCGGCTGGAGGCCCAACAGCCGCTTACAATCCTTGCACGGATATACCTCGCTCCTGCTGCGCCAAACGCGCAAGCTGAAGCTCAAGGCAGAATACACAGTCACCGATTACCTGGCGCGGCAAGCCGGCGGACTGACGGACATGGACTTCCGCCGCGATCCTTCGCAAAGTTTGCGCAGCCGCAACTGGTTTGCCATCTCCTGGCACGTGCCTGCCCTCAGCATGCAATGGAAGATGAACGATCACCTGCAGCTCAGCGGCCGTGTATTCGGACTTCTCGGCTCCCGGCAGGCGCTTGGCAACCTCACGTTCATCAACCGCCGCGACGATCTTTCACCACGCAACCTGCTCAGCGACCGCTACCGGAATCTCGGAACAGAATGGCGGCTGCAGCAGCGCTGGAACTGGAAAGGCATGGAAATCACCGGCCTGGCAGGCTTGCGCTATTTCAACGGCAACACCGAAAAATGGCAAGGCCTGGGCAGTCGGGGTGCCGATGCCGATTTCCGGCCCTTGGACACCGCAGATGCCCTGCAGGCCAGCCATCGTTTCACCGGGCACAATGCCGCCTTCTTCAGCGAATGGGTCTTCCGTTTGAGTCCGCGCTTCTCTGTCACCCCCGGCTTGCGCGTCGAATGGCTGCAGACCCAGGCCCGCGGCACCTTCCGCGACGAACGCGGCATGCAGGGCGATACGGGGCATATCGGCCGCCGTTTTCCGCTCTTCGGCATAGGCAGCAGCTATCGACTGTCGCACGGCAGCGAGTTGTATTTCAATTTCACACAGAACTACCGCGCCATCAACCTCAGCGATATCCGGGTGATCAATCCGAACATGCGCATCGATCCGAATATGCGCGACGAGAGCGGTTACACGGCCGACCTTGGTTTGCGTGGCCAGCAGGGCCGCAGCCTTCGCTATGATATCGGCGTCTATCTGCTCGACTACCGCAACCGCATCGGCACGGTATTGCGCTACGACAGCAGTTTCAACATTTACCGTTTCCGTACCAACCTGGCCCGGGCCCTCAGTTACGGCGCGGAATGGTACCTCGAATGGGCGCCGTTGCGGAAGAGCAACCAATGCGATTGGGCCCTCAGCTTTTTCATCAGCCAGAGTTTCAACCGTTCACGTTACATATCCAGTCCGGAGCGCAATGTGCAAGGCAAGACCCTCGAATACGCGCCCACCTTTGTATCGCGCAGCGGAACGCAGGTGCAATACCGCAACTGGAGTCTGTCTGTCACCCACCATTACACTTCGCTGCAGTACGCGGATGCTACGAATGCCCGGTATACGCCGACCGCGACTGCCGGCACGATACCTGCCTGGTGGGTAGCCGACGCATCGATGGATTACAATTGGAAGCGTATTTCCTTGCGTCTTGGGGTGAACAATGCCTTCAACCGCTCGTATTTCACGCGGCGTGCTGATAGCTATCCGGGGCCGGGCATCATTCCGGCCGAGCCGCGGAATGTATTTGTCGGATTGCGGATAGGGTTTTAGGAAGAGGATATGCGACCCGGGAAAACCTTGTATTGGGTCTCCGGGTATTTGAGAAGGCCATCTTTTCAAGAAACAATCCCATGAAAGGTTCACGCAGAGACCGCAAAGGGGAAAACACGCAAAGACCGCAGAGAGGACAGACTCCAAATGTCTTTGCGCTCTTTGCGTGCTAACCCAATCTGGCCGAAGCTTGGAAGTAAGAATGTATGCAGAAATACGTTGCCAGCTGGCTGTCTTTGCGCGCTTTGCGTGAAACAATCCCATGAAAGGTTCACGCAGAGACCGCAAAGGGGAAAACACGCAAAGACCGCAGAGA
>Ga0315901_10003019_pt1 | contig 22302 bp, 18 predicted proteins | sample LakEriMetagenome_10_FD_203761 | JGI IMG/M metagenome (GOLD analysis project Ga0315901, IMG submission 203761) | Freshwater fungal communities from buoy surface, Lake Erie, Ohio, United States - Buoy 2 MA116 | ecosystem: Environmental > Aquatic > Freshwater > Lake | place: USA: Lake Erie, Ohio... | reverse complement strand
TCACCTCGTTGTAGGCGTTGCAGGCAAAGGCAAAGGCGCTGTCGGCCAGGGTGGTGACGAAGCCGCCGTGGCAGATGTCGTGGCCGTTAAGCATGTCTTCGCGCACCGCCATCGTCAGCGTGGCGCTGCCGGGGCCGACGGCGACGATCTGCATGCCGAGACCGCGGCTGGCACGGTCGTTTTCCCACATCGCGTCGCGGCAGGCTTCGGCCAGGGCTTGGGCGTCCATGGTCAGCGGTCCTTGAACTGCGGCGGGCGCTTGGCGAAGAAGGCGGCCACGCCCTCGGCGAAGTCGTGCGAGCGGCCCAGTTCGCCCTGGGCCTGCGCCTCCCACGACAAGGCCTCGGCCAGGTCGGCCGGGGCCGAGGTGTCGACGAGCCGGCGCGTCTCGGCCAACGCACGCGAGGGCATCTGCGCCAGCTTGGCCGCCAGCGCCTGCACGGCGGCGGCAAAGGCGGCGTCTTCCACGCACTGCCAGATCAGGCCCATGCGCTCGGCGGTCTCGGCGGACAGCTTGTCGCCCGTCATCGCCAGGCCCAGGGCGCGCGCGCGGCCCACGAGGCGCGGCAGCAGCCAGGTACCGCCGCAATCGGGCACCAGACCGATCTTGCTGAAGGCCTGGATGAAGCTGGCGCTGCGCGTGGCCACGACGATGTCGCAGCACAGCGCCAGGTTGGCGCCCGCGCCCGCGGCCACGCCGTTGACGGCCGCCAGCACCGGCACCGGCATCGAGCGGATGCGCAAGGCCAGCGGCTTGTAGAAGCGCTCGACCACCGCGCCCACGTCGACACCTTCTCCCTGCATCGCCGGGTCGGCCAGATCCTGCCCGGCGCAGAAGCCGCGGCCGGCGCCGGTGATCACCACCACGCGCACGGCGGGGTCGGCGGCCGCGGCGTCGAGCGCGGGCCGCAGCAGGCCATGCATCTCGGCCGTGAAGGCGTTCAGCGCAGCCGGCCGGTTGAGCGTGAGGGTGCACACCGGGCCTTCGTGCGCCACCAGCAGTGGGGGTTCGGACATGGGCGAGGACAGCGTCGACGACAGGGGCCGAATTATTCGACCGGACGGTCGATGAATTCAAGCCCAGGACTTTCCCGCATCACAATCCGCCGCCCATGCCCACGCTGCCGCCTCGCCTCGTCCTGCTCGCGCCGATGGAGGGCGTGCTCGACCACAGCCTGCGCGACGTCATCACGCGCATCGGTGGCATCGACCGCTGTGTGTCGGAGTTCATCCGCGTCACCGACAGGCTGCTGCCGCCGCGGGTGTTTCTGCGCTTGATGCCCGAGCTGCGCGAGGGCAGCCGCACGCCGGCCGGCGTGCCGGTGCGGGCGCAGCTGCTGGGATCGGACCCCGCCGTGCTGGCCGACAACGCGGCGCGGCTGGCCGAGATGGGCGCCGAGGGCGTCGACCTGAACTTCGGCTGCCCGGCCAAGACCGTGAACCGCCACCGCGGCGGCGCCGTGCTGCTGGACGAGCCCGAGCTGGTGCACGCCATCGTCGCCGCCGTGCGCCGCGCGGTGCCGGCTGGCGTGCCGGTGAGCGCCAAGATGCGCCTGGGCAACCAGGACGACGGCCGGCTGCTCGACAACGCGCAGGGCATCGCCGCTGCGGGCGCCTCGGAACTGGTGGTGCACGGCCGCACCAAGGTGCACGGCTACCGTCCACCGGCCTACTGGGACCGCATCGCCACCGTGCGCGAGGCGCTGGCCGGCCAGCAGGTGCGTGTGGTGGCCAACGGCGAGGTCTGGACGGTGGACGACGCCGGGCGTTGCCTGGCCGAAAGCGGCTGCGACGCGCTGATGCTCGGCCGCGGCCTCGTCGCCGACCCCGGCCTGGCGCTGGCCTTGCGCGGGCTGGCGGCGCCGGGCTGGGCCGAGGTGGCCCCGCTGTTGCCGCGTTATGCCGAACTGGTGCGCCCCCGCGTGGAGCCGCGCCACCGCGCCGGGCGGCTGAAGCAGTGGATCAACCAGCTGCGCCGGCGCTTCCCCGAGGCGCAAGCCCTGTACGAGGCCGTGCGCACACTGCACGACGCCGACACGCTGGTGCAGGTGGTGCGGGCGATGACGATGCCGGAAGGCGACCTCGCCCAGGAAAAAGCCCGCGTGTCTTGCGATCACGCGGGCTTCGTCTGAAATCGAGACTTCAGGCGGTGGTGACGGGTTCCAGACTTCCGCCCATTGTTGCGGCCGGTTCCCACCTGAGGTGCTTCGCAGTATGCCGGATCGCGGTGACGGCGATGTGACGAAAAGCGGGGTGAATCCGGGGCAATTGCGGTGCGGCACCGGCGCTTCGACAGGCTCAGCGCGAACGGATGCCGCGTTTCACCCGCCGAAGCGGCGCTGCAGGTAGGCCAGCAGCGTGCGCAGCGTCTGCGCCTCGCCGCCCACCGGCCGGCCCGGGCGGGCTTGGTCGTTCCAGGCGAACAGGTCCAGGTGCAGCCACTCCTGCTGCGCCGGCACGAAATCTTCCAGGAACAGCGCGGCCGTGATCGCCCCTGCCAGCCCGCCACGGCCGGTGTTCACGATGTCGGCAATGTCGCTCTCGATCAAGCCGTGGTAGCCGGCCCACAGCGGCAAGTGCCACAGCGGATCGCCGATCTGCAGCCCCAGATCCACGAGCTCACGCGCCTGCGCCGTGTCGCGGCTGAACAGCGCCGGCAGCTGCGCCCCCAGCGCCACGCGCGCCGCGCCGGTGAGCGTGGCCATGTCGAGCAGCAACGCCGGCTGGCTTTCGGCGCCATAGGCCAGCGCATCGCACAGGATCACGCGGCCCTCGGCATCGGTGTTGCCGATCTCGATGTGCAGGCCCTTGCGCGTGCGGAACACGTCGCCCGGCCGGAAGGCGTTGCCGGCGATGGCGTTTTCCACCGCCGGGATCAGCAGTTGCACGCGCAGAGGCAGCTCCAGCGCCATCACCAGCTGCGCCAGGCCCAGTGCGTGGGCGGCACCGCCCATGTCCTTCTTCATCAGGCGCATGCCGTCGGCGCTCTTGATGTCGAGGCCGCCGCTGTCGAAGCACACGCCCTTGCCGACGATCGTCACCAGCGGGTGCTTCGGCCGCCCCCAGGTGAGCTCGATCAGCCGCGGCGCCCGCCCGCTGGCTGCATCGGCCGCACGGCCCACGGCGTGGATGGCGGGAAAGTTCTGCGCCAGCAGCTCGTCGCCGACGACCTCGCGGAACTTCGCGCCGTGCTGCTGCGCCACCAGGCGCACGGCTTCGGCCAGCGCACCCGGGCCCATCTGCTCGGCCGGTGTGTTGACCAGGTCGCGTGTGGCCGCCATCGCCTCGGCGACGATGAGCGCACGGCGCGCCTCGTCGGTGGACGCCAGCGTCAGCTCGGCCGGCTCGCGGCGCGCGGGCTTGAAGAGATCGAAGGTGTAGCCGCCGAGCTCCCACGACAGCGCCGCCGTGCCGTCGTCGAGCACCACGCCGCCCTCAAGCTTGGGGGCCAGGTGGTACGCACCCACCGGCAGCGCCCTGGGCAAGGCACTCAATGCAAACGGGTCGGCGCCCGAGCGCACGCCGGCCAGCACCGCACAGGGCTTGCCGTCGGCGCCGGGCACGAGCACGTGGCTGTCGGGGCTGCCATTGAAGCCCAACGCCTGCACCCAGGCGCGGCCGGCGGGTTCGAGCGTGGCCAGCGTGGCGCCCAGGCGCTCGCGGTCGACGACGTGGATGGGGATGCTGCCCTTGCGGGGCTTGGCGAGGCGGACGCTCATCGGTGGCGGTGGGGTGTCAACAAGGAAGCGCGGATTGTGGCGCCCGACAGCAGCCGAATCCGCGGCCTCGGCGCGCGATGGCCGAGCCGCCGGCGCCAGGGAACAAGGAATCCCGTGGGCTCGAGCCCCACAGGCTGGGCTGGCCGCCAGCAGCAGCCGGGGCAGGCAGCGAAGGTCACAATGCAACATCCAGCCGCCGGGACCCATCGTGGACATTCGCGCCTTCGACCTGCCGCGCTACTTGCGAGTACTGCCCCTCTTCGGCCACCTGAGCCCAGCCGAAACCGAGCGATTGGCGCTCGGTTGCCAGTTGCGGCGCTTCGCGCGCGGTGAGGCCATCTTCCACATGGGCGAACCGTGCGAGGAGTTCCACGTCGCCGTCACCGGCCAGGTCAAGCTGTATGCCGTGTCGCCGGCCGGCCAGGAAAAGGTGGTCGAGATCGTCGGCCCGGGCGGAAGCTTCGCCGAGGCGCTGATGTTCACCGGCCAGTCCTACATCATCAATGCACAAAGCCTGAGCGACACCCTGCTGCTCAGCGTGAAGAAGGCGGCCGTCGTCGCCGAGATCGAGCGCGATCCGCGCCTGGCGATGCGCATGCTGGCCGGTCTCTCGCGCCGCCTGCATGGCTTGGTGCAGGACGTGCAGGGCTATGCGCTGCACAGCGGCGTGCAACGCGTCATCGGCTACCTGCTGCGCGGCGTGTCGACCGATGACAGCGTGGGCAGCGAAGCCATCACCGTGTCGCTACCGGTAAGCAAGTCGGTCGTCGCCTCCCGCCTGTCACTGACGCCCGAGTACTTCTCGCGCGTGCTGCACGAGCTCGAGGCCGCTGGCCTGATCGAGATCGACAAGCGGGACATCGTCATCCGCGACGCGCGCCGCCTGGCGCGTTACCCGTCGGACTGAAGCGCGGCAGCCTTCAACGCCCGGTGGCTGGGGACCCCTGGCTGGCAGCGCCCGGCACATGAGGGATCAGCCGCCGCACGTCGAGGTGCAGGATCGCCGTACCGCCGAGCTGGTGCACAAGCACCCAGGGATGGCGGCCGTCGACCACGATGCCCAGCACCGGTGCCGACAGCAAGCTGCGCCGGATGGCCAGATAGCCCGGGCGGGCCAGGCCCTCGCCCATGCGGTAGTCGTGCACCAGACCTTCGAACACCGGCTCGGCCTGAGGGTCTACCGACAGTTCCCACACCTCGTTCACGTCACGCAGAGCCACGATGAAGCTGCGCCTGCTCGCGTGTTCCGCAAGGGCCAGCACCTCTCCGAGCCGGCCCGCGCGGTCGGCCAGCAACCAGCTGCGCTGCGTCACGCCGCCGGCATCCTTCAGGCTCAGCGTGTGGCCTTGCGCCACCAGCCGCCAGTGGCCGTCGCTGCTGGTGCATGACACCGGGTCGGCCTGTGCTGAAGGTGCCGCCAAGGCCAAGCCCAAGGCCAGGGCCAGACCCCAGCCCCGGCCTGCCGCGACTAGCATGGCGAACATGGGCGGGGCGGCCAGGGCGCCAGCCGCAGCAGGCGGCCTGTGCGCAGCGCCGCAGCAAACTCGTCGCACACGCGCTGCGCCGACCAGCCCAGCATGGCGCCGAGCGCTTCGTATGGCTGGGTCACCAGGGGCAGCCCGCAGTCCGTCGCGGCACGCAACTGCGCAAGATCGGCCGGTGTGTCTTCTGGCATGTGAGCCGCCCAGCACGGACCCAAGCCGCCGATCGCAGCCTGCGCCATCAGGCGGCGCAGGCGCTCGATGACCGCATCGCCGCCGAGCCCGAGAGCGGCACCGAGCGCGGCATAGGGCTCCGCGGTCAGGCCCAGGCCGCCGCTGGCACACGCCAGCAGGGCCACGTCCAGAGGCGCCAGGGCGCGGGGGAGTCGGCCGGGGCGGGTCTGGGCCATGCCGGGGGCGATCCGGGTTGGTTCAAAGCGTCAGGATCCAGTCGATTGCAGTCTTCAGGTCGGCGTCGCTGATCTTGTCCGGCGCGCTTGGCGGCATCGGTATCGGGCCGTACACGCCCTTGCTGCCCGTGCGCACCTTCTGCATCAGCGCGGTCGCCACGTCCGGGCCCTGGCTCTTGTATCTGGCCGCGACGGTGCTCAGGGCCGGGCCCACGAGCTTCTTCTCCTTGTGGTGGCAGGCCAGGCAGCCCGCCTTGTTCATCAGATCCTGGGGTTCGGCTTGCGCTGGCGCCGTAGCGCCGAACACCAGGCACGCCAGCAGGGCGCCTGACAAGGGTGTCTTCATGAGGGGGTCTCCGTCTTCAGTAGATGTCGTGCTGCGTGTTGTAGACGTTGAACTTTCCGGTCGGCGTGACGAGCCGGGGGTCCTTGATCACGGCCTTCAGCTTCAGCGTCCGGTCGTCGACGACGACAATCGCGCTCTGCTTGTCCTTGGCCGACCAGACCGAGAACCAGACTTCGTCGCCGGCCTTGTTGAACTCAGGCTGCACGACACGCTTGGCACCGTCGTCGGCCAGATCCGCCCACTGGGCAATCGGCAGCACGGTGAAGCCCTTGTCCAGGTTCTTGATGTCGAACACGGCGACCGACTGCGCGATCGCGGCGTCCGGGTTCAGCGGCGTGTCGGAATACAGGTGCCGGGACTTCGGGTGCGTCTTGATGAACAGCGCGCCGCCGCCCTGGCCCTTGATCTGGGCCACCTCCTTGAAGGCGTATTCCTTGTGCTTGACCGGGTCGGTGCCGATGAGCGAAATCGCCTCATCGCCGAGGTGTCCGGTGCTCCACACCGGGCCGAACTTCGGGTGCACGAAATTGGCGCCCCGGCCCGGGTGCGGGATCTTGCTGACATCGACCAGCCTGACCAGCTTGTCCTCCTTGGCGTCGACCACGGCAATCTTGTTGCTCTGGTTGGCCGCCACCATGAAGTAGCGCTTCGTGCTGTCCCAGCCGCCGTCGTGCAGGAAACGCGCCGTACCGATCTCGGTGGTCTTCAGTGCGTTCAGGTCGCTGTAGTCGACCATCAGCGTCTTGCCGGTCTCCTTGACGTTGACGATGAACTCCGGCCGATAGTGGCTGGCCACGATGCTGGCTACGCGCGGCTCGGGGTGGTACTCCTGCTTGTCGACCGTGTTGCCGCGAGTCGAGACGATCTTCAGCGGCTCCAGGGTGTCGCCGCTCATGATCGTGTACTGAGGCGGCCAGTAGGCGCCGGCGATCACCAGCTTGTCCTCGAAGCCCTTGTACTTGGACGTCTCAACCGATCGTGCCTCGAGCCCGATGCGCACCTCCGCGACGTTGTCGGGCTTGGGCATCCAGAGGTCGATCATGTTGATGCGGCCGTCGCGCCCGATCACGAGCAGGTAGCGACCCGACGCCGAGGTGCGCGAGATGTGCACCGCGTAGCCGGTCTTGACGATGCTGATGATCTGCTTGGTGTCGCCGTCGATCAGCGCCACCTCGCCGGTGTCGCGCAGCGTGGTCGAGAAGATGTTCTCGATGTTGTAGCTGTTCATCTTCTTCTTCGGCCGTCGGTCCGGCGGCACCACCACCTTCCAGGTGGCCTTCATGTCGGCCATGCCGAACTCGGGCGGCACTGGCGCGTCGTGCTGGATATAGCGGGCCATGATGTCGACTTCCTGCTCGCTCATCTCACCGCTGGTCTGCCAGTTGGGCATGCCGGCTGGCGAGCCGTAGGCGATGAACACCTTCAGGTAATCGGTGCCCTTGCCGAGCGTGATGTCGGGTGTCAGCGCCTTGCCCGTGGCCCCCTTGCGCAAGACACCGTGGCAGCCGGCGCAACGCTGGAAGTAGATGTTGCGCGCGGTGTCGAACTCGGCCACGGTCATCGGCGGCGCCTTCGGGTTGGTGCTTTGCACCATCGGCGTGCCGGCCAGGGCCGATGGCGCCGCGTGGTACTGCACGTCGCCAGGTGACACGGCCTTCTTGTCCTGAGCCTGGACCCAGGGTGAGGCTGACAGGATCAGCAGCGTGATCGCGGCGATGGGGCGGAGTCTCAGGGCCTGCATGGCATCTCCAGGTGTTGTCGTGGTGGGGTGGCTGCCGGCGACTGTGTGCCGCGCGGCGGCTGATTTCCTTGAACTGGTTCAAGTGGGTGGCGGCTGACAGGCGGGCGCGTGGACCCCTTGATCCATGTCAAACCGGCTGCGCCGTGGCGTTGGCGAAGGCAAGCAAACCAGAACCAGTTCAAGGCCACGGCTCAGGCAGCGGCGGATGCTCGCGTCGAGCCCAGCCACCCCGCCTGAAGAAGGATCCCCGATGCACATCACTGCACGCCATCGCCTGCTCGTCCGCTCCGTCTTGGCGGCCCTGACGAGCCTGACCGGGCTGGCGGTCGCCGCGCAGCAGGCCGGTGTCGACACCCCGCCCGTCGGCGCCCCGCCGCCGCAGACGGTGGTCGTCACTGCATCACGCCATGCCATGTTGGCCGTCGACGCCCCGGCATCGCTGAGCGTGGTCAACCGCCGCGACATCGAAGCGCGCGGGGCCGACAACGTACTCGACGCCGTGCGTGCCGAGCCCGGCATCTCGCTGCAGGGCCGCGCGGTGGGTGGGCGCAAGGTGATTGCGCTGCGCGGGCTGGACAGCCGTCACACGCTGTTCCTGGTCGACGGGCGGCGCATCGGCGCCAGCGACGGCGTGATCGGGGCCAGCGACTTCCAGTACGACTGGATTGCCAGCGACGACATCGACCGCATCGAAGTCGTGCGCGGGCCCTTGTCGGTGCTCTATGGCAGCGAAGCCCTGGGCGGCGTGGTCAACATCATCACGCGCCGGCCCGGCCAGACCTGGCGCCTGGGCAGCAGCGTCGAAGGCTCGCAGGCGGCAGGCAGACGCGGTGGCGAGGGCCATCGTCTGGCGCTGCAGGCCGACGGCCCTCTGAGCGCGGAACTCGGCCTGCGGGCCGGTGCCGCGCACAGCCGCGTAGAGGCCCTGGCCTCGCCCGTGGACACACGCCTGTCGGAGCTGGAGGGCCGGGACAAACGCGACGCCTGGCTGCAGCTGGCTTGGCAGGCGGCCGCAGGCCACCGGGTCGATCTGGCTCATCGCCAAGGCCACGAACTGCGCGATGCTGGCGCGCGTGAACGGGGTGGCGCCCGGCGCTACCACCAGACCGTCAACGAGATCGAACGTTCGATGACGTCGCTCGACTGGCTGGCGGATTGGGCCGCGCCAGCCGATGCCGAGGACCTGAGCAGCGAGCTGCGGACCTACCGAGCGACGATCGCCGCGGACAATCGGCGCAGCGCGGGCGTGGCGACGAATCCTGCGCAGCACATTCAGGATGACGTGGTCGAAGCCCAGGTGCGGTGGCCCTGGGGTCGGCATGCCGGGGTGGCGGGCTTCGAACTGCGCGAGAGCACGCTGGCCGATCCTGGCCTGCCGGGCGGTGCGGCAGACAGCCGCCACCGGGCACTGTTCCTGCAGAACGAGTTCGGCATGGCGACCGCCCTGCGCCTGACGGCCGGCCTGCGCTTCGACAGCCACAGCCGGTTTGGACACGAGCTCAGCCCGCGTGTCTACCTCGTCTGGCGCGCCAGCCCGGGCTGGACCTTCAAGGGCGGCTACGGGCACGGATTCAGCGCACCCAACTTGAAGCAGATCGTGCCCGGCACACGCGCCGAAGGCCCGAACCTGTTCGTCGGCAATCCGGCCCTGGGGCCCGAGACCAGCGACAGCGTCGAGTGGGCCGCCGGCTGGTCACAGGGGCCGATGCAGGCACAGCTGACGCTGTTCGAGCAGCGCGTGCGCGATCTCATCGATATCCGGCTTCTCAGCGCCGGCGCTGCTCCGGGCACCGGGACCTACACCTACGAGAGCCTGACCAGGGCGCGGATGCGCGGGCTCGAGTCCAGCTGGCTGCAGCCTCTGGGCGCGGGCTTCGGCATGCAGCTGAGTTATGCCTACCTCGACGCCCGCAACGGCACCGGCCAGCGGCTGGACCGCAGGCCACGCCACACCGCCAGCCTGCGGCTGGAATGGAACGGCGGCCCCTGGCAGGCCGGGTTGGAGGCCGAGTTCAGCGGCGGCCAGACCCTGCCGACGGCAACCGCCACGGCCACGGGCGCCACCGCGCAGGCCGTGCCCGACATCACCCTGCTGGGCGCCCACGTGGTGCGGACCCTGCCCGCCGGGCTGACGCTCACCGTCGGCGTGCACAACCTCACCGACCTTCGGCTGGCCGAGCGCTCGCCGCTGTTCACGCAGGTGGAACGACCCCGCAGCTGGCGTGTGGCGTTGCGCGGCCGCTGGTAGGCACCGCCCCGCTGCGCCCTGTCGCGCCCGTGGCATGCAGGGCGTACGGCGAGTATGCGAAGCCCGTGGGGCCGGTGGCGACGGTGCCGTGCGTGGCGCGTGCCTGGGAGGGGCGCGCAGCGGCATCGCCACCCAGCCGTGAGCCGGCACCGCCAGCCCGCCGCGCTTGGGAAACCGGGTTCGGGACCACTGGCGCGGACACGTCGGGCCGGCCGCCACGGCTCGGCGCGTCTGGCAGTCGATTCACGGTGCGTGCCGGCGTTTCGTCGCCATGCGCTCGCCGCCGGGTGACGCCAGCGACACCATCGCGGCACCCGCTCAACAAGCCCCGGAGTGCCTCATGAACCCGTTCAGCCTCGTCACCCGCCCCGTGCAAGACCTGCTGCAGGCGCTGGTGATGCCGTTTCGTGCGCTCTTCGTCATCGGCCTCACCGGCACCATCAACTACATGACGTACAGCGGCGTCTGGTGGTTCAAGTGGGTGGCGCTGGGCATGGGCATCGCCGTCATCGCCAGCCTCGGGCGGGCGTTGAAGTCGGCGCTGCTGCTGGCGCTGGTGGCCTGGGTCGGCTGGAAGATCTACCAGCGCTACGGCAAGGCCGCGCGCGAGCGCTTCGACGCCTGGGTGCAGCGCGCCAGCCCGAAGGCGGCCGAGGTGGTGGCGGCGCTGCGGCAGCCGGCCTGAACGAGGCCGGTGCCCACCACTCAAGTCAGCTCAACTCAGGCCGGCCGCCCCGGCGTATCGATGGCCGGCGCGCCCGGCGCCGCGGCACGCTCGACGTGCCAGTCCACCAGGCGGCGCATGTTGCCCATGCTGACCCAGTGCAGGTGCATCAGGCCCAGCAGGCCACTGCGGTGCAGCTCGGCCACCACGTCATCGGGCAGCGCGGTGGCCTTCTTGTCGTCGAGCGTCATGAAGCCGTCGACCGTGTGCTTGCTGCCGTCGGGCAGCGTGACGTCGAAACGCATGTCCTGCAGCAGATCCAGCTCCTGGAAGCGCTTGCACACCGCACGCGTGCGCTGGATCTCGCTCTCCAGCGTCTCGAGCTGCGCCTGCGCGTTCTTCAGCAGCTCGGTGGGCTGGCCCTGCTCGTCGAACAGCGGCTGGCCCTCGGCCGTTTGTGCGCCAGACCATTCACTGTCGATGCAGACGGCGAACTTGTCGTTGTCCAGCCGCGCGATGCAGAACGGGTACAGCCGCAGCACCGCCGGCACGTACTGGGCACGCCAGCGGTCGCCGGTGACGTAGAGGTTGGTGTTCTGCGTCAGGCCGAGCACGGCGATGGGGGCGATGGAATCGCTGCCGTCGGGCTCGGTGCCGGCCTTCACGAAGACGATCGGGAACTCGCGGCAGACGTCGATGAACTCGACGGCGGCCACGAAAAGGGCGTTCAGCTGGTTGGCCACGCTCCAGTCGGTGACGGGCAGGTTCAGCTTCAGGTGGCGGTGCTGGATGCTGTCCAGGCCCGTCGGCCGACGGTGCAGGTTCTGATTGATCAAGAGTCTTCTCCAGGGGTTTCGGTGCGGGTGGCCATCACCTTGTCGACACGCTTGCCGTCGAGGTCGACGACCTCGAAACGCCAGCCCTCCCACATCACCGTGTCGGCGGTGCGCGGCAGGCGGCCCAGCAACAGCATGATCATGCCAGCCAGCGTGTTGTACCGGCCCCGGTCTTCCTCGGGGAGTTCCTTGATCTCGAGCCGGTCCTTCAACTCCGGCACCGGGATCAGGCCGTCCATCAGCCAACCGCCGTCGGGGCGCTTCACGGCCCAGGCGTCTTCGCCGGTGGCGGCGCCGAACTCGCCGGTGATGGCCTCGAGCAGATCGCGTTCGGTGATCAGGCCCTGCACGGCGCCGTATTCGTCGACCACGAACACCAGATCGGTACCCGCGGCGCGGAAGTTCTCCAGCAGCTCCATGCCCGACAGCGTCTCGGGCACGAACACCGCGGCCTCCATGTGCTGGGCCAGATCCATGTTGCCGCCCTTGGCGGCCACCGGCAGCAGCCGGCCGACCGAGAGCACGCCGCGCACGTCGTCCAGCGAGTCGCGGCACACCGGGTAGCGGCTGTGGCCGCTCTCGGCCACGATGGCCAGCAGTTCCTCGAGCGTGGCCGACTCGTCGAGCCAGACGATTTCGGCGCGCGGCACCATCATCGAGCCGATCTGGCGGTCGTCGAGGCGGAACACGTTGCGCACCATCTGGTGCTCCTGCGCCTCGATGACGCCGGCGTCCAGGCCCTCTTCCAGCTGCGCCGCGATCTCTTCTTCGGTGACGGCGCGCGAGGGCCCGCCGCGAATGCCCAGCAGGCGCAGGATGGCGTCGGTGGCCAGCGTCAAGAAGGCCACCAGCGGCCGCGTGGCCGTCGACAGCCAGTTCATCGGCGTGGCCACCAGCCGCGCCACGGCTTCGGGGTAGAGCTGGCCCAGGCGCTTGGGCACGAGCTCGCCGAAGATGATGGTCAGGATCGTGATCACCATCACGACCAGCGCGGTGGCACCGATGCCGGCCACCTCGGGCGTCAGGGCAAACGACGCCACCAGCCACTCGGCGAACGGCTCCGCGAACGCACCTTCACCGACGATGCCGTTGAGCACGCCGATCGACGTGATGCCGATCTGCACCGTGGACAGGAACTTGGTCGGGTTGTCGTGCAGGTCCATCGCGGCCTGCGCGCCGGATTCGCCACTCTCTACCATGACCTGCAGCCGCGCCTTGCGGGCAGCCGTGAGGGCCATTTCGCTCATGGCGAAGGCACCATTGAGCAGGATCAGAAACACCAGAAGCGCAACGTCCATGAGGGCCGCCGGCAAAGCGGCGGTCTTCGGTAGCGAGGGGCGGCAGCGTAGCAGAATGTGTCGATGACACTCTTCATCGGCGACGTCCAGGGCTGTGACGACGCGCTGGCCCGCCTGCTGGCCGAAGCCGGCGCCAGCCCCTCGCGCGACCGGCTCGTGCTGCTGGGCGACCTGGTCAACCGCGGCCCGGCCTCGCTGGCCGTGCTGCGCCGCGTGGCCGAGTGGGGCGGGTCAGCCGTGCGGCTGCTGGGCAACCACGATCTGCACCTGCTGGCCGTGGCGCATGGCGCGCGCAAGCTTCAGCGCGACGACAGCTTCGGCGACGTGCTCGACGCGCCCGACGCCGCGCACTGGATCGACTGGCTGCGCCACGGCCGCCTGGCCTGCATGGAGGCCGGCTGGCTGTGCGTGCACGCCGGCGTGCTGCCCGGCTGGACAGCGGCGCGCACGCTGGCGCTGGCCGCCGAGGTCGAGGCGCTGCTGCGCGGGCCGGGTCTGGCGGCGTTTCTGCCCCGTATGTACGGCAACGCGCCGGCGCGCTGGGACGAGGCCCTGCAGGGCGACGAGCGCCACCGCGTCGTCATCAACGCGCTGACGCGGCTTCGCTTTTGCAGCGCCGACGGCAGCATGGACTTCAAGACGAAAGAAGGCGCGGGCGGCGCCCCCGCCGGCTTCATGCCCTGGTTCGAGGTGCCCGGCCGCGCGAGCGCCGGCGAGCGCATCGCCTTCGGCCACTGGAGCACGCTGGGCCTGCGCGTGGAACCCACGCTGCTGGCACTCGACACCGGCTGCGTGTGGGGCGGCCCACTCAGCGCGGTGCGCGTGGACGGGCCGCGCCTGGCGCTGGTCCAGGTGCCGTGCTCGCAGGCCAGGGAGCCCGAGCGCACGGGCTCCTAGAATCGCGCTCGCGCCAGGAGGCTTGGGGGAGCGGTTTAACCCAGCAGTCTTGAAAACTGCCGGCTCGCAAGGGCCCGTGAGTTCGAATCTCACAGCCTCCGCCATTACGCCTCTAGCTAAGGCGGAGATGGCCCCAACGCGACATAGAACCCGCCCAAGCGATTGCGCTTGGATAAGGCGCCCGGGCTTCGATCATCGCCCTTTCCGCCATGCCTCCATGCTGCTGATGTCGCCATCAGCAAGCACGAGAGGTACTTGGGATGGTGGGTGGGGTGGCGGGTTCACTGGTTCTTGACGATCGTTCTTCTGGGTGGGGATGGCGGACAACCGCTGCGCGATCTGGAACGGCTCGCCTGCCCCCATCTTGGGCAATCAACGATCGGATCCGTGACGACGGATTCGGTCCTGGGTGTGCTCCTTTCCATCTGGACGAGCAAGCCTGCGGTCGCCACGAAGTTGCGCGGCAAAATAGAGCGCGTGCTCGACTACGCTGGATCTCAGGGCGCAGCGCCGCCGGCTTCGGCCCCAGGGCGGCGCGTGTACTTGCAAGACCGGCTCCACGGTAAGCCGATGTCAGCGGCTGTAGATGTCGCTGCCGGCGCGTTGCCCATCCGGGCGGTACAGGCCATACTCCCTCGGGTGTTCTCCGCGCCTCTGTCTGACGCACCCAGTCACGACTTCTGTCAAGCCGGGTGGCCCGCGTGCCCGGGTTGCCCGCAAGCGTAAAGTCGAGGCGCGGTCTTCGAGACGGGGACCGTGTCCCACCAGACTGGGGCGTCGACGGGGGCCGCGGGGCTCTCCCTCAAGGCCGGCCTGGGCCAGGCCGAAAACGGGGATGGGCGGTGGTACGGCCGACGGCGCCTGGGGCGGCCCGCCCGCCAGCCACCCCGCTGCGGGCGGGGGCCGGGTCCGCGCCTCATTCCATGATCGGGAGTCCTGCATGAAAAACGATTCCGAGCACCTCGACCTCCGCTTCAACTTGATGCTGGCGGCCTTCTTCGTGGCCGTCAGCCTGATGGGCTATCTGGGCTTCACGAAGTTCCGCTCGGACCTGCACGCCGAGGAGATCGGCGCGCTGAAGGGCAAGACCGAGACGCTGACCGTCCGCGTCGACACCTGGCTGTCGATGCGCAAGGCCGAGGTGGCCACGCTGGCCAACACGCCCACGCTGCGCGCCATGGACTGGGCCGTGTCGGGCCCGTTCCTGAAGGCCAAGCACGAGCGCACGCCCTGGTTCCTGATCTTCGCGCAGATCAACCCCGACGGCAGCTACTACAACTCCAAGGCCGACTTCGTGAAGGGCCAGAACCTCAGCGACCGCGCGCACTTCAAGGCGTCGATGCAAGGGCAGGCGTACGCCTCCGACCCGGTGGTCTCGCGCACGCTGGGCACCGACATCGTGGCCGTCACCAGCCCCATCTACCGCAGCGACGAACCCGGGGCCGAGATCGTCGGCGTGTTCGGCGGCATGATCGACACCGCCACCATCGTGCGCGAGCTCGGCAGCTTCAGCAACGGGCCGCGCAGCTACGCCTTCGCCGTCAACTCCACCGGCATCGCCATCGCCCACCCCGACGAGCGCCGGCGCGGCAACATCAACACCAAGGCGCAGTCGCTGCTCGACGATGCCGACCCCGGCCTGCGCGAGGTGGCGGCCGCCATGCTCAAGGGCCGGCCCGGCTGGCTGGAGACGACGATCGACGGCCAGCGCGTGGTGGCCTCGTTCATGCCGGTGGCCGAGGCGAAGTGGTTCATCGCCACCGTCACCGACGCCGACCACTTCTACGGGCGGCTGCGCGGCGCCGACGTCGTCGGCGCGCTGGCCTTCGTGCTGCTGTGCGCGGCCATGGCGCTGGTCGTGCGCTACCGGCGGCTGGAGTTCCGCACCCTCGACCAGCGGCGCGCCATCTCCGAGGAGCGCAACCGCGCCAAGAGCGTCTTCCTGGCCGCGATGAGCCACGACCTGCGCACGCCGCTGAACGGCATCCTGGGCTACGCGCAGATCCTGCTGCAGGGGCGTTCGCTCGACGAGGGCGGTCGCCGCCACGTGCAGGGCATCCTCAGTTCGGGCCAGCACCTGCTGAGCCTGATCAACCGCATCCTCGACCTGTCCAAGATCGAGGCCGGCAAGATCGAGCTCGAGCCGCGCGCCGTCGACATGGCCAGCCTGCTGCAGGAGCTGGTGCGCCTGTTCGACATCGAGAAGGCCAAGCACGGTGCCAGCTTCCGCGCCGACATCGAACTCGGCGCGCACCGCGTGGTCGTCGTCGACCCCGACCGCTTCCGGCAGATCGTCATCAACCTCGTGGTCAACGGCTTCAAGTACGGCCGCAGGTCCGAGGTGGTGCTGAAGGTGGCGATGCGCGACGACGGCGCCAGCACCGCGCTGGCGCTGGAGGTGCTCGACGGCGGCGCGGGCATGAGCGCCGACGAGGTCAGCCGGGTGTTCACCCCCTTCGAGCAGCTGAACAAGCACTCCGAGGGCACCGGCCTGGGGCTGGCCATCGTCAACCAGCTGGTCACGCTGATGCAGGGCAGCATCCGCATCGACAGCGTCCCGGGGCAGGGCACGCGCGTCTCCGTGGTGCTGCCGGTGCAGCCCGCCGACGAGGCCGCCGCCCTCACCGCATCGGCCGCGCGCGGCATGCCGCGGCGGCTGCGCGGGGGCGCGGCCAGCGTGCTGCTCGTCGACGACAACGCGGCCAACCTCGACGTCATGGCCGGCCTGCTGCGCATGGTGGGTTTCGAGGTGCAGGCCACGGCGGGCGTGGACGACGCGCTGCACGCCTTCGGTGCGCGCGCCTTCGACCTGGTGATCACCGACCTGGTGATGCCCGGGCGCGACGGCTTCGAGCTCATCCGCGCCATCCGCGAAGGCCCGCGCGCGCCGGCCACGCCCATCATCGTGGCCTCGGCCAGCGCCTTTGCCGAGGACCAGCAGCGCAGCCTGGCGGCGGGTGCCAATGCCTTCCTGAGCAAACCGGTGGAGGCCCTCTCGCTGCTGCAGCAGGTGGCAGCGCTGCTGAAGCTCGAGTACGAGTACGGCGATGAGCAGGTCGCCACGTTCGCACCGCCGCCTGCCCAGGGCAGCCTGACGCAGGCGCTGCACGCGCCGGCGGCCCGGGCCCTGATGGAGCAGCTGCGCGCCGCCGCCGAGCTCGGGCAGATGCGCCGCGTCGAGAGCCTGCTCGAAGGCGTGGAGGATGCCGCGCTGAAGACCGCGCTGGCCCAGGTGCTGGCACGCGGGCTGCACGAGCAGGACTCCGACCTCGCGCTGCAGGACCTCACTCTGGCCTTGAAGGAAACGCATGAAGTCGCGACTGTCTGAGCAGCGCCGCCGGGGGCGGGCCCGTCCGGGGTCCGTGCCTTCAGGCCTTCTGTCGGCCCGCGCATGAGCCCGGGCCTCGTCGCCACGCCCGGCGCGGGCGAAGTCACGGTGCTGGTCGTCGACGACAACGCGGTCAACTTGCGCATGATGGGCGAGCTGCTGTCGGCCGCGGGCGCCCACTCGTCGTTCGCCAAGCTCGGCGCGCAGGCCCTGCGCCTGTGTGAGCGCGCACGGTTCCAGCTGGCGGTGCTCGACCTGAACCTGCCCGACATGGACGGCTTCCAGGTCGCCGAAGGCATCCGCCGGCTGCAGCCCGAGTGCGAGATCGTCTTCTGCTCGGCCTACAACAACCGCGAGAACCGCGACCGCGCGTTCGGCGAGGGAGCGATCGACTTCATCGAGAAGCCCTACGAGACGGCGGCCACGCGCAAGCGCCTGGCCATGCACCTGGAACGCCTGGCGCTGCGGGCAAGCCTGTCGCGGCAGGTGGCCAAGCTCGACACCATGGTGGCGACCATTCCCGATGCCGTGATCTTCGCCGATCGCGAGCAGCGCGTCGTGGGCTGGAACGCAGCTGCCGAGCGCATCTTCGGCGTGCCCGAGGCTGCCGCGCTGGCGCGGCCGCTCGCGGACTTCCTGCCCGACTCGCCGGCGCTGGTGATCGGCACGCCGGACGCGGCCGGCGTGCGACTCGACGGCTCACCCTGGGCCATGCTGGCTCTGCGCGCCGACGGCCAGCCCATCAGGGTGGAGGCCAAGCTTTCGCACTGGTCGCAGGCCGGCCAGGACTACCTGACGCTGATCGTGCGCGACGTCAGCGAGCGCGAGCGCCTGATGGAGGAACTGCACCTGGCCAAGGACGTCGCCGAGCGCGCCAGCCGCGCCAAGTCGGAGTTCCTGGCCAACATGAGCCACGAGATTCGCACGCCGATGAGCGCCATCCTGGGCCTGACGCACCTCGCCCTGCGGCACGCCACCGACGACAAGACGCGCGACTGCGTCGAGCGCATCCGCCGTTCGGCCGACCACCTGCTGGCCATCGTCAACGACATCCTCGACCTTTCCAAGATCGAGGCCGACAGGCTCACGCTGGAGCACACCGAGTTCCCGCTCGCGGCGGTGCTCGACCGCGTCTCGGAACTGCTGGGGCCCAAGGCCGCGGCCAAGGGTCTGCGCCTGGTGACCGAGCTCGATCCTGCAGTCCCCGAGCGGCTGATGGGCGACCCGCTACGGCTGCGGCAGATCCTCATCAACTTCGGCGACAACGCGGTCAAGTTCGCCGACCGCGGCGAGGTTCATGTCTCGGTGCGGCTGGTCGGGCGGGCAGACGGCGCCGCACGAGTGCGCCTGGCCGTGCGCGACGAGGGCATCGGCCTGAGCGAGGAGCAGGCGGCGCGCCTGTTCGCCGACTTTCAGCAGGCCGACGCGTCCACCACCCGCAAGTACGGCGGCACCGGCCTGGGCCTGTCGATAGCGCGCCGCCTGGCGCAGCTGATGGGCGGCGAGGTGGGCGTGGACAGCCGCCTGGGCGAGGGCGCCACCTTCTGGTGCGAGCTGCCGATGGAGGTGGCGGGCACGCCGGCCTCGGCACTCGACGCCGGGCCGCCCGGCGCGGCGGCGGCCGATTCCGGGCCCTCGGGCGCAACGGGCAGCCGCCTGCTGGTGGTGGACGACAACGACATCAATCTCATCATCGCCAAGGAGATCCTCAGCAACGCAGGCATGGTGGTCGAGACGGCCGCCAACGGCGAGCAGGCGCTGGACAAGCTGCGCGACGGCGCCTACGACCTGGTGCTGATGGACCTGCAGATGCCGCAGATGGACGGGCTGCAGGCCACACGAGCGCTGCGCGAGCAGCCCGGCCACCGGGCCACGCCCGTGGTGGGCCTGACCGCCAGCGCCATGCTCTCCGAGCGCGGCGATTGCCTGGCCGCCGGCATGAACGACGTGCTCACCAAGCCCTACGAGCCCGGGCACCTGATCGAGGTGGTCGAAAGGTGGCTTCGACGGGCGAAGGCCGAGCCGGGCTGATGCACGCCGCCGCGATCCCCGACATGCCTACTGGCGTAACCTGCGCGCGACGGAAGGAGTGGCGGCCATGACGACCATCCCGGTGCTGCTCGTCGACGACAGCGAGCCCGACCGGCTCTTCTCCTCGATCGTGCTCGGCCGCAGCGGCCGGCCGCTGGAGGTGCGGGAGTTTGAGTCGGCGGCCGACGCCTTGGCAGAGCTGGCGACAGCGCCGCAGCCGCCGACGATCATCCTGCTCGACATCAACATGCCCGGCATGGATGGCTTCGACTTCCTGCGGGCCTTCGAACAACTGCCCGAGGAGCGCCGGCGCGGCACCAGCGTGGTGATGCTGAGCAGTTCGCCGCTGGACAGCGACCGCGACCGCGCCCTGTCTCACGCCTCCGTCAAGGACTACATGGTCAAGCCGCTGAGCGTGCAGCAGGCGCGCAACCTGGTCGATCGCTTCGGGACGCCGGCATGACCCGCCCGCGCGGCGCCTGCGCCGCGGCGTGGCGGACGGTTGCGCGGTGGTGCCACAGGGCCACCCTGGCTGCAGTGGCCGGCGTGCTGGCCGCAGGCGCGGCCGCAGCGGCGGGGAGCGGGCCCGCCGAACCGGCGGCCGCTGCTGCGCTGCAGACGGTGCGCTTCGTGCCCGAGCGCGACTACGGGCCTTTCGTGTTCGCAGAAGACGACGGTCGCGTGCGCGGCCTGTCGGTCGACCTGCTGGAGCGCCTGGCCCCGGCCGCGGGGCTGAAGCTGCAGGTGCTGTCGCCGGCCCCGCTGGCCGAGCAGCTGGCGCGCCTGCGCGCCGGCGAGGCCGAGCTCGTGTCGTCGCTGCGGCCGACGCCCGAGCGCGCCGCCTACCTCGCGTTCACGCGGCCCTACGTCAGCGTGCCGGCCATCCTGGTGGTGCGGCAGGGGGCCGCGCTCGCGGCTGGCGACGGCCCGGCGGTGCTGGCGGCGCTGGCCGGCCGCAGCGTTGCGGTCGGCGCGGGCTACGCCGTGGAGGCCTTCGTGCGCGGCCGCTACCCGCAGGTGGCCTGGGCCGCGGTGCCCGACGACGTGCAGGCCCTGCGCGGCGTGGCCGAGGGCCGGTACGACGCCGCCGTGCTGGACGCCGCCAGCGCCGCCTTCGTGACGCGGCGCCACGGCATCGCCGGCCTGCGCGCGGCCGGGCCGATCGGCTTTGACTACGCGCTGAGCCTGGCGGTGCCCAAGTCGCGCCCCGACCTGCTGCAGCGGCTGGACGCCGCCATCGCCGCGTTGCCGCTGCAGGAGCGGACCGCAATCCAGCAACGCTGGATGGGCCCGCTGCACGGCAGCGAGCTGATGGCCCCGGCGCGGCCGCCGCTGCTGTGGGTGGCCGCGGGGCTGCTCGTGCTGGCGGCGCTGCTGGGCGGCGTGCTGGCGTGGCGGCGCCGCGCCCGGCCCGAGGGCGGCGCGCGGACGCCGGGCACGCTGTGATGCCACCGGCCGGCGCCGACGACAAGGCCGAGCCCGCGGCCGCCCAGCCGGCGGCCTGGGTGTCGCAGCAGCCGCTGCTCTGGCTGGCGCCGGCCCTGGGCCTGGCCCACGCGCTGGCGGCCGTGCTGTCGCTGGAGCTGTCGCGCCAGCCGGGCAGCGTGGCCGCCATCTGGTACGCCAACGCGCTGGCCGTGGCCGCGCTGGCGCACCGGGGCCCGCGCGAATGGCCCTGGCTGCTGGCGGCCGTGGCGCTGGGCAACGCGGCCGCCAACGCGGCCTGGGGCGACCAGCCGCTGGTGGCGCTGTCCTTCGTGCCGCCCAACCTGTTCGAGATCGCCCTGGCCGCGGCGCTGCTGCGCCGCGCCGGGTTGCACGACAGCGGCATCGCCTCGGCCGCGGCCCTGGGGCTGGCGCTGCTGCTGGGCGGCCTGCTGCCGTCGTGCGTGGCGGCCACGGCGGCGCTGTTCACCGTGGGGGCCTCGGTCGAGCACGGCTTCACGGGCCTGTGGCTGCCCTGGGTGGAAGGGGGCGTGATCGGCAGCCTGTCGGTGCTGCCGCTGGCGCTGCTGGTGGCGCGCGAGGGCCCGCGGCCGCTGCTCGCGCTGGCCGGCAACGTGCCGGCCTGGGCGATGGCCTGCGCCGCCGTGGGCGCCACGCTGATGGCCGCCGCGCTGCTGCCGTTCTCTCTGGTGTACGCCACGTTGCCCCTGCTGGCCGCGGCACTGGTGCTGCCGTTGGCGGGCGCATACCTGCTCACGCTGATGGTGTCGGTGACGCTGGCGGCGGCGCTGGGCACCGGGCTGCTGGTGCCGCCGCCGCTGAGCGCGGCGTGGCAGCAGGTGTTCGTGTACCTGGCGGTGGCCGCGGCGCTGCTGCCGGGCCAGCTGCTGGCGACATCGCTGCACGAGCTGCGCCGAAGCCGCGAGCGGCTGGCGAAGCGCACGCAGGCGTTGCGGCGCGCCAACGAGGGCCTGGAGCAGTTCATGCACTTCTCGGCGCATGACCTGCGCGAGCCACTGAACACCATCGCCAGCTTTGGCGGCCTGCTGCAGGAGGACGCCGCCGCCGGGCTCGACGAGGGCTCGCGCCGCCACCTGGCGCTGATGCTGCAGGGCACGCAGCGCATGCGCACGCTGCTCGACGACATGCTGCAGTACGTGAGCGTGCAGCAGGGCGAGCCGCCACCGCTGCAGCCGGTGGACCTGGACGCGCTGCTGCAGGACGTGCGCGAGGCGCTGGCGCAGCGGCTGGTGCAGACCGGCGCCCGCGTCGACGCCGAGCCGCTGGGCCAGGTGCTCGGGCACCCGGCCATGCTGCATCTTGTGCTGCAGAACCTGCTGAGCAACGCCGTGAAGTTCGTCGAGCCGGGCCGCGTGCCCGAGATCAGCCTGCGCGCCTTCGACGAGGGCCCGATGCGCGTGCTGCAGGTGCAGGACAACGGCATCGGCATCGATCCCGACGCCGCCGCGCGCCTGTTCCAGCCCTTCCATCGGCTGCACCCGCGGCGCCGCTACGAGGGCACCGGCCTGGGGCTGGCGATCACCCGCCGCATCCTGGAGCTGCACGGCGGCCGCATCGAGGTGCAGCCCGCGCCGGGCGGCGGCAGCTGCTTCACGCTGCGGCTGCCGCGCCCACCACATCACCCGGCCGGCTCTGTCGGACGCGCGGACATAGCTCAGCGCCGCCGGGCAGGTGGAGCTGACGCTTAAGCCGCCGCGGCGCGACGGAACCACGCACCTGGTGCTGGGGCGGGACGCAAAGAGTCCAGTGGACTGCTTGCGCCAGCCGAAGGGCCCACCAGTGATCCGCAGGCCTTGATGAAGGGAACCCGATGAGCTCGAATCTCAAGCTGTCCAT
>Ga0315901_10003017_pt1 | contig 22306 bp, 21 predicted proteins | sample LakEriMetagenome_10_FD_203761 | JGI IMG/M metagenome (GOLD analysis project Ga0315901, IMG submission 203761) | Freshwater fungal communities from buoy surface, Lake Erie, Ohio, United States - Buoy 2 MA116 | ecosystem: Environmental > Aquatic > Freshwater > Lake | place: USA: Lake Erie, Ohio... | reverse complement strand
AGACTGCACTCGGCGGTAACCCCGTCCACACCGTCGGCGATCTCCCCGAGATCGGCTCGACCCCCTCGTTCTCGCTCACCCAGGGCAACCTCCAGGAGCTCACCCCGGCCGACCTGGCCGGCAAGAGGGTCGTGCTCAACATCTTCCCGAGCGTCGACACCCCGACCTGCGCCACCAGCGTGCGCACCTTCAACGAGCGGGCGTCGAGCCTCGACAACACCGTCGTGCTCTGCGTGTCGGCCGACCTGCCCTTCGCCCAGGGCCGCTTCTGCGGCGCCGAGGGGCTCACGAACGTGCAGACCGCGTCGAGCTTCCGGAGCAGCTTCGGCAGCGACTTCGGCGTCACCCTCGCCGACGGCGTCCTCGCCGGCCTCCTGGCCCGCGCCGTGGTGGTCCTCGACGAGGAGGGCAAGGTCACCTACACCGAGCTCGTCCCCGAGATCGCCAAGGAGCCGGACTACGACGCGGCGATCGCGGCCCTCGGCTGAGCGAGCGGAGCGAGCGGAGCGAGCGAGGCCAACATCGACCGGCTGAGCGAGCGGAGCGAGCGAGGCCGACATCGACCGGCTGGGCCATCGCACACCCCACGTCCACAACGTTCGAGATGAGAGATGAGTGGCCCTGGGCCGCTCATCTCTCATCGCGTTCGGGGTCGCGTTCGGGGTCGCGTTCGGGGTCGCGTCCGGGGTGCGGTCAGATCCGCAGGAACGTGTCGAGCCCCAGGGTGAGCCCGGCGTGCTCGTGGACGTGCTTGCAGGCGAGCACCACGCCCGGCATGTAGCTCGACCGGTCGTAGCTGTCCTGGCGGATCGTGAGCGTCTGCCCGAGCGACCCCAGGATCACCTCCTGGTGCGCCACCATCCCGCGCATGCGCACCGCGTGTACCCGGATGCCGGCGGGACCGGCGCCACCGCGAGCGCCCGGATACACCTCGTGCTGCGTCGGGTCGGGCGCCCACTCGTCGGACGCCGCGGCCATCCGCTGGGCCGTGGTGACCGCCGTCCCCGAGGGCGCGTCCACCTTCGCGTCGTGGTGCAGCTCGATGATCTCGGCCGTCTCGAACCACGGGGCGGCGAGCTCCGCGAAGCGCATCATCAGCACGGCGCTGATCGCGAAGTTCGAGGCGATGAGGCAGTTGCTCGTGGTGAACGACCGGCGGAACCCGTCGAGGTCGCCGTCGGTGAAGCCGGTGGTGCCGACCACGCCGTGGATGCCGTGCGCCGCCAGCCACGGCAGGGTGGTGCGGGCCGCCGGGGCGATCGTGAAGTCCACCGCCACCCGGGCACCGGCATCGGCCAGGGCCTGCAGATCGTTGGTCACCGGCAGTCCCGACACCGTCTCGCCGGCCGCCCCCGGATCGACCGCGGCCACCAGCTCGAGCACCGGATCGGCCGCCACGGCAGCGCACACGGCGCGACCCATGCGACCGGCTGCACCGACCACCCCGACCCGGATCACCTCGTGCTGGCTCATGGAGTCCGACGGTAGCCCGCTGCGACGGCTCGCGACCCGCCTGCCCGCCACCACCCGCTCGCCACCGCCCGCGTGGACGCAGGGGCCCGACCGCCCGGGGATCGGGCGCGCGAGTCGCGCGACTAACCTCATGACCGAGAGGGCTCCGCCACGCGGCGCCAGGTGACCGGTGGGGGCCGGCACCGATCGATCGGGGGGAACGACATGTCGTACGACACGAGCGACCAGGTGGAGATGCCACCGGTCACCGACTGGGTGAACGACTGGGACTGGCTCGACGACCAGTGGGGGCCGAACGCGATCGAGATCTGGAACTCGGTGCGCGACCAGTGCCCGATGGCCACCACCGAGCGCTACGGCCGGGCGTTCATGCCGGTCACGATGGACGCCGTCGCCGCCGTCGCGAACGACACCGAGCACTTCTCGTCGATCTGGGTGAACGTCGGCCGCCCCGACGCACCGCGCCGGCCGGCGCCACCGATCACCAGCGACCCGCCCGACCACCACGGCCACCGCCGGCTGCTGCTGCCCTCGTTCAGCCCGAAGAAGATCGCCGTGATGGAGGACGAGCTGCGCGAGTTCTGCCGCGGCCTGATCGCCGAGCTCGACGGCTGCGCCACCGCCGACGCGGCGGCGCAGTACTCCCAGCACATCCCGGTGCACGGGATCTGCATGCTCACCGGCATCCCCGAGCAGGACGCCGACCTCTTCCGCGACTGGATCCACCGCAACTTCCAGCTCGCCCCGCGCGACAACGCGGTCCGGCTGCAGGTGGTGCGCGAGATGACCGAGTACATCGACGCCCTGTTGCGCGACCGGTTGGCGAACCCGGCCGACGACATGCTCACGATGATCGCCAACGCGGAGATCGACGGCGAGCCCGTCGACTGGGAGCTGAAGCTCGGGTACGTGCGGCTGCTGATCGTGGCCGGCATCGACACCACCTGGAGCGCGATCGGTTCGGGCCTGTGGCACTTCTCCCAGCACCCCGACCAGGTGGCGCGACTGGTGGCGGTCCCCGACGACGACATGCTCTGGCAGACCGCGTCCGAGGAGGTGCTGCGCTACTACGCGCCCGTCACCATGGCGCGCAAGGTGATCGGCGAGACCGAGGTCGCCGGCTGCCCGGTGCACCCGGGCGACCAGATGCTGCTGACGTTCCCGGCGGCGAACCACGACCCCGCCGCGTTCGAGGACCCGCACGTGTTCCAGATCGACCGGGCGAAGAACCGCCACGTCGCGTTCGGCCTCGGCATCCATCGCTGCGTGGGGTCCAACCTCGCCCGACTCGAGCTGCTGGTCGGGCTGCAGGAGTGGCTGCGCGCCTTCCCGAACTACCGCCTCGACACGTCGCGACCCACCACCTGGGCGAACGGACAGGTGCGCGGCCCGCGCAACATCCCGGTCCTGCTCGGTCGGTGAGCCGGCCGTGGTCCCCCACACCGACGTCGCAACGACTGCGACCGCAACGGGAGCGCCGCTGACCGAACCGACGGTCGAACCGCTCGCTCACGACACCGAACCCGCGCGGCCGATCGGCCGTGACGCGGTGCGGGCGGCACTCGTCCGGGCCGCGACCGAGCTGATCGTCGAGCGCGGCCTGTCGATCTCGGTGCGCGACATCGCCGCCCGAGCCGGCGTGAACCACGGTCTCGTCCACACCTACTTCGGCAGCAAGGACTCGCTGCTCGTCGCCGCGTTCGACGACATCAACGAGCGGGCCGCGGCGCAGCGCACCCCGGACGGCTACCCACCAGTCGACCTCGCCCGTCGCCGCAACGGTGAGGTCGCACGCGCGATCGCCCGCGTGATGCTGGAGGGCGACCACGGGGTCTTCGGCCAGCACCCGGTCACGACGTCCTGGCGCGACGCGCTGCTGCGCGACCACCCGGAGCTGAGCGCCGACGAGGCGAACGAACAGGTCGCGATCGCCGCCACGCTCGGGCTCGGCTGGGCGCTGTTCGCCGACCACTTCTGCCGCGCGCTCGGCGTCGACGGCGACGCCCGTGCCGCGGCGGACAGGCGAGTCGCCGAGTACGTGCACGAGATCGGCGGCGTCCCTCGCGCCGACCGGCGCTGACGCGCCACACCCCTCGACGCGGGTCAGAATGGACCCATGAGCTTCCTCGACAAAGCCAAGGAGAAGGCGACCCAGCTGACGCAGCAGGCGAAGGAGAAGGTCGACGACCTGAAGGACGCCCGCAAGGCGGACTCGCTGCTCGACGACCTGGGTCGCATCCTGTACCGCCAGCGCACCGGCCGGGGCGAACCCGGCGACGAGGCCGCCATCACCGAGCTGGTCACCCAGCTCCAGGCGCTGGAGGCCGAGGGTGCGCCGGTGCTCGGACCCAAGCCCGACGCCGTGGCCGGCACGTTGCCGCCGCCCACGCCGTCGTCGCCGCTCCCGCCGCCGACGCCGAGCTGACCCGCAGCGCCATCATCGTCCTGGTCGCGGATCATCCCGGATCCCGGGAGGATGCACGACCAGGACGTGACGCAGTGATGGATCAGCCGGGGCCGACGCTCACGACGAGCGGTGCGGCCGTGAACACGCGGTCGATCACGCGGCGCACGTCGTCCTGGCCGACGGCGAGCCAGCGCGCCACCTGCTCCTCGACCGGCTGGATCTCGCCCCGGGTGCACAGCAGGCCGGCGTTGCGCGCCATGCGGCTGCCGGTGTCCTCCAGCCCGAGCTCGTAGGCGCCGGTGAGGTAGCCGCGGGCCACGTCGAGCTCGTCGTCGGTGATGCCGGCGTCGACGAGCTTGCGCAGCTCGCCCATCACCAGCGACACGACCTCCTCGGCGTGGCGGGGCTGTGTGCTCGTGGTGATCGACCACGAGCCGGTGTCGGCGTAGCAGCCGATGCCCGAGTACACCGAGTACACGAGGCCGCGCTGCTCGCGGATCTCCTCGAACAACCGGCTCGACAGGCCGCCGCCGAGCACCTGGTTCACCACGTCGAGCGCCTCGCGGTCGGGGTCGGTGCGGTCGATGCCACGACCACCGATCACCAGGTGCACCTGCTCGGTGTCGTCCGTGACGGAGACGTCGACGCCCGTGTACTCCGGCGCGTGCCGGGGCACCCGCCCGTCGCCGCGCCGGAGGCCGCCGAACGCGGCCGCCACCATCGCGAGCATCTCGTCGTGGTCGTTGGGTCCGGCCACCGACACGACCATCGATCCAGCCGTGTAGTGGCGCTCGAAGAACTCGCGCACCTGCGCCGCGGTGACCGTCTCGATCGTGTCGGGCGAGCCCGCCGTGTCACGGCCGAGCGGATGGCCGACGAACAGCTGCTCGGCGAACAGACGCTGGGCCACGTCGTCGGGGCTGTCGTCGTCCATGGCGATCTCCTCGAGGATCACCTGGCGTTCGGTGTCGACGTCGCCGTCACGCAACGACGGGTCGGTGAGCACGTCGCCGAGCAGCTCGATGCCGGTCGCCGCGTGCCGCGCCGGGAGACGGCAGTAGTACGCCGTGTACTCCTTCGTGGTGAAGGCGTTGATGTCGCCGCCGCAGCGGTCGATGGTGCGGGAGATGTCGAGCGCACTGCGCCGGGGCGTGCCCTTGAAGAGCAGGTGCTCGAGGAAGTGGCTGACGCCACTCGTGTCGGCCGGCTCGTCACGAGCGCCGACGGCGACCCAGACACCGGTGGCCACCGACAGCGTGCCGGGCACGCGTTCGGTGGCCACCGTGAGGCCGGAGTCGAGTTGGGTGATCCGGAGATCGGTCAACGACGTCGACCAGGTCCGTGCGTCGGATCAGCGGTGACGACGGCCGCCGCCACGGCCGCCACGACCACCGTCGCGGCCGCCACGATCGCGGCCACCGCGATCGCCACGGTCGCCGCCGCGGTCGCTGCCGCCGGCCTCGCCGCCGGGGCCGAGGTCGCCCAGCTCGCCGGCGAGCTCGGCGTCGAAGGCGTCGTCGAACGAGATGGTCTCGGTCGCGTCGGACCCACCGTCACCGTTGGGGGCGCCACCCTCGGCACCCGACCACGCAGCGGTCGGGGTGAGGCTGACCTTGCCCTTCTCGTCGATCTCCTCGACGACGACCTCGATCTCCTGGCCGAGCTGCAGGACGTCCTCGACGGAGTTGATCCGCTTGCCACGGCCGAGCTTGGAGATGTGCACCAGACCGTCGCGGCCGGGGAGGATGTTGACGAAGGCGCCGAACTTGGTGATGTTGACGACCCTGCCCATGTAGGTGGCACCGACCTCGGCCATCGGCGGAGCGACGATCGCCATGATGCGGGCCTTGGCCTCCTCCATGCGGAACGCCTCGACGGCGCCGATGGTGACGATGCCGACCGAGCCGTCGTCGTCGACCGCGATGTCCGCACCGGTCTCCTGCTGGATGGTGTTGATGACCTTGCCCTTCGGGCCGATGACCTCGCCGATCTTGTCCATCGGGATGGTGATCGAGATGATCTTCGGCGCCGTGGCGGCGACCTCGGCGCGCGGGGCGTCGATGCAGGCGTTCATGTTGGCCAGGATCTGCGTCCGGGCCTCCTTCGCCTGGTCGAGCGCGGCGGCGAGCACGTCGGCGGGGATGCCGTCGATCTTGGTGTCGAGCTGCAGCGCGGTGATCGCGTCCTCCGTACCGGCGACCTTGAAGTCCATGTCGCCGAACGCGTCCTCGGCACCGAGGATGTCGGTGAGGGTGGTGTACTTGCCCTCGGCGTACACCAGGCCCATCGCGATGCCGGCCACCGGCGCCTTGATCGGCACACCGGCGTCCATCAGCGCGAGCGAACCCGAGCACACCGACGCCATCGACGTCGAGCCGTTGGAGGCGAGCACCTCGGCCACGAGGCGCAGCGTGTAGCTGAAGTCCTCCTGGCTCGGCAGCACCGGCAGCAGCGCACGGGCGGCGAGCGCACCGTGGCCGATCTCGCGGCGCTTCGGCGAGCCGACGCGGCCGGTCTCACCGTTGGCCCACGGCGCCATGTTGTAGTGGAACAGGAAGTACTTGTGGGTCTCCGGGCTCAGCGTGTCGAGCAGCTGGTTCATGCGCGGCATGGCCATGGTGACGACGTTCATCACCTGGGTCTCGCCGCGCTGGAACAGGCCCGTGCCGTGCGCCGTCGGCAGGATGCCGACCTCGCTCGACAGCGGACGCAGGTCGCGCGGGCCGCGACCGTCGATGCGCATGCCCTCCTCGACGATCCGCTTGCGGACCGCCTTCTTGGTGAGGCTGCGCACCGCCTCGCGGATCTCGCGCTCGCGACCGGCGAAGTTCCGCGGGTCGTCGATCGTGCCGGCGAGGGCGGTGACCGCCGCGTCGGCGGCGGCGTCGGTGGCGGCGTTGCGCTCGGCCTTGCCGGCGATCTTGATCGCCTCGGCGACCTGCGCGCCGACGGCGTTCTCGACGGCGGTGAAGACGTCGTCGCCGTAGTCGTGGGCGACCGAGTACTCCATCGTCTTGATGGGGCCCTTGGTGGCGATCACCGAGGCGACGAGCTGACGCTGCAGCGCGATCGACTCCTTGATCCAGGTCTTGCTGGCCTCGAGGCCACCGGCCAGCGCGGCCTCGTCGACCTTGGGTGCGCCGTTGGCGTAGTACTCGAAGCTCTTCGAGGTACCACCGGCCTCGACCATCATGATCGCGACGTCGCCCGAGTCGAGCTGACGACCGGCGACGACGAGCTCGAACGTGCTGGCCTCGCCCTCTTCGTAGGTCGGGTGGGGGATCCACTCGCCGCTCTGGCTGTAGGCCACGCGGACGGCACCGATCGGGCCGTCGAACGGGATGCCCGAGATCATCAGCGACGCCGAGGCGGCGTTGATGCTGAGCACGTCGTGCGGGTTCTGCATGTCGGCACCGAGGATCGTGAGCACGACCTGGACCTCGTTGCGGAAGCCGTCGGGGAACGCCGGCCGCAGCGGGCGGTCGGTGAGGCGGCAGGTGAGGATCGCGTCCTCGGTGGGACGGCCCTCACGACGGAAGAACGAGCCGGGCACCTTGCCGGCGGCGTAGGCACGCTCCTCGACGTCGATGGTGAGCGGGAAGAAGTCCGCGCCGGGGCGGGGCTCCTTGGCCGCGTTCGCCGTGGCGAGGACGGTGGTGCGGCCCAGCTGGGCGACGACGGCGCCCTGGCTCTGCTGGGCGAGCTTGCCGGTCTCGAACGACAGGGTCTTGTCGGTCCCCGACACGGGGCCCGACACTCGGATGGCGTCGGCCACGCGAGTCTCCTTTCGGCCGGGCGCGTTGTGTCTCGCGCCTCGACGGTTGGAGCGGCAGGCGACCGGTTCCCAGTCGGCAGGACCGGAGCTGCGACCCGGGCGCTGCCCTGGTGGGGCCGCCGGGGAGCCTCGGTCGAGGCGACTGACAACCGATCCGGTGATCCGCTCGGTTGATGTGTTGTGGCGAGGTTAGCAGCGCGCCCGGCGAACCGGGCGGATGCCCCCACCCGGCCGGGGACGCGCGAACGCCCTGACCAGGCCGGATCCGTCGGGATCGGGGTCAGGGCGTCGTTTCGGGCGCGGGTGCCGGGCGCGGGCCCGGCGGGGATCAGCGGCGCAGGCCGTTGGCGGCGACGATCGCGCGGTAGCGCTCGACGTCGATGTTCTTCACGTAGTCGAGCATGCGCCGGCGACGGCCGACCATCATCAGCAGGCCACGACGGCTGTGGTGGTCCTTCTTGTGCTTCTTCAGGTGCTCGGTGAGCTCGTTGATGCGAGCGGTGAGCAGCGCGATCTGCACCTCGGGCGAACCGGTGTCGCTGTCGTGCAGCTTGTGCGCGCCGATGGTTGCGTTCTTGTCGACCATGGGAGTCATGCCTTCCAGATGTGGAGGTCGCCGCCGCACCGGGACGGTGCGTCGGCATCACGCGAGAGGCCGGAGCGGTGCGCAACGGTCCCTGACGGACGCAGCGATGCTATCGCTCCCGTCCGGCCCTCCCAACGGCGCCGGCTCGTACACTCCACCCGATGTTCACGGGGATCGTCGAGGAGTTGGGCACCGTGCTGGACAGCCGTCCGCACACGAGCGAGTGGGGCGAGGGCGTGCGCCTCACCATCGCCGCCTCCGTGGTGCTCGAGGGCTCCGGGCTCGGTGCCTCGATCGCCGTCAACGGCTGCTGCCTCACCCTCGTCGAGCAGGGCGTGCTCGACGACGGCACCACGTGGTGGAGCACCGACGTGAGCGACGAGACGCTGGCCCGCACCAACGTCGGCGGACTGCGTGCCGGTGACCGGGTGAACCTCGAGCGGCCGATGGCGCTCGGCGACCGGCTCGGCGGCCACATCGTGCTCGGCCACGTCGACTGCACCGGCGAGATCGTGTCCGCCGCACCCGACCTGGTCGTCCGGATCCCCGCGGCGAACATGCGCTACCTGGTCGAGAAGGGATCGGTCACCGTCGACGGCATCAGCCTCACCGCGTTCGACCTCACCGACGACACGTTCCGGGTGGCGGTCATCCCGCACACCGCCGAGGTCACCACCCTCGGCGTGAAGGGTCCCGGCGCCACGGTGAACATCGAGACCGACGTGCTGGCCAAGCACATCGAACGGCTCGTCCTCCCCTACCGCGACGCCGCCGCGCCGCACTGACCGGCCCGCCGTGAGCGTCGGCGTCGAGATCCGGGGGCTCTCGAAGTCGTTCGGTGCGCTCGACGTGGTGCGGCCGCTCGACCTCGACGTCGAGCCGGGCGCGTTCGTGTCGCTCGTGGGGCCCTCCGGGTGCGGCAAGTCCACGCTGCTGCGCATGGTCGCCGGCCTCGAGGTCCCCTCGAGCGGAAGCGTGCGCATCGGCGGTCGATCACCGGCCGAGGTGCGTGCCGAGAAGCGCCTCGCCGTGGTGCCGCAGCAGCCGGGCCTGCTGCCGTGGCGCACCGTCGCGCAGAACGCACGGCTGCTGCTCGAGGTGAACCGCCGCCGGTCGCCCGCGCACCACCCCGACCCGCTCGACCTCCTCGCGGAGGTGGGCCTCACCGACTTCGCCGACGCGTACCCGCACGAGCTGAGCGGCGGCATGCAGCAGCGGGTGGCGCTCGTGCGCGGCTTCGCGCTCGGGGCACCGCTCGTGGTGATGGACGAACCGTTCGCCGCGCTCGACGAGATCACGCGCACGGAGATGCGCGACCTGCTGGCGCGGCTGCTCGAGCAGCATCCGGCCACGGTGCTGTTCGTCACCCACTCCATCGCGGAGGCCGCCCACCTGTCCGACCGGGTGCTCGTGATGGCCCCGCGACCGACCTCGGTCGTCGCCGACGTCGCGATCGCCCTGCCTCGGCCGCGCACCACGGCGATCGAGGACACCCTCGCGTTCACGGAGGTGTGCGCCGAGCTGCGACGCCACCTGCACGGGGCGATGCGGTGAACCTGCGACCGGCACCCGCGGTGCGGCGAGTGCGGTCGGGTCGCGGCCGGGCGACCCGGCGATGGCACGCGGTCGCGCCGGTCGTCGGCATCGCCGTGTTCCTCGGAGTGTGGGAGGGCTTCGTCCGCTGGCGCGACGTGCGCCCGTTCGTGCTCACCGCACCGAGCGACATCGTCGGCTACCTCGGTCGGGCGCCCGGCGACTTCGCGTCGGCGTCGCTCGTCACCGCCCGCCACGCGCTGGTCGGCTTCGCGATCGCGCTGGTGATCGCACTCGCGATCGGTGCCGTGATGAGCGCGTCCCGCTTCGTCGAGCGTGCCGTGCAACCGGTGCTCGTGCTGGTGCAGGTGGCGCCGTTCGTCGCCTACATCTCCTCGGTCGTGCTGTGGCTCGGGGCCGGCGACCCGCCCGTGCACTTCACCACGGCGCTCGTGTGCCTGCCCCCGTTCGCGTTCGCCGCGGCGGCGGGCATGCGCGGCGCCGACCCGGCGGGCCGCGAGCTGTTCGCCTCGGTCGACGCGTCGCGGGTCGAGGTGCTGTGGCGGTTGCGGTTGCCGTCGGCGATGCCGTCGCTGTTCACCGCGGCCCGCTACGACACGGGCCTCGCGCTGATCGCCGCCTACCTGGTGGAGGGCAGCAACTTCGCCGACGACGGCCTGGGGGCGATCGGTCGGCGTTCGGCGGCGCAGAACCTCGGCGACGCGCTGTGGGCCACGGTGTTCTGCATGGTGGTGCTCGGCACGCTCGCGCTGGCGCTCATCGGCCTCCTCGAGCGCTGGTTGCTGCACTGGCACTCGAGCCAGCGCCGACGGTCCCGGGCCTGACCGCGGTCGCCGTTCCGATCAGCCCTGCGCGCGTTCGCCCCGCTCGGCCTTCGCCACGATCGTCGCCACGAGGGTCGCCCTCGTCGGTCCCGGCTCGGCCACCGGCGGAGCGTCGGTCGACGGTCCGACGGCGCGGAGGGGCGACTCGACCGAGATCCGAATCCCGGCCCTGCGGGCCGCCTCGTTATCGTCGCAGCCATGACCGAGTCCCCGGATGCCGCGCTTGCGGACCTGCGACGGCGCATCGACGACCTCGACCGCGAGTTCGTGCGGATCGTCGCACAACGGCTCGCGGTGTGCGAGGAGGTGGCCGAGGTGAAGCGCGGCACGGGCGCCGCGGTGATCCAACCGGCACGCGTGCGCGACGTCGTGACGTCGCGTCGCCAGCTCGCGATCGACGCCGGCGTCGACCCCGACTTCGCCGAACAGCTCTTCCGCGTGCTGCTCGCCGAGACGCACCGGATCGAGGTCGCCGGCGAGCGCGACGACCCGGCCCCCGACAAGGTGGCCCAGCCCGAGGGCGTGCGGTCGGGCCTCGACACGGTCGCCACGCGCATCGACCACCTCGTCGTCGCGGTGGACGACCTCGACACCGCGGTCGCGTCGTTCACCGGGTCGTTCGGGTTCCACCGCACCCACCTCGCGGGCGGTGACGTGCCGGGCATCGTCGCGCTCGCCGCCGGCGGCGTCACGCTGGTGCTCGTCGGACGCGAGGCGTCGCCCGCCGTCGCCCGCTACCTCGAACGGCACGGCGGCGGCGTCCAGCACGTGGCGATCGAGGTGCTGAACGCGGGCTACGCGCGGGCCTGCCTCGCCGACGCGCAGGCGTCGCTGCTCACCAACGTCGTCGTCGACGACGCCGGCCACGAGCAGTTCTTCGCGGCCCGCGACCCTGCGAGCGGGGTGCAGCTCGGGTTCATCGCCCGCACCGGCCACCGGGTGGGGGTCGCCGCCGCCAACGTGCTCCGGATGTTCGACGAGCTCGTCGACGGCTGATCCGGCCGCACCCACCGCGTCGGGCCGATCCTCCGGCGGACGACTTGCCATGCTGTGGCGATGACGATCGATCGCACCGCCACCCTCGCCAACTGGATGGACGCCCCGTACCACCGCAGCGCGTTCCAGCGTGTCCGCGAGATCACGCCCACGGCGCTGATCGAGCGCGGGGCCGAAGTTCGGCGACTGGAGCGCGATCCCCGCCCGCTCGACCACGTCACCTTCGCCGATCGACACGGACGCACGACCACCTGGGCCGAGCACCTCGCGTCCTCGTCGTGCGACGCCGTCTGCGTGCTCCACGACGGCCGCATCGTCGACGAGCGCCACCTCGGCACGATGCACGAACGGCGGCCACACCTGCTGATGAGCGTCTCCAAGTCCGTGTGCGGGGCAGCGCTCGGCATCGCCGTCGGTCGGGGCCGCCTGCGCGCGGACGACCTCGTGACCGACGTGGCCCCCGAGTTCGCGGGCACGAGCCTCGACGGTGCCACCGTGCGCCACGTGATCGACATGACCGCGGGCACCGACTTCGTCGAGGACTACGACGTCTACGTCGAGGCCGACGCGGCGGTGCCGCTCATCGACTACGAGATCCACGCCGGCTACCGACCCCTCCACGGCCGGCAGCCGCTCGGCACGCTCGGGCACTTCCGCACCTACGGCACCGCCTTCCCGCACGGCGCGCGCTTCCAGTACCGGTCGCCGCTCACCAACGTCGCCGCACGGCTGATCGAGGTGGTGGAGGACCTGCCCTACCCGGAGATCGTGGCGCGCGACCTGTGGGGCCCGATCGGGATGGAACACGATGCCGACGTGATGCTCGACCCGCTGCGACACCCCGTGGTCGAGGGCGGCATGAGCTGCACGTTGCGCGACCTGGCCCGCTTCGGCCAGATGTACCTCGACGACGGCGTGGTCGACGGCCGGCAGGTCGTGCCGCAGGCGTGGGTGGCCGACACCCGCGACGGCGACGACGTGTGCGCCGCGGCGTTCGAGGCCCAGGAGGGCGGCAACCACGACGGATGGTCGATGTACCGCAACGCGTTCTGGGTGATCGAGCGAGATCAGGTGTTCAGCGGGATCGGCATCTTCGGCCAGTACTGCTGGATCCACCGGCCGAGCCGGACCGTGATCGCCCGCTTCTCCACGTACCCGACGGCCTTCCCGGAGGACCTGTCGGCCGAGACGCTCCGAGGGTTCACCGCCGTGGCGGAGCACCTCGCCGCCCATCCCGGCTGACCAACGCCGCACGCGGTCGGGCGCCGGCCGGCACCGACCGGCACCGACCGGCACCGACCGGCACCGACCTCAGTCGTCGTCCGGTGCCTTGAGCGTGAGGTAGAGCGCGAGCAGCCCGAGCAGCACCACCACGAGCAGCACGCCCCGGATCATCCAGAACAGCGTGCCGAGCACGAAGCGCAGCAGGATCCATCCCACGACCAGCACGAGCACCCAGCCGACCACCGTGGCGAGCGCCGAGCGGCTCGACGTGCGCAGCGACATGACGGAAGTCTGGCACCCCGCGCGGGCGCGGCGTGCGCGACAGTGTCGCCATGACGCCCGAGCTCCACCCGGACATCGCCCCCCTCGGCTTCCTGCTCGGCACGTGGTCGGGCCGCGGTCACGGCGAGTACCCGACGATCGAGCCGTTCGACTACCTCGAGTCGATCACCTTCGGGCACGTCGGCAAGCCGTTCCTGTCGTACGTGCAGCGCACGCGTCACGCCGCCGACGGTCGCCCGCTCCACGCGGAGTCGGGCTACCTGCGCATGCCACGACCCGGCCTGGTCGAGCTCGTGCTCGCCCACCCCACCGGCGTGACCGAGATCCTCGAGGGCACGTTCGACGGGTCGAGGTTCGTGCTCCGCTCGACGTCGATCGGCCGGACCTCCTCCGCGAAGCAGGTCACCGCCGTCGAGCGCGACATCACGAGCGACACCTCCACCGGCCACGACGTGCTCCGCTACGAGCTCCGCATGGCCGCCGTGGGGCTGCCGATGACGCACCACCTCGCGGCCACGCTGCGGCGCGAAGTGCCCGACGAGCTGAACTGAACCGACCACCCCGCGCGGGCGGCGCGCGCAGGGGTTGCGTCACGACGACACCGAGTGGATAGGGTGCTGGCACGCACGGCAGTGCGGGGGCACCGCGTCACCTTCTCGCAACGACGCGACGTCCCCGCCGTGCTCTGGCACAACCGATCACCCTCGATCACCCGTTCCGGAGGTCTGCCTTGTCGCGTCGCCCTCTCGCCGCTCTCGCGGCGCTCGTCCTGCCGTTGTCGGTCCTCGCCGCGTGCGGGGACGACGACTCGGCGGACGACCCCGCCGGTTCCGACGGTCCACCAGCGTCGGCCGATCCGTCCACGCCCACCACCGACGCCGACGTCGTCGCCGGGCAACCCTTCCCCAGCGCGCGCTGCGAGGCCAACCGTGCTGCGGGCACGATCCGCTACCTGTCGAGCTTCGATTACGCGGCGACGGCCTCCATCGTCGAGGTGCTCGTCGCCGACGCGAAGGGCTACTTCGAGGAGCTCTGCCTCACCGTGGAGCTCGCACCCAGCTTCTCCACCGCGAACTACCCCGAGCTCGCCGCGAACAACGCGCAGTTCTCGTCCGGCGGTTCGTTCAGCGAGGTGGTCGACTTCGCCACGAAGAACGAGGCGCAGTTCGTGGTTTTGGCCGTGGAGGGCAAGACCGGCATCGACGGCCTGATCGTGAAGGATGGCGGCCCCACCGACCTCGCCGGCCTCGCCGGCCTCGCCGGGTCGACGATCGGCGTGAAGGGCAAGATCACCCCGAGCGTCGCGGCGATGCTCGCGCAGGCCGGGCTGGTGGAGGGCACCGACTACACGACGGTGCTGCTCGACGGCTTCGACCCGAAGGTGCACATCGAGGTGCCCGAGATCGTCGGCTTCCCCGGCTACAAGAGCAACGAACCGAAGCAGCTCGAAGCCGCGGGCGTGCCGTTCACCCTGTTCGACCCGGCCGAGTTCGGCATCCCCGGCAGCTTCGGGATCCTGTACACGAACGCCCAGTTCCTGAACGAGCACCCCACCGCCGCCCAGGACTTCGTGCGGGCCGCCATGCGCGGGCTCGCCGACGCCGTCGCCGATCCGGCCGAGGCGGCGGAGATCGCGCTGGGCTACATCAACGCGAACGGCAACGCGATGTTCCTGTCGCCCGAGGGCGAGACCGCCCGCTGGGCGGTGGAGGCCGAGCTCGTACGGTCCACCAACAGCCGCACACCGCTGGGTGTGCCCGAACCCGAGCTGCTGCGCGACGAGGTCGGGACCTACGCCGCGATCGGGCTCTTCCAGGGCACCGCCCCCGACATCACCCCCTTCGTCGACACCTCGCTGATCAGCGGGGTCTACGCGGCCGACGGCACCGTCGTCTGGCCGGGCACCTGACACCAGCGAGCAGGAGATCACGATGACCACGACCGATCCGACCACCCACGGCCTGCTCTCGCTGCCGCTCGACGAGCTCATGGCGCTCGCCCGACAGCGACGCGACGCCGCCCACGGCACCCGCATCACCTACTCGCCGAAGGTGTTCATCCCGCTGACGATGCTGTGCAACGACACGTGCGGCTACTGCACGTTCGCGCAGCCGCCGGCGCGACTCGAGCAGCCCTACCTGCTGCCCGACGACGTGCTGCGCATCGCCCGCCAGGGCGCCCGGCGCGGGTGCCACGAGGCGCTGTTCACGCTCGGCGAGCGTCCCGAGGACCGCTACGAGGTCGCGCGCGCCTTCCTCCGCGACCACGGCTACGACTCCACGGTGCACTACGTCGCGGCGATGGCGCAGCTGGTGCTCGACGAGACCGGCCTGCTCCCCCATGCGAACGCCGGGGCGCTCCACCACGACGAGCTGGCGCTGCTGCGGCCCGTCTCGCCGAGCCAGGGCATGATGATCGAGAGCGTCCGCGACGACCTCGCCTGCCATGCCGCCGCGCCGGACAAGGTGCCCGCCCGCCGGCTCGCCACGCTCGAGGCGGCCGGTGAGCTGCAGATCCCGTTCACCACCGGCATCCTCGTCGGCATCGGCGACGAGCGCGCCGACCGCATCGCCGCGATGCAGGCCGTCGCCGCCTCGCACGAGCGCCACGGCCACGTGCAGGAGGTCATCGTCCAGAACTTCCTGCCGAAGCTCCGCACCGGCATGCAGAAGACGAAGGCCTGTCCGCCCGACGAGTACCTGTGGACGATCGCGATGGCACGCCTCGTGCTACCCGACTCGGTGCACCTGCAGGCGCCGCCCAACCTGAGCGACGACTTCGGTGTGCTGCTCGACGCCGGCATCGACGACTGGGGTGGCGTCTCCCCCGTCACGGCGGATCACGTGAACCCCGAGCGTCCGTGGCCCGACCTCGACGTGCTGCGCGAGGTCACCGAGGCTCGCGGCTTCGCCCTCGCGCCCCGGCTCACGATCTACCCCGAGTACGCGCGCCAGCCGGAGCGCTGGCTCGATCCGTCGCTGCGGTTCAAGGTGATGGACCGCAGCGACGCCGAGGGACTCGGCCGCGACGACCCCGGCGCGATCTGGCCGGAGAAGGTGACCGCCGCCGACGTCGTGCAGGACGGCGCCGAGGTCGTGCTCGTGGGCCATCGCAGCACCCAGTGGTACAGCGGCGCGAACAGCGAGCCGCCGCTGCTGGTCCCCGGCCGTGCCCACACCCGTCCCGGTTCGGCGATCGACGAGATCCTCCACGGCGTGCGCCTCGGCCAGGAGGTCGGCTTCGACGAGATCGTCGCCCTGTTCCGGGCCCGCGGCCCCGAGGTCGTCGCGATCGCCGAGCTCGCCGACGAGCTCCGCCAGGAGGCCGTCGGCGACGCCGTCACCTGGGTGCACAACCGCAACATCAACTACACGAACGTGTGCACCTTCAAGTGCCGGTTCTGCGGGTTCGCGAAGGGGAAGCTCACCCTGAACCTGCGTGGCACCCCGTACCTGCTCACCCTCGACGACATCGCCGAGCGGGCGAAGGAGGCGTGGGACCTCGGGGCGACCGAGGTGACGCTGCAGGGCGGCATCCACCCCGACTTCGACGGCGACTACTACATCGACGTCACCCGCGCCGTGAAGGACGCCGTGCCCGACATGCACGTGCACGGCTTCACCGCGCTGGAGGTCACCGAGGGTGCCCGCCGCCTCGGCGAGGACCTGCGCACCTACCTGCTGCGGCTCAAGGAGGCCGGCCTCGCGTCGCTGCCGGGCACCGCGGCGGAGATCCTCGACGACGAGGTGCGGGCGATCCTGTGCCCCGACAAGGTGAACACGGAGGAGTGGCTGGAGTGCCACCGCCAGGCCCACGGCGTGGGGCTGCGATCGAACGTCACGATCATGTTCGGCTCCGTCGAGCACCCCGAGAGCTGGGCCCGCCACCTGCTCGTCACCCGCGACCTGCAGAAGGAGACCGGCGGCTTCACCGAGTTCGTCGGGCTGCCGTTCGTGCACATGGCGTCGCCGATCTACCTGCAGCAGCGGTCGCGTCGCGGCCCGACGTTCCGTGAGAACCTGCTGATGCACGCGATCGCGCGCATCGCCTACCACGGCTGGATCCCGAACATCCAGGTGTCGTGGGTGAAGATCGGCCTCACCGGCGCGATCCAGATGCTCCGGTCGGGCTGCAACGACATGGGCGGCACGCTGATGAACGAGAACATCTCGCGTGCGGCCGGCGCCGCACACGGCCAGGAGATGACCCCGCAGCGCTTCACCCAGCTCGCGGAGCAGCTCGGCCGTCGCGCCGAGCAGCGCACCACGAGCTACGGCCGGGTGGACGCCGGGCTGGCGGGAGCCACGGCCGGCGAGTGACCCACCCGTTCCGGTCGCGCATCTCCCCGGATCCCGGGAGGATCCGCGACCGGAACGACCGGGGTCAGACCCCGAGGACGCTGCGGGCGTGCTCGATGTCCTGCTTCAACTGGGCGACGAGGGCGTCGATGCCGTCGAACTTCCGCTCGCTGCGCAGGAAGTGGGTGAACTCCACCTTGGCGTGCTCGCCGTAGAGGTCGCCCGTGAAGTCGAGCAGGTGCGCCTCGAGCAACGAGTGATCGGCGTGCTCGTAGAACGTGGGGCGCCGACCGAGGTTGATCGCGCACGCGCGACGGTCGCCGTCGGGGCGCAGGTACCACCCGGCGTACACGCCGTCGGCCGGCAGGCAGATCGCGTTGGGCACCTCCACGTTGGCCGTGGGGAACCCGAGCAGACGGCCTCGCTGGTCGCCCTGCACCACCGGCCCTCGGGCCTGGAACGGACGACCGAGCATCGCTGCGGCGAGCTCCACCTGACCGCCGGCCATGGCACGACGGATGGCCGTGGAGCTGAGCGGCTCGGCCACGCCGTCGCCGCGCTCCAGCAACTCGAGCGGCTCGACGTCGAAGTCGTGCTGCCGGCCGATCTCGCGGAGGAGGGACACGTTGCCGGTGCGGCCGCGACCGAAGTGGAAGTCCTCCCCCACCACGATCCGCTGAGCACCGAGCACGTCGACGAGCACGCGGCGGGCGAACCCCTCGGGGGACTCGGCGGCCTGCTGGTCGTCGAAGTGCACCAGGACCGTCGCGTCGACACCGGTGGCGGCGAGGAGCTCGAGCTTCTGGTCGAGGTCGGTGAGCAGCTTCGGCGCCGACTCGGGACGCACGACGGACGCCGGGTGCCGGTCGAAGGTGACCACGACCGAGTGGGCGCCGAGCTCGGCGGCCTGGCGACGGACCTCGGCGATGATCGCCTGGTGCCCCAGGTGCACGCCGTCGTACGCGCCGATGGTGAGCACGCTGCGCTGCGGACCGCCGTCGCTCCACGGCGACCGGGTCAGATCGGTGATCACCTGCACGGCCAGCGACGTTATCGGCCGACCGTGGTGGTGACGCCAGTTCGTGCGACCCGCCGCAAACCGCGGCTCGGTCCGGCAGCGGACCGGTGGCACCGCCCACCGCCGGCCACCGCCGCCCACCGCCGCCCACCGCCGCCGTGCGCTGGTCAGACGGGAAGCACCACGTCGGGCTTGATCCGGTCGGCACCGGCCCGTTCGACCACCGCGACCAGCTCACCCCGGGTGTCGAGCACCGCCCAGGGCCCGGGGCCCTGCCAGCGCTCGTCGGCCGGGAGGATCCGACCGTTGCGCACGAGCGCCACGGTGGCGTCGTCGAGGGTGACGGCCGGCCGGTCGCGCAGGGCCTGGGCGGGCGTCAGCAGCTCGGCCTCGTCGGGCGGGCGGGCCTCGGCCTCGGTGAAGCTGCCCGACGCGGTGCGGCGAAGGGTCCGCAGGTGGGCGCCGCCGCCGAGCAGGTGCCCGAGGTCGGCCGCGAGGGTGCGCACGTAGGTGCCCGACGAGCAGGTGACCTCGATGCGGTACACGAGCGGGTCGTCCGTCGGCTCCACCTCGAAGCGGTGCACGGTGACCGGACGCGGCTCCCGCTCGACCTCGATGCCCTCGCGGGCGAGCTCGTGCAGGCGACGGCCGTCGACCTTGAGCGCGCTCACCATCGGCGGCACCTGCATGATCGGGCCCGTCAGGTGCTCGGTGACCGCACGGCGCACCTGCTCGGGGGTGACCGCCATCTCGTGGCGGGCCGTGACCTCACCGGCGGCATCGAGCGTCGAGGTCTCGACGCCCAGTACGACCTCGGCCGTGTAGGTCTTGCCGAGCTCGGTGAGGAACCGCAGCAGTCGGGTGACGTTGCCGACCCCGACCAGCAGCACACCGGTCGCGTCCGGGTCCAGCGTGCCGGCGTGACCCACGCGGCGCTCGTGCAGCCGACGGCGCAGCATGCCGACCACGTCGTGGCTGGTGACCCCGGCGGGCTTGTCGACGACGGCGAGCCCGTGGACCTGAGCCGGGCGGCGCCGCGCCATCAGTCGCGGTCGTCCGTGTCGTCGAGATCGTCGTCGTCGAGATCGTCGTCGTCGAGATCGTCGTCGTCGAGATCGTCGTCGAGATCGTCGTCGAGCTCCTCGTCGCGGACCCGCGGGGCGACATAGGGGTCGTCACCCTCGCGCTCGGGGCGCGACGGCAGCGTCTCGCTCGACAGCAACACGCGGTCGATCTGCTCGGCCGAACGGATCACCTGGTCGGGCCGGAAGGTGAGGATCGGGGTCTTCTTCGCCCGAACCTGACGACCGATCGACCCCTGGATGCGCACCCGGTGGGCGTTGAGCGCCTCGAGGATCTCCGCGTCGCCGTCCTCGCCGCGCAGCGAGTCGTAGTAGACGATCGCCCGGTTCATCTCCGAGTCGACGTCGATCGCGGTGATCGTCACCAGGTCGAGCCGCTCGTCGTCGATCCGGGTGAGCTCCTCCGCGATCACCTCGCGCAGCGACTCGTTCAGCCGCGCCGTACGCGGGTAGCGGTGCGTGCTCGGTGCCTGGGGGCGGCGGGGACGGGCCATGGGGTCGAGGCTATCGCCGGGCCGCGGAGCGGGCGGCGAGCAGCCGGCGATGCCCGTTCGGTCGAACGTCCGCTCAGTCGAACTGCGGCCGGGCCCGCAGGCTGCGCTTCAGCTCGGCCATGCCGCTCGTGGTCGCGATCAGCTCGATCGCGTCCCAGAGCCGCACCGCGTCCTCCCCCTTCGGCGCCTTGGCGATGACCGGACCGAAGAAGCTGTTCTCGTCGGGCGACCCCGGGTGGAAGGTGATGATCGGCGTGCCGACGTCCTTGCCGGTGCGCTCGAGCGCCAGCGCGGTCTCGGCTCGGATGTGCGCGTCGTGCGACTCGTCCTGCCAGTGGTCGGCGAACGACCGGTCGAGCCCCGACCGCTCGAGCGAGGCGGCGATGAACGCCGGCGTCTCGGCGCGCACGGCACCGCGCTGCTGCTCGACGTGGATGCCGGTCCCGTAGGCCGTGTACAGCCGGGCCACGGCGTCGTTCCCCTCGGCCAACCGCACCGCGTCCGCCACCCTGAGGCACTCCAGGCCCGCCAGGTGCCCGCGCCGGTACTCCGGCGTGTACCAGTCAGCGGTCTGCTGCTCGTTGAGCACCGCGAGGCTGATGAAGCGCCACTCCACCTCGTAGGAGCGCTGTCGTTGCACGTCCACCACCCACCGGGAGGTGATCCAGGCCCACGGTCAAACGGGATCCCAGAAGAAGTCGGCGTCGGCCATGGGCGTCACCCTAGCCAGTCGCTCAGCGACGCAGCAGCCGATCCACCCGACGGCTCGCCAGCACCAGCGCCACCACCGAGATCACCACCAGCACGAGCGCGTGCACCACCAGCGAACCGGTCCACACGCCCGCGTTCGCAGCGCGCACCAGGGCCACCCCGTGGTAGAGCGGCGACAGCTGCACCACCCAGCCCCAGTCGCCGTACGACGAGATCGGGAAGAACGTGGCCGAGAACAGGAACAGCGGCATCATCGCCGTGTTCACGATGTCCATGTCGCTCCAGCCGCGCATGTACGTGGTGCCGAGGAACCCGATGCTGGCGAACGTGAGCCCGATCAGCGCGCACACCGGCAGGGCCATCAGGCTCCACCACGACTCCGTGAGGCCGAGCCCCGCCATCACCGCGAGGAACCCGATCGCGTACACCTGGCCGCGGATGAGCGCCCACCCGATCTCCCCCACCGCCACGTCGGCGGGGCCCATCGGCGTGGCGAGGGCGGCGTCGTAGATGCGGGCGTACTTCAGCCGGTGCAGCACGTTGCCGGTGGAGTCGAAGATCGCGCCGTTCATCGCCGACGACGCCATCAGCGCCGGCGCCACGAACGCGTCGTACGGCACGGATCGGCCACCCACCCGGACGTCACCGACGAGGTCGCCCACCCCGGCGCGCATCGACAGCAGGTAGAACAGCGGCTCGAAGAACCCCGAGAACACGATCATCCACTGCCGCCGGTAGGCGACCACGTGGCGTTCGATCATCCGGTGCGGCCGGCGGACCACGAAGGTCTCGGGCACGATGCGGAGCACGGTGCTCACGGGTACAACCTCCGCTCGAGCCGGCGCACCGCGACGACGGTGCCCACGACGGCCCACAGCGCGACGTACCCGAGGTGACCGGCGACGGCCACCCAGTCGATCGGGGCGCCGTGGTCGGTGGTGAGCCCGCGAGCCACCACCACGCCGTGCCAGAGCGGGAACGCCCGGGCGATCCACTGCACGGCCTCGGGGAGTTGCGAGAGCGGGTAGAACGCTCCGCCGAACAGGAAGAGCGGGATGATCACGAAGCGCTGCAGCGCTGCGAACGCACCGTCCATCTCGGCACCGATCGAGTACGCCATCGTCGGCATCGCGAACGCGATGCCGACGAACATCGCCACCACGATCGCGGGCAGCAGCCCCCAGCTCCGCGTGTCGTCGAACAGCGCGAGCGCCACCCCGACGGCCGCCGCGGCGACACCGGCGCGGACCGCCATCCAGATCCCGTGGCCGAGCACGATGTCGGTGGCACCGAGCGGCGTGGCGGCCATCCCGTGGTACTCGCGCCGCCAGCGCAGACCCCCCATCACCGGCCACATGCTCTCGAGCGCGCCGATCGTCATCGCGGTGGTGACGATCACGCCCGGCGCGACGAACGCGACGTACGGCACCCCACCGAGGGTGTCGGTCGATCCGGTGTTGCGGTCGACGAGCGCGCCCACGCCGACGCCGAGGCCGAGCAGGTAGAGCATCGGCTGCACGAACGACGACAGCACGTTGAGCCGCCAGAACCGGCGGAACACCACGACGTGGCTGTTCACCAC
>Ga0315901_10003012_pt1 | contig 22318 bp, 17 predicted proteins | sample LakEriMetagenome_10_FD_203761 | JGI IMG/M metagenome (GOLD analysis project Ga0315901, IMG submission 203761) | Freshwater fungal communities from buoy surface, Lake Erie, Ohio, United States - Buoy 2 MA116 | ecosystem: Environmental > Aquatic > Freshwater > Lake | place: USA: Lake Erie, Ohio... | reverse complement strand
GCAAGGACCTCGGCGATAAAGGTGCGGGGCAAGTGCGCCAGCCGCAGCCCGGTCAGGTCGACCATCGCCCCGTACTGGGTATAGGCCCCCAGCGCACCGTCGCGGTCGGCCTGTACCCCGACGGTGGTATGAACGATCAGCGCATCGGCGAGGTGGTGGCCGACGATTTCCGGCTCTCCCGCTGCTGCCGCGCAGCTTCGGGCTATGGCGGCACTGCGCAGGGTAAAGTCCTCGCCTGTAACCGCTTGCATGATCCCGACATCGTGCAGCAGCCCGCAGATATGGAGCAGTTCGGGGTCGGCAGCCACGCCGTCAAGCTGAGCCAGCGCCCGCCCGAACAGCGCCGAGCGATAGCCGTGAGCGAGCAGTTCGGGGCTCTGCTCCAGGGCGGCCTCCTCGGCCAGCCGAACTAGGCGGCTGTCGGGCACTGGTAGCAGATCGAGCCGGGCCGGGCGGCACAGCGCCGGCACCAGACGTTGCCACAGATTGCGAAGCTGCTGCCCCGCAGCAATGCGCAGCCCGTGGTGGCATTCGCGGGGAGTCATGACCCCGCCGCTGCTCCGGACCCATCCGGGGCCGCCAAAGCGATCGGGATCGGGCAAGGCTGGAAGGATGCGATCGGCCATCAGTCTGAATCCATATTTTGAACTCAGATTGAGATGCTCTATCTGGGTTCACATGTCAAACCCAGACCGCACAGAGCCCGTCCGCGCCGCCCCGATCCCGCGCGACCGATGTGGCATGGCGCTCGCCTGCAACCTGTTGGGCGATCGCTGGACCATGCTGATCATCCGCGAGGCGTTCTACGGTGTCGCCCGGTTTGACGATCTGCGGGCCGATCTCGGCATCCCGCGCGGGATCCTTAGCGCGCGGTTGGCGCGGCTGGTCGAGCAGGGCATTCTGGAACGCCGCCCTTACCGCGAAGGCGCGGCCCGGACCCGGCACGAATATCACCTCTCAGCGCGGGGACATGAGCTCGGTCTCGTGCTGATCGCGTTGATGCAATGGGGCGATCGTCACTTACAGGACCAGCCTTCGCCGCTGGCGATTACCGACAAGGCCAGCGGCGCGCCGCTGACAGTCGCGCTGGTCACCCCCGATGGTCGTGCGATAAATGCCGAGGCTGTCCAGATCGCGGTTGTTTAGTGCTGCTCAATACCCCTGCGCCTGCCCGTCCTTGCGCATTTCGGTGGCGCCGATCAGCACGCCGGTCTTGGGATCGCGGGCGATCGCCTGGTAGCCGCCGAACATGGCGCCATCTTTCACCACCTCGACCTTGTGGCCCATCGCCTTGAGCGCCGCGACCGTAGCGACGGGGATGCCGGGTTCAACGTAAAGCGTGCCAAGCGGATCGATGCTCGGCCCGGTGGTCGGCTCGGTTGGCTCGCGCCCGCCTTCGTGGTTCAGCCGCGCCGCATCGCCCGCTTCCTGCAGGTTCATGCCATAGTCGACCAGGTTGATCAGCACCTGCACATGGCCCTGCGGCTGCATCCCGCCGCCCATCAGCCCCAGCGTCATGTAGGGCTGGCCATCCTTCTTCACGAAGGCCGGAATGATCGTCTGGAACGGGCGCTTGGCCGGGGCATAGGCGTTGGCGTGCTTCGGATCGAGGGAGTAAAGCTCGCCCCGGTCCTGCAACATGAAGCCAAGGCCATCGGGCACCAGCCCGCTGCCCATCCCGCGATAGTTGGACTGGATCAGGCTGACCATTAGCCCGTCCTTGTCGGCCACGGTCAGGTAGGTCGTATCGCCCGGCCCTTCCAGCTTGGGTTCGGGCTTGGGTTCGCCCGGCGCGAATTCGGGCGTGGCCTTGTCCGGATCGATCAGGGCAAAGCGCTGTTTGCCGTAGTCGTCCGACAGCAGGTCCATGGGGAAGGGCGCGAAGTCCGGATCGGCATAGAATTTCGCCACGTCGGCATGGGCCAGTCGCTTGGCCTCGGTGATGTAATGCAGCACTTGCGGACTGCCGCGTTCCCACTGCGCCAGATCGACGTTCTTGAGGATGTTGACCATCTGCAGTGCGGCGAAGCCTTGCGTGTTGGGCGGCAGTTCGCACAGCTCATAGCCCTTGCGATAGGCCACGCAGACCGGCTCAAACCAGTCGCTGCGGTGGGCGGCAAAGTCCTCGAGGCTGTAGGCCGAACCCTGCCGCTTCAGGTAATCGACCATCACTTTCGCGCTCTGTCCGCGGTAGAATTCATCGCGGCCGTTCTGGCCAATCCGTTCCAGCGTATTGGCCAGGTCCGGGTTGCGGAACACTTCGCCCGTCTTGGGCGCGCCACCCGCAAACCATGTCTTGCGGGCATTGGTGAAATCGAACTTGTCAGCATTGCGCTCGAAATTGCGGAAGGCGCGGCGGTAATACTCAGCGATCACCGGGGCGACTGGGTGGCCCTCGCGGGCATAGCGGATCGTCGGGGCCAGCACGTCCTGCATCGGCAGCTTGCCGAAGCGCTGGTGCATGGTGAACCAGGCATCGACCGTTCCCGGAATAGTGACGGAAAGATGCCCCAGCGGCGGCAGGCTCTTGGCATCGCCCAGCTTGGCCTTGAGTTGCTTAAGCGTCTGCCCCTTGGGGCTGCGGCCAGAGCCGTTGAGGCCGTACAGCTTGCCGGTCTTCGGATCATGGATGATCGCGAACAGATCCCCGCCGATCCCATTGCCGGTCGGCTCCATCAGCCCCAGCGCGGCATTGGCGGCAATCGCGGCATCCACCGCATTGCCGCCCGCCTTGAGCACGTCGAGCGCGATCTGCGTTGCCAGCGGATGGGCCGTCGCTGCCATGCCGTTCTGTGCATAGACCGGACTGCGCGACCAAGCCGCCCCGGCCGGGCGGCCACCGGCGCCAATCTGCTCCGCAATCGGGCGGGGCTTGGCTTCCTGCGCCGCGGCGGGCGCGGTGAGCGTGACCGCAAGAGCGGCAGCAAGGGCGATGGCGCGGGTCATGGTGGACTCTCCGGAACTGGCGTTTGTCCAGTTGACTAGGCCGCTCTGCCAGTGCCTGCAACACAGCATATTGGACGCCGTGGACCGCGCCGTGGACCACATGGACCACTGTCCAGGGACAAGAAAACCCCCCGCTCCGGCCCGGCGCGAAAATGGCGGTTCAGGGCGGGCGGTCCGGGGTGTCATGACGGGCGGATTATGCCACAAAGCCGCCGTGTAGGAAAAAGGCTGGCGACCCACGCCGCCGCCGTTCGATCAGCGCAGGCTGGACCAGTTGCGCCCGATGACAAACGCAAAGCCGCCGACCACGCCAGCCAGTACCAGGCCTGCCGCCATCCAAAGGCTAGCCGGATAAGGCCCGGTAAAGGCCAGCGCCACGCCCGCCCCGGCAATCAACGAAGCGGTAAATAGCCAGGCCCCCACTCGCCGCCCACGCAGCAACAGCAAACCCGCGATCACGCCGGCCAGCTTCAGCAACAGAAAAGTCAGCCACAGGCCGGGCGCATAGCGCGGATCGCCCAGGGCCAGGCTGATACCGTTGGCCGCAACGCCAATCGCGTGCGAGCCGACGATCAGCCATGCGATCAGGCGAACTGTAGTGTTTGCGACCATTTCCGTCTCGTCCTTCGCCAGCACCGCGATCATGGTAGATCCCAGTCATGCGATGACAGCATAGTGTGCGGGAAAACGAAAACGGTTCAATGGCCGCTACCTTACTGTGTCAGTGTGCCACAACGATAATGGGACATTGCCCAAGGCGGGCAAGAGGCCTACTGTCCGCGTAACAATGTCACATTGGGGGTTGTCCATGTCGCCATTCGCCGCCGACTTTCTGGAGACGAACCGCAGGCTGCTGGCGATCCTTGCGATCATCGTCGCTCTTGCAACCTGGGGCGTTGATCTGGCGGGATGGGTCTATCAATGCCCCTATTGCCGGGTGCAGCGCAGCGCCATCGGCGTGATCGGGGTGATCCTGTTGCTGCCATTCTATCACCACTGGATCTTGCGGATGATCGGCAGCGCAGTCGGAGCGCTGGGGCTGGTCGTGGCCGCCAACCAGAATTTCAACCATATCCTGCGCATGCACCGGGGCACGTTTGAATGGGGCAACCAGTGGTTCATCCATCCGTGGCTGCTGTCCGGCTTTGCCCTGTTCATCCTGACAGCGCTGCTGATGATGCTGTGGTCGCGGCCGCTCGGCACAGCGACTGGCACCCAAGCCGACGTTTCTTAGATGGCCGCCAGGTTTGCGGCCTAAGTTCCGCCAGACGTTTTCAACGCGTCTGCAATTGGGCTTTTAGCGAGGGAAGCACGTGTTTGTGCATCGCGCTGAAGCGCAGTTATGACTGCCGTGGCCCCTTGCGGTGGGGTTTGGGCTTGCCCTTGAACGGCGGGCGGCCACCACCGGGACGCGGGCCGCGATCGTTGCCACGATCATCGCCACGGTCGTTGCCGCGATTGCCCTTGTAAGGGCCGCGCGGGCGGTTCTCGCGGGCCGCGTCGCGCGGGGTTTCGGGGGAAAGCTCGATCGTGATCCCGCTTTCGTCCTCGCTCCCCGGCTTGGCCGTGCGGGCCACGGCGGCGCGGAACTTGGCTTCGACTGCGCGGGGGATCTGGAAATAGGTTTCGTTGGCAGCAATGCGGATCGCGCCGATCTCGCCCCGGGTCACGTGACCACGGCGGCACAGCAGCGGCAGCAGCCAGCGCGGGTCCGCGCGGTGGCGGCGGCCAATGTCCATGCGGAACCACACCGTGTCATCAAACCCTTCGCGGTGGTGGACCGGGCGCGCTTCGCCCGAAGGCTTGGTGCGGGTCGACAGGTCGATCAGCTCTTCGGGTTCGGGCAGGCGGCTGGCATGGGCGCGGACCAGGGCAAGCGCCAGGTCTTCCGGGCCCATCGTCGCAAGCAGGCGGCCGGCCAGCTCACTTTCGGCCTCGCTCGGCTCGATCGGCTGGGTCAGCACGGCGATCAGGCGTTCGTGATCCTGGGCGCGGATCGCCTCGGGGCTGGGGACGTCCATCCATTCGGCATCGATCCGCGCGCCGCGCAGCATCATCTCGACCCGGCGGCGGCGCGGGAAGGGGACGATCAGAACGGCGGTGCCCTTCTTGCCCGCGCGCCCCGTGCGGCCCGAGCGGTGCTGAAGCGCTTCGGCATCGCGCGGGATCTCGACGTGGATCACCAGGCTCAAGGAAGCAATGTCGATCCCGCGCGCGGCGACGTCGGTGGCGACGCAGACCCGGGCGCGCTTGTCACGCAGCGCCTGCAAAGCCTGGTTGCGCTCATTCTGGCTATGCTCGCCCGAGAGGGCGACGGCGGCAAAGCCGCGCTCGACCAGCGTGGCATGAAGGTGGCGGACATTGTCGCGCGTCGCGCAGAACAGCATCGCCGTTTCCGCCTCGTGAAAACGCAGCAGGTTGACCACGGCGTTCTCGATGTCGGAAGGCGAGACGGTGACGGCCTGATAGGCGATGTCGCCGTGGCCCTGTTCGTCGCCCACGGTCGAGATGCGCAGCGCGTCATGCTGGTAACGCTTGGCCAGCGCCACGATCGGCTTGGGCAGGGTGGCCGAAAACAGCAGGGTGCGGCGATTGGCGGGCGTCGCGTCGAGCAGTTCCTCAAGGTCCTCGCGGAAGCCCATGTCGAGCATCTCGTCCGCTTCGTCGAGCACGGCAAAGCGCAGCGCCGAAAGGTCAAGCGCACCGCGCTCCAGATGATCGCGCAGGCGCCCCGGGGTGCCAACCACGAAGTGCACGCCCTGATAGAGCGCGCGGCGTTCGCGCGAAGGGTCCATCCCGCCAACGCAGGTGGCCACGCTCGCGCCGGTCCCGGCAAACAGCCAGGTCAGTTCGCGGCTCACTTGCAAAGCCAGTTCGCGGGTCGGGGCAATGACCAGAGCCAGTGGTGCGCCGGCCGGTGGCACGGCCTGCCCGTCTGCCAGCAGTTCCGCACCCATGGCCAGGCCGAAGGCGACCGTCTTGCCCGAGCCCGTGCGAGCCGACACCACCAGATCGCGCCCGGCGGCCTCGGGTTCGATCACTGCGGCTTGGACGGCGGTCAGATCGGCATAGCCGCGCGCGGTAAGCGCAGCGGCGAGAGCAGGGGGAAGGGCGGCAAATGGCGCGGCTGACGCTGCACCAGGCAGCGAGCCTGATTGTGCCATGATAGTTATGCCGCTTCCTTCTTTCTGGACGCCTTCTTGCGCTCGTGCGGATCGAGAATCGCCTTGCGCAGGCGCACCGACTGCGGGGTCACTTCGACCATTTCATCATCGTCGATGTAGGCGATGGCCTGTTCCAGCGTCATGATCCGCGGCGGGGTGAGGCGGATGGCGTCATCCTTGCCGGTCGAGCGGAAGTTGGTCAGCTGCTTCGACTTCATCGGATTGACTTCAAGGTCTTCCGGCTTGGCGTTTTCGCCGATGATCATGCCTTCGTAAATCTTGTCCTGCGGGCGCACGAACAGGACGCCGCGATCTTCCAGGCTGTTAAGCGCATAGCCGACCGCTTCGCCGGCGCAGTTCGAGATCAGCACGCCGTTGGGGCGGCCTTCAATCGCGCCCTTGTAGGGGCCGTACTTCTCGAACAGGCGGTTCATGATCCCGGTGCCGCGCGTGTCGGACAAGAATTCGCCGTGATAGCCGATCAGGCCGCGCGAGGGAGCCGAGAAGGTGATGCGGGTCTTGCCGCCGCCCGAGGGGCGCATGTCGGTCATTTCCGCCTTGCGGAGCGCCATCTTGTCGATGACCGTGCCCGAGTATTCATCGTCCACGTCGATCACGACGGTTTCGTAAGGTTCGGTGCGCTGACCATCTTCCTCACGGAACAGCACGCGCGGGCGGCTGATGCCGAGTTCGAAGCCTTCGCGGCGCATGGTTTCGATCAGCACGCCAAGCTGCAGTTCGCCGCGCCCGGCGACTTCGAAGCTGTCCTTGTCGGCAGACTCGGTGACGCGGATCGCGACGTTCGATTCCGCTTCGCGGAACAGGCGGTCGCGGATCATGCGGCTGGTTACCTTGCTGCCTTCGCGGCCGGCCATCGGGCTGTCGTTCACGGCAAAGCGCATCGAGAGCGTCGGCGGGTCGATCGGCTGGGCGTGGAGCGGCTCGGTCACCGCCGGATCGGCAATGGTGTTGGCCACGGTCGCTTCGGTCAGGCCGGCCAGCGAGATGATGTCGCCGGCGCGGGCTTCTTCCACGGGAACGCGCTCGAGGCCGCGGAAGGCCATCAGCTTGGAGGCGCGCCCGGTTTCGATCACGTTGCCATCGGCATCAAGCGCGTGGATCGGGGAGTTGACCTTGACCGTGCCCGACTGGACCTTGCCGGTCAGGATGCGGCCCAGGAAGTTGTCGCGATCGAGCAGGGTGACCAGGAACTTGAAGGGGCCGTCAACGTCGGCTGCCGGGGCGGGGACATGGCTGACGATCTTTTCGAACAGCGGGGTCAGATCGCCTTCGCGGGCGTCCTGGTCCTCGCTGGCATAGCCGTTGCGGCCCGAGGCATAGAGCACCGGGAAATCGCACTGCTCGTCGCTCGCGTCGAGGCTGACAAACAGGTCGAACACTTCGTCCAGCACTTCCTGCGGGCGGCCATCGGGGCGGTCGATCTTGTTGACGACGACGATCGGCTTGAGTCCCAGTGCCAGCGCCTTGCCAGTGACGAACTTGGTCTGCGGCATGGCCCCTTCGGAGCTGTCGACCAGCAGGATCACACCATCGACCATCGAGAGGATCCGCTCCACCTCGCCGCCGAAGTCGGCGTGACCGGGGGTGTCGACGATGTTGATCCGGGTGCCGTTCCATTCGACCGAGGTGCACTTGGCCAGAATGGTGATCCCGCGCTCCTTTTCGAGGTCGTTCGAATCCATCGCGCGCTCTTCCACGCGCTGGTTGTCGCGGAAGGTGCCGGACTGGCGGAACAACTGGTCAACCAGCGTGGTCTTGCCGTGGTCAACGTGGGCGATAATGGCGATATTGCGCAGCGGCAGCGGGGCGGACATCAGGAAAACTCGCTAAACAGGGGAGGGCACGGCGCTTGCTGCGCCGCAACATTGCGCGCGCCCCTAGCCCAAGTGGTCCCCAGCGGCAAGTGTAACGGTACCTCGTAGGGTATTGGAAATCGCCAGACCGGCGGCTAGTGGCGCGGCCCATGAAGAAACTCATCCTGCGCGCCGCCTTGCTCGGCGCTTCCGCCCTGTCGTCAACCGCCTATGCCCAGGACGCCGCTGTCGAGGAGGCCCAGCCGGCCCCCGCTGCGGTCGAGGAAGAGGCCGAAGGCAACGAGATCGTTGTTACTGCGACCAAGCGTGAACAGACGCTGCAAGACGTTCCTGTGGCCGTGTCGGTCACGACTGGCGCCACCATCGAGCAAGCCCAAATCCGCGACCTCAAGGACCTGCAGACGCTGGTCCCGACGCTGCGCGTGACCCAGCTGCAGTCGAGCGCCAACACCAACTTCATCATCCGCGGCTTCGGCAACGGGGCAAACAACGCCGGCATCGAACCGTCGGTCGGCGTCTTCGTCGATGGCGTCTATCGCAGCCGTACCGCCGCCCAGATCGGCGACCTGCCCGATGTGCAACGCGTGGAAGTGCTGCGCGGCCCGCAGTCGACCCTGTTCGGCAAGAATGCGAGCGCCGGCGTGATCTCGATGGTCACCAAGGCCCCGTCGTTCCAGTTTAGCGGCTCGGTCGAGGCGACCTACGGCAATTTCGATGCCGTAGTGCTGAAGGGCGTGGTAACCGGCCCGATCAGCGAGACGATCGCTGCCAGCCTGGCGGCCGGCCTGAACAAGCGTGACGGTTACATCGAAGACCTTGGCTATGGCGGCAAGACCAACGAGCGCAACCGCTGGTTCACCCGCGGCCAGATCCTGTTCGATCCGAACAACAGCCTGCGGGTGCGCCTGATCGGCGATTACGACAAGATCGATGAAGACTGCTGCGCCGTGATCAACGTGCGCCGTTCGGCGGCAACCTCCGCACTTGAGGCGGTTGGTGGCCGCGTGAACGATTTCCGCGATCCCTTTGCCGATGTCACCTATTCGAACTTCGCCAGCACCAACAAGATCGAAAACTGGGGCCTGTCGGGCCAGGTCGATTATGAGGTCGGCCCGCTCAAGTTGACCTCGATCACCGCCTGGCGCGAAAGCAAGAGCCGCACCAACCAGGATTCGGACTTCACCAGCGCTGACCTGATCGGCGGCAATGTCGGCACGGTCGACATTGGCACCTTCACGCAGGAACTGCGTGTCTCGGCCGAATTCCTTGATGTGTTCAGCGCCATGCTGGGCGGGTTCTACTTCAACGAGGACGTCACCTCGACCTCGGCCCTGACCTATGGCACGGGCTTCCGGCCTTATGTGAACCTGCTGTCGGGCGGTGCGGTAACCCTGCTGGAAACCCAGATCCTGGGTCTGCCGCTGAACACCTTCCAGCGCCCCGGGCAGGGCATGTTCACCCGCTATGAAATGGACAACGAAGCCTGGTCGATCTTTGGCAACTTTGACGTCAAGCTGGGTGATCGCTTCACCCTGACGCTGGGTGGCAACTACACGAAGGACCGCAAGAGCGTTGTCTCCAACGTCAACAGCACCGATGCCTTCTCGGCGCTGGATCTGGTGGCGATCGGCAACGGCGTGATCCGTAGCACCGTGATCGCTCAGCAGGTTGGCGCGGCGCTGGGGCTGGCCGGCTCGGCCAATGCTACCCAGGTCGCGACCTTCGCTGGTGCGCAGCCTGCCGTTTATGCGGCGATTGTCACCGGGGCGACCAACTTTGCCAACCTCAACCAGACCAACCCTGCGGTTAACCAGCTGCTCGGCCTGCGCACCCTGCAGTTCCTGCCACCGTTCCGCAACTTCCCGAACGCGGTGGAGAACGGCAAGACGAGCGATGGCAAGTGGACCTGGACCGCACGCCTGGCGATGGACGTGACTGACACGCTCAACGCCTATGTCAGCTATGCGACCGGTTTCAAGGCCAGCTCGTTCAACCTCTCGGCTGACAGCCGCCCGACCTCGGGCGACTACCTGCGGCTGGCTGCCGCCGGGCTGCTGGTGCCGAACCTGACCACCGGTTCGCGCTTTGCCGGGCCGGAAAACGCCCGCGTGTTCGAACTGGGGCTGAAGGCCAACTGGGGCCTGGTCAGTGCCAACCTGACCGCCTTCCACCAGCGGATCACCGGCTTTCAGTCGAACATCTTCACCGGCACCGGCTTCGCGCTGGCCAATGCCGGGCAGCAAACCACCTATGGCATCGAGTTTGATGGCATGGTCAAGCCGACCGAGGAGCTGACGCTGACCGCGTCGATGGTCTACCTTAAGCCAAAGTACGACAGCTTCCCGAACTCGGCGCTGGGCGATGCCTCGGGCCGCCAACCGGCCGGTATTCCTGGTATTTCGGCCACCTTCGGTGCGCAGTGGAACAAGGAACTGGGTAACGGCGACCGGATCATCCTGCGCGCTGATTACTATCATGAATCGCCGGTGCAGATCGTCGATGGCCTGCCCGGGTTCATTCAGCGCAATGCAGTCGGTCAGGTGGTCAGCTACCAGCCGGCCTTCGACATTGCCCGGCCGTTCCGCCGCGAAGTGAACGAGGTCAGCGCCTCGGCCACCTATGCGTTGATGAGCGGGCTGGAATTCTCGATCTGGGGCCGCAACCTGACGAACAACCGCTACTTCCTGTCGCTGTTCGATTCGGTTGCCCAGTCGGGCTCGATTTCGACTTACCCCAACCAACCGCGCACCTTTGGCGCGACGGTGCGGTTCAAGTGGTGATTCCAACCGGCAAGAGCTGAAACGAAAAAGGGGGCAGGCAACTGCCCCCTTTTTCTATTGCGCCCGGTGATCGCCTATTCACTGGTCCTTCAGCTTGGCCACGCCTATACCCGCGACATGACTGCTCGTTTTCGCGCATTGCGCTGCTTTGCCCTGGTTGTTCCGCTGCTTGTTCTGGGGGTTCAGCCGCTGGCAGCGCAGAATGCGCAGCGCGCCTCTGGCAAGTCGACAGCGGCGGCCCAGCCCGCCGCGCGCCCGGCTGCTGCCCCAACGCCCTGGCTCTATCGCGGCAGCGATGTTCCGCAGGACAAGGAATGGATCTTCGGCGAACTGCCCAATGGCCTGCGTTATGCCCTGCGCAAGAATGGTGTGCCGCCGGGGCAGGTGGCCGTTCGGGTGCGGATGGATGTCGGCTCGCTGCACGAGGAAGAGAGCGAGCGCGGCTATGCCCACTTGCTGGAGCACCTGGTGTTCCGCCAGTCGCGCTATCTGTCTGAGGGGGCCGCAATCCCTACCTGGCAGCGCCTGGGGGCGACCTTTGGCAGCGACACCAATGCCGAAACCAGCCCGGTGGCCACGACCTTCAAGCTCGACCTGCCCAACATCACGGCAGCCAAGCTTGACGAATCCATGAAGCTCCTGTCCGGCATGATGATCGCCCCGGCGCTGACTGAGGCGAACGTGCGGGCCGAAGTGCCGATCGTCATGGCCGAGAAGCGCGAACGTGGCGGCACGGCCGAGCGGGTGGCCGAAGCCACCCAGCAGACCCTGTTCGCCGGGCAGCGGCTGGCGGTGCGCCCGGTGATCGGCACCAATGAAACGCTCCAGGCCGCTAACCAGGCTTCGGTCCGGGCGTTCCACGCCCGCTGGTACCGGCCTGAAAATGCCGTGATTGTGGTGGTCGGTGATCTCGATCCCAGTCTCGTCGAAGGCATGGTGCGGCGTTATTTTTCGGACTGGCCGGCGCAGGGCAAGCCGGTCCCGGCGCCTTCCTTTGGCGATCCGGTCGCCCCGCCCGGGGCCAAAGGCCCGAACCCGGTTGGTGAAACGCGGGTCCTGGTGGAGCCTGAGCTGCCGCGCGGGCTGACCTATGCCGTGCTGCGGCCGTGGCGGCAGGTGCAGGATACGATTGTCTACAACCAGGGGATCATGAAGGATTCGCTGGCCCAGGCGATCATCAACCGCCGGCTTGAAGCCCGCGCCCGGGCCGGGGGCAGCTTCCTGTTCGCTCAGGTCAGCCAGGAAAAGGTCAGTCGTTCGACCGACGCCACCTTCGTTTCGGTGACCCCGCTTGACGAGAACTGGGGCAAGGCGCTGACCGAAGTGCGCGCTGTGATTGCCGATGCGCTGGCCAGTCCGCCGACTGAGGACGAGATCGAGCGTGAAGTGGCCGAATTCAACGTCGCTTTCGAAAGCTCGGTCGAACAGCGCCGCCTGCTGGCCGGGGCCAAGCTGGCCGACGATCTGGTGACCGCGGTCGACATCCGGGAGACTATTGCCTCGCCCGAAACCGTGCTGTCGATCTTCAATTCGTCGCGTGCACTCTTCACCCCGCAGGCCGTGCTGGAACACACGCGGCGACTGTTCAACGGCGCGGTGACGCGCGCGGTCTACATTACCCCCCGTGCGGGCGAGGCGGAAGCGCCACAGCTCGCAGCGGCGCTGTCTGCGCCGGTCGCCCCAGATGCCAAGGCGCGGCTGGGCGGCAAACCGATCTCTTTTGCTGATATGCCCGCACTGGGCGAGCCGGGCCAGCTGGTCGCCCAGAACGCGACCGGAATTCTCGGAATCGAGCAGCTCGAATTTGCCAATGGCGTCAAGGTGCTGCTCTGGCCGACCACGGACGAGCCTGGGCGCGTTTCAGTGAAAGTCCGGTTTGGTGCCGGTTTCCGGGCCTTTGGCCCGGGCGATAGCGGCTATATCGCGCTTGGCGACATGGCGCTGGTCGGCTCCGGCCAGGGCAAGCTCGGTCAGGAAGAGCTCGACCGGATTAGCACCGGGCGCAAGATGGGCTATGATTTCGAGATCCAGGATTCCTCGTTCCAGTTCTCGGCCGATACCCGCCCGGCGGACATGGCCGACCAGCTCTATCTCTTTGCCCAGAAGTTTGCCCAGCCGCGCTGGGATGCTCCGCCGGTGCTGCGGGCCAAGGCAGCGGCGCGGATGCGCTATGAAAGCTTTGCCGCCTCGCCGCAGGGCGTGCTTGAACGTGATCTTGAGTATCTCCAGCGTGGCCGCGATCCGCGTTTCGCCACGCCGACCCCGCGCGAGGTCGAGGCAACAACGCCGGCCGGCTTCCGGCAGGTGTGGCAGCCACTGCTGGAGCGTGGTCCGATCGAAGTGCAGCTGTTCGGCGACTTTACCCGCGAGCAGGCGATCAGCGCGCTCCAGCGCAGCTTTGGCGCCCTGGCGCCGCGCCGGCCGCTGGAAGACCTGCAACCCGCCCGGGTCCCGGTGCTGTCACCATCTGGTCAGGCGATCAAGCTGACTCACCGAGGCGATGCGAGCCAGGCGGCAGCCCTGATGAGCTGGCCGACCGGCGGCGGCATGGCCGGGATCAGCGAAAGCCGTCAGCTCGAGATCCTGACCAACCTGTTCCAGAACCGCCTGCTCGATGCCCTGCGCGAGCGTTTGGGCGAGGCCTATGCCCCGCAGGTGTTCAACGCCTGGCCGCAGGACCTGGAAAATGGCGGTTCGGTCACGGCGCTGGCTCAGCTTTCTCCGGCGGCGGTGCCGGTATTCTTCTCCACCGCTGAAAGGATCGCCGCCGATCTGGCCGCCAAGCCGGTCTCGGCGGACGAGCTGGCCCTGGTGATCGAACCGCTGCGCCAGCAAATCAACCGGGCCAGCACCAGCAGTGCCTTCTTCATGTACCAGCTGGAAGGGGCCAGCAGTGAGCCGGCCAAATTTGCCGCGCTGCGCACCCTCTTGTCGGACTATACCAGGACCACGCCCGAGGCGATGCAGGCCCTGGCGCGCAAGTACCTCCAGCCGGGCCAGTCCTGGCGCGCGGCGGTGCTGCCCACGGGCAGTGCCGCCCCGGTGGGGGTGGCCAAGAGCGAAGCGAAACCCGCCGGACCAGCCATGCCGGCGCTCGATGGACGCTAGGCGTAATTAAATTTCGCTATCAGGCGCTGCAGCTTTCGTCTTTTGCAATTGCGAACAGAGGGCGCTATGGGCCGCGCTCGCAAAGGAGCAGTAGACGTGGCAAGCATGTGGACACCTGAAAGCTGGCAATCGCGCGAGGCCCGGCACCTGCCGGCCTATCCCGATGCTGCAGCGCTCGGCCGGGTGACAGACACGTTGACCACCTTTCCGCCGCTGGTCTTCGCTGGTGAAGCACGCGCGCTGAAGGCCGATCTGGCTCAGGTTGCTGCCGGGAAGGGCTTCCTGCTGCAGGGCGGTGACTGCGCCGAAAGCTTTGCCGAATTTCACCCGAACAACATCCGCGATACTTTCCGCGTGCTGCTGCAGATGGCGGTCGTGCTGACTTTTGCTTCCAAGCAGCCGGTGGTGAAGGTGGGCCGGATGGCCGGCCAGTTCGCCAAGCCGCGCTCCTCCCCGGTCGAGGTGATCGATGGTGTCGAGCTGCCGAGCTACCTCGGCGATAACATCAACGGGATCGAGTTCACGTCCGAGGCGCGGATTCCCGATCCGCAGCGCCTGCTGCAGGCCTATTCGCAGTCGGCCGCGACGCTTAACCTGGTGCGCGCCTTCTCGACCGGGGGCTATGCCAACCTGCGCCAGGTCCACCAGTGGACGCTGGATTTTATGGGTCGCTCGCCCTGGGCGGACAAGTTTGCCGAGATCAGCACCCGGATCGGCGAGGCGCTGGACTTCATGGAAGCCTGCGGGATCGACCCGCGCACCGTGCCACAGTTGCAGGGCACCAGCTTCTACACCAGCCACGAGGCGCTGCACCTGCCCTATGAGCAGGCGATGACTCGCCAGGATTCGCTGACCGGGGACTGGTACGACACCTCTGCCCACATGCTGTGGATCGGCGACCGGACCCGCTTCGAAGGCTCGGCCCATGTCGAGTTCCTGCGCGGTGTGGGCAATCCGCTGGGGATGAAGTGCGGCCCCTCGCTCTCGGCGGACGAGTTGCTGCGCCAGCTCGACGTGCTGAACCCGGCGCGTGAGGCGGGCCGCATCACGCTGATCAGCCGCTTCGGCGATGAAAAGGTCGAAGCGGGCCTTGCCCCGCTGGTCCGCGCGGTGAAGCGCGAAGGGCACCCGGTGGTCTGGTCGTGCGATCCGATGCACGGCAACGTGATCAAGGCCGAAAGCGGGTTCAAGACCCGCCCGTTCGACCGGATCCTGCGCGAAGTGCGCGGCTTCTTCGCGGTCCACCGCGCCGAAGGCACCCACGCCGGTGGCATCCATATCGAGATGACCGGGCAGGACGTGACCGAATGCGTCGGCGGGGCCATCGCGATCAGCGATGAACGTCTGGCTGATCGCTATCACACGCACTGCGACCCGCGCCTCAATGCGGCGCAGTCGCTCGAACTGGCCTTCCTGCTGGCCGAAGCGCTCAACCTAGAGGCCGGCGAACGCGCCCAGCGCGCGGCGTGATCACGCGCGAACTGCTGGGTACGGCCCAGGTCCCGGGTGGCGAGGAGTTGAAGCTCTTCGCCCACGGCCGCGATTTTATGATCGTGATGGGCCATAACGAGCTGATGAGCACCCGGATGCGCGGCTCGGAAGAGGCGCTTGCAACCATGACGCTCGACCGGCTGCACGGCAGAGCCGCACCGCGCCTGCTGATCGGCGGCTATGGCATGGGCTTCACCCTGCGCGCCGCGCTGGCCCGGATGGGGCCGCAGGCCCATGTGACCGTAGCCGAATTGGTGCCTGAGATCATCGAGTGGGCGCGCGGGCCGATGGCGGAGGTCGCCGCCGGCTGCCTCGATGATCCGCGTGTCACGCTCCGCATGGACGACGTCGGCGATGCCATGCTGCTGGCTCCCGAACCGTTCGATGCGATCCTGCTTGATGTCGACAATGGTCCGGACGGCTTGGTGCGGCCCGAGAACAACCGGCTTTATGGCAAGGCGGGCCTCCACAACGCGCGCAAGGCGCTGGCCCCCGGCGGCGTCCTCGCGATCTGGTCCGCCGAACGAGACGACAAGTTCGTGCGGCGGCTGGAAAGCGTCGGCTTCGAAGTCGAGGAAGTCGAGGTCCGTGCCCGCTATGACGCCAACGGCAAGGGCAAGGGCCCCCGCCATGTCATCTGGTTCGCGACCGAAGCGGTTTAGGGCGCTGGGGGCAGCAGTAGCGTCGATCCCACGGTCTTGCGCGCTTCCAGGTCGATATGGGCCTGGGCTGCGTCAGTCAGGGCATAGGTCTGGCCGATGCTGACTTTCACTGCGCCGCTTGCGACCATTTGCCACAGCCGGGCGGCGCCGGCGCGGGCTTCCTCCGGATTGCGGTAATAGTCATAGACGCCTGGGCGGGTGACAAACAGCGAGCCGCGCGTGGCGAGATCGCGCAGGGCGACGCCCGTCACCGGGCCGCTGGCATTGCCGAAGCTGGCAATGGTCCCACGCGGGGCCATGCAATCGAGCGAGGTCCGCCAGCTGGCCATGCCAACCCCGTCATAGGAAACGGCCACGCCCTTGCCGCCAGTGGTCTCACGAACCTTGGCGATCAGGTCCGGATCGTCCGAGAGGAACACCACTTCCGCGCCGCAAGCCTGGGCCAGCGCCACCTTGTCAGGCGAGCCGACCGTGCCGATCACCCGTACCCCGCGCGCCTTGAGCCATTGCAGCAGGATCTGGCCGACGCCGCCGGCCGCTGCCGGGACCAGCGCCCAGCTGCCGGGTGGGACTGGGGCGCAGCGTTCAGCCAGCATTTCCGCCGTTGCGCCTTTCAGGAACACGGCAGCGGCAGTCTGCGGGTCGACTGTATCGGGCAGGGCATAGACGTCGCGCGCGGCGACCAGCCGGGCTGTCGCATAGGCCCCGGGCGCCCCGCCGAAGGTGGCGGCGCGCATGCCGGGCGCGAGGTGCGTCACCCCTTCGCCTACCGCTTCGACCACCCCGGCCGCCTCGAAGCCCAGTCCGGTCGGCAGCTTCGCCGGATAGAGCCCGGTGCGGATGTATGTATCGATGAAGTTCAGCCCCACCGCCTCATGTCGCAGTAGCACTTCACCGGGGCCGGGTGCGGGCAGGTCGACCTCGCGCCAGTGGATCACCTCGGGGCCGCCGTTGGTTTCGATGAAAGCTTGAGTCGCGCGCATCCTAATTTCTCCCTTGCCGGTGGTTCAGGCGTTGGCTTCGCGCCAGTCGCGCCGCACTTTCTTGGCCAGGCTCCACTTGTGGACCTCGGTTGGCCCATCATAGATCCGGAAGGCTCGCACCTCACGGAAGACCTGTTCGACAATCGTCTTGTCGGTTACGCCGGTGCCGCCCATCACCTGGACGCAGCGATCGGCAATCCGCATCAATGCTTCGGATACGGCCACCTTGGCCATCGAGCTTTCGGTCGTGCCAAGGCTGCCGGTATCGAGCACGCCGGCACACCAGTCGATCATCAGTTCGGCCTGTTTGATGTCGATCAGGTTCTCGGCCAGCATGAAGCCGACACCCTCATGCTCGATCAGCGCCTTGCCGAAGGCCATGCGGCGGCAGGCATAGTCGCTGGCAATCTCGTGTGCGCGGATGCAGCAGCCGAGCCAGCGCATGCAGTGCGAGAGCCGCGCCGGGCTGAGGCGGACCTGGGCATATCTGAACCCTTCGCCAGGCTCACCCAGCATCTGGCTGGCCGGGACGCGCAGGTTGTCGATAGTGACCGTGGCGTGGCTGCCCGGCATCGAGCTGTCGATCGTGTTGGGCACGTCGTCGATCCGGATCGCGGGATCGGGCAGATCGACCAGGAACATGCAGGCGCCGCCATCCTCGGCCTTTGCCATTACAATGCCGACGCTCGCCCCGTCGGCTCCGGTAATGAAGGTCTTGCGGCCGTTGATGACCCAGTGATTCCCATCCTGACGGCAGGTGGTGCGCATCATCGAAGGATCGGAACCGGCGCCATTGTCTTCCGACGGTTCGGTCATGAAGAAGGCGGAGCGCGCCCGCCCTTCGACCAGCGGCTTCAGGAAGTGGTCCTGCTGCTCCTTGGTCGCCTTGTGGCCCAGCAGGTACATGTTGCCCTCATCCGGGGCCATCGTGTTGCAGGCCAGCGGTCCGAGCGGCGAGAGGCCCGACTTGATCAGCACCAGCGCCGTTTCACGCTGGGTCAGGTGGCTGCCATCGGCCAGGATGTGCGGGGTGAGGACTCCGGCGGCGCGGGCGTGATTGCGCATTTCATAGACCAGCGCGTCAAGCGGTGCGCCATGATGATCCCGGCGCGGATCGCGCTCATAGGGAATCACGACTTCGCGGACGAACGCTTCGACGCGGCTGGCGATTTCGATGGCGCGCTCTGATGGCGCCAGGCTCAGTTCGATTTTCGACATGGTTCAGGTCCTCTATCCAGGACCGGCGATGGCGCGAAGCGACACGACGCGCAAGGCTGAATGGCTGGGGCGGAAGGATTCGAACCTTCGCATGGCGGTACCAAAAACCGCTGCCTTACCGCTTGGCTACGCCCCAGCAAGCCGCGCGGCCTTTAGCACGCCGCGCGGGATAGGGAAGGGGGCTATTTGCTCTCTTCAAGCTTCGCGAAATCGGCGGCCGAATGGCGTTCAATCAGGCCGGTGACGACATTGACCTTCTGCCCGCGCTTTACCGCCGGGCGGGCGAGGATTTCCTCCACCCAGCGGCCCACGTTGGTGTATTCGTGCATCGACAGGAAAGTCGCCGCATCGTTGTAGGCAAAGCCGCGATAAAGCAGGCCGAACCAGGCATAGACCGCCATGTCGGCGATCGTGTATTCGTCACCCGCCAGGAATCGTGCCTCGCCCAACCGCTTGTCCGCCACGTCGAACAGGCGCTTGGTTTCCATCGCATAGCGATCGATCGCATATTCGATCTTGAACGGGGCATAGGCATAGAAGTGCCCGAATCCCCCGCCGATGAAGGGCGCGCTGCCCATCTGCCACATCAGCCATGACAGGCATTCGGCCCGGCCCTTGGCATCAGTGGGGATGAAGGCGCCGAACTTCTCGGCCAGGTGCAGCAGCATCGCCCCGCTTTCAAACAGGCGGATCGGCTCTGGTCCGGACCGGTCAAGCAGGGCTGGGATCTTGGAATTGGGGTTGATCGCGACGAACCCCGATCCGAACTGATCGCCATCGCGGATGTTGATCAGCCAGGCATCGTATTCGGCGCCGGTATGGCCGGCTTCGAGCAGTTCCTCGAACAGGATCGTCACCTTCTGCCCGTTAGGCGTGCCCAGCGAATAGAGCTGGAAGGGATGTTCGCCGACCGGCAGCTCCTTTTCATGCGTCGCGCCCGCGATCGGGCGATTGATGCTGGCGAATTGGCCGCCGTTTTCCTTGTTCCACGTCCAGATCTTGGGCGGGGTATATTCGGTATCGGCCATGGGCGGCGCTCCTGCTGTCGGTGTCTTGGGGCGCAAAGTGGCGGGGCTGGCCCGACGGCGCAAGAGGGCAAACCGAAAGCATTGGTTGCCACAGGGAAACCGGAAATTGAGGGCCGCCCCGGCCTGCGCTAGTCTTCAGCCAGCATGCGCCGAAGAGCGGCAACGTGACCGGAATAAGCGTCCTCACCCACTGGTGTGATGGCCAGCCAGGTGCGCTGGCGGCCCATCACCGCGGCCTTGCGCAGTGTGACGTAACCCGGCTCTGCGAGCAGTGCGACATGCTTTGACAGGACTGAATCGCTGACCTGCAGCAAGTTGCGCGCCGCGGCGAATTCCAGCTCGTCGACCCGGCTCAGGACCGTGAGGAGCTGAAGCCGGGCGGGGGGATGGATCAGCGGATCGAAACCGTCGGGCGCGGTCATGCCGGGCGGTCCAGATCCTGCCGGTAGACATGCTCCCACCAGCGGCTGCCCAGTGTGCCGGTCAGCAGCGCGATCCCCCCGCAGACCAGCGGAGCAGCCGACCAGCCCAGCCAGTCGCGCAGCGCAATCCCAGCGACCAGTAGCAAAATGCCACTGCCAGCGATCAGCACGGCGATCCGGCGGGTTGGCCCGGCCTTATACCCATTGATGAAAAACCCGTCGCGTTGCCGGTCCTGCCAGATGATTAGCGGCGTGGTGATCACGACAAAGCCGAGCGCGGCCAAGATACCGGGTATGCCAAACGCCGGGCCGCTCACCAGCACGCCTATCTGCACTCCGACCAAGGCGTGACGCGGCCAGGACCATCGGGCCTGATCTGCCAGATGTTGCCGTGCCTGATTCGCTGCGGCCAGGGCCGCTCGGGCGGATTGCTTCGTTTCTTCAGGCTGCATCGGATCACCTCGCCAAAGGCGATGCCAGTCACTTTCCATTTCGTCAAGTTATAAGTTGACAGATTGGAAAGTGAAGATCACTTCGCTGGTCCTGAAGCTTGAGACCAAAGGGTTTATCCGATGCTTGCAACGATCTGGCTGGTGCTGCTGGTGGCCATTCTGATGATCTGGACATGGCACGATGCGCGCCAGTTCGCAGCTTTCCGGCTGCTGGATGACAGTGCCGCCCGGCGTGCCAGCTACCTACGCTGGACCTGGCAGAGTTTCGCCATCCTGTCCGGTGCCAGTCTGGTGACCTTGCTGATCCTGGGGCGGCTGGGCGATGGACTGAACTTGCCGGACGAGTTCCGGGAACTGGCCCGAGCCTTACGTCCCGACGAGGTCACCAAAAGCAAGGATGGCACGATGGGTTTTGCCATCGGGGTGGGGCTTGGGCTGCTGATCCTGATTGCGGTTCAGGCCTTCCGCCTGCGCAAGATGATGAAGCCACTCGCCCCCGAGATCGAGCCGATGTTCCCCCGCAACGGCAAGGAACGGCTGGCCGTGCTGCCGCTGTGCCTCAATGCCGGGTTCAGCGAGGAGTTGCTGTTCCGGCTTGCCCTGCCGCTGCTGATTGCCGAAGTGACCGGTTCCGCGCTGGTCGGCGTGATCGGTGCCACGGTGCTGTTCGGCCTGGCCCACGCCTATCAGGGGTGGAAGGGCGTGGTGTTGACCACTCTTGTGGGCGGCGTCTTCATGCTGCTCTTCCTGCAAGGCACGCCGCTGCTGCGGCTGATGGCCTTGCACGCCGCGATCGATGTGGTTGCCTTGATCGTCCGGCCGCAGCTTGCTGCCTGGTTGGCGGGCATCGGCCGGGACCGGGCCTGACGGGGCAGCGCATGCCCCATTTACATTGCACTGCAGCACGGCTAAGCGCGCGCCCATGCTGATGGCCATTACCAAGCCGATTACCATTAAACCGACTCGCGGCAGCGGGGCGGTTCGTGGTGCGCGCTGGATCAAGGCGTAAACCAAGCGAACCAAAGCCCCGCGGAGATGCGGGGCCTTCCATCAGCAAGCGCCAGGTCCCCGCAGGCTCCCGCAAGTTCCAGGAGATGTGAGGATGGTACAGCGTTTTTCCCAAGGGCAGTTGCTCAACGTTGGCGTGGTCGGCGCGACCGGTCTGGTCGGCTCGATGATGCGCGAGCTGCTGGCAGAGCGGAACTTCCCGGTCGGCACGCTGCGCCTGTTTGCCTCAGCCCGGTCGGCCGGCAAGCAGGTCGATTTCAAGGGCCAGCCCGTGACGATCGAGGATGCCGAAACGGCGGACTATACCGGGCTCGATGTCGTGTTCTTCTCGGCCGGCGGCTCGACGTCGAAGGCGCTGGCGCCCAAGGTGGCGGCGGCAGGTGCCGTGGTGATCGACAACAGCTCGGCCTGGCGCAGCGACCCGGATGTGCCGCTGGTCGTGGCCGAGGTAAACCCCGAAGCTTTGGCCCAGATGCCCAAGGGCATCGTGGCCAATCCCAACTGCACGACCATGGCGGCCATGCCGGTGCTGAAGCCGCTTCATGACGAGGCCGGGCTGAAGCGGCTGGTGGCTTCAACCTATCAGGCCGTTTCGGGCGCCGGCGTGGCCGGGATCGAAATCCTTGCCAAGCAGCTCGCCCATGTTGGGGATCGGGCCGCAGAACTGGCCCGCAATGGCCATGCCGATTTCCTGCCCCCGGCCGAGAAGTGGGCCGCCCCGATCGCGCACAACATCGCCCCGCTGAACTATGTGCTGGGCGAAGATGACTATACCGAGGAAGAGCTCAAGCTGCGGGATGAGAGCCGCAAGATCCTTGGCATTCCGGGTCTGGCGGTGTCGGGCACCTGCGTGCGCGTGCCGGTCTTCACTGGCCACGGCCTGTCGATCAACGCCGAGTTCGAACGGCCGATCAGCGCCGCCCGCGCGCTGGAACTACTGCAGGCCGCGCCCGGCGTGGTGGTGACCGAGGCGCCGAATTCCTTGCAGGCGACCGGGCAGGACCCGGTCTTCGTTGGCCGCGTCCGCCCCGATCGCTCGGTCGAACACGGTCTGGCGCTGTTCGTGGTGGGCGACAACCTGCGCAAGGGTGCCGCCCTGAACGCCGTGCAGATTGCCGAAGTGCTGTGCGGTCGGCCGGTTACTTGACCACGAAGGTAACCTTGCCGGCCATCTTGTGACCATCGCCGCCAGTCGACTGCCACCGCGCTTCATAGGTGCCG
>Ga0315901_10003009_pt1 | contig 22326 bp, 24 predicted proteins | sample LakEriMetagenome_10_FD_203761 | JGI IMG/M metagenome (GOLD analysis project Ga0315901, IMG submission 203761) | Freshwater fungal communities from buoy surface, Lake Erie, Ohio, United States - Buoy 2 MA116 | ecosystem: Environmental > Aquatic > Freshwater > Lake | place: USA: Lake Erie, Ohio... | reverse complement strand
TTGCCCGCCTGTAAGAAAAAGATGGGGGACTTTCTATTTCTTACAGGCGGGCAAGACGTTGAAAGTACAGACATGCTCTACACTGAGACAGTCTGGTTGAACAACCCACAATCCTTTGATATTCCAATCAGAGTCTTAATAGCTAGCTAATGAAAAACAAATTTACACATCGCTTTATTATTGGGACTTTTGTCAGTCTCTACATTGTGGTCAGTTTAATCTCCACCATACACGTCATTGACTTTTTCAAACTCAGCAATCCAGATTGGCTTGCAATCTCTTTGGCCATTGCCTTTGAGATTGGTGCTGCTGCATCTCTAGCTGCTCTCATCGTCTTGGATAAGATGAACAAGTGGATGGTCTGGTCTGTCTTCATCATACTTGCATTGATGCAAATGATGGGTAACACCTACTATGCATACGTCAATCTTGAAGACTTTAAGAGTTGGTCAGAGCTCTTTGGATTGAACGAAGAAGACGCCATAACACAGAAGAGAATCCTCTCGGTCATCAGCGGCGCTATACTTCCAATCATAGCGCTCGGCTTCATTAAGTCTCTAGTCGACTATATCAGGCCCAAAGAGAATACGCCCCAACCAGTTGACATATTACCGGTCAAGGAAGAAATTGCAGTGGAAGAGACACCTATTGAAAATGGAATCGAAGTAGAAAAAAAAGAAGAGACCAACGAAAATGGTCATCCTCACGTTATGTCAGGAATAAATATACTCTAAAATAAGGAAAAAGCAATGGCGCTATACGAAAACTTTTGGCCGATTGTAGCAGGCAAAGACTACAGCCCAATATCAAATCTGCCAGGTAGATTCGGTGGAAACATCGACGCAGGTTCTACAGCATTAAATGGTGTTGACAATTATTATGTGCTTCAGATCTCTGCTAGAATAGCCCAAGGAGACAACATTGTGGTTGAAGGGCCTGGAATACCAGGTGCTCTAAAGGTCAATGGAACGGGGACAAATTCGCTGTTCCTCTCTAGCACGGCAACTGCTGCCGGAAGCTCGCCGTTCTACCAGTTCTATGACTATAATCGTCCACACTCAATTAGTGCACCAATTCAGGCAATACTCGTACAGAGTGCAACAGGTACGCTAACATTCAGGCCAAACGGTATGGCCGCTAATGGCTATACCTCAACAAGCCTTGATATGACCAAGGCGGCGACAGGTGCAATCTATCCATACTCAATTGGGTACGTGACTACCGCTGTTACCGGCGCATTCATTGGACTTGGTTAAGTCTAAGAACTACAGAAAAATAACTACTCCTGCTATGAAAACGCAGGCAGAGGCTATAACAAGGATCCTCCAGTCTATTGACTGGAGAAAGATCAAGAGCTACCATAAGAAGCTCAATATTCTCTGGGAATATCCAGAAGAAGGTACCACAAGACTGCCCACCACAGCAGAGCTTAGAGGAGAGCTTCGTAGCATCATAGAACACATGATGCACGAGGACCTCAGCTACATCTCTCACGGATGTTGGATTGTCTTTTGGGACAGAGAAGACGCGGCAATTGGAGACCTGCGTGTCATCTTTAGGCTCGTTGATTTTCTCTTTGAAGAGAATCGTGAGAGTAGAGAGAGCATGGAAGAGGCCTTAAAGAAAGCCGTTGAAAGAGAAGACTACGAACAAGCGGCACACCTTAGGGATGCCATTCTTGAAAAGAAAAAGAAAGATCGAGTAGATGGCAACTAACCTCCTCACCTCATTTGTTAGAAGAATCAATAAGTTCTTCCTCTCAGAAGAAGCCTCTTGGTATAGGCCTAATGCGGCCGCACCTGGTACAAACCACATCGATGATCCATCTCTCTTTGGCGAAGAGACAATTTACCGCGGTGAAACTATCATTGATCTCAACAATGGAAAGCAGTACACACAAGACGGCGCGGAGATTCTAGAGGTTGGCGCGGTAAATGGCGTCGTACAAGGCATGTCTCTTTCCAAGTCAGCTACTCAAAACTACATTAAGGTTGGCGATGGTTCAATCAGAACAATGGGCAAGACCTACTGGTTCAAGTCCTCCGGCGCAGATCTACTTATAGCAAACAATCCAGAAGCAAACAAAGTGAGGATTGATGTCATTGCGGCTCAAAGCAATTACCCGACACCAGCGGATCCTTCACAAGCCCCAACCGGCTCTACCGAGTATGCGGCTGGTTTGACAGCAATCCAAGGAGGCTATTACGCAGACTCAAGAGCGATATCATTTTTTGGCAGCGTTCAAGCAATTGGCCCAAACTCCCTAGATACAACTATTCGTTTTTCTGCAGGTCCGCAGAGCGTTCAAGGGATAAACGTTGGAGACGAGATTGTAGGACCGGGGCTACCGCAAGGAACTAGGGTAACCGCTGTTGATACCAATGGCTATTTTATTGAGACATCTTATGTCAATCCATCAAACGTGACCAATGGAAAGTACTTTATCCCATACGGCGGTAGCACACTAAAAGGTTTCACCGGCACGATATCAGCTGGTGGAAGCCAGATCAACGGCGTCTATCCAATCAATACGAGCCTAGCAAATAGTCTTCCGCTAATCATATCTGAGGCGCTGCCTCCTGGAACACGAGTAACATCTATAAACACCAACACTAACACGGTCAATTTAAGTAAGAATGCACTAGTTTCATATAGTGGTCTATTCCAGGTTGGTGATGCTGCTGATGAAATGCAATACCCGTCAAACACTAATGGGTGGCCTAATCTTGGAACAGGCCAGGTCCTACTTGGTTTTGTAGTGGTTCCTGCTGGATTTAGCGTTTCAAGCACGCCAAAGGCAAGGCCGATAAGCGTACCAAAGACTTGGCAAAATCCTGATGTAACTCCATACAGTCCACAGGACTACTTAAATTACCTTAGAAGCACCAACACATACTATGATGCTGATGCTTCATATGTCAGCGACCAAATAGTCATTGATCGAAACTACCACGCGGCATATCAAGTGGTGGCTTCTCACTATAGCACTTCAATTGACAATTCGTTGAATAGCGGTTACCTCGCAAAGGTCGGCGGCGCTGGAGCCATCAATGGCTTGCCAGGACCTGCTGGCCCCACCGGGCCTGCGGGCGAGATATCATCTCTACAGGATGGTCAGAATGGGCAAGTCTTTACATACGACGACAGTTTAAGCCCTCCCTATGGTTGGGCCACAGGGACGAACGTAATAACTTACACCAATGCAAATGCAATGCCAGCTTCGGTAGGTGGATGGGACGCGAATTCAATATTCTCTGCGGTTCCACTTCAAGACTTGCTTACGGGTCTTCTCTACCCATACCAAGCTCCAACATTCAACAACACACTAAATATAGATGGTTCAGATGCTCCAATCTACGAAACGGGGCAAACCTTCACAACTGCGCCTGCAATCGCAGCGTCTGTGATTAACTATTCAAACGTGAAAAATCCTCTCGTAAACTACACAATCTACACTTCGCTAACAGGCGCCACAGCAAGTGGTGGAACCGCAAACTCGGTGAACGTTACATTTTCCGCTCTAGTAGGTTTAAGTGGAATAGTACCGAATGCATCCAATTCATATACAGCTGTCCTTGGTATTAGTGGAACCAATTCAAAAAATGACATATTCTCAGATACAGTCACACTAACCTGGAGGAAACGCGGTTTTGCTCTGCGATCTCTACAAACAAGTATTACCGGAGGAAATCTTGGAACCGCCACCGCAACCAAGAGCGGGCTCTACGCAGCAGCCACTCAGATAGGACAAGTAGACTTCCCAGCAGATTCAACCAATAAGTATTTGTATTTTGCTTTTCCAACATCCTTTGGGACTGCGACTTCTGCAACAAATAGCCCATTCAGGTTCAAGAACGTGGCAACTGGCGGAGACATCACTCCTTCATTCATCTCAGTGACTGGAACATTTACATACACAAATCCATACGGTGCAACTGCCACATATAGATACTATAGACTCGATAATGAGGCACAAGGAGCAATCGCAATACAAATTTACTGAGGCACTTAAATGGCACTGCAGCAACCCTTCACCAAGACGCTGGTAACAAATCCAGTAGCACCTTCATCGATCAATGATCCAATCGCCACACACTATGACACTTTAGGTGGCGGAGGCTGGATGAGTGTTGCCAATGTTAGTAGCCGAAACAGTATACCAGAGAACCGTCGTAAATGGGGTATGGTTGTGGTCACTATAAGTGATGGCGCCATCTACATGTTAAAGAATCCACAGATGCGCGCTGGAACTCCTCCCGGAGTTACTGGGGGTTTTTCACCAGAGAGCGGGTACCCACTTGGTTGGGGAGGCACTGGACTCACAAACAATAGCAACTGGATTCAGTTATTCATAGACTCAACGGTTGGCCCTGTTGGGCCAGTCGGACCTGCTGGCGCAAACAGTTCTACCACTGGAGCCACTGGAGCCACGGGCAATACAGGACCTACGCTATACGTTTCAGAGTCTGCAAATACTGGAACCTTGCTCTATAGCTCTGGGTCTTCGGCGTTAGCTGCGACCAACGTTCTCCTCAAATACACAGGTGGTAAACTAGCGCTTGGCTCAAACACAGATCCAGCAGCGTTGTTGCACATATTTAAGCCAACACAGAATAGCGTGGGTATTGGTGTTGGGACAGGCGCTACAGCATTCAACTATGAAATAGGAACGACCGCTGGCATCTTCACTAATACGTTAGGTTCTCCTTCGGCCAACTTACCATCAATATCGTTCACGGCTACGACCGTCACCTCGCCTTATACAGGTGGAACGTTTACTCGTGTATTTTTCTCAAATGGAATACCATACGCATTCGGCTACACCGGATCGCCTTCCGGAACTTACGTAGGAAGTAATAACTCTTTCTCACAAAAGGCCGTCTTCTCCGGAGCAAATGAGCAGAACCTCTATGATTTCGCTGGAAGCATGAGGTCGCCGAGCACAGACAGGGACGCCGTGGGTTTCTCGGTTATGCCAAGTGTTGGCGGTATGATGGTTAAAATACAGCCATTCAGCTACACTGGGTCTGGATCTGGATCATCGATATCAGGATATTCCGGCACCAGGTACGCGAGGATCTTTAACTATGGTAACAATACATGGCCTACGCCTTCCAATTCAGCTGTTGGCAATGCGATGGACGACGTCTACTCAGAGATCGGAACGGGGTCTTTTATCTACACAGGCTTACCTTTTAATGCTGCTGGTGCATCGTCCTTCCAGACTGTAAACGAGTTCTTTAGAGGATTTACCGGCGGTGGCGCGATCAATGATCTCCTCGTAGTTGGTTTTGGCAGCACTTATACGCAGCAGGTTTCGACCGCTGTGTATCGTCCTAACAACACATTCTTTGGACTTGTGCAGTCAAGCACAGGTACACGTTCAAATGACTTTAACATAGTAGGTGGTCCAGGCTGGAATAACACCAGAAGAGGCCAACTTAATTTCTTCCAAGCTGTGCAATTAGCTCCAGTGGAACAGAGGTCAGTTTCAGCTCTTGTTGCAAACATTAGCGACTGGGGGCCGTTCTCTTTCAACATTTTTAGTCAACCTTCTACCAGGTATTCATACGGAAGCTTTTACTACACTAATAGCAGTTCTATGAGTTCTTTCCTAGTCGGCTCTATGTCATCAACTGCGACAAGTTCGCACTATGCGCTGTCTTTTGGTGTTGGTCGAAACGTGCAAGGTACCGGTTCACCTTCAACATATCCTGGTAGGGTGCGTCCTATTACAGCTTTTGGATCATACATCACAGCAAATAACGATCAACTTGCATGGGCTTTCCCAGCGTTAAAAGAGACGCCTATTGCAGGACTCTATGCCGGTCGTGGAATTGTCTACGAGAGCGGATGGGAAAATGTAATTGGCGCGGGCGTGGCCTCCTCCTATGGCACAGTCATTGGAGGAAACTTGAGCATATCGGATATTACGGTGCCAGCTGGAGGTGACTCTAATAAGGTTGGTAATTCTGGAAATTTCCTGAACATGTACAGGGCTTTCAGCGGATTTGCGACCAGCTCAACGCAAGGATATAGCAGGATGCCAATATCAGTGAGAGCTAATAGCATCGATGTAATAGATACGCCACTCTCAATAACATTTTCTCCTGGCGCTTGGAACGTGGCAGGAAACGTGACTAATCAATATTACTCAGGATTGCCTCTTGTGAGATGGGGTAGTAACTCAAATGTCACCAACTCGCTGCCGGCGGGTTCGGCTTCTCCGGCACCAAACTTTAATAGTATTGATGCCGCGACCAGGTCATACGGCACCACCGCGATAAACACTTCTTGGACAAGAAACAGTGGAGCTTTGACCCCATTCTATATTGGAGGAGTGAGCATTTATCGAACAGTCAACGAGGCGTCTGGTTACATAGGGCAAACTTTCGCAGGGCCAGTGACTCTCACTGTGAAGGATCCCTGGTTTACTGCATTTACAGGAGCTGGTATATCTGCAACATGGTCATACAACTCTTCTACGGTAATCTCAGGAACAGTGCTCTCTTGGACAAGGCCTGACCCATACGCACCGATATCATCACAGACTGGATCTGTCACCATAGCGACGAGTCAGACGACCGCGCCTAATTTAACAAATCTCACAAATCTTTACGCAGCAAGTCTCGTGGTCTCCGGCGCAAGCTCTACAACTCCAATAAACATCTATGGGGTTGGCGTAACTGCAGGTTCCTCGGTAACATTGACTATATCGCCAACGGGCCTTGACATTCCATTAGGATATTTTAGCGGCAAAGGCGTAACATTGACATCAAGAGTTTTTCCTAACCGCTGGATAAGTGGTAATTGCACAGCATACAACAAAGACACCGGATCTCTTACAATAACAATCACCAGGAGTTCTGAATTCACAGGAGATCCTACAACAGACTTCCAGGCATACAACGGTGTTGAGGAATTGATAGGCAGCGTTGCTAGTCCATGGAGCTTCACGGGAACTACTGCTGGCGGCAGTAGCGGATTCACATCTTCGGTGCCCGTTGACCCTATCGCTCTGGTTCCAGTGGCTCCAGGCGTTGGACTAACTGTTGGTTCAACCAAGCAAAATTCCACTCAAAGATATCCATACTACTTTGCTGGTTGGGTTCCAGCCACGGCATTAGGAAACTTAAGTGGCACTGCGGGTGGACCGACTGGTATTACAATGACGGCATACAACGCTGCAGCCACGGGGTTAGGAATCACTGGAATAGCTTTCATGAATCCTGGCGTCAGCAACCTGACCTCTTTCTACACTACCGCTAGGTCATGGGTCCTCGATAGCTGGAATGTCACGCTCCCTCCGATACCTGGGGCAATAACTCCTGGAAATAATAATGTGTTTCAGCCTTCCGGCTGGGCCGCAAACTCAAGCGCCGGTCTGCCAGGGGGGAGTGCAACTTTTGAATTCACCAATTCATGGATTGGCCCTTCAACCGCTTGGAATGGCTTGACCGCCACCATATATGCTGGTAACATAACTTCTCCGCCGACGACCAACGTATACCTTAGAGGCAATATATTTTCAAACACATCAGTGTCTTCAAACACTTCCATTGTACTAAACATTACGGAATCACAAAAGGCCATTGGCCCATGGGACATACGGGTACAGAGCAATGCCAATGATGTTATGTTCAATGACGGGTATGCTAAAGTCAGAATTGGCGTGGCCAGGACTCCAATTAGCCAAGGAATACCTCGATCTCCATCGCTTGATGTTTTTTTTGGAAATAGAATTTGGTCAAAATCCGGATATAGCTACCAACAGTACGCATCCCCTGATGTACAGACCAGTTACTTTAAGCCTGGATCTATCATATCATACTCAAGGACCGAGGGTGTGCAAGGAGAGACTCTACCACTAAAAAGGGTGATAGGGAAGCTGGATGAGTATTCATTCATGCTCTCAAAAGCATCGGCGAATACAAGATCTGCCAACGAATACTCATACACCGGAGGCTCTGACGGTAAAGGCGCTGGAACAACAGTGGTCACTAACCAGCCCTGGATCATGCTTTCACAGAAAGACTGGATGGGTAGCAACCTCTCCGAGATCGACGTGGCTGGTAACTGGTCAGTTGGCCCGTTTTCAAACATGAGCACTTGGTATAATCTCTACAATAAAGATGCCAGTGGCTACCTTGAACTTGGTCCGATTGACGGGTATCAAGGATGGTCAGACGCAACGACTGCATACACTTCACAATTAGGAACACCTTCTACAGGTGCCTACATACCTTTTGCACAACTGGTGCTTGAAAAGACTGTGGGATCTGCTACAGCGGCAAGCAATGCCGGTTGGACTGGGATCAATATGGCAACGGGCAATGCTAGACTCACGTCTGAGACTTACAATGATGGCGGTCTCTATTACCTTGGAGATACTGCCAATGGAATCAGGCAGTTGGTGTTTGGTATATCAGGAGGCGGCTACACGCCAGATGATCCATCAGCCGCTGCGGTGGCAACAGGAGGAACTGTAGGTTCCGGCATAGCACTACTCAATGTTTCATCGTATGTCAATTCATTCACAGGAACGACTTCCGGTTTCACTGTCACCTCAGCGTCTATACCAAGCCTTGCCTATGGACAGACCTCGACATGGCTCGGTCTTCCAGCCAGGTGGTTTAGAATACAGGGAATGACCGCTAGCCCGTCAAACATATCAACGTCTTCCGGACCGGTGAGATACATACCAGCTTACAACCTCTAAAAGTAGATAAATGAAAAACAGAAAGACCACACTAGCAGAGATCTATGTATTGAATCAAGAGATCTGTGGAGGGCACTCTCCTTTTGGAGAACTAGGCGGGCTCCTCTCAATGAGGATGTCAATCCTGGCCAAGTTTAGGCTAAACATGCTCTTGGAAAGTATTGCACCAACAGTAAAGAGAATCCTTGAAGTGAGAGATGAGATTGTCAAAGAGGTGTTCGGCGAGGATCTACCGATAGCAGGAGATCCAAGGGCCAACATCTGTGAAAGTCGCTTCCAGGAATTCCTTTCACAGGGCTGGGAATTTGAATACACGCCTCTTCCACTCTCTCACTACGAGAGCCTTGAGGTCGGTCCGGAGTATCGCTTCATAGTGAACTATCTGGAAGATGATAAATAACAAAATAAGCTAGACTTAGATGCCACTACAGCAACCTTTTTCCAAAACCCTAGTCACTAATCCGATAGCGCCGTCGTCAAATCTTGACCCGATGGCAACACACTATGACACTCTGGGTGGAGGTGGATGGATGAGCGTCTATAGCACATCCGAAAGGGACAATATCCCAGAGAGCCGCAGGAAATGGGGTATGGTGGTAGTGACTATCATAGACGGCCAGGTCTACATGCTGAGGAATCCAAGCATGAACTCTTCCGGAATACCACAGGGCAATGCTGGAACTTTTTCACAAGAGAGCGGTTACCCCGAAGGTTGGGGAGGATCTGGGCTAACCGATAACACCAACTGGGTGCTATTTAACTTTAACACAAGCAGCGGAGCAACCGGCGCTACGGGAGCCACGGGGGCGGCAGGTTCGGCCGGTCCACAAGGGCCGATTGGACCACAAGGCGCTGCCGGCCCAGCAAACCTACCGACGCTCACTGGAGGAGTGCTCTATGTCGAGGTTGCACCAGGCACTGCCGGCGCAACTGCTGCTTTCCTCTGGTCTGGCACGGGACTGAATATTGGAGGAAATACCTTCGCGGCCGCACCGCTGCACATAAGAACATCTGCTGCCGGCGAAACTGCAATCAGAGTTGATGGCACGGACGGTAACCCAACTTTTTTACTAAAAGGGGATGGCAGCATATACACGAGCAGCGTGAACAGCTATGCAACAAATCAGCCGCTGCTTAATTTTGGAACTCTTGCTGGCTATAACGCAGTCAACCAGTCCACTGTGCTTGTTGGCGGAAACCAGACATACTACGGAAACTTTACTTCGGAGTATGCCGTGAGGTTCAACAATAAGCTCTATGGAAGCAATGCATCTGGAGGGCTACTCAACCTCTATGAATTTGTTGGTAAAGCCGTACCTGGGCCAGGTTCAACTGCGCAAGTCAATGGACTAAACATCGCAATTGAGATGGGGATTCGCTTGGGTTTGACCGGCGACGGCACAACAACAGTATCAGCAACAGGCGACATTTCAGACGTGAGACTTGGTATGATGGTTCAAGCGGCCGGACTACCCACGGGGCTGACGGTCTCAGCAACCGGTTCAGGAACTCTGACGCTAAGCGCATCAGCTCCTACTGGTCAGTATTTTGCTGAGCTTGGCTATCCAGGAACACGTTCAATCTTTAAGATTAGGTCAGCCACCAACCTCTCAACTTCAAGCGCGTCAGGCGGGGCCCTGGGCTTCCGTGCTGGGTATCGCGTATTTGACCTCTCAGACAGCGTTCTTGGTGTCGAGATCGGATCTGTGGGCTACACAGGAATACTAGGCTTTGGCCAGACTGGATATGCAATTCCAGCAAATGCATCACACTACTTCAATATGGGGCTTGCAAACTTACCAGGTAATACTGCAAGGCCCGCGTTCTCTACCTTTGTCGTAGGGTATGGAAATACGTTCAGCTCAACCTCAACAGTCTTTGGTAGTAACAATAGGACTACAAATGATATTGACGATGAGAATCAAATGTCATACGTCTTTGGTAATTCCAATGAAGTGGGACCGGGATCATGGGTCTTTGGTAAGTTTTCCAAAGTAGGTTCAAATGCGATAGTATTTTCGCCATCAAACTTTGGCACCAACATCTATGACACAAATGCGCAATTCACGGTAACCACGACAAGTTATCCATACACTGGAACTTTCCTAGACTTGACAGACGGAACTGCAACAGGTACGCCAACATCTTTTGGTTACATGACCTTTGCACCAACGCTGTATAGCACGTTTGGAAGAACTGGTGGATTTGGACAAGTTGCAGGCCTAACACTCACATCAAGAAATATTCCGCACTACTGGGGAGCAAACTTTGCAGTATGCTATGCACTGTCATCTTACACTGGAGGGTCAAACACCGTTGGTGGCGCTTACATAGTTCCAGGAAGCACAGCCACTCTGGTTGCAAATATACTCACCAACGCTGGAACAGTCGACTGGTTGAACGGTTCCACTGGGTTCCCGTCTTATGGTACCGGGTCTGGAATCTATCCAGGTTCAATCATAGCGATCGGACAAGGAGACGCAGTTGGCGCAACTGCTTCATATCAATACAGAAGGGTTGTCACGGTTAGTGCCACAGCGCTGACCCTCAACCAGGGTATTGCTGGACCACTCACAGGTGGTTACACTGCAGGTGGCGGTGGAGGAACCGGGCAGCTGCTCTCGATCTTTGGACCACTCGAATTCTACAGAGTAAGGGACCTTGGAGGTAGAACGCTCTACTCTATCAATGGTCACGGCTCAGTTGTAATTGGGCCAGTCACAGGTACAACCAACCACCACAGCCGAGGATCAGGCTGGTTGAACATCGCTCCAATCGACCAATACTCATGGACGTTTGACTCTGATATCGTAGGAGTCGGTGGACCAGTCAAACCACAGATCGTCTTCTCGAAGCCAATCAGTGGCAGTGGACCAGCGGTAGACGTGACTGGAGGTTCCCCCGGGGGAGCGCTCCGCGAAGGCTCTATGTGGTACAACGGAAAAGGCCTCAAGTTCTTTAATGGAACCACGGGCATGAATCTTCTTCTTTCCGGCGGCGCAGTCAATCCACCTGCAACAGCAGCCGCTTCTGCGCCATCACAGTACATCGGAGGCGCGAGCGTCTTTCTTGGTGCACCAACCTCGTGGATGTTAGTTCAGGACGAGAATCAAAACTACTTCAAATTACCACTCTACTCATAATATGCCATTAAGTTACAATAACAGGAGCATGGCCTCTGGAGGCAATCCGCTCATAACCCCAATCATCGCAAACAACCCAGCGTTCAAAGTCAACATCGTTCCGATTGACGGTAGACTTGAACAGAAGCCTGGTGCAGGAGACAGCACAGCTCAGCAGGTTGCCATCAAAGTAGGCGACACTATCAAGGGAGAGACCTTGTCACAGACCCGTGAACACGGAGAAGATGTGGTTGGAAAGGTTGTTGCCATTGACAAAGACAACGATCAGATCCTTGGATTTGTGGTCGTCACAACAGAGGGCGATGAGGTCACTATTGATCCGACCACTGCGCAGAAAGCGTACACAAATGGCGAAACTAGTCCAGGTCGCTACATGGAACCGGATATGGACAAGCAGGTAGACTTTGTGGCCTTTGAAGGCCTGATGAGTTATTCCCAATGGCTGGCTGAGTCGAAGAAGTATTAAATTGTTAAAAAATGTTAAAAGTGGGACTGGAATTTTCTAGTCCCATTCTTTTTGGTTATATTTACACTAATCTAATCTAATCACTATATGATCTACAATCTATTCGACAATGACTACAATGTACAAGTGCAAAAAGCCGAGTACAAGAATGGTGGGACGGCTCTTCAGCTGATTGACGCAGAAGACGGCTCTCCTTTTGCTACCGCAACCCTCTGGGTTGAAGGCCTTGCCTCTGACGAGGTAGCAATCAAAAACTACTCTGAAAACCTTGGAATGCTCACCTTCCTTGTAGCTAACAAGATTGTGGAACAGCCGCACCGTCAAATCAACAATGGATTTGTAAACATTCCCGTATGTCGACTAAAATAATTCCATACAACCAGCGGGTTGGTTACGCGTGCATCAATATGACATTGAGCACAAAAGGCATCATGACAAATCGCGATGCCATTCAGAAAACTTTTAAGACAAAAGGCTTGGATCACATCAGCAAACTCTGTCTTGCGAACGTCATTGACCTGGAAAAGGTAGTCCGCTGGAACGAGGAAAATGGCTTTAAGTTCTACCGCGTCTCCTCCGGCCTCTTTCCCTGGATGACCGAATATGAATTTGAATCCCTGCCCGACTGGCCTGAAATCAAAGGCGTCTTAGAGAGAATCGGTGATTATGTAACCGGAGTCGGTCAACGCTTGGAATTCCACCCAAGTCACTTTACCATCTTGGCATCGCCTAACCCTAACACAGTTGAACGCAGCATCCGTGACCTGGAACAACACAGTCGGATCTTTGATGCGATGGGCCTAGCACCCAGCCACTGGAACTGTCTCAACATTCACGTCGGCGGAGCATACGGGGACAAGGCCGCAGCCTCCCAGAGGTGGTGTGAAAATTTTAATCGTCTTTCTGAGAACTGCAAAAAGCGGGTTGTGGTTGAAAATGATGACAAGGCCAATATGTATTCTGTGGCAGACCTCTATGAAATGATCTACAAGAACACAGGTGTCCCTATCACATTCGACATCTTCCACCATGGATTCTGCACTGGAGGGTTGAATGATTTTGATGCTGCAAATCTAGCAGCAAGCACCTGGAAAGATGCTCCAATGGTCATTCACTGGTCCTCTTCCATGAAACTCTATGAAAACACGGATGCAAAGTCGGTGGCGCATGCCGAGTACATCTACGACGAATTTGCTGACTGGGAAACTGGCGGCTGGTTCATGTGCGAGTCGAAGGCCAAAGAACTAAGCATCCTGGAATACTGGCAAAAGGGCGCAAGGCCAAAGACCGAATTGTTAAAAATTGTTAATAGTTAAGAAAAAGTTTTCTACTATCGGATTTGTTGGTTATATTTACATAACAATAAAAATTAACAGATATGGACAAATCAATTCTAACCTCAACCGAAAAAGTACTTTTCAAAGCTGAAGTCTACTTCAACATTACTCATCTAAAAATGACCACTGAGGAAGCCGAGACTAAGGCATACAACAAAATCACTCGAGTACGTCGCATGAACAATGATCCATCAATCTTACGCAAATAAAAGTTATACATTATGAATACACAAGAAGTAGAAATCGTAGTCAACGGGTCTAGTGGAGACAGAAGAAGTCTAATCGGTGAAAGCGTACTTGACCGCCTAACAAAAGCTGTGCTCGAGCGCAAAAAGTTTTTTGATCGCCTAGACCATAGCTATCTGATGGACAAAGAACTCTACCGCAGTGGCCGATACCACGACACTGAAGGCTGCGTAGCAAACGCAGTTAGCGGAGTCTTTGATTCTACAATGAACCACTTTGGATGGTCTAACGTAGCCGTAGCCGACACATGGGCAATCGGATGGTTTGAAAATGCCACCGACGATCAACTATCAGAACTTGCCAACAAGTCATTGATCAATCGAATGGGACGTGACTACTACTACGCATTTGAGAAAGAGTATTAAGTGATCTAATTGATCACTATTTTCTTTTTAATGGTATACTATTAACCAGAATACACATTTCATCTAGTGACACTCTATGATCCCAGAGTCCAAATAGATGTTTCACTTAATTAAAACTATGTAACAAACCATGTATAAAAGATTTGTATGAAATTCAAGATTAAAGACAGCATGATAGCCCCTTCGCCAAATACGGCTGAAGCAAGCTCTCAATCCCAAATACCAAGCATCCACTCAAGCGGGTGGGAACGCACTTCACAGACAAGTTACAGAGCAGTCGTAAACAAGATTGCAGGTGGAGACACGGTCAGTTCTATGATGGTCTCAAGTAGCAGTGGCATACCCCTACAGTATGCTTTTGAGATGATGATTAACTCCGGCTGGCAGATCTACAATTGGGAGCTCGATTCCCGCTCCTTGACCACGAAGAACAAGAGCGGAGTCACAGTGCCGATCTACACAGTGGATGAACTAAATATGATACATCCAGAGAGCAAGGCCGTCTGCGAGTTTTCAATCAATATGAGCAGCAGTGATGTTGAAGCGCAGAAACAGAGCATCACAGTGTGTGACAACTATGCAATCAAGTTTTCCGGCAGCGTACTCTTCAACATGACTTTCTACACATCAGAGAATAGCAACGTGGATGCATTAAGAGAAGACCTGGTTCGAGTGTCTGAACTCTTCCAGATCTGGACTCCAAAGATGGGGCAGAGAGAAAAGAGCACGGTGGGTATGGTCGCTCATACTGGACGCGAGTACACAGTAAAAGAGTTTCCTATCAAGAACGTGATTATGCAGGAGGACACCGTACTGAATGCTCACTACGGTGAAGGATTCTCTGACTGGTGCAAGGGACTGCTTGAACGCATGGAGAAACAGAAAAACGGATTGGTCCTTATGCACGGTGAGCCTGGGACTGGAAAGACACAGTTTATTCGCCAAGTGCTCAACTCTATGTTGAAGATGAAGAAGGCTGTCCTCTATGTTCCGCCGTCCTTTAGCGCGCAGTTGCTTAACCCAGACATGTTGAACTTCATTACCGACTGGGTCCACGAGAAAGCAGAAGAAGAAGGCAAGGATTGCGTACTACTCATTGAAGACGCTGAACCGCTGTTAGAGATTCGTCACGGAGCAGACGGCCGCACCACCGGCATCAGTAACCTGTTGAATATGACCGACGGTCTGCTTGGAGACATCTTAGGCCTGACTGTCATGGCAACGTTCAATACACAGTTGGCTAAGATTGACCCAGCGCTTCTTCGACCACAGCGTCTGATTGCTCGCAAAGAGTTTGGTAAACTGTCTCGTGAGCAAGCAGAGAGACTGGCAGAGATCAATGGTACACCAGTGCCAGACATCACATACCCAGCATCATTGGCTGAGTACTACTCGACTGCAGAAAATAACGAGTCACTGACTCACGTAATTAAGAAAGAGACTAAAATTGGATTCAAATGAGAATAGGCTATCGCATCAATAAGATGAAAGTCCGCATGCACAATTTTTTGCGCGGACGCCGTAACGAGATCAAGGACTACGTTACCTTGTCTTCCAACTACAAGCCAAAGGAATGGAAGCAAAAGTTTCCACACCTAGAAGAGATTGACCGGGCAGGTCTTATGACTAATCAACTATCAATCCGTGAGCAGATCTACCACACTAAGCGAGAGATGCATGAATTACGCAATGAGTTCTATGCAAACTATGGAACGCAGTGGGGCCGCTTAAACGGTCAGCAGCTTTTTAGGCTCTGCACTCTTAAGAAGCAGTTGGCTGAATTGAAAGAAGCATACAAGGCTCTTCATCCTGAGAAAGACTTTACACAGCCCGTAAAAAACAGGGTTAGAGTCAATCACACAGTGGCGCCAGATGGTACCTATACTTTACACCTAAGATAAATAGACTAACAACGACTTGTTGTGTGAAAATATGAAACAGAAAAAAGTTGTAGTTCTCGGTGGAGGTGGATTCATAGGAGGGCATTTGGCTAAGCGCCTAAAAGAAGATGGGTATTGGGTTCGAGCAGTTGACATTAAGAATCATGAATACTTTAACCACGGTGATATTTGCCATGAGTTTATACTAGGAGATTTAAGAGATCCTGCAGTAGTTTCAAACGTAATTGATGAGAATATTGACGAACTGTACCAGCTAGCGGCCGATATGGGAGGTGCTGGTTATATCTTTACAGGAGAAAATGATGCAAATGTGATGCACAACTCAGCGCTGATCAATTTGAATGTAGTACATGAAGCAACTAAGAAGAAGGTGAAGAGAGTATTCTACTCCTCATCAGCATGTATGTACCCATCCCACAATCAAGAAGATCCAGACAATCCAAACTGCGAAGAGTCATCCGCCTACCCGGCAAACCCAGATTCAGAGTATGGATGGGAGAAGCTATTCAGTGAGAGACTATTCCTAGCATTCAACCGCAACTACAAACTTGACGTGAGAGTTGCCAGGTTTCATAATATCTTTGGCCCATACGGAACGTGGAAAGGTGGTAAGGAAAAAGCTCCAGCCGCAATGTGTCGCAAAGCCGCTGAGGCAAAGAGCGGCAAAGAAATTGAAGTATGGGGTGATGGCTTACAGACCAGATCTTTTCTCTACATTGACGAGTGTGTTGAAATGGTGTTGAGAATGATGAGACAGGAGGAATTTGTCGGCCCTGTCAACATTGGTTCTGAGGAGATGGTCACAATCAATCAATTAGCAGAAATGGCAATAAATGCTTCAGAAAAAAATCTATCCATCAAAAATTTAGAAGGCGAAGAATTTAGAGCAAAATATGGATTCAAATGCCCGGTTGGTGTAAGAGGTCGAAACTCAGACAACAAGCTTTACAAACAGAAGATTGGGTGGGAACCTTCAAAGCCACTCCAGGAAGGCGTAAATATAACATACAAGTGGATTAGCGAGCAGCTATCAAATTCTATAAACAAATAAAGAAACAAAAAAACATAAAAATGAAAATACAAACTTTTGTTTTCGTGCATGATGAAAAGATCATAATCGACTTCATAGCCAACAAGAAATTTGAAGATATAAAAAATCTAAAGTATGTGTTTCTTGGAAACAAATCATGTGAGAACGTTAGACAATTGCCTAATATCATAGTGGCAAGAGATTATGAAGACAACATGGAAAAATGGAATCTTCTAACAGCTTATTCTGGATGGTATCTACTCTGGAAGAATAAACTGATTGATCAAGACACAGATCTCATCAACATGTTTGAGTATGATATCATTTTAGCCAAAAATTTTAATGAGATTCAATCAACATACATAACACACGAAACCGAAGTTGCAAGTTATGTCTGGATCACAGCAGGCGATCGTCGTCTACTCAAGCTGTTTGATATATGCCCTCCCTTCTTGCTTTCCGCAAAGAAACACTACGGAATTGACTTCATGTCATACGTTGATAAGCTAGACCAATCAATGCTAGTAGGCGTGACGTCAAACCAAACTATGAAGCCTAGTGTTCTTCATGACTTTATGGAATGGGCAATGCCTATTATTGAAGATCTAAAGGAGGAGAGAATGGTTGGCCACATGGTAGAGAGACTGTTTCCGCTTTTTCACATATACAATAATCTAAAATCCACGGTCATTCAAAACACACTCACACACTTTCAGATGGACACACACAATACTCAAAATATGCCAGATCGTTTTGTTTCAAACTATGAAAGCCTGATAAAAAATTGATGGAAAAGTTTAACAAAATCAAATTCATCACGTTCGGCAAGGGCAATTTTATAGAGCCTGCACACAGACTGGTAGAACACGTTAGATCAATTGGCGTCGTCAACTCTAAAGTTATACATGATTTTGATCTACCGGATAAATTCAAGAGTGAGTATGAGCACATTCTAAAATACACTAAAGGATATGGCTATTGTATATGGAAACCTTTTGTAATTTCCGATGAGCTGTCTAAATTAAGCAGCGATGAGATTTTAATTTACATGGATTCTACCGATCTGCCATCATTAAGTTTTTTTGATTGTGTTATTGAACAGTTGGAGCAACGAGACTATCTTTTTGCGGATAGAGGCTATGGACCTAATTGTGCATGGACTAAGCGTGATACTTTCATATTGATGGGCTGTGACGAACCAAAGTATTGGTCAGCGGGTCAATTGGAAGCTGGAGTTATATGTATGAGGAACACAGAATTCAATAGAAACCTTTTGCAAGAATGGTTTGGGTACTGTAAGAATCCTTCAATTTTGACAGATGAGCCTAACACACAAGGGTTTCCTAACTTATTTATGAATGATTACAATGATCATAGATATGATCAGAGCATTTTGACTAATTTACAAATAAAGTATAATATGATAACAACGCCAATGCCAAATGAATTGGTTCTGTTTAATCACAATCAACCTCAAAAATATAGCTAATATGAAGTTTTTTGAAAATCGAAATGAATTGATAAAAAGTCTGCCTAAAGGTTTGAAAATTGCTGAGCTTGGAGTTTTCAAAGGAGAGTTTTCAAAAGAATTATATGAGATTTGCCAGCCGTCTGAGCTTCATTTAGTAGATCTCTTTGGCGGTGTTTTCGGCTCAGGTGATAAAGATGGTAATAACTATCATTTCGCAGATCTAACTTTAGAAATGCAAAAAATACAAGAACACTTTTTTGGGCATGAGAATGTAAAAGTCATTAAAGCCTCGACCATAGATTATTTGAATTCATTAGAAGATGATCATTTAGATATGGTATATGTAGACGCAGATCACAGTTACAATTCAGTTAAGACCGATTTGAATTTATCAAGAAGAAAAGTTAAAAAGGATGGATTCATATGTGGACACGATTACGTGGAAAACACTGAAGCATATTATGCAATCAAAGAGTTTTGCACTTTTTACAAGTTGGAAATTCAATATCTTTCAAAAGATGGCTGCCCTTCGTTTTGCATAATAAACAAAAAATAATGAACATAAAAGACTTTATAGAAATTGTAAGCCCTTATTCAATGACTAGCGTGGAAAGGATAACATCTCTGTATAATTCTCTAGAATACATTAGAGCTCATGAAATACCAGGTGATATTGTAGAATGCGGAGTTTGGAAAGGCGGAAACATAAGAGGAATCATAGACTATCTTCATCATCATAATATGAATGATAGGAATGTTTGGTTATATGATACTTTTGCCGGAATGACTGTGCCTGAGGATATTGACGTTGATTTGAATTTAAAGAAAGCAAGAGATATTTTCGAGGATGTTAAGAGCTATGCCTCGTTGGATTCTGTGAAAAGCCTATTAGCTTCTTCTAATTTTCCACAGAAAAGACTCAACTACGTGGTCGGTGATGTGATGGAAACTCTAAAAGAGAGAAAAAATACCCCTAGAGAAATATCGATACTTAGGCTAGACACTGATTGGTATCAATCCACTAAAATTGAATTAGAAGTTCTCTATCCATTGCTAAAAGCTGGTGGGGTTCTAATTGTAGACGATTATGGACATTGGCAAGGAGCTAAGAAAGCTGTTGACGAATACTTCGCAGACTCAAAGGTTTTCGTGGAGAAGATAGACTACACTGGGGTAAAAATTGTTAAAAAATGTTAAACATTTCAACAACATTTTCTACTCTCGGATTCTTTGGTTATATTTACTCTATCAAAATAAATATCTTATGAAGAAGTTATTGCTAACTCTAATTTTCTCCACTTTTGTATTCTTTTCACATGCGCAGCGAAATAACCGCGGGGCTTGGCGTCTACAGACTCTTTTCACCTATTACTACAATGAGAATGGTGGACAGCCGACCAGCATGAACGACATCCGTATTGAAGTGTACTGGCTGGACACCACCAACGGCCGAACGATTTTGGCCAATTTTCAAGCCGCTCCATACTATGGAAGGTCCTCAGTCAATTTTGGATATTCCCAATTTTCCCTTGACACTCCGCCTCCTACTGCCAACGGCTACTTTTTCGTGAAGTATATCTTGGACAAAGAGGTGTATAAGAATCAATTGACCGAGTTTTTCTACCCCTACCATCCATCTACTCATAACGCCAAGGCCTATGATTTTTATTGTCGGAATGGGATGAATGCTACATCAATCTCTATGACCGTTCGCCTCTGGTGTTACACGCAAGAGCCACGTTACTGGGGCAGCGCTATTGATATGAAGATGGTTCCTAAAACATACACTTGGTAATGCCAGTACTTGATTGGAACACGTACAGCGATATTTCGGCTAAAGAAATTGAAATCTCACTTATGAATACGAAAAAAGAAATGCCGTCCAGCTTCTGGGTCCTTGAGGGCGAGACTGAGCATGGCGCAATCCGCAGAGCAGTTCCGGCCAAGGATGGCCGCGTCATAGAGATCTACGACGGCGATGCGCTCTACGACTCTCTTCCCTATGGAGAATTCATGAAGAACGTCTTGGACTCTGATTGGAAACTTGTGGATGTAAAGAGGGTTGAGAGCTTTGATGACCTGAGTGCCGAGCAGACGCAGGTCCTCATCGATGGTATTGACGCAAAGATCAAGACGTATCAGAAATTCATTAGCGTAAGCAACGACTCCAGTTTTTACCTGGGTCGGATTGATGCACTACAAGACATAAGGTCCGAGATCGTACACATGACAAAACAAAACAATGGATAACCTCAGACAAATCATTGGATGGACAATGGCAATTGGCCTAACGGCTTTTGCCTTGATCAGATTCAACCTGCCGACAGAATACTCACGATGGGCTACCGCATACAGAATCGTAAAGTATGGAATGGCTAGTGGTGAGTACCGCTACCAGTTGGAGCAAAAGTTTGGAATCTTTGGTTGGGTTGTGATGACAGAAACAGTTGGCACAGACATATGGGCCGTCCTCTCTTACAACAGCAAAGAAGATGCAAAAGCAAAGTTGAAAGAATTGAAACGCAAAAGGAAATAAGATGGATGAGATTAAAGTAGGTGACCGTGTGAAGGTGTATCACGATGGCACCAACGTTGATGTAGTGAAAGAGATCTACGTAGACGAGAGCGGAGACCAGCGAATCATTGGAGAGGAGTGGATGACTAAGACTCTGGTCCGGAACGTGGTCAAATGTTAAAAATTGTTAAAGGTGGGGTAGAAGTTTTTCTATCCCATTTCTTTTGGTTATATTTACATAACAATAAAAATTAACGGATATGCAAAAATCTTCAAAAGTAGGAAACTACGAAATCAAGCTCTCCACAATCGCGGACTGGGAAAACGTACAATTCACTGGTGACATCGTGGTATCGGATCCATGCTATTACATTCCTGATGATGTATGGCAAGAACTATGCAAAATGTGGTTTGACAATGGAAGTTCAAATGCTTTCACTGACACTGGAATCTTGGAGATCAACGGAATGAAAATCCTCTACGCCTCAACCTCTTATGGCGATGGATCCTACAGCGTATTCCATCGAGGCGACTATGTTGGAGAGATTGGCGTTGATGCGGGTATGTTCTCATTCGTACTGCTTGAAGACTTTACAAAGTTATCAACCGATGATCCAAGCAGATGCGGCGTTGTCATTAAGAATTTCAATGGAGAGATCTCATTGGATGGTAGTGGTAATGCAGATGGAGCTATCACGGTCGTAACCGATGGTTCTGACGAAGAGGAACAGGATGACTACTTTTTGGATGAGGAAGAAAATGAGTGGTAAGATGATATCATGTAAAAAATGCACCGAGCCCATGCCACGCAAACGCATGGAACTTGGCTACAGTGTTTGCGTGGAATGTTCAACCGAAAAGCGGTTTGGCGCCGTGCCGGTGACTAATCACAAGACCGGAAATACCATTGAGGTCATCAAGGATCCTGATCAGGCAGCCCGCATCAATGCAATGATGCAGCGCAAAGGTTTTGGTATCATGGCCGGTATTGCCGGTAGCCACAAGAAAATCTTTGTTGAAGCAAAGCCCAGCCAAGTGCGGATCAAGGAAGGCATCCCACCAAGGGATCGAGTAGTAGCACGGCGCATGCCAGCATATGACTATGAAAAAGTCGGGCAGGAAACCATGGCCAT
>Ga0315901_10003007_pt1 | contig 22328 bp, 17 predicted proteins | sample LakEriMetagenome_10_FD_203761 | JGI IMG/M metagenome (GOLD analysis project Ga0315901, IMG submission 203761) | Freshwater fungal communities from buoy surface, Lake Erie, Ohio, United States - Buoy 2 MA116 | ecosystem: Environmental > Aquatic > Freshwater > Lake | place: USA: Lake Erie, Ohio... | reverse complement strand
ATACGGAGAATATACAAATGACTAATGACTTCGCTTCATTGAAGCGTTCTTCCACCAATAATCTGGATCGCCTTACTAAGGAGATCGGTAAGCTAGCAGGTGGCACCAATCAGCGCGAATCCGATGATCGTTTTTGGCAACCCGAGGTTGACAAGGCTGGTAACGGTTATGCGGTGATTCGTTTTCTTCCTGCTGCCAAGGGTGAGGATCTTCCCTGGGTTCGTATTTGGTCGCATGGGTTTCAAGGCCCAGGTGGTTGGTATATTGAAAACTCTCTGACGACTCTTGGTCAGAAAGATCCAGTGGCCGAACTAAACTCTAAGCTGTGGAATAGCGGTAGTGATAAGGATAAGGAAATCGCTCGTAAGCAAAAGCGGCGCCTTTCTTATATTGCTAACATCTATGTTGTCAAAGATCCTGCGAATCCTCAAAATGAGGGTAAGGTCAAGCTGTTCAAGTTTGGTAAGAAGATTTTTGACAAGATCAATGAGATGATGACACCTCAGTTTGAAGATGAGAAGGCTGTCAATCCCTTTGATTTCTGGGCTGGTGCGAATTTCAAGCTGAAGATTCGCAACGTCGAGGGATATCGTAATTATGACAAGTCAGAATTTGATCGTTCTGAACCTCTGTCTGATAATGATAGCGAATTGGAATCTATCTGGGCTTCGCAGCATAAGCTTCAAGCTTTTGTTGCACCAGATCAATTCAAGACTTATGAAGAATTGAAGGCGCGCCTTGAACGCGTGTTGAATGAGGCTGCTCCTCGTCGTGCTTCAAATGATGAAGATGATGAACGTGAGGAACGACCTGCATCACGCGCTTCAGCTGAGCCTAAGACTCGGAGTACTCTTGTAGAAACTCTTCCTAAGGCAGCTAGTGCCGGTGCTGGTGCTTCTGCTCGACCGCCTTGGGAAAGTGATGATATTAGCTTGTTTGAACGGCTGGCTGAGGAAGACTAATGAATATGCGGGCTTACAGCCCGCTATTCACCATTTGATGACCAACCAACATGATCTCTCGCACTATTGAGAGCATTATCAGGATTTCTAGTTTGTAGACCATTTCTATTGACTTGTGATGAATTTGATTGTGATGGTCTTTCAGGTGGTCTATTTCTTCTAGCATTACCTTGAGATGGTATAGACTGTGGTGGTAGAACTATAACTCTACCAGTTCTACCACCACTTAATCCAAGTTTTAATGTTTCTGCGGTTGCTGCACCATCTCGCGCAGCTTGTAATTGTTCTATAGCAAGTTCTATATCACCAGCTCTAAGGTCGGCACCTTGACTAGATCCTATTTCTTCAATTTGTCTTGCTTGAGTAGAAGTTATTCTACCTTCTGAAACAGCCCTATCAGTTAGATTGGTCATCTGTTCAATATTTACGTTTTTTTCGCGCTCTTGTTGTCGTAATTCTGCGCGTCTTTCAGATAATCTTGTTTGTAGATTTGCACCTATCCTTGCGGCACGCGCTGCTTGTTCATTATAATCATCTGGCATATCTTCTGATTCAGACAAATATGAATTATAAAGAGCAGTCGCAATTTCTTCGCCATAAGATGATCCAACATAGGCGCCACCCATAGCGCCAAGAAAAGTACCGATTGGACCTAAAGCTGATCCTATAAAACCGCCGGCGGCCGCCCCGGCCATTGAACCGACTGTGCTTCCTAAAACTTTGACAACCTCAGATTTAAATTCTTCTTCGCTTATATCACCAGCATTTCTTTGTTCTATTAGATTTTTTATTTCTACAGCACCAAATATTACATCTACTGCTGAACCTGCAGCAATACGTATTGCTCTTTTTGGCTTTGGATGTTTAGATTCTCTTTCAGGAGCACCTGATTGTGCTTGCTGTGATGCGGGTGCTTGTGGAGGAGCTCTATCTGGAGATCCAGGTGGAGTTGCTGGTGGCGGCCTGGAAGCTTCAGGTGGAGTTGCTGGTGGCGGCCTAGAAGCTTCAGGTGGAGTTGCTGGTGGCGGTCTTGTACCGGTTTCAGGTACTGATGAAGGTCTTGCACCACCTGCTCCTGTAGCAGATACTGCACCACCTGCGGCGGCCGCCCCCGCAACGGCAGCCGCGGCCCTACCTAAAGGTGATGATGCTCTAACTCTATTAGAAGGACTTGATTGATTCCTTGGTCCAGTAGGTCTTTGATTAGGCGCAGGAGTTGATCTATTCCTAATAAGAGCTGTACCAGCTAAGAATGTGGCTAATCCTAAAACTATAGCAGTTATAAGTTCAGCATTTTCTGCTATCGCATTTGCTATATTTTTTACCTTATCTACAAATTCATCAATTGATTTACCTAATTGCTGAATTTGTTCAGGTGTCATAGTCAATGCGGCTGTGATAGCCGCGGCAGCTGTACCTATTCCTAAAAATGTCAATAATCCTAAACCATCAGATACACCTGATTTAATAGTTCTTATTAAATCTCCTTTTTGGCGTGGTTTATTTTGCTTATTTTCTTGTTCTAATCGTAATTCGCGCGATTGTCTTTCATAATCACGCAATGATTCAGTATCTTCTTGTTGTGCCATAACTGATCGTTGAATTTCGATCAGTCCCTCTCTAGCAAATGAAGCAACTTGGGATATGTAACCATATATGTCACGTCTGAATGAATCAAATATATCCATAGATACAAACTGAGAGGCTGTACCATCACCTTCTGATCTAGAAGTCGTATTACCTGCAATGATAATACCTTCTCTGGTCATTGTACCAAATTTTTCGCCTCTTGGTAATTGAGCCATTCTATAATTTTTTGTCAGATCATGATATCTGTCAGTTCTTTCATCATAGACAAATTTCGTGCCTATCTTTTCTGCAAGCTCTGAAAGATTAGGCATTTTCAAATTCCTTTTCTATGAGTAAAGGTAAAATTGCCAGGTCTTGCTCAGGATTATTTTGGCCTGCGGAAGATAATGTGATAGTTTCTGGCTTAGGTGCAGACTCAGCTATTGATGGTGCACCAGGTTGAGAAATTGGTTGAACAGTAGGTGCACCAGACGGAGATTGGGGTGTTTGCATCTGTTGGGGTCTAGATTGTGTTGTATCTTGGGTTACTGGTGTTGGTGTTCCTGCTGGTGTAGATGTTCTTGCTGGTATTGGTGTTCCTGCAGGTGCGGTTTCTGTTACTGATGCAACATTTTGAGGACCTTGTAATTGTGCCCTACCAGCCGTAATCCCAGCTTGATAGTTTCTTTCAAATCTAGATCCTTCACCTGATGCTTGTGCTTCTATTCCACCTGCTAGCGATGTCCAAGTTGGATTCAATGCACGTGAAACTTCTTGCAATTTACCTGCACGTAGGTCTGTATACAAATCTCTCCTGGTACGAGCTTTATAATCTTCTTGCGCTAGATACCATGCTGCTTTATCTTGATTTTCTGGGCTAAAATCTGGCAAATTATATTTTCTAGATAAGCTATCCCAAGTACCTTTGATAAATTGATATCTACCTGCAGCACTAGATGTCTTTCCTGCATTAGGTCCTCTTGGGATAGGTACATCGATTCTAGGATGTCTGGAAAAATCAAGGCCATAATCTGCGAGAGTTTTTCCACCGAAAATAACATCATATCTTCCCGCGCTTTCCGGAACAGCAATAGCATCCAATAGACCTCTACCTTCAACAGGTATGTCTAACATGATTCCTTGAGGATTTCTGCGTCCTTCACCTTCTACAACTTCAGATGCAAAATTTGTTGCGGCTCCACCTGTTGGTGCACCTCTTCTGCCAGTTGAAGATGTTTGCGGACTTGTTGAAGGTGCACCTGGAGGACCAGCTCCTCTTTCCGTTGATTCGGGTGAAACTTCTGTGGTAGTTTCTTCTGATGTTATTCTTTCAGCTAATTCTTCTACTGTCATAGCTGCGGCTCCGGCACCTAATAAAAGTCGTGCGCGGCGATTTGATCTTAATGCTGATAATGCTCTACGCATTCTATTAAGTAAAGAAATACCACCCAACGCACCTAATGCAGATATAAGTGGGGTGCTTATGCGCGAAAGAACGCCAGCTAATGTAGTACCAATCGAAACAATTCTTGATATAATATCTTTAAATTTATTAAACATATCTTTGAGAAAGGACGGTTTGTCATCTTCCTCTTTTTGTTCTTCGACTATTCTTTCAACTTGACCTTCTTCATCAGGATTTCTTAATCTTTCTTTTGTGCTTTCAATTTCTTCTAGACGAATACGATCAAGTATTAAACGTTGACGTTCTTTATTATCATTCAATTGTTTAAGAGAATTTATCATCTGGGTCAAGGTTTGTCTAACCTGAGATATCACAGATTTAGATTCACCACCTACCCTACTCATATCTCCAGGTTTTGCAGATATTAATGCATTAAGAGATGAGGACATGGCATTCCCTGCATTGCTATTACCAGAACCCATATATGTCTGCAAAGCATCTGTCAGGGTTGCCACTTATTAATTTTCCCTCTTTTGTTTCTCGGTTTCGATAAAATCTATTAATAATTTTATATAAATTTCCCTCTCCCAGGGCATCATATGTTCAATTTCAGTCAAGCTATATTTGTGATGTTGCATGAGTGAAAAATTTATCGTATAATAATTTGATAGTGAGTTATGAGAGAGGGCCATCAAAAAAAATCAGACAATCCCTTGAGTGTAATAGTATCTTCTTGACCACAACCTTCGCATTTGTATGATAGTGTATGCTGCAAACGTGGCATGGTTTCAAAAAATTTCATTATTTCCATAAATTGCTGATTGCTCAGACTACTGACAAATTGACGAGCTTCATCCAAACTATCAGGTTCATACAATTCTTCGTCATCATATACACATTCGATACATTTTGTTATCAAATCGATTTCATCTATACCTGATGAAACACTAGATTTAATATCAGCTAAAGTTGGATATCTCATTTTCATTGTCAAATTATCTGTTAGTTTGATATTAGGTGAATGGTCATCCCTAAATTCGACTTCAACATCATCTAGATTAATTTCAATTTTTGTGACCGCATCACATTGCTCACCATTATAATTTACACCATCAACGTGTCTATAACTAAGATTTACTTTTTCACCGACCGATTTTGCACGAATCTTTAGAAAAAGATATTCAATATCAAATGATGGAAGTTTTTCTATATCAATACCTTCAGTCATTATACATCCAGTAATTACATCAATCATAGCTCTATTCATATGATCGATGTCTTTAGATTCCATCGCGATTAGTAATGTTTTTTCTTCTTTGACTAGAAACGGTCTAAAAACTATTTCCTTTTTATTAGATGGTAAAATCAAAGAAAATGTCGGAACCGCAATTTTAGGTAATGCCATGATAACCTCCCACTTTTAAATACCAAACAATGATGTTCTTGATCCTATTAGAGAATTTCTAAATTGTGTACCTGTTTGATTAACAATACCACGTACACCGCCAGCAAGTCCATTTTGTGAAAATAATGATATAAGAGGTGAGAATCTGTCTAGTGTATTGACAGTACCTCTTAACAACATTTCAAGACCATATAGATTTTCAAACGGTAATGCATCAGGATGTCTTTCTTCTGCTGTAAAATATTGCATTTGCACAGTTAATTTTGCAGCCCCATCAGCACCCCAATCCATCTCCACATCATTTATGGTTATTGGATATGCTTCTGTTAACTTTATTTGATATAGAGGAAATACTGTCCTGTCTCCTGGTGCATTGTATATGTTTTGATTTAATGGATTAAATGCATCTATAACATCACCAACAAGAGATTGAAGATCGGTGCCTCCTCGTATGACTGAAGATGCGATACCGACAGCAGACGGAGTTTGATATTTCGGTGATTCTGCAAATTGCAATACGTCAACTTGACCTGTCATTTCATCATAATAAGTTGCATCAAAACCACCAACCTTTTGTGGTCTACCCTGTGATCTACGATAGCTAGCACGACCGCCTGCTGATATTGCCATATCTTGCCAGGCCATGAATATCTCTCGCTCTATCATATTTTCACTAAGCAATACACGAAGAGTCATAGGTTCAGTTTGAAATGAATACGGAATTTTTCTGGTAGGCCCATGATATCTTTGTTCTATAGTCATTAATGACCTAGCAGGTATAGATGCACTTTCTATACGCAATGGCATATGTGATGTCTCAAAAAATCCTCGTATTGCGCTAGGTAAAGTTAGCATTACCGAAAAGTAATTTGGTTTTGCTACACCTCTTTTACCTATTTCAGCCGAAAATTCTGAGATATTAAATCTGCGATTTGCCATTATTGCACCTTTGAATAGCTGTCTCTGTGGACTGCGCTTGTGCTAGCACCTGAGAATCTTTCAAGCGGCATGAACAGTGCAATGTCCCATGATTTGGGGTCTATTCTGAAAAACTTGGTTCTTACGTTAGAGAATAGATATTGTTTTATGCAGGGTTTATAAAATCTATATCTTGTAACAGAACTGAGCAGATCATATGAAATTTGAAGATGTGTGCGTTCATCATAATTTTCATCACTTATCACTGTGTATAACGCATCCATTAATCTGGCTCTAAGTCTTAGCGGTAGATAATGCATATTTAAACCCATAAAACCCTGAGAGGATGAAGAACCTGATGCTCTTCCTCCTAATCGTTTAGAATCAAATGGTATTACCAGAGGGTATCTATCATAATAAGGTAGCTTATCTTTCGTTTTTGGATCATATGCAAATAGATACATCTGACCTATCATAGGAACAGTCACCATTGCACTTCTATCTTGTGCCATAAGAGCATTTGGATTCATAGCAACTTTACTTGCTTGAGCGCGAAACCAGTTTCTAGCTTGTAAAGTTTTATGAGGCAAGATACCTTGCTTTTCACCTGTGGTCAATATTCTATCAAAAACATAAGCTACCATTATTTTAGCCCTAATTCCTTCTCTGTGATTATCACAAAATCCCAGCTTCGATCAGCGCAGTATTCTCTGGCAGCTTTCCACTTTGCGCTATTTATCCCATATCTGGCTACTTCAACAAGATACTTTTTTGAGGGTCTCTTTGAATTATCATGAGGTTTTGGTTGTTGTGTTTGACCTAGAGGTTTAACCTCAATCATTTTTATTTTTATAAGGCCGTTTTTATCGCGCATCTTTATGACAAAATCAGGGAAATATCTATGCCATTTTCCATCAAGAGGAGATTTGTATGGTACTATAACTTCTTCAGAACCCCATTCAATCACATTTGGATTCATATCAAATTCGGACATAAGTTTTCTTTCCCATAACGAACGAAAAATAATATTCGTCGGGTCTCCTTTATATTTTTTAGGATTGATAGGTCTATATTTTCCTTTATATGCCATGTGCTTATCTATGGCATAAATACCTCAGATTAGCTATAAGAAAGACTGTCATGTCAGGCAATTTTCTAGATCCCACAGGTTCAATGCAAAGAAACATGAACGCGCTAATGGAGCGCGGTCGGCAAGTTTCGCCTGCATTATTTGGTAATAATCCAACACCCAGTCTTTATTTTCCAGAAAATTATTCAAGACTAGATCATTTTGTAACATTTAGAGCATTAAAATTTCAAAGTGTCACTAGAACATCTAGCATACAATCAGATATACCTCTTGTTGGTAATAGAGAAGGTGTTGCTGGTAGAACTTTACAAATTATATCATTACCTATGCCAGCTCAATTACAAACAGGCTATAATGCTCGTTATGAAAATGATAAAGATATATCCGCGGTAGAAGAAGTCATAGCTACGGCAGCATCAAATGTAAGAGGTGATGCAGAAGAACGCGGTAGAGCTATAGGTCAAGGTATAAGCAATGCTACAGGTTCAGCAAGAAATCAGTCGATAGGCGAAAACGTTTCATCTATATTACAAGGTATTCAAAATCAAATACAGCAGCTTAGACAAAATCCAGATGCTCAGGTTGGAGGCACAAGTCTTGCCGCGGCTGGAGCTGCTGATCTTGGTTCGGGTTTATTAAATAATGCTATAGCCGCTAATCTTGCCGGTGTTGCAAGAAACTCTCATAAGGTAATGCTATTCCAAGGTGTTGCTCGGAGAGATCATACATTTCAATTTAGTCTTTCTCCTAAAAATCGCAGAGAAGCGGAAGCAATACAGAAGATAATTGAAGCATTCAAATATCATATGTCTCCAAGTTATGGATTAGGTGGAGTTCCTGCAGCATTTAGAGGTTTGTCTGAGGGGGTTGGTCTTGGTGGCGAGACTACAAATTTCATATCAGGTTTAGCATCAAATGCTGGATCAACATCACGCGCTTTCTTTGAATATCCAGATGTGTTTCTAATTGAATTTAACAATCGCAGACAACTTTTTACTATAGGCGAATCTGTACTTTCTAGATTTGACGTCAATTATCATCCTATGAATTACCCAGCATATGTTAGATCATTAGATACACCTAATGTAGCATCTCCTGCTGAGATTGCCATTAGTCTGACATTTACCGAAACTGATATTGTCACAAAAGAACAGATAAAGCAGAATCGTAGGTAATCATGGCACAATATTTCGCGCCCTTTCCTAGAATAACATATAATGTAAAAGCTTTAAATAAAACTCTTCGTGTGACTGATATCACAAAAAGATTTATTATAAGCGATTTTTATCGTAAAAATTTTATTTCATATTACACATATGATGTTAAAGAAGGTGAACGACCAGATAATGTTGCTTATAGTTTTTATGGTGATTCTAATCTCGATTGGGTAATATTATTACCAAATTTAATAATCGATCCATATTATGAATGGCCTAGAAGTCAATCTGAAATGGAATCTTATATAAGAAGCAAATATGGTAGTACAGAAATGGCTATGAAACAGATACATCATTATGAACAAATTACTCAAAAAAGAAAAGAAGTTAGAAATGAAGATGGTGAATTAATAATTCTACCAGAAAAAACATTAATAATTGATTACGAAACTTATATTTCTTTAGGATCTAGTGATAAGAAACAGGTAAATGCTTATGATTATGAAATTCGCACTAATGATAGAAAACGTAATATATCAATAATTGATCCAAGTTATGTCCCATCTTTAGTAGAAACCCATAGAAATCTCTATATCTAATGCGCCCAGAATCTAGATCAGGTACCGGCTTAATTCATAGACTGTCGATTACATCGACGGCAACATCTATCAATATGGATATTAAAGCTCTTGCTGGTGAGATTAGCTATTATGAAAGTATAGATTCACCTTGTATATCAATGACCATAAGTGTTATTGATGGTGCAGGGTTAAGAACATCTTTGCCTATTGTTGGTGGAGAATCACTTACATATAGCATATCAGATTCATTTGCATCATCTAATCCTATAACCAATAAAATGATTTTATATAAACTATCTAACAAAGTTAGGGTAAAACCTAATGTTGATGCTTATGATATGTTTATGACAACAGAAGATTTTTTAAAAGATCAATATACTTTGGTGTCAAACTCATTTGATACAAGAAATATTGATGAAATGGTTAGAAAGATATTTGATGAACATATCGCGCCGATATCAGGTAAAAAATTAGTTACTATAGAACCTACTGATGGACTTTATACCAGTACATTTCCTAGGGTTAGTCCATTTACAGCATTAAAATATCTATCTGATGAAGCTAAAGCCGCGGATAGAAAAAGTGCATCAAATTATTTCTTTTTTGAAAATGCTAAAGGATATCATTTTGTATCATTTCAGTATTTGATAAAACAACCGCCTAAAAAGAGATTCTATTTGCTTGAAGATTATCTAGAAAATGATAGACAGTTTGAAAGACAAAGAGTTATCGCTATTGAAGAACCAGTAAGCTTTGATATGATGTCTGGAATATCTACTGGTCAATTTGGTACACAAGTTCTCGCGATAGATCCTGTCGCTAAAAGATTTAGATCATCACAATATCTTTATGATAGAGATTATTCTTCCGTTGATCATTCTGCATCAAATCGTAGATTGTCACCTAATACATCTAAGTCATATGGTACCTCAATATCAAGAGAAAAATTCATAGTATCTAATTCATATAGAGGTTCATTATCTTTTGTATCAGAAAGAGAAAGTGATACTGAAAATGATTATCGCCGCCGCCAAGAATTTTTAGGATTTGAGACTGCATCAAAGGCAGATTTATTGTCAAATGTAACTAAAGTTATGGTTCATGGTGATTCAGGTATAGCCGCAGGTGATACGATTGAACTTGTCATTCCTCAATCTGGAGAATCCAGAATGTCTCGTAGACAGTTTGATGGTCTAGCGGGCGGTAAATATCTGGTTACCGCGGTTGCACATAGACTAGGTGGTATGGGCTTTACATATGGTACTGTTATGGAATGTGTCAAAGATTCTTATTCTCAGCCAATTGATGGGAGACAATAATTATGCCAGTCCGTGATGGTGAGTGGTTAGGTACAGGCGGATTTACTTGGTTTATGGGTATTATTGAAGATAGAAATGATCCAATTCGTATTGGACGTGTTAGAGTTAGATGCTTTGGTTGGCACACATCTGATAAAGAAACACTACCTACAGATAATCTACCTTGGGCACAGGTTATGATACCTGTAACATCAGCATCGACAAGTGGTGTTGGAAGTTCACCGACTGGTTTAGTCGAAGGTAGTTGGGTTGTTGGGTTTTTCATGGATGGTAATAGAGCACAGCAACCAATGGTCATGGGAACCTTTCATGGTGTTGCTGGTGATGCCTCAACTTCAAGCGAAGGATTTAATGATCCAAATGCAACATATCCTGTGGTACAGAATACTCCTGATACAACAGGTCTTGCTATAGGCGGAACCGCATATATTAATCACTCAACAACATTAGATAGGTCAAATAATCGTGAGAGTGTAAGAGATGTTCCTACCGCTAAAGTGATGCCGCTATCATCAGTTACATTTGATGAAGACGCTGAAACTTATGAATTAAAGACTTGGGATTTTCCTGCATTACATAGTGACACTAATCCACCGTTATATCCATTTAATCATGTTCGTACGACAGAATCAGGTCATGTCATTGAATTTGATGATACTGCGGGCGCCCGTAGAATCCATGAATATCATGCATCTGGTACTAATCGCGAAATCCGTGATGATGGTACGAGAACCACTTACATAGTTGGTGATGATTTTGAAGTGGTAATTAAGAATAAAAATGTTTTGATAAATGGTTCATGTAATGTCACAATCAAAGGTGATGCTAGATTGCTAGTCAATGGAAATATGATACAAGAGGTTACTGGCGATTATCATGTATCCGTTAGAGGTGATATGCATACAAAAGTTGACGGTAATCAATATTTTGAGATACTTGGTTCTGTAAATTCTCAGATAAACACTAATGAAAGCAAAAGAATTACTGGTGATAGTGTATTAACTGTTGGTGGTGAATTGACAGAAAATTATAACGGTGAACATAAGACTACAAATTTGTCTGATGTCACAAATATAGTGCAAGGTGATGTATTACAAATAATATCAGGAAAATCTACTAAAGTTTCTACTGGAGATATGGTATTGGGATCGGGATCTGAAATGAATGTAGCAGGTAGTTCATCTGCAACATTTGGTTCTCCTGGTCCAACCAAAGTCAAAGGTTCTAGGGTGGATCTAAACTAATGACTAATGCTATACACAGACACGGTGATTCTAGAATATGTGGTGCAACCACTACAGTGATTGGTCAAACAACAGTCTATGCAAATAATAAATTGGTTGCTGTTAATGGTGATACCAATACCCATGGTGCAGGAGGCTTAATAGCAGCTACAAAAAATGTTTATATTAATGGTAAGATGGTAGCTAATATTGGTGATCAAGCTAATCAAGATAATCTTTGTGGTGTACCATTTCAATCACCTCTGCATTGCAATCCTTATGCAACCACAGGTTCCTCTGACGTATTTGTAGGTGATCCATGAGCGGACAGATAACTGAACGGTTGGTTACAGCCGCACAAAGAATAAATGCAAATTCTGCTCCTTGCGGTATTGGCGCAGGATTACAATCATTAAATCAAGCAATTAGTAGAGCAACCACTCAAGTTGAGCAGGTATTACAAAATGCAGCAGACATTGTATCTGCAATACAAACTTTACCTCAAACTATAGCAAGAGAAATTCAAACTGTAGCTACTGAGATGGTTGATGGATTAGTTGGTGAAATCACATCAGAACTTGACAAAATAACTCTCCCTGATGAAATCAGAACATTGATGTCTGCGGTCAATGATCCAGTTAGATTTGTACAGCAATATATTAGAATTGAAAATCTATTTCCTGATATCAATCTAAATGAGTTATTAGGACAAATATCATTACCTGGATTTAATTTATGTTCAATGGTACCAAATATAGAAATAATAGGTGGTCAAACTACAGAACAAGCTAATCAGGTACCACCGTCTTCTGGTAATGCTGAGGCTCAACCACCACCAGCTCCAATACCTACACCAGAAACACCAGTAGAACAACCCAATACATCGATTGCTGCACAGAGGGTAATTGTCGAGGAGCTACCTCCAATTGGTGAAAATCGCGGTCTTACAGAGCAACAAAGACAATCGCGAACATCACAGTATTATAATGAATTGCTTGCCAATACTAATCAACGCGCTGCTATTCTAACACAGTTAGAAAATGCAGTGCCAGGTTCTGATGAATATAATCGATTGCTTGATGAGAGGGATCGACTTAATGAAGAATCGACTAGAATTAGGGCAAATAGACCTAATTAAAATAATACCCTAAAGGCTTTTTGTCTCTGCTAAATATGCCAAGAAACGGAGATAAAAATGTCTGGTGCCATAAAATCGCTTGTGTTCAAAGATTTTGATCTGAACATGAAATCGCATCCAGTAACAGGTAAACTTATTACTCGTAAGAATAATGATTCTTTGAAGCAAGCTTTAAAGTGTCTTATATTGACTGACAAAGGTGAACGACCGTTTAGACCATTGTTTGGTTCTGATATTCGTCAAAGACTATTTGATTTAATGGATCCTGCTATAGCATCCACTATAGAATTTGATGTTATGACTGCAATCAAGAATTATGAAGAACGAGTTGAACTAATAGCTGTGGGTGTTGACGGTGATCCTGATAGCAATAATCTTGTAGTAAATATAACATTCAGACCCATTAATACTCAAGTACCAAGCACGTTGGTGGTTTCGCTGGAGACGATACGATAATGGCAGCTAATAGCGCATTGACCATCACAGGTCTAGATTTCGATTCAATTCGTCTCAATCTGCGTAATTTTCTTGCAGGTAGACCTGAATTTGTCGATTTTGATTTTGAAGATTCTGCAATAGGTACTCTACTTGATCTTCTATCATATAATACCTATTATATGTCATTTTATGCAAATATGGCTGCTAATGAATCATTTCTTGATACTGCTCAAATATATGAGAATGTTGCATCTAGAGCAAAGATGTTGGGTTATATTCCCTTATCAGCTAGAGGTGCTAGTGCAAATGTCAAGATTACATTTAATACGGCGATAGCTAATGCTACATTTCGCACTATAACAATTCCAAAAAATACTCAATTTAAATCGACAATAAATTCTGTTTCATATACTTTTGTGACACCAAAATCTTATTCTATTGCAGCCAATTCATCAAATCGTTTCTTTGGTTATATTGATGTAGTTGAAGGTACACCATTAACTCATAGATTTTTATTTACTGCGGCCAATACGTCATTTGTTTTACCAAATGCTAATACTGATACATCTTCACTATCGGTTACAGTAACTACTTCAGGTAACACGCAAACATATACAGAAATATCTGATTTAAAATCAGTAAATTCATCATCTCAAGTATTTTTCATTGAACCTGATAGGAATAAACTTTACAAGGTAGGTTTTGGTGACAATATTTTAGGTAAAAAACCCGCATATAATAGCACAGTAACAGTAAGTTATAGAGTTAGTAATGGTGTTAGAGCAAATGGTGCTAATAATTTTACTGCTATGGGATCAGTTGGCGGGCAAACAAGTTTTACTTTGACAACTATTGAACGTGCGACTGGTGGGGCCGAAATTGAGAGCATTGAATCTATTCGATATAATGCACCTAGAACATATGAAACCCAAAATAGAGCTGTTACGGCAGAAGATTATCGTCGCATAGTATTGCGCGACAATCCTGATATTTCTGGTGCTTCTGTATGGGGTGGTGAAGAAAATGACCCACCAATTTACGGTAAAGTTTTTATGGCGCTTACAGCACGTCAAGGTACTTTAATATCCACACGTCGCAAAAATCAAATTAGGTCAGAATTGAGAAAATATATTGTTCAGGCTATTGATACCGAAATTGTCGATCCAACATATCTATATGTAGTACCTACTGTTACTGTTAGATATGATCCAATTGATACAACTCTATCTGCTAGTGAGATAGGTGCTCTTGTAGCAAATAAAATAATTGAATATGAAGCCACAAATCTTAATAGATTTGATGGTAAATTTAGATATTCCAGATTTCTTGATGTTATAGATTCCGCTAGCACCTCTATTAAATCAACCACAGCTGATATTAGCGTTCAAAAAAGATTTATACCATCACTTACCTCTAAAAATACATACAAGCTAACATTCAATAGAGGTATATTTCATCCTAATGATGGTTATGTCTCGGCTGTTTCATCAAATGCATTTACATATGAAGGATATACGTCGTATTTTGATGATGACGGGTATGGAAATGTAAGAATTTATTATTTGTCAAATGCACAACGTAATTATATACAGACTATTGGAACTATTGATTATGATATAGGATTAATTACATTAAATGCATTTAAGCCAGATGCTATAAACGGTGAAATAAACATTACGGTTAAACTTGCGGATTATAATGTGTATCCAATAAGAAATCAAATTTTACTATTAACCGAATCGCGAGTTAAAGTATTAAATGATATTTCTAGTCGTGAAGAATTTCTAACAAGCTCCATCTCTACGGTGGGAACAACAACAACATTTAATTCTTCGGCATTATCGCCGATAACGGTATATTGATATGAGCATTTCTGGTGCTGATGAAACCTTTAAACGTATATCGCCTCTTATTGAGAGACAATTTCCTGCGTTCATAAGGGAAGAAGGTCCTAGATTTGTTGCATTTCTTAAAGCATATTATGAATACCTAGAACAACAAGGTAATGCTGTACAAGCAAGTAGAAGCTTATTAGAATATCAAGATATAGATCGAACCATAGATTCTTTTGTGGAATATTTTCGCAAAGAATTTATGATTAGTATACCAAAAAATACTTTGGCTGATCAAAGATTATTGGTTAAACATATACGAGATTTCTATAGAACTAAAGGTTCTGAATTTTCTTACAAATTTTTATTTCGCGCACTTTTTAATCAAGAAATTGAAATATATTATCCTGGCGATTATGTTCTACGTGCTTCTGATGGTAGGTGGATTAGAGAAACCTTATTAAGAGTTGGTCGTCCATTTTCTACGACACCTTCTATATTTGAAGGCCGAACGATTACTGGGTTGTCTTCAGGTGCTACAGCTAAGGTTCAAGGAATTTCACAAGTTAATGTTCTTGGACTTGAATTATATGAACTTATAGTTGAAAATGTTATTGGTACTTTTCAAAATGGTGAAACTGTAAATGATTCATTAGGAAATACTGCAACTATTGAATCGCAATTTGGTTCGATAGTATCCGTTAGGATTATTGACGGTGGAGCATATCATACTATTGGAGATACACTTACTATATCATCAGGTGCAGCTAGCGCCATAGGAACAGTATCATCAACATCACCAGTTGGTGCAGCAACTATGAGAATATCTGTAGCCGGTACTGGTTATAGAACTGATGGTAATACCATACTTACAGTTATCGGTGGTAGTGGTAATGGTTTGGTAGGAAGAGTAGTCTCATTATCTAATACTTCATCATTTCCCCTGAATAGTGATTTGATAGGTTCAGTAGCAAATGTAGTTTTGTCAACTGGGTCCACTTTTGTTTCTTTAGGCACAAATAGTGCGTCGGTATCTGCTAATTTGGCATCAGCCAATATATCATCAACATTGGCAACATCTTTACTTTTTTCCAATGTTACTATAGGTTCAATAAATGCAATAAGCATTTCATCTGTAGGTAGAGGATATGAAACATCATTACCTACAATAACTGTTAGAGATGAAATCATTTATGAACGTGAGATTGATGGTCAATATGGAAGATTCCGTGGTGGTGATGCGGTTATTGTAGCTGAAAATGCACCAGGTACTATAACAGGTATATCAATTAAATCATCAGATGCTTCTTTTGATAGACTTTCAACATCATCAGTTGTTAATACTAGAGGCGCCGAAACAACACCTGTTGCATATACTGATGTTTCGGATATAACCAGATATACACTTAGGGCTAATACCTACAATGGTGTCGTGATACCTGATGTATCTGGTGTTATAAACCTTAAAGGTAGATATACTGATACTAAAGGGTTTTTAAGTTCAACAAACAAATTACAAGATAATAGATTCTATCAAGAATATTCTTATGTAATTAGAGTATCTCAAATATTAAAAAAATATAGGGATATAATTAAAAACTTAGTTCATCCAGCCGGTGTTGCATTATTTGGTGAATATAAATCATTAGCAACTCTTCCGCATCCAGGTCATGATCTTGTAAGAGGTTCTGAAGATACTGTAACAAGGATGCAAATATTTGCTAACAATGTTGGTAGATTAGTAGCAAATTCTTTCATTAGTGTATCAGTAAACGATCTCAATAGCAGTGGTGTAGAATTTAGCACATCTGGTCGTAAAATGTATGTTGTTGGAATTAATAATGATCAGGTATGGCAATATAATTTATCAACAGCATTTGATTTAAATACTGCTAACTATTCTGGTAAAAATTTCTTAGTAGCAAATACTACTAACAAAACATCATCTCATGGTGATAATACTCCTGTTGATATAAGATTTAAACCTGATGGTAGCAGAATGTATATCATAGGTAATACAAGACAAATTATAGAACAATATGATTTATCTACAGCTTGGGATTTAAGTACCGCTTATATCTCACTGGATAAATTCTTAATACAGAATAATGATACATTAGTTGCAGAAGATGGCTCACCATTAGGCGATTATGATTATACAACATCTGCATTCCAAGCTAGTGTAATTGATTTTAGTGTTACTGGTTTAGCATTTAAACCTGATGGTACAAGAATGTTTGTTGTTGGTAGCACATTTGATAATGTTGTTGAATGTAGATTAAGCACACCTTGGGATATAAAAACAGCAGAAGCATATTATAATAATATTCTGCTTGAAAATTCTGATGTATTGGTTATGGAAAATGGCTTTAATCTTATGGATGAAAATAGTCGCTTTTTTGCATTTGGTACTGAAGATGCTACGGTTAATTCTGTTACATTCTCAAATGATGGGACAAGAATGTTTATCACTGGAACAACCAATGATAAAGTGTTCTCATATAAGATGAATACAGCTTGGGATATTACAACATTATCTTATACAAGCCAATTTGATACAACTCCTGGTTCATCACCTACAGGTATTGCACTTAGCACCGATGAGACCCGATTGTTCATAATAGACTCGTTCCTTGATAGAGTTACAATGCATCAATTACAAGCTCGATTACTTAATGAAGATCGCACATCTATGCTATCTGAAAATAGCGAATACATTATTCAGCAATAAATAGTGCATTATTGAGGGGTTAATAGATGTCTGGTACGACAACATATAATTTTAGCATCAATACAGCTGAGCAATTTCATGAGTCGTTCAATGAGGCCGACCCAACACGTATGTTTATGTTTATTGGTAGAGTAACCCCTTTTGCCAATGATTCTGCGCCTCAAGCAGTCGCAAATAATATAAACACTGTGTCTTATGATGTATTCAAAGACATGGTAACATTAAAACGAGTAAATTATACTGATGTTTCTCATGTTATCAATAGGTATGATTGGACTAATAATACAGTATATACACCCTATACACATTTAAATGCAAATTTATATTCATCACAATTTTATGTGTTTACATCTGATTATAATGTCTATAAATGCATTGACAATAATAGAGGTGCAGTTTCTACTGTTGAACCATCAGGTATTAGTACCTCAATTTTTAGCACATCTGATGGATATCGTTGGAAATTTTTATACAATGTAACATCATCAGAAGCATTAAAATTTTTGAATAATTCTTATATACCAGTAAAAGAATTGACCGCTAATAATGGTTCTGCTCAATGGTCAGTTCAACAAGCAGCAGCAAATGGTTCAATAGAACATATTGTAATTACGGCCAATGGTAGTGGTTATTTGTCCATATCAAATAATTTTGCATTAATATCAAATTCTACAACATTAAGACTTGGTGGTGAAGCTAGTGCGGTCGATGGTGTTTATACAGGTTCTACCTTGTATATCTCATCAGGACTTGGTGCTGGTCAGCTAAAACGTATAATAAGATATGTTGGAATCACAAAAACAGCGACAGTTAATGGCGCTTTTACAATTACACCAAATACACAATCTACCTATTATATTGCACCAAATGTAATTATTCGTGGTGATAGTGGATCAGTTTTATCTCAAAGAGCTACTGCTTATGTTTCAAATTGCATAGGTGGACAGATAAGAAAAATTACTATGGTAACTCCAGGTAGACACTATTCTACTGCAAATGTTATTATATCAGCTAATACACAGCATGGTTCCGGAGCATCTGCTTATGCAGTATTATCACCACCAGGTGGTCATGGTACAAGTGCTCGAAATGAATTAAACGGTAAAAACATTATGATATCTGTATCACTTGGAGCAGGTGATGCTAATACTTATCCTGCAAACAATGATCTTCGCACAATCGGTTTGATTAAAAACCCTAAACTTAGATCAGGTGCTTTAGCTAATGTTTCAATAATAGATCAGTGTTCTCGTATAACTGTTAGTGGTGTATTGGGTGATTATAAAGAGGATGAAATAATAACTGGTCAGACAAGTGGTGCTAAAGCCAGAGTTGTTTTATTTGCCAATACTAATTCAGCTAGAACCGCTGGTTTATTAAAAGTGGTACGAGTGACAACTGGAGGTACTGGATTATCCTTTACTCCAGGTGAATCTATAGTTTCAACCACAAGCGTAATTACAGCAACTGTTGATGCTTTTAATAAGCCTGCAGTTCGCGAAGGCACCGGTCAGGTGATATACATAGAGAACAAAACACCTATTACTAGATCATCTGATCAGGTCGAAGATTTTCGTTTTGTCGTGACTTTTTAAAGCCAAGGAAAAAAGATGACGGGGATAGCTAATACAGTCACGATCACCACAAATTTAAATGTGGATCCGTATTACGACGATTTTGACGAAACAAAAAATTATCATCGTATTCTTTTTAGACCGGGTCTAGCTGTTCAAGCGCGTGAACTCACACAGATTCAGACCATATTACAAAACCAAATTGATAGATTTGCTGAGCATGTATTTAAAGAAGGTAGTATAGTTACAGGTTGTCAATTAATTTTTGATAACCAAGTAACATTTATTAAATTGCGTGATAGGTCTTCTGTCGGAACGGTTGTCAATTCGGCTGCATTTTTAAATAAAATAATAACAGGCCAGACATCTGGTGTAGAAGCAAGTGTTATTTTAACTAATAGTGGTTCTGAGGCTAATACACCCAATTACAAAACTTTGTTTGTAAAATATACTGGTGCTAATGGTTCTCAAAGAACTTTTTCAAATGGTGAAATTATTACATCTACTGGTGGTTTATCAGCAAATTTAATAACATCTTCAGCTATTGGTACAACATCTTTAGTAAAAATTGGACCAGGTATAGTTTTTGCTAAGGATCATTTTATTCGAGTAAATGAACAAAGTATAATACTTGACAAATATCAATCAAATTCATCATATAGAGTTGGATTTGAAGTTTTTGAATCAATAGTAAATGAAAATATTGATTCTTCTTTGTTAGATCCTGCATCAGGATCGTATAATTATGCTGCACCTGGTGCAGCAAGATTGCAACTTACACCTAGATTAGTAAAAAGATATGTATCAGAAAATTCGACAAATAATTTTGTTGAATTGTTTTATATCAAAAATGGTGTAATCCAGTCAAAATCAGATAAACCCGAATATAACAAAATCAAAGATTATATTGCTGAACGTACATATGATGAATCCGGTAACTATATTGTTAATGGATTACAGCCTAGAGTTCGAGAACATTTGTTAAGTGGAGAGAACCAAGGAGTTTATACTTCTGCTGATGGTGGAAGTGCATCTAGACTTGTAATAGAAATATCTCCTGGTAAAGCATATGTTATGGGCTATGATCATCAATATTTGATTAGTAATAAAGTCACAATTAGTAAAGCTACAGATTTTAATTCTGTTGAGCAAGTTGCAACAAATGCTGATTATGGAAATTATATAACTGTTCTGAATATGTCAGGACAGTGGGATATAAACGGTCAAAGTCAAGTAACTTTGCGCGATGCTAAGATGAACTCTATTACAAATGGAGTGTATTCTACTACATCACTTGCCGGAAATATCATAGGTTATGCTCGTGTTCGAGCAATAGAATATTCATCAGGAACACCAGGACTTTCAACATGTCAGTATAAGATGTATCTAACTGATATTAAGATGAATGATAATAAATCATTTACTGAGGTAAAATCTATAGGTTATGATGCTTCTGCTGCCGATGGTAAAGCTGACATACTTAATGCAGATGGTACAAATGCATCTACTACAGATCCATCATTTGACATAGGTGTATTTGGTCTACCAGTAACTGCTGTTAAAAGATTAAGAGCTACCGACAGTACGATTGATACAAATTTTAGTTTTAAAAAATCTTTTGATGTTGCATTTAATACTGGAGCAGGCAGCTCTGCTACTCTATCTACTGGCAGTGCATCAGAAACTTTTTCTGGTTCTGGTGCATTATCTGATGATGCCACACGCTCTAGGTTCTATCTTGTATCAAGAGGAACATCAAATACAACAAATTTAACTGGAACTATTACAGTAACATCTGGTAGCACCTCAGTTACAGGGTCTGGTACTTCTTTTGCCACTCAATTAAGTCCAGGTGATATTATTGCATGTTCCCCTACTCAAAAATTTATAGTTTCTAGTATCACAGATGCTACAAATTTAACTCTAACTGCAAATGCAGCATCTAGCACTGGTGGCGCATTTCATAAGAGATTCCTTGAAGGTCAAGTTATTGATTTTGGTAATAAGGGTGGTGGTGGCGATCGTTCTATTTCAATTAATTCTACTACTCAAGCCACTTTAAATTTAAATGAAAATCTTAATACAGCATTAAATGCTACTGTTATTACAGAGCTTAATCGTGTAGATGGACAAGAAGCATCTAAAATTATAGCTCGTAATAGATTGGTTCAGTTAAGTCTAACATCTGATTTATCTGGGCCTTGGGTTTTAGGTCTTTCTGATGGGTTTAGATTAGTATCAGTCAGAAAGAAAAGTGGTTCAGGATTTTCATCCACCACAGAGGGTACTGATGTAACTAATCAGTTTACCCTAGATTCTGGTATGAGAGATACAATCTATGAACATGCGCGTCTAGTTAAAAAACCTAATAGCACTCTTTCTCTAGCTTCAGGTGATAGACTTCTAGTAAAATTTGATCATTTTACACACAGTTATTCATCTGGTGTAGGGTATTTCTCGGTAGATTCATATCCAGTCGATGATGACAATGCTGGTACTGATACTACAAAAATTTACACATATGAAATACCAATATATTCATCACCGAGAACTGGTAGACAATACGATCTTCGCGATTGCATTGATGTTCGTCCAAGAATGACGGATACGGCAACCAGCACCACAACTTTGTCCGATATAACAACTAATCCAACTATATCAACATCACTAGATCAGCCTACAGGCGGATTGCGTCATGTTGCCCCTGGTGATAATTTTACAGTAGATTTAGATTATTATCTGCGGCGTAATGATAGAATAGTTCTTGATAAGAATGGTAATTTCCGTGCGATTAGAGGAACACCATCTTTAAAGCCAATTACACCAGATGAACCTGGTGGAACTATGTCTATTGCAACTATTAATCTTACTCCATATCCATCTCTACCGGATGAGCAAGCTCGTCGAGTATCTCGTCCTGATTTATCTAATTCAATATTCCCAATTAAAAATCCAAGATTTACTATGAGGGATATTGGAGTTATAC
>Ga0315901_10003005_pt1 | contig 22339 bp, 20 predicted proteins | sample LakEriMetagenome_10_FD_203761 | JGI IMG/M metagenome (GOLD analysis project Ga0315901, IMG submission 203761) | Freshwater fungal communities from buoy surface, Lake Erie, Ohio, United States - Buoy 2 MA116 | ecosystem: Environmental > Aquatic > Freshwater > Lake | place: USA: Lake Erie, Ohio... | reverse complement strand
TTTAACGACTTCTTCTTCTAAAGCTTTTACTTTAGGGCCGGTTGTTATCCAACCAGATTGCAATGAGTCTACAACTTCGTCAATGATATCTTGATCTATATAAGGGGGCGAAAATGGTATGTTCATAATTCCTTAAACAAATTTAGTGAATCTAAATTTATGCATTTAACCTTCCAACCATTAGATATATATGAATTAATAGCTTTCGTATTGTCTCTTTTAACTGAGAGAGAAATTTTTTCAACCTTATCTGTTCTAGCCAGTCTTTCAAATTCTTGCAATAAGGCTGAACCATAACCTTTACCATGACAATCTGGATGAACCCCAATTACAACTAAACCCCAAAAAGTTTGAAAATGTTCTTGGGTTGTTTGCGTTTTACTGATGCCCTTTTTTACCCTAATTTTCATAAGAATATTTCTAAAAATAAAGGGGAATCTTGATATATTCTCTGGATGTAAAATAAGCCATGGTCGTATCAAAAAAGATTTTATAAAAGCCCTAAAACTAAATTGAGTTATAGAGGTCGCCGCTCCAGGCAATCCAGGATTTTTAGTAATAACGCCTCCACAATACCCAACAATCATATCATTTTCTAAAACATGAAACAAAATACCTCTTTCATCTATAATATACCACGAAAGCATTTCCATCCTAAATGCAGAACCTAATTTTGATGAAAGAGATTCTGGAAATGCTGCTTTATGACATTGACCAATTTGTTCAAGGTCTGATAAAATGGATAATCTAATTTCCATTTAATTCTGATAAAATTTTAAAATAATTAATTGCAATTTTTTCTCTGTTAAAATTAACTGAAACGTATTGTTTACCGTTTTCTCCTAGGGAAGACAATTCATTTCTATTTGAATTAAGAAAATAAATCTTCGCCGAAAGATCATCTGAATCCTCAGGTATAAAAAATAAACCGCCCTTTCCTTTTTCAATAAATAATTCACGGGCCTCACCATCCACACCTAATAAAATAGGTTTACCCATTGCTAACGGTTCAAAAAGTTTGGAAGGGATTGCGCTTAAAATTAAATCATTCTTTTTTAGTGGAACGATATATACATTACAGGCTGCAACAACTTAAATACCACATTTTCGGGTAAAAACTTTTTCAATATTCAACTACTTTTTTTGAAAACTTTAAATATTCCAAAAATAAAACCAAGACCATAACCGATATGAATGATTGGATAAACAATTAATGTCGTACCCTTAACTTTAATATTACTAATTTTCTTAAAACTAAAATAAAAGGCCAAAATTAGATATAGATTTAATGGTAAACAAACAATTAAATTATTGAAATTATAAAGTAACACGGGCAGTGAAAGCAAATAAAATACAAACAAAAGAGGTATTAAATGCCTTGCACTCAAACCATTACTATTTTTAATTAAAACCCTGGGCTTATAAAGGCCGTATTGAAAATATTGAATAAATAATTTTTTAAATGAATTGCGCGGAAAATAATAAAGCTTAATTTCTGGATTTTGATAAATCTTCAAACCATTTTTACCAGCGCGATAATGAAATTCATCATCTTGATTTCTTTTAAAAAATATATCAAAAAGGCCAATTTTGTCAAAAATAGATTTTTTCCAAGCTCCTAAATACACACTTTGGGTAAAACCTTTATAGTTTTCAAAATGAAAACTACTATTCCCTATACCAAATTTTGAAGTTGTGGCTATTCCAATTGCATTTTGTAAACTTGAACCCTTGGCAATTCTCATTGGTCCTCCAACAATATCAGCACCAGTCTCTAAAAAAGTCTCTAAAATTTTTTCAAAATAATCTTTGCTATATTGGGTATGTGCATCTAACCTAACAATTATATCACCTTTACATAAAGGAATAGCTAAATTTAATGCAAATGGTACTGTTTTTCTCGGATTATCTAAGATATAAATATTTTTCCCATCATTTAATTTATCTTTAAGATATTCTAGCGTGCCATCATTAGACCCACCATCAATAAAGAATATTTCTTTATCATGAGGTTCTGCATCTATTACGAAATTAAAAATATTATCAATAAATAAAATTTCTTGGTATATCGGAATTACAACACTTATTTTCATTAATTTGTTCTCTAAAATTTCCTTTTAATTCTTTAGCAGTTATTCTTCAATCTTGAAGAATTGTTTCAATTTACCAGATTTGGACCTGGAAATCACCTTCTTTCGTTCAAAGGTAGTTTCAATATTTGGTTCTAAATATTGATTTGCCGCTTTTCTGATTTTCAGAATTGCCTCCATAGGTAAATCAATATCAGCAACATATTCAAAATGAAATACATTTAATGATTTTTGCCTTATTATAAATTCTTTAACTCCATATTCTTGTTGAATTAGTTCCTTTGTAATATAATAAAATGTTAATGCAGGCACTTTTCTTCCACTAGGTAAAATAGCAAAATCATTAGTTCTACCGACTAAATCTAATAAAACTGAATTATTTCCCTTTTTCTTAAAATCCAACATACCAACATCACCTAAATCATATCGAATCAATGGAATTGCTCTATTATAAAGTGATGTAATAAGCACTCTTCCGGATTCCATTGGTTCTATTGGATTCCCGGAATCATCAACAATTTCAAATACTAAATTTTCATTTGAAATAATCCAGTCGAAATTTTCATCTTCAAAAGCAATAATATCCATTTCTGCACACCCATATTCATTTGCTACCTTTACACCAAAACCCTTTTCCAACAAGGATCTATCATAATTATTGCACACCTCAGATGTTGGAAAGCAAATCTTTAAAGAGGGACAAATATCTTTAAGTATAATTCCATTTTTAATCAAATATTGAGCAAAATAAACTAATGAGCTTGTATAACCATTGATATATTCAAATTTATTTTTTTTAAAAATAGATATGAAATTATCTAACTTTTCATCTGAAATATCAAAAATTGGAAATCGAATTCTTCTTGAAAAATAATCTTTAAGTCTTTCTTTATAAAAGTTTATACCCGTAAGGGGAATTCCATAAAAACGTGCTTGAAGAGATTTACCATATTCAATACCATGTCTTGAATACCTATCTAAAACAAGTGCCCAGGTTTTTGCATGTGCCATTTTATCTTTTGCAAAATAAAATGGTGTACCGGAAGATCCAGATGTTTTATTTTTAAATACATCAATTTCTTTTATACCCTCCGTTAGTATATCATTTAATGGTATTTGAAGGTCTCTTTTGGTAATAATTGGCACATCTTTCCATTCTCTTATTTCTTTATCACCAATTATTTTTTTATAAAAAGGGTTTTTTTCTTTAAAAAAATTAAACTGCCCCCATTTTAAACTATCGACAGATCGGGAGAAATCATTTTCATTACGACTCTTAAAAGCCTCTAGCTCCTTTTGAGCCTTTCTAATAGGGAATCCTTTTAACTCTAAAATAAATAAAAATAAATTCATTTTTGATTTTGCTTAAGTCAATATTTTTAACCAAATATTTTTCACATTTTCCCAGCTAAATTCCTCCGATTTTTTGCGAGCGTTATTAGATATAAAAGAAAAAATTTTATCTTGATGTAATAAAAATTTAATTTTAAACACCAATTCCTCAGCAGAATTATTTGAAATCATGAAACCATCATAGCCTTCATTTAATAAATATGGTACTCCACCCACCCTAGTGCTTATTACACACATGCCTAAAGCCATCCCTTCTATCAGGCTTACGGGTGTATTGTCTATGACTGGGTTAGAAATCATGATATCATATTCTTGAGATAGTTTGACCCAATTATCTCGAGTCATCTTAGTCTTAATTAAAATATTTTCAGTCAAATTGTGCTTTTGGACAAAAGCTACCACATCTTTATAATAATACTCATTTTCATTGCCCAACATCAAAAGATGAAAGTCATTATAGCTTTTTTTTATTTCAAGCATCGCTTTTAGCGTCATCAAAGGATTGTAAGGTTTGCCAAAACCACGCAGCGCCAAAAAGCGAGGTTTGATAGTATCACGACATTTGTATGGATATTGTTCCAGCTCTATTATATTGGGTATGTGTTGCACACTGTACCCTTTGGACTCGAAAAATGTTTTCAAATAGGGCGATGGTGCAATTATAGCGTCTGCTTTAGAAAATATGGCTTCTACCATACTTTGTGATTGCGCGTACCGGTGAGGCAAATTGCCTCCGTGCAAAAATAAGATGTATTTTTTACAGAATATCTTTGATAATTGCGCAAAGGCATATGCAAAATAAAAAGCTTTTGTTGAATAAACATCAATGATAATTTTATCAGCTTGCGGTGCATACCGGAAGAAGTGATACAGCATATCAATAAACCGTAATCCTTGGTGCTCTTTATCAGAGGCAGTTTTTAGGGTGCAAAACTCAGACAACAAAGGCTCTAGTGTTTCCATGACACTTTTTACATTTTTGTACTTAAAAAATTTATTTCCTAGATAAAGTACATTGTTCATGTCTTTGAAAAATTAAATAAATACCCATAAGGCATAAAAACCAAAATTTAAGATAATAATGAATTGATTAACTCCCCATATTCCTTTAAAAAATTTACTGCCCCATATTCTTTCACAACATATTGTTTAAAAAAAAGCCATTTTCTAAGAATCATTTCTGTTTTTTAAATGCTATTCTATGGCTCTTTCTTATTTGAAACCTAAAATTTATTCATCATCTGAAATGTCCTGTTTTTTGGTAATAATATATAGTATAATATAATCATCATTTCCAATAGAAATTATAGACGGATTATAAAAAGTCAAATTTCTACCAAGTCCTATTCTTTTCCCGCAAGATTTAAAAACGGACTTGCTCACTTCCCTCTTAATCTTAAAAAATTCAGATTATCAGGCAACCAATTTGCATGCATCAAAACAAAATTAAGTGGCCAAGCATACAGCAAAAATCGTATTAATTTTTACATATTAATTGATTCATCAATGTATGGATTTAACAAGTTCTTTTGTCAATATTTCAAGAATTTGATTAGCTGCCAAATCTCTTCCATTTTTTATTAGTGTTTTCCTTAAAGCTGAATCTGTTTTGAGTCTTATAATTGCATTTTTCAGAGCACCTTCATCTTTTGATGTTATAATTAATGCATGCTCTTCATGTGATAAAAATCTTGGTATGCCACCTACTGCGGTGGCAATTATAGGTAATGAATTAGCCATCGCTTCCCAGATAGTGCGCGGAAATCCTTCATGATAAGAAGGAATCACATAGATATCTGCCATTCTGTAAAACTGATTTAACTCCTGGCCTACTTTCTTTTTACCATGAAACACTACCTTGTCTGAAATATCCATCTCTCGGGCTTTTGATTTCAAAAAGGTCTCGATAGGTTTTTCAAGGTTATCTTCCCACCCTACCAAATGTAATTCTATCAACCCACCCTCATTTATCAATTCTCCAGTTACATTTACCAATTCTAGTAGACCCTTCTGTAAATCTATTCTACCTGTGTAAAGCAGTCTAACTACATTACCAGTACAAGTATCAACTCTTTCAAAAAAGTCTTGTTTAGACAAGGTAGTAGTGCCTACTAGTTTGCAAGACGTGGCCAAATCTTTATACTTATCAAATAAGGCGGGTGAATTTACTAATATTGGAGTATTTTGAATTGCTTTTTTAAATAAACAAGTGCTAAATTTTATATAATAATCAATGGCAATATTTCTTATAGACTTTTTTCTTAAGGATCCCGATTCATAATCGCCTACAATTAAAAACCTGATTTTATGTTGAGGAATATAACGGTGAAAATATGGTGCCAATGGAGATGGACTTCTAATTAAAAAATAATCAATCAATAATTCTTTAAGTTTATTTTTTAAAAGTTTTTTATGCGCTAATGCCCTGTGCCATGAAGGTGTCTTGTATCCTAAGTTTATCCAAGTAATGTTACACGACTTTACTTTATAATCGCAATTAATGGCTTCTCTACTGTTGGCTTCATGCATAACTAATGTTAAATGTTCTACTTCGTTGGCCAAGGCATCAATAAAAACACCTAAATAAGATGGAATTTCAATAGTATTGTTTTTACAAAGAGATATGGGTATATGATAATAAAATGCTAACTTAATCACTTAATTAAAATTTAAATGTTTGCAATATAAACTATTTTTCAATACTTATATTTTCTTAATAAATCAAACAAATAAAAATGAAAAACAAGTACAAAAACAAATAGCGATCCACCAAAAAGTTCAATAGAAAATAAAGTCGAATAAAACAAAATAATGGACATTAATAAACCTAATAAATAAATTGAATTTTTACTTTCTGCTTTATTTAAAATTTTTACAATAGTTAAAAATAATTTTTTTATACTTTTAAAAAGAAAAAATAAAGGGATTACAATTAACACACCGCCCATGATAATAAAAGTAAAAAATTGATTGTGCATTAGGATCGATTGATCTGCAAATTTTAAATATATGTCAATTGGACCAGACCCTAAAGGATAATTTATTAATTTTTCAAAAAAAACACTATACAATTCTATTCTTTCTTTATTTGTATCCTCTTGATATTCTAAATCAGTAATATCAAACCTTTGATTTATATTCTCTAAATTCGAAGGTAATTGAATAAAAATAAATGAAATAAATAAAACTAAAATAGAAAATGATTGTTTTATTTTATTAAATATAAAATATGAAAGTAAAATTATCAAAGTAAAAAAAAGTAAATTACTTCTACTTTCTAATAACATACAAGATATAATTGTAATTAATGTCAAAAAAATACCTAAGAAATTAAACTTACTTTTTGTAAAGCCATAATTATAAATTATATATGTAGCTGCAAAAGTTAAATGTATACCAGGAATATGATGATTTAAAACACTATTTTCATCTTTATACGATTCAGTATATGAAATTATATTTGAACCACTTATTGTATTTAATATAATATATAACAACCAATTTACATACATGAGAATAATAAAAAAATCTATCGATTTAAATATTTGCTTTACAAATAATAATCTAGACACACCATAAGCACCAATTAAAATTACTATCCAACCCAATACTCTAAAAATCGAATTAATAAATTCTACACTAAAAAAACATCCAATTAAAGTTAAAAATGAAATTGAAAAATAAATTTTGAAAATTGTATTTGATAATAATTTATTAACCTCTAAATTAATTAAACCAATAATAATAAATAATGTCATCCCTAAAGTATAAGGAAACCCATTTATTCTAAAAGAAAATAAATCATAATTTATCAATTCAAGACTAAAAGGTATTAATAGAAATGAATAAATAATTTTATAATTATTTTTCATTGATTTTTTTTAATAGTATTTTCACACACTTTTCAAGTGTATATTCTTTTGAATAATCATACATCATATCAGCTTTTTTTAATTTCTCCAAGGGATTATTTATGTATTCCTGAATTGCATTCTTTATACTATTTGGATTTTTAACTTCAATAAAATTAACCAGTGTTGAATCAAGTAATCCTGGAATGCCACCAACTTTGGTTGTAATAATTGGTAAATAATTACTTGCAGCCTCCCATATTGAATGAGGAAAACCCTCATGCCAAGAAGGCAAAATAAAAATATCCGCCTCTTTATAAATTGCAAACAAACTCTCTCCAAAAGGAATAAAACCTCGAAAAAAAACAATTCCCTCTATGTTTAATTGCTTTATTAATTTTTTCAGATGAATTAAGTATTCTTTTTCTGTAAAACCTACAATAATCAATTCAATTTTGATATCATCAATTAATAATAACTCCAAAGCAAATAAAAGTTCCTCTATACCTTTTTCTGCTGTTACCCTGCCACAAAAAAGCAATTTGAGAGGCTCACCAAGATTCATTTTCTTTTTTTTAGAAAAATCTTTTAAACGCAATGAATTGGTTGGAATAAATGATGATTTAATTGAAAACTTCAGATGCAATTCCTCAACAATTTTTGGTGAGTTTGCATAAACCGATGAAGTGGTAGAAATTAATTTCAATTCCAAAATTCTCTTCCAAAATAAAAAATACAATAGTAAACCTATTTTAGTAAATTTAATTTTGGGGCGACTATCAATTACACTTCCAACCAACAAATATTTTTGACTGATAAAATTAAATTTACTATGGATAAAATATTGCAATGGTGTTATTCCTCTTATAATTAAGAAATTAAAATCTAAATTTTGAATAGTTTCAAAATCTTTTATTAATAATTTATTTATTTGATCAAATACTATTTTTTTCTTTTCAATTGGAAAAAACATAATCTTTTTTGAGCTTACTATTTGATAATCAAATTTCTCCAGCTTTTCTTCCGATTGAATAGAAATCAATCCTACTAATTCAAATTGCTGACTCATTTCAAATATCCAACTTCCAATGAAGGATGGTAAGAAATAATTTTCACCATCCTTATAAAACATGCAATGATGATGAACTAATATCTTCATACAATAAAACTTATTGTTTCAAAATAGTCAATGAAAAATCTAATGATTTTTTTGAAATTTATTTATTCCGCTAAAAAACCAGAATATGGGGCTTATTGGAAACAATAAAAAGAAAAACAAAAAATTAACCGATCTAAAAACAACCCAAGGATAGGCAGATAACCCAAATAATAAAATTCTCAACCCTTTTAAATTTCTTCCCCTTATAGTTGCCCAAATAGCATCATGTAAAATAATTCTATTTATAAAAGCCTCTTTCAAAATATTAGTATTTAAACCAAATTTATTAAGCGACTGATCATCATAAATTTGGGTGAATAAATAACTATCTAATAGATATTTAATATTTGTCAAATTCAAAGTTGCAGTTAAATTGTTGGCTTCATGAACTCTATAGCCAAACAACTCTTTATCAAGATAACAAACAATAGGATTTTGAAATAGCATTCTATGGGAAAAATGGGCGTCAGGATGCACTGCCATAATACTTCTATAACCATCCAACTTCTTATAAAGTCTTGAAGAATAACAAGTTGCTAAGAATTGACCAGCAGGCTGAAAGGTCCCACTTAGCAAGGCAGTTAAAACTGTTTTTGCTGAATAATTTTCATAACTTAAATTGGGATTAGCCTCCAAAGAGAAAACTTGATTTTTTTTAATGTAAGAATATACATCACCAGTCATAGCTCTTTTGGAACCAATTTTATTGCCTTTAGAATCTATTACTGAACAGGCTGACATTATAACTATATCTTCCTGTTTGTTACTTTTAATAACCTGATAAATTGTTTCTAAAGCTTCAACAAACATTACATCATCTGAGGATAACAAAATCATAAATTCACCACTGGCATTTTGGGTGCATTTATCGAGATTGGGTGAAAATCCAAGATTAACCTGATTTTCGATTAAAGTTATTCTCGAATCTTTGAAACTCTTTACCATTTCCACTGAGTCATCTTTTGATGCATTATCAGAAATAATAATTTCAAAATCAGTAAAAGATTGTGATAAAACGCTCTCTATGGTAAGTTTTAAATACTTACTATAATTATAATTGGGGATACAGATTGAGAAAAACGGCATTATGTTAACTATATTTCTTCAAAATCAACTCCTAAAGACTCTCTTAAAATTTCCTTTAATTCATTGGAGTCTCTTTTTAAATTAATTGAATCACAACTTTTAAATGGATTTGATTTGCTATAATCATTTATGATAATACGCTTACTATGAAACAAACCCATAATTAGGTGATCGAATTGCATTCCAACTTGTTTCATTTGCTGAATGGTGGTTTCTCTGAATTTTTCGGGCCGGGAAGTGGTTAGGATTATCTGAAATTTTCCTGAAATATAAAGTGTCCTAAGTATTTCAAGATTTGAATCCAATGGTTCGGTATTTCCAATATATGGAGGAAAATGTGAGGAAGAATTTTTCACAAGTGTTCCGTCAATATCTACAAACAAAGTTGCATAAGAGCGTTTGAAACGGTCCCAATCTTCCACCGTTCCCCAATCAACATAATTTTCAACCACCTTCCCTTCAAACAATTTGCCTTGTAGAATTGCTTGGAAAATTACGTTACTAATATATCTTTCTCCCAGGTTGGGCAAGGAATCTAATATTTGGCAAAACAAATCAGCAGATTCAAAAGAATATGCACCAACACAGAAATACGGACTAATAACCTGCTTCTCTACAATATTTGAAATATTGCCATTAGCATCCCGTAATAAGTATGATTTATTTTTAGGCTTTATTAAACCAGAAGTATTCAAATCGGAATAACAAACACTATTTCCAGCACTCAGAGCTACCTTAAAATAATTATCAGAATCCTTGATTACGATAGGACCATTAATACTGGCTTGTTTAATTGCATTATAAACAGTCTGAGGTTGGTCCTTAGTCTGCTCAGGTAAAAAAACAAATTCGGACTTTGAAATTATACCGGCATCTTCTAATTCATCTGTAAATCCTTTTAAAAATCCAAATTGCTCTTCATGTTCTTTTAGGCAAACAAAATAAATTTTACTAAACTCTTCAAGGTTCAAGCCAGATATGGCCTCAATTGCCATGAACTTACCGTTAGGATGGGTAAGCATCCATTTAGGGCGAAGATTTGGGAAGCGGCTAGATTTACCGGCCATGGGAATAATTAAATTCATATTTTATTTAATAATTTGGTTAGACTCTTATTTAAAAATTGAATATCACCTTGTTTCTGCGCATAAGGCATAATTCTGGCTAGGTTAAAGACCTCCAAATAGTTATACCACTGCTGTAAATCTTGGGGCATCCCAAATAAAAACAAAGAAAGTTTGGAGTCTATATAATTTAGTATTTGCATTACCTTAATAACCTTATGGTTCTCTAAATTTTCATCAATTAAAACAGACCATAAGAACTTCGTATCCTGTCTAAATTTCACTAAATCAATTAGCGGGGATTCAATAAATGAATCTAGGAAATCAAAAACATAAATCTGTCCATTCTCTTTAAACAACATGTTGGAAAGGGTAAAATCCCCATGACAAAAGCTTTGTGGCAACGGAGCCCTTGGTTTTTTATCATTTAGAAAACCGAATAAGGCAGCCTTCAATTCTGATGAATAATGAGTCATAGGCATAACTTTTTGCAGCACCTCTTCAGTTTTTAATTTTGTAGTTTCAATAGGCACCTCCATAAATGGTGCATTCTCGATGGCTGATTGAAAATAGTTAATAAATATTTCAACTACCAAATCTAGCTGTGGTAATGCAAGGCCTGGAAAAAAATCACTAAACTTCTCCCCTAATACATACTCCATCTCAAAGAATGCCAAGCCATCTGGTGAAACACCAACACTAAATACCTCCGGAGCATGTAGACTTGAATTTTTTGGATAAATAGACTTAAAAGCATTCTGTTTAGAAGATTGCTTCCTAAGTCTATCGTTGTATGATAAAGAGGCTGAACCTTTATTAACAAAAATTTGCCCTTCTTTCTCAACTATCCTTATAGGGCAACCCGAACGTCCTTCAAGTTTTACCTGCAATGTCATTGAGTCTTAGTTAGTATGTTGTTGTATATTTTCAATAGTTCAGAAAATATGATTTCTTCTGAAAAACTTTTAGCTTTTAAAATACAATTTTGTCTCAATAAATTGTACTGTATTGAGTCACCTGCAATTTGCATCAAGACTTGGGCTATTTTTTCAGGATTATCTTTATTTAAAAGATATCCTTCCTTACCTTCCTCGATTAACTCCGATGCGCCCCCCCCTTTTACCGCAATTACAGGTCGCCCATAACTCATTGCTTCAATGTATACCCTGCCAAAAGACTCACCATCAAATGAGTGAAATAAAACATGGTTATTAGCTAAAATATCAGAAGTTTTGCCTAATCCCTTAAATTCAACCATAGTTTGTAATTGATTTTCCTCAATAAAACCTTGTAAACTATTGAGGTATAAATCACTTTCGATAGGCAATTTCCCAAACAAATTAAATTTAAAATGTGCCTCCTTACCTGCAACCTTCAAACATCTGGCAACTTGTAAAACTAAAATATGATTTTTCATTCTAGCTGTTAGATTGGCCATAGTGCAAATCTCCATTATACCACCATTATAGGCCTCAGGCAATATCTCGGGGAGTTTAATTGTATTATAAATCACCTTTAGTTTTTCCTTTGGAAAGTCAGTTTCACTCTCTTTTAAGGTATAAAAAGAATTACATAATATTATGGAATTTAGATTGGCATTTAATTTTCTAAAAAAGGAGGTACCTTGAAATTTGAGTTTAAATAAAGCTTCCTTACTTGCCCCAGTAATTTCCCTTATGTGCTGAATATGTGGTCGCCCAGTAATTTTAGCAGCTAAAGCGGCATCAATACAAACAGAAGTATTGGTATGAACTAAATCTACTTGCTCATGTAGAATAATTTTTGAAAGTTTAAATACAGGAGCAATGTGCCAACCTCCACTTTTATATACGTTGTAAGCCCAGTTTTTCAATTTGGCGAATCCTTTCTTTTTTGAAGAAATCCAATTCATTCCACTCACCATATATATAGAATTGGTTACCTCTTTAGCCATTAAATAATAACTAGTATTCTTATCAGGAGGCATAGCCAGTATTATTCTGATACCACTATTCTTCACATACTGCATCGTATAAAGTAAACTAAGCTCTGCTCCACCTATTGAATTTGAGGGAGAAAAAAAAAGAATAGTCAATTTTAAAAAAATATTGTTAAAAAGATTTATTTTATACCTCTGGATTTAACAAAAAATTATAAGAGTTTTTAAAATCCAATAAATTGAGAAAAACATCAGAATTTTTATTTTCACCCATACAATTAAAACTATAATATTTGAGGCCTTTGGATTCACAAAGAGATTTATAATGATTATGATAAACATTAGGACTCGAGAATATCTCGATTACACTTGCTGATTTAGAAAATAATAAATTAGTCAATCCAGCACCATGTTGAGAAATTACGATTTCAGCATTATAAAAATAATTTGCTTGCTCCCTAATAGATAACTCTTCTAAAAATAACACATAAAACCCATTATCCTTCATCCACTTATTAACAGCATCATGGTTAAGGAATCTTCGCTTAGCAGCTTTCTCTCTAGAAACAAATATTTTCAATCTATTAGAATCTTTTAAATCAAAATTTTTAATCATTTTTTCAAGAAAAAAATTTAAATATTTATCAGATAAATTAGCTGAATTTGATCCACTTAAAAATGGAAGAAAAATATAGGTAAATGAAAAATATGTTTGATAAGGTTTTACATATTTCAATTGTACATTAGGTGGGACTAAACATAGCAAAATTTCCTCTTCCTCTCTATTCAATTTTTTAGAACATAATAAACAAATTGAACTCATGGTCTTTATGTTACTTTCCCATAACCAAAACAACCGAGGAATTGAATCAATGTACCAATGATAATAATTATCCCAAGGACCATGCTCTATAATTGTTGTAGGTTTAAAAGATATTTTTAACCTTAAAAAATTAAACTTATATAAAACTTGAATTTTACGTTCTGAAAATATAGAATTATATAACAACTTAAGATTTATATTAAAAACTATTCCATTTCTTGGACTAATAAACGCACCCTTAATGATTGTAGGCCTATCATTAGTCAAACCAAATTTGTAGTATTTAAGATGAAAGTAGGATATATTACATCGCAATTTGTCTTTCAAAATTCTAATTATGTATATCAACCTATAAACCAAAACAATCCCGAAAAATAAAACAAAATAGAATAGTTACAAAAAAAAATCCTTAAAAACTAATCTACTTTTAAGGCTTTTAATAGAATTTACAATTCTTTCTAAAGTAAATATTCGCGCAGCGAATATTCCTATCAATACAAAAAAACTAATATTTATAAGAACTACCAATCCAATTGATTCTGTGATGTAAGTAAAATATATCATAATAATGGTTAGTAGAAACAAAATTAGAAAACTTGGAATGTGATAATCAATTTCAATTATCTTTCTAGCTCGAGGATAAATTATTAAGGCAGAAATTAAAGGAGCTAATGATTGAATTACGAAAAAAACATATGGTCTATAAAAATCAATTAACAAAATAGAAAATGTAATTATGAATAACATTGGTACTAATGATGAAAGGATTATCGGATTTTGATTTTCTTCTAACTCAAATCCTGTAGTGACAGTAAAATAAAACGCTAGAAATAAGCTTATTGTCATTAAAAATGGAACATAAAAAATTGCTTCATGATATCTAGAATCAATAAGTTCTTTGAATACAAAAGGTGCAATTTGAGAAACTATAAAAAAAACAACTAATAAAAATAGCCAATAAAATGAAATTAATTCGCTAAAACTTCTTTTAGGGTTTAAATCATTTTTATGTATATGGAACTTAAAAGGCGTCCATGATTGCTGAACAATTGTTACAATCATTGAAAATGGTTTCGCTACTTTACTTGCTAATGAATAATATCCGCTATAGACTAATCCTAACTTTTGATTAATAATAAAAATAGTGAAAAGCCCAGTAATGTTACCTTGAATTTTATGAGGTACTAAAGGTAAACAATATTTTAACAACTCTTTCTGAGCTTTAAAATTGAAATATTTTATTCCAAAGATGCCCCTATTAACTTTTAAATATAGTAAAACTTTTATAATTGACGTGAAAAATGAAGCCCATACAGCTCCAATAACACCCATTTTTAAAATCAAAACAAATAAAACAGAAAGGAATATACTTCCAATAAAATTTATTATATTATTTATGGCTATTAGCTTTATCTTTCTTTCTGATCTCAAAACTGCAATTGAAAGAGAGCTAAAGCTATCAATCCAAAACGTAGCGACTATAATTACAAAAGTTAAAAATTGTAAATAATTTTCAAAAAATAAACTATTTATTATTCTATACAATAAAATAAATATGATTGAAAAAAAAGAAGTACTTATCAATTTTGTTATTGCCGCTGTTGAAAAATATTGATTTCGTGTAAATTCACTTTTACCAATGGTAAAAAATCGAAACAACCCTGTATCTAAGGCTAAACCTGAAATTGGTCCTGCAAATGTTACAATAAAGCCAATCATACTTATAATACCATAGTCAAATGGGGTAAGTTCAGAAGTGAAAAATGGAACTAAAATAATTCCTGCAATCTGTCCAACTACAGTAGATAATCCATAATAAAAACTATCCTTGCCTAAATCTTTTATATTCTTAATCAACTATTGACCCTTTTGTATAAAAACTTTGCAATTTCAAAATCTATCATTTCATTGATATCAATGCTTCGTTCCGCAGTCATTTGGTAACCGACTGATGTGTATCCCATTACATCAACAAAAATATCTATATCCTTTCTGCGAGTTATATACACCGCACAGTTTCTTACATATAAAACTGGCAACTGATTGGCTGCGAGCCTTCCTTTTTCCGGTTCAAGAAAAGGGATAAGTTCATCTCCTTTCATTACCTTCATTTTTATAGGATTATTTAAATGATCAACCCGTACCACGCTAACTGCAGAGTCGGCTTTAGGATGTTGTTGAATTAATTGTATTGTACCTACAATATCCTCATTCAATCTTAAAGGGGAGGTAGGCTGCAGGATCATTACATAATCGTAACTAATACTCAACTTATGCTCTAGCAAGGTAATTGCATGCCTTACATAGGCTATTGCCGGGGCTTTATCATCCGAGATTTCAGCTGGTCTTTTAATACATTCCAATCCACTTACATCTTGAAACATATGAAGTAATTCATCGCTATCTGTTGTTAAGGCAACAGTTGTAATTTCCGCAATTGAAAGGGCCTGCTTAATTGCAATCTCTGTAAGGTTACTCCCTTCAAAGGGGCGAATATTTTTATTTGGAACTCTTTTTGAGCCTGCGCGTGCAGGAATTAGAGCTAGAATTTTATCCATTTATGTACGTTTGAAGCTTATCTCCTATAATTTTGGAACCATTAACGACATTGCCAAAAAATTTCTTAGAGTTCTTTAAGGCTAGCTCTGAATTTCTGGGCAAATTGCTTTGTATTGAAATTAATTTCATTGACAATTCCTCACATGAATGAACCATTAAGCTGCTATCATAGGATATAAGAACTGGTAAGATAAACTCCTTGGCATTTGAAAGCAGGATCACAGATGGAATCGCAAATAAGTTAGCCTCTATGCTGCTAGTAGAATTCATGGTTACAACTGTATCATACTCTTCAAAATTTAATTTCATATTGGGTTCAAGCCAATGAAAAAGAACTTCAGGGTTTTCTTTTTTAAATTTATTCATTTCTTGTCTTACAAGACCTCTTGAATCGCCTGGATGAGGTTTAATGTATAAACTTAACGATGTTTTACCCGATTTTGCCAATTGCAAATAGGTTTGAGTGGCCCATCTAACTTCGCGCTCAGGAGTGGTAGAATTGCCAGAGTTGGGAAGAAAAATCACCTTACCAGAAGATTTAGCTTTTGGTAACGGTTTTTGAACTCCTTGGTATTGAAGGTTACCTGAAATTTCAATTTTGGATTTAACTCCTGAAGATTTCAATTGATCTTTAAAATAATCCGACCAAACAAAATAAACACTTGGATTGGCAAATCTATACTTTCGCGACGCACTAAGAAAACCATGTTGAATTGAAACAAAATTTCGTTTTCCCAATGCTACTTCTCGCATGATGGTACGCATTGGATACTTTTCACCCTTAAAAGCAAGGAAACAGGCTTTTTGCTCCTGCCCTTCTGAAATATACTTTCTAAAAAAACTTCTCCAGTACAAATGGTCGTATATCGCTTTGCTTAAAAACCCCAGTATTTTCAGTTTTCCCGGGGCTTCTTTACAAAGGGATTTAAACCTTGATAGACTTAACCAAAGAAAAACAAAATGAAGAATTGAGCGACAATGAATCCCCAAATTAAATTTCTGTGTTGCATCAATGAAATATGTTCCGGGTTCAATTTTACTTTTAAGGATTGGATTGGTTATTATTAAATTATACCCTTCAAATCTTTGTTCAATTTCACTTTTTAAAAATTGGAACTGCTTAAGTTGAGTTTGGGTTTCGAGAACAATGTTTATTGCCTTCATACCAAAAGTGCTATTTGCTTTACCAAACCTGATTGGCCTAAACAGCAATGTCTTAAAAATTTCCAGCCATGAAAGGTTCTTTGAATTGTTCTCTTCAGAAGAAACTAATTCTTCCCATTCCGATTCAAAAAAGCGATGATAGTATAACCAGAGCTTCAATAAAAAATCAACTTAATAAGTTAGCGTCTTTTGAATCGGTGGATTAATGAATGCAAGAATTTGGGCTATTTGCTTACCTGCATTACCTGAACCATAAAGTGGGTCGGGAGGATATCTTCCATACTTTACCTGAGCCTGGATAGCTTCCATGATTTCTTTGCGGTCATAAGCGGCATTAATGGCATTGATTCCTGCCAATCGGTTGTGTTGGCGCGAGCCAATGTTTACAACAGGTGTACCTATAATAGCCCCTTCTCTAACCCCAGAGGAACTATTACCTACCAAACAAGTTGTATTTTTCATTAAATGGATATAAACCGGGGTTGGCAGATTCTTAAATAGGTGAAGCCACTCTGGTTTATATTTTTCTCTAAAAGTTCTTATGCCAGAAGAAATATCGTCACTACCTGCATCAATATTTGGCCAAAGCATAATGGTAGGCATTTTAAGCTCTGCAAGTGCGAACAAGGTTTCTTCAATTTGCTTTCTATTATTACCAAACTCGGTTGTCACCGGATGTTGTGAAACAAGAAGAAAAGGCTTGTGTAAATCAAAATTTCCCGGACCTACACCGCTATGCTTTGTGAATAAGCCTTCAAGTACCTCATCCGAGTTTCTCTCTAATTCTCTTGCAACCAAATCAATTCTAGGACAACCAACATTAAATACAAATTGTTCTTCTTCTCCTAACTTGATGATTCTTTGACGGGCATCTTCATTGGCTGCAAAATGTACATGCGCAAATTTTGTTATGGCATGTCGTATACTTTCATCAATCGTACCTGTTACTTCGCCACCCATGGTATGGGCAATACGTATGTTCATATATGCGGCAGCAATGGTCACCGACATCATTTCGAACCTATCTCCAACCACTACCACAAAATCAGGTTTCAGATTATCCAAAATCATGGAAGCATCAATCAATCCTAGTCCAGTAGACTTAGCCATGGTAACCGGATTCTCTCCTTCTACAATGCTGTAAAATCTATAATCTGAGGGAAAACCATCTTTAGCAAGAATATCTTCTACCTTTCCAAATCTGTCTAAGACAGCTGAAGCGCCGGTTATTACTTGTAATTCCAAATTAGGGTGCTTTTGTACAGCCTGCATAACAGATTTTATGCTGCTGTAATTTGCCCTACTTCCGACAAAAACGCATATTTTTTTCACTTAGATTAAATTTAATGTTAAAATCTTAAGAAGATAGCTTTTATATACCACAAAAACTCATTAAAAAAATTTCATCATTTGTTTATCGATGATAACCACTACTAGCAATGACTTTTAATATCTTTAATAAACTATTTCCAATTTATTGGCAATCGAATTTTTTAAATGTTTATAACTGAATAATTTATAAAATTAAACCTGGTTCACAATCTTCAAGTGAGCAAACACTTAAGCCAAGGCGGTAAGATGCATGTTTAAGTTTTTGGATAATTAACAAGCTGTTCTAATTGAACATAGACATTTGCAAAGGTGTATCCTTTGGCACATCACAATTTAATTTTTTACCCAATATGTTTTTGTAAGTGGCAGCAGGTATTCCGTTACCTGGCTTCTTATAGGCTAAGTCTTTAAATGTTATTACCTCACCAATTTTCAAATCCCTTGCAGAAACAATCGACTTTTCAAAAATTGTCTTCATTTCTTTGAGGCTATTTACTTTCTCATCTTTATTTATTTTATGTGAAATAGCCAGTTCCACGGCTCTGATATCCTGAACCAGTTGTTTAAACTCATGTGGTTCGGTAGAATTCTTTGCATCGCTGCCATACATCAGCTTGGAAAGGGTAAAGTGTTTTTCTACCAATGTTGCTCCTGACACAACAGCAGCCACAGGTACACCTACACCTAGAGTATGATCAGAAAACCCAACAGGCACCTGATATCTGTTCTTGATTTCGATCATTACATTTAATCCTGCATTTTGAGGCAGACAAGGATACTCAGAAGTACATTGTAAAACGGTTAACTTACATTTCCCTTTTAAGACAGCTATTGCATTATCCAATTCTTCCCAGCTACTCATTCCACTCGATAAAATCACCCAATCAGCCTTGTAAGACAGATATTCAAGCAAGGGAATGTTAGAGACTTCACCTGAAGGTATCTTAAAAGTTTTTATTCCCGCTGACAAGAGCAAATCAACTGCCTCTATCGAAAATGGAGAGCTAAAAAAATCAACTCCACATTCTTTTTCTGCAAATTCTTTTAGAGTAATGTATTGCTCAAGGTTAAACGCAGTCCTGTCAAAGTATTGCTTCCTTGTCTCATCTTTAAAATAGGGAGGATTTGGAGCATTCGGCAAGCTTTCTGCCTCAAATATATGGGTTTGTAATTTTACCGCGTCTACCCCACATTCTGCAGCTGCTTTTATAATTTGTTTAGCCAGACCGACACTTCCTTCATGTGTGTTTCCTATTTCAGCTATGATATATGTGTTCATTTTATTTTTGTTTCAAAATACCATTGATAAGCAAAAATTAGGCCCTCTTCAAATTTATGGCTTGGTTTGTATTCAAGGTTCTCCGAAATTTTAACTATCGAGGCCTTGGAATGCCTAACATCTCCGGGTCGCTCTGGGCCATAAAAAGACTCCAAAGACTTATTCGTGATTTTTTTCAGGATCTGAACCATTTGATTCAGGCTGGTTTGGTCCCCACAGGCGACATTGTAAACCTCGTGGGACTTTAGCTGATTGGGGTCTGTTTTGTCCAACCCATACAACAAAGCCAAAACATTGGCCTGTACGGCATTCTCCACAAAGGTAAAATCCCTGCTGGTTTCCCCATCGCCATAAATCGTAGGCCGCGTACCCTCAAGAAAGTGTTTGCAAAACAAGGGGATCACCGCGGCATAGGGATTGTTCGGGTTTTGTTTGGGTCCAAAAACATTAAAGTAGCGAAGCCCAATGGTATGCATTCCGTAAACCCTGCTAAAAACATCGGCATACATCTCGTTCACCGCCTTGGTGACCGCATAGGGGCTCAAAGGCTTGCCTTCGCGTCCCTCGACCTTGGGTAGTTCTGCACTATCCCCGTAGGTGCTGGACGAGGCGGCATAGACCATTCGCTGACAGCCAGGCTCATCCCTGCAGGCCACCAACATGTTCAAGAATCCCCCAATATTCACTTCGTTCGTAGTAATGGGGTCCGCCACGCTCCTGGGCACCGAGCCCAGGGCGGCCAAATGCGCCACCAAATCCATGCCCGCAACCGCTGCCCTACAAGTGTCCAAGTCCCGAATATCTCCCTCCACAAATTCAAAGTTGGGCAGTTTTTTAAATTCCTGTATATTCTCCCAATAGCCGTTGGACAAATTATCCAAAACCCTGACCTTACCCACACCGTATTTGAGGAAATACTCCACCAAATTGGAGCCAATAAAGCCAGCACCACCGGTTACCAAAATTCGGTATTTGGACAAATCAATGTGGTGATAGGGCTCCAAGTACAAATCGGGATTGAACATCAAATTAAATTTTATGGCTCTTTTACAACCGCCAATCCGAAGCCCCTTTGGGTAGCAAGCCTTTGACATCATAAACCAAGCCCTGAGGCGTCAGGGCCCTAAGATCCAGGCTTTCGAATTCGCGGTGAGCCACCGCCAAAACCACCGCGTCGTAGGTCCCTTGTGGTAAGGCTGAATGCACCACCAAGCCTTTGTATTCGTGGGCCACCTCCTCGGATTGAACCCAAGGGTCGTGAGTAATGACCTGCATCCCGTAGGATTCAAGCTCCTGTACAATATCGATAACCCTGGTATTGCGGACATCGGGGCAGTTTTCCTTGAACGTAAAGCCCAGGACCAAACAACGTGCATCCTTGACCCCAAGACCTGCCTTGAGCATTCCCTTGACCAATTCCTCGGCCACATAGGCCCCCATGCTATCGTTCAAGCGGCGCCCAGCCAAGATAATCTCCGGGTGATACCCCACTTCCTGCGCCTTCTGGGCCAGGTAGTACGGGTCCACCCCGATGCAATGACCCCCCACCAAGCCAGGTTTGAATTTTAGAAAATTCCATTTGGTCCCGGCTGCCTCCAAAACCTCCTGGGTATCAATCCCCATGCGATTAAAGATTTTGGAGAGCTCGTTCACAAAAGCAATGTTGATATCCCTCTGCGAATTTTCAATCACTTTGGCCGCCTCAGCTACCCGTATGGAGGAGGCTCGATGCGTGCCAGCCACAATCACCGAACGGTACATAGCATCCACAAAATCCGCCACCTCCGGGGTGGATCCGCTGGTCACCTTAAGGATTTTGGTGACTGTATGTTCCTTGTCGCCGGGGTTAATCCTTTCCGGAGAATACCCGCAAAAAAAATCCTTGTTATAACGTAATCCCGATGCTTGCTCCAGGACCGGAACCATTTCCTCCTCGGTAACCCCGGGATAAACGGTGGATTCGTAAATCACCACATCGCCTGGCTTAAGGACGGCACCTATACTTTGGCTCGCCTTAATCATTGGCGTCAGAACCGGACGATTATGGCGGTCCGTAGGGGTAGGCACCGTAACAATATACACGTTGCAATCGTTCAGGTCATGGGGGTTCGTGGTGCACAAGAGACCGGTGGCCTGTGATGAACCCGGTCTGACCAGAACTTCTTCCAGGGCCTTGCTATCCACCTCCAGGGTGCTATCGATGCCCCTACGCAGTTCCTCGACTCGGGACACATTAATATCCAAGCCGATAACATGGTATTTCTCCGCAAAGGCCACCGCCAACGGCAAACCCACATAACCCAGGCCGATGATGCCAATACGGGATCGCTCCAGATAGAATTGAATTCCTGACATAGGATTATTTATTTAACTAGTTTATTCAAATTCTCTTAAGGCAATAACCGCCTCCACCACGCTTTGGGTTTGCGGGGACCTTCGTCTTCGTAATAGCCGTAGCCATACCCGTAGCCATACCCGTAGCCATATCCGTACCCGTAGCCATATCCATACCCGTAGCCATATCCATACCCGTAGCCATACCCGTAGCCATACCCGTATCCATAGGCGGTTTCGACTTTGTAATCATTGACCACAACGCAGGCATTCTGCATTTGGCCGTTGAGCCGCATGCCTTCCAGAATCTTGACCATTTCTTTGCGA
>Ga0315901_10003002_pt1 | contig 22346 bp, 28 predicted proteins | sample LakEriMetagenome_10_FD_203761 | JGI IMG/M metagenome (GOLD analysis project Ga0315901, IMG submission 203761) | Freshwater fungal communities from buoy surface, Lake Erie, Ohio, United States - Buoy 2 MA116 | ecosystem: Environmental > Aquatic > Freshwater > Lake | place: USA: Lake Erie, Ohio... | reverse complement strand
TGGCCCCTTCGCTGAGGCGCTCGTCGCCCAGGGTCGGCTCCTCGGCTGGCAGGTGGCTGCCGAGACGCGTCCGGAGATGGTGGCGGGGCTCGTGGCCAGCCTGTCGCCCCTAGACGCCATCGTCGTCATGGGCCACGACGTCGAGACATCGAGCCGCTGCCTCCTCGCGGCACTGGAGGGAGAGGCGGGATACGTGGGGGCCCTGGGATCAGCCTCCATGCAGCAGGCCCGGGCCGACTGGCTCGCCTATCGCGAGGTCACCGACCTCTCCCGGGTGCACGGGCCCGCCGGACTCCCGCTGGGCGGACGGACCCCAGCCGAGGTCGCGGTGTCCATCGTGGCCGAGATTCTCGACGAGCGCGCCGAATAGGGGCGACATCACTGCGTCCCAGTCCGGTCATTCCCTGGTTGCGGACCCCCTCCGTGGGTGTACTTTGCCCGAATCAGCTCTGGCACGGGAGAGGACCTGCACATGGCCGTCGAATCCACCGGTCAGGAGCGCGGTAATCCGCGCATGTACGCCCTGATTGAGAACTCGCCCAAGGAGGGGGACAGCCCGACGGTCTGGGCGTGGCCCCAGTTCGTCGAGTTCCTCAAGGTCGCCGGCCAGCCCGTGCAGGGACCCTGGCCGCCTCATCAGGAGCCCCGCCCCGACCCCGACGCCGATTCGATGCCCGTCGCCGTGCGCGACACGCAGGGCTAGGCCCGAGAGGATCACATGTACCCATCACGATTCGCCTATGACGCCCCTGCGTCCGTGGCAGAGGCGATTGCGATTCTCGATCGCAGCAACGGCGAGGCGAAGGTGCTTGCCGGCGGCCAGAGCCTCATCCCGATGCTCAAACTGAGGTTCGCCTCACCCGAGCGCATCGTCGACATCAACAACATCCCCGGTCTTGACTACTTGCGCACCGACCCGGATGGGACGTTGCACATCGGGGCCCTCGTGCGCCACGAGGACCTGGAGTTCTCGGAGATGATCGCCGAATCGCATCCGACCCTGGCCGGGGCCGCGGCCCTCGTGGCGGATCCGCTCGTGCGGACCCGCGGGACCTTCGTCGGCTCCGTGTGCCATGCCGACCCCCAGGGCGACTGGGCGGCGACCATGATCGCCCTCGACGGTCGCATCGTGGCCCAGGGTCCGAACGGCCGTCGCGAGATCGCCATGAAGGACTTCGTCCTCGGCCCCTTCACCAACGCACTCGCCTACAACGAGGTCGCCGTCGAGGCCGTCATTCCTGCGGCGAAGGGCACCGCGCGGGGTGGCTACCTCAAACTCGAGCGCCGCATCGGAGACTTTGCGACCGCATCGGTGGCCATCGCCCTCGACATGGATGGCGCGACGGTGAGGCGCGCCGGTTGCGCCCTCGCGGGGGTCGGCGGCAAGACGATCGACGCCAATGCCGAGATCACCAGTGCGCTCGTCGGCAAGACGCTTGATGCCGACACCATCGCAGCGGCGGCCGAGGCCGTGGCAGGTGCTGCGGACCCGCGCACCGACCATCGCGGGTCGGCCTCCTACAAGCGTCAGATCGTCACGGTCTTCGTGACGCGGATCCTGTCCAGCATTGCCCAGTCCGAGCAGAAGGCGGCCTGACATGACGAGCCTGTACGAAGTCATCCCCGATGCGCCGGGGGAGGGGGTGCCCACACGTCGGGTGACGATCACGGTCAATGGCGAGAAGAAGACGCTCGACATCGAGCCCCGTCTCCTCCTGGCCCACCTCATCCGCCAGGGTCTGGAGCTCACCGGAACCCACGTCGGCTGCGACACCACGGGCTGTGGCGCCTGCACCGTGCTCCTCAACGGACGCCCGGCCAAGAGCTGCACGGTGCTGGCGGTCCAGGCGGATGGGCGCGAGGTCATGACGGTCGAGGGCCTGGCCGCCGCGCAGCAGCTCGATCCGATCCAGGAGGGATTCAAGGAAGAGCACGGCCTGCAGTGCGGCTTCTGCACCCCGGGCATGATGCTCGCGGCCAAGGCGCTGCTGGAGCGCAATCCCAACCCCACCGAGGATGACGTCCGCTGGGCGCTCTCGGGCAATATCTGCCGCTGCACCGGCTACCAGAACATCGTCAAGGCAGTCCTCTGGGCGGCCGACAAGATGCGAGAGCAGTAGGAGACGCCATGGCGCTGGACGAACTCAAGATCGGCGGGATGGGCGCGAGCCGCCGTCGCGTCGAGGACAACCGCTTCATCCGCGGCAAGGGCAAGTACGTCGACGACGTCGTGCTGCCGGGCATGCTCCACATGGAGATCCTGCGCAGCCCGGTCGCCCACGCGCGCATCAAGTCGATCGACACGAGTGCCGCCTGGGAGGTGCCCGGCGTACGCCTGGTCATGACCGGCGAGACCCTCGCTGCCCGCAACCTCGCGTGGATGCCGACCCTGTCTTACGACACCCAGGCGGTCATGGCCACCGACAAGGTCCGCTTCCAGGGCCAGGAGGTCGCCGCGGTCATCGCCGACGACCCCTACATCGCCAAGGATGCAGCGAGCCGGATCGTCGTGGAGTACGAGCAGCTGCCACCCATCGTCAACCCGGAGCAGGCGGCGATGCCGGACGCGCCCCTCATCCGCGACGACAAGGTCAACCAGGACTCCAACAAGATCTTCGACTGGGAGATCGGCGACAAGGAGGCCACCGATCGTGCCTTCGCCGAGGCCGATGTCGTCTCGACCATCGATCTCCACTACCCGCGGTCGCATCCGTCGCCTCTTGAGACGTGCGGCTCCATCGCCGACTATGACCGAGCGACCGGCAAGCTCACGATCTACATGACCTCGCAGGCGCCCCACATCATCCGCGCGGCGGTCGCGATGGTGGCCGAGCTCCCCGAGCAGATGATCCGCGTGATCTCGCCCGACCTCGGTGGGGGATTCGGCAACAAGGTGCCTGTGTACCCCGGCTACGTGATCAGCATCCTCGCATCGATCCTCACTGAGAAGCCGGTGAAGTGGGTGGAGGACCGCTCGAGCAACCTCATCTCCACGGGCTTCGGTCGCGACGTCTACCTGCAGGGCCAGTTGGCGCTGCGCAAGGACGGCAAGATCCTCGGGATGCGCATGCACACCATCTCCGATCACGGAGCCTTCTACGCGGATGCGCAGCCCACGAAGTTCAAGATCGGCCTGATGCATTCGACCTTCGCGGCGTATGACGTGCCGGCGGCGCACCTCACGAGCGTGGGGTGGTACACCAACAAGGCGCCCGGCGGCGTGGCCTACCGGTGCTCCTTCCGCGTCACCTAGGCGATGTTCTTCCAGGAGCGCATGATGCACGCCGCGGCCAATGACCTCGGCATGGATCAGGCTGACTTCCGCCGCGTCAACCTCGTCAAGGACGACCAGTTCCCCTACCGCACGGCATTCGGCTTCCTCACCGACTCCGGGCAGTATGGCAAGTGCCTGGATATCGCGCTCGATGCGATCGGCTACTCCACCTTCAAGGAGGAGCAGGAGGAGGCACGCAAGCGCGGCAAGCTCCTCGGGATCGGCATCTCCACCATGACCGAGCCACTCGGTGCCGGCAACAGTCGCGAATACGACATCATCGGCATCAAGATGTTCGACTCCGCCGAGCTCCGGGTGCACATGACCGGCAAGGCGATCCTGCGCACGGGTGCCAAGACTCAGGGCCAGGGTCATGAGACCACCTGGGCTCAGATCGTGGCCCATGAGTTGGGCATCCCTGCGGAGGACATCGTCGTGGAGGAGGGCGACACGGACACTGCACCCTTCGGTATGGGCACCTATGCCTCGCGCTCCACTCCGGTGGCGGGTGCGGCCGTGGCCATGGTCTCGCGCAAGATTCGGGCCAAGGCGCGCAAGATCGCCGCGCACCTGCTGGAGGTCTCGGAGGAGGACATCGAGTGGGAGCTCGGGCGGTTCTACGTCCGTGGCAACCACGATCGCGGTGTGACGATCCAGGACTGCGCCCTCGCGGCGTACAGCAATGTCCCCGATGGCCTGGAGCCCGGACTCGAGAACAACGCCTACTACGACCCGCCCAACCTCACGTGGCCGTTTGCCGCCTACGTGTGCAAGGTGGAGGTGGATCCGCAGACGGGCGTGTGGGACGTCTTGAAGTTCGTCGCCGTCGATGACTGCGGCGTGCGCATCAACCCGATGATTGTCGAGGGCCAGATCATGGGCGGCCTCACCGAGGCCTACGCCATGGCGAGCATGCAGTACATCACCTTCGACGAGGAGGGCAACTGCATCGGGTCCAACTTCATGGACTACCTCCTGCCGACGGCTTGGGAGACACCCGGCTTCGAACTGCACGAGGTGGTCACTCCGTGCCCGCATCACCCCATCGGGGCGAAGGGCATCGGGGAGTGCGCCACCGTCGGTGGACCGGCTGCCTTCGTCAATGCGGTCATGAACGCGATCGAGCACACGGGCGTGCGCAACGTCGACATGCCCCTCATGCCCAATCGCGTCTACGAGGCCATCCAGACCGGGCTCGACATCTCGGGCGCGCCCCCGGTGAAGGGAGACTGACGTGATCATCACCCAGTCCTTTGACATCGACCAGCCGGTCGACAAAGTGTGGGAGTTCTTCGACGACGTGCCGCTGGTCGCGGCGTGCGTGCCGGGTGCGAACCTGACCAACAAGGTCGATGACGATCACTACCAGGGCGACGTCGTCATCTCGGCGGGTCCGGTGAAGCTCGAGTTCTCCGGCGAGCTCAAGATCAAGGACCGCAACGAGGCCAAGAAGACCCTCGTGCTCGATGGCGCCGGCGCGGATAAGAAGGGGCGCGGCAACGCCACGACCCAACTCAACGTGGGGCTGCAGCCGATGGGCGGTGCGTCGACGAGAGTCAACATCGCCATGGACCTGCAGATTTCGGGTGCGGCCGCGCAGTACGGACGCGGACTCGTGCAGGACGTCACGGGAGTCCTCATCGACCAGACAGCAGGATCGATGAAGGTGCGCATGCAGGCCCTCGCCCAGGGTCAGGACCCCTACGCGGTGGGCGGCCCTCAGGCTGCCAGTGGAATCGCTATCGGTCTCACAGCCTTCATGCGAGCGGTCAAGCGAGTCTTCGGCCGCTTCTTCCTGCCCTACAACCCGGCTCCGAGCCGCTGAGAAGGAGGTAGGACATGAGCCTATGGTGGATCGGAAACATCATCCTCCTCGTCGTCGTTGTCCCGGTGCTCGTAGCACTGCTCAATCGGCTGCTGGCCGCCACGGAGAGCGTCCGCGGCGCGGCAGACGACACGCTGGCGGGGGGAGTAGCCCTCATCGGCGAACTCCACAACACGCCCGAACTCCTCGCGGAGACCGACGTGGTCATTGAGGAAGTCGCCAATGGCGCCGTGCGCTACGCCGGCCCCGTCTCGAAACTGCTCGGATAGGAGAGGCACATGCCTGCAGAAGCCATCGTGACCCTCGTGCTCGCCGCATTGATCATTGCTGCGGCCGCAGTGGGACTCTTGCGCGTTATCTTCCATCTCCGGGCTGTCGCAAAGACACTGGATGTACTCGACGGTGGAGTCAAGGTCATCGTCCAGCAGACCTCGACGGTGACCCCGGTGGTCGCCTCCGTCAACTCCAGCCTTGCCCCGGTGCGGGCCTTCGCGGAATCGATCTAGGGAGAGCACATGGACTTCACCGGACATGAAGGCTGGCTCGTCGGCTACGTCATCGGCCTCGTGGTCGTGCTCGTCGTCGTCGCGCTGGTCGTGCCGATCCTGCTCCTGGCCTACCGCATCGGCAATCAGGCGGGCGGCATCCTCGACGGCCTCAAGCAAGCCGAAATCAACACCGCCGGCTTGGCCGGACTCAACGAGACCATCGCATCCGCGCTGGCCATCATCGATGGCTTGAAGCGCGGCCGGACCCGGCTGGGAGGCTGACGTGGATCCCCAGGTCGAGCAACTCTGGACCATGGCCAACATCCTCGGCATCGTCGTCGTGGTGGTCGTGGCGCTCCTGCTCACGATCCTCGTGCTCCTCGTGGCGAGGATCCGCAAGCGGGTCGCTGCAATCAAGGCCACGCTGGTCGCGGCACAGGCCAATACCGCTGACACGGCACTCATCACCACGACCGCAGGTGGAGTGGAGCTCGTCCTCGCCGAGGGCCTCGAGCATCACCTCTTCCTCGGTCGCGTCCTCGGGAAGGTGCGGTCATGAGCGCACTCGCATGGTGGTCCGTCATCGACATCGCCGCACTCATCGCGGGGTTGGCGATCTACCTCTACATCGTGGGGGGGCAGCTCAAGGCGATCGCGACTGATCTCGAGGAGTCCGCTGACCTGGTTTGGCAGATCAAGCGTGACGCCGAAGCGATCGAGCCGGGGCTGAAGTCCATCAACACCACGGGTCGGGTCGTCGCCGGAGCACTTCCGCTGCTCTACGGCATGGGCGAGGGCATCGTGGCGGGTGCCACCTTCCAGCATGACGAGCACGAGGCCGAGGGTGTGGCACGACCGGCCATGGGCACGCGTAGGTCCCGCCTACTCGAGGGCGTCGGCCTGCAGGTGGACTGACGGTCTACGGCTGGGATAGACGGTCTACGGCTGGGATAGCCGGTCTACGGCTGGGACAGGTCGCGACGCGTGGTCAGCGGATCGGTCATGGGGGTTTCGTACTCCCCGATCCACTCGTCCTTCCACGCCTGGTCGAACTTCTCGAGGTTGCAGCTGGGGTCGTAGATCGCGATGAGTTCTCGCGCGATCTGCTCCCGGTGCGCCCGCGTGCCCCCGGGCACCTCAAGCCAGCAAGCGTGGAGGTTGAACTTCCCGTCCGCGCGCTTCACCCAGGCTTGTGAGCGGGGATGGCGCAGGGGGAAGCCCTCCTGCGAGAGGTCATCAGCGTGTCCGACGTAGATGACAGAGAACTCCTGCGGCCGTGCGGGGTTGGTTTTGGCGAGGATGGCGTAGACCGCCGGCACGGCTGGCGGGGTCCAGCCGGGGAGCGATCGCGGGCCCTCGAAGGAGTAGCCCGCGAGGCTGCCGAGACGGATCACTCGGGGCCCTCAGCATCGAGGTCGGCGTAGTCCTCGTCCTCGGCGATCGTCTCGGCACGAGCCACGGGCCATGGGGGCAGGGAGGTCGTGGCCACGGCCTCGGCGAAGAGCACGAGGGCGAGGTCCACGGCGGCATCGGAGTTGTCGGCCTCGACGATGATCTGGGCGCCGTAGCCCATGGTGCCGAACCCGGATGCGATGCCACCGAGGCCAGCGACGGCGTCGGCGAGCTCGACAACCTCGTCGAGGGAGACCTCGCGGTCGCCCTCGGTCTCCAAGGACACGCTGTACCTCATGGCTAACCCACCTTCGGAAGTCGCTCGGCTAGGCGCTCGAGGCTAGCGAGGTTGTGCCCTGAGTGCACCTCGTCGATATAGGGGTCGGCGACGATCATCCCAAGGGAGGCCGGGACGTAGACGGGTGCGTCGCCCTTGTGCGGATTCACCCAGATGACGCGGTGGGCCAGGCGCCCGAGGCTCTCCATTGCCTCCTCGAGCTGCTGGGGATCCCCCCGGTCGAGGCCGTCGGAGCAGATGACGACGATCGCGCCCCGGCCGAGGCGTGAGCGCCGCGCGCTGCGCGTGAACTCCTTGAGTGAGTCGCCGATGCGAGTGCCGCCGTCCCAGTCCAGCACGGCCTCACCAGCCTGGCGCATCGCCGCATCGGGGTCGCGACGGTCCAGTGCGCGCGTGATGCGTGAGAGGCGCGTGCCGAAGCAGAAGACCTCCACCTTGGCGTTGGCGCGCTTCGCGGAGTAGGCGAACTGCAGGAGGTTGCGGGAGTAGTCGGCCATGGAGCCTGAGACATCCAGGATGAGCACGAGCGGCCGAAGCTTGTGCTTGCGCTGCTTGAAGGCGAGATCGCGTGGCTCGCCCATGGAGCGCATGGTGTCGCGCGCCATCCGCCGCATGTCTAGCGTGGCGCTGCGACGCGCCCTTGTCGTGCGGTGGGTGCGGCGACGCGGGGGAGTGACGCGCATGCGCGACATCAGACGCCGCAACTGGCGGAGTTCGTCATCGGAGCAGTCGGCGAAGGCCTTGTGCCTGTAGACCTCGGAGGTGCTCGCGACGTAGCCAAGCTTGGCCTCGTCAGGGCTCACGTCACCGGGCAGTCCGGGCTCGGTATTGGGGATCTCCAGCGTCGCCCCGGCATTGGCCGAGGCACGCATCATCCGCTTGCGCTCATCCGTGCGCACCGGGTCGACGTCGAGGAAGAACATCCGGAAGACGAGGTTGTAGATCGGGACGTGCTCACGCCTCCTCACCAGGGTGGTGCGGCCTGACCAGTACACATCCATGAGGTCGGTGACATCGAGCTGTGCCGTGCCCTCGCAGAAGGTGAGGATGTCGTCCGTGCCGACGGGCAGCCCCGCGGATCGCAGGGCGTGGCCGAAGTCGACAAGGAGGGCGTCGAATCCGCCTCCGGGCGTCCCGTCCGTGCCGGGCACGTCAGGTGACGACATCCTGGATGCTCTTCGAGGCGAACTCCAGGTCGTCGCGATCCTTGACGACGGCGCCCAGGGTGTCGAGCGCGGCGTCATCGGTGAGCGTGTCGACGCCGAGGGCGTCCAGGCTCTCGGTCCAGTCGATCGTCTCCGCGACGCCGGGAGGCTTCTCCAGGTCCATTTCACGGAGGCGATTCACAGCGGCCACGACCTGCCCGGCGAGCGCCGCGCCTACCTCAGGCAGGCGCGTCCGCACGATCTGCACCTCGCGCTCCGCGGGAGGGAAGCCGATCCAGGTGTAGAGGCACCGGCGCTTGAGGGCGTCGTGGAGTTCGCGGGTCCGGTTGGACGTGAGGATGACGATGGGCCTGGCCTCAGCGCGAATGGTGCCCATCTCGGGGATCGTGACCTGGAAGTCCCCGAGGAGCTCGAGGAGAAAAGCCTCGAACTCGTCGTCGGCACGGTCGACCTCGTCGATGAGGAGCACGCTGCGCTCCCCAGCGCGCACGGCCTGCAAGAGGGGCCGCTCGAGCAGGAAGCGCGGGCCGAAGAGGTCAGCCTCGGCATCCACCTCGCCCGACTGGCTGAGCGAGCGAATGTGCAGCATCTGCCTGGCGTAGTCCCACTCGTAGACGGCGTGGTGGATGTCGATGCCCTCGTAGCACTGCAGGCGGATGAGATCGCGGCCCAGCATCGTCGCGAGCGTCTTGGCGAGCTCGGTCTTGCCGACCCCGACCTCGCCTTCGAGCAGCAGCGGCTTGCCGAGCTTGAGTGCCAGCAGGACGGACGTGGCGAGTCCTCGATCGGCGATATAGCCCTGGGCGAGCAAGTCCTCGGTGAGACCGGGGACAGTCAGGGAGTCGAAGGTGCTGCTCACGGAGAACTCAGTTCGATTCGCCGAGGACGAGGTCGGCAACCGAGGCGGTGCCGAGCTTGCCCTCGCGCTCGAGGGTGTTGCGCCAGGCCGCGCGGATATCCCCGCCATCCTCGGCGAAGCCGTCGAAGGTCACGTCCTTCATGTTGCGGCACGCCTTCGTGGGGCTGCACTCGGCGTCGAGCTCCTCGAGTGCGCCCGGAGTGCCCTGCCAGACGACGCGCAGTGCGTCCGCCGGTCCCTGCTCATCAGCGGCCATGGAAGCCTCCCTCGCTCGCCGTGAGATTAACAGTGCGCGGGGTCAAGCGCAGTGTGGAGGCCTGCCTGTGCCCGGGTGGCCCCTGGGACCGTCTGGCCACACACTGGGGCCATGCGTCTCCTGTTTGGATCCATGGTCGCGGCCTGTGCCCTGGTTCTCTCGTCGGTGAGCGCACCGCCCGCGGTGGCTGCTCCCGACCTGTCCGGTCGCTGGGTCTCGGACTCCCTCCGCGACAATCGCATTGGCTACTACCTGGTCCTGCGTGATGCCCCGGGACGCGCGGTGGGCTATGTCGGGCACCTGCGATTCGAGCGGCAGAGTGGCCAGCGCGACCCCCGAATCCGGGTGTCCGTGACCTTGGTGGGTGACAACGTCGTCATCACCGCTCGCGAGGGTCGCTTCGACAAATCCGGGCGCACGATCTCGGCGCGGCTGGATCGCAGCGGCGCACTCGTGCTCACCAACTGCCTGGACCGGCTCCAGCAGGTCATGTCATGGGACCTGGCCTCTGACTGCACGCTTCGCCGTAAGGGCTAGCCCCACGCGGGCGACTCAGAGGGCCCGGGCCTGGAGAGCAGGCCGGCCGCTATCCCGCCGAAGTACGCCGCGCCCATGGCAGCAGCCTCGGCAACCGAACTGGTTGCGTATTCGCCGAGCTGGAGCCGCTTGGCTTGAGCGACTGTGGGGTCGTGCGACCAGCCGCCGGTGACCATCGCCTCGGTGCGGGGCCCGATGACGGACTCGATGAAGTCGATGAGGTCGGTCGAAAGCGACGTCAGGTCATCGACGGCCGCGCGCCATGCCAGCGCTGGAGAGAGGCCCTCGGTTACGCCCGCGAGGGTGAGGCCCTCGTGGCTCGCCTCGGCGATGCGGAAGGGCACCGCGGTCCGATCGAGCGCGAGCGCCTCGAGCGACACCACCCGACGCCGCTCTCGGTCCGTGAGGCCCAGGAGGGCTGCCATCCGCTCGAGTGAGAGTCCGGTGAGGAGGCCTCCGACTGTGCAGAGGTAGCCCGGCACCACGCCCCATCCGATGCCCACGTCTCGCTCGACCAGGCGCGCGACCGTGTCGCGATCCACCGGTGCGAAGAGCCGCATGAGGGCCTCCGCCGTGCCAAGCGAGTCGGTGAGCACTCCCAGGCGCATAGCTCCCATCGCAAAGGCCGCGGACTCGTGGTCGAGCCCGGCTGCCGTGAGCGTGGCACCTCGCAGACGCTCTGGAGCCTGCGCGCCGACGGTCCCCGCGGGCTCGCCCGCCCAGATGATGTGCGGCGCCGTGAGATCCCCGACGAGGTCGGTAGCAGGCTGCCACGGCTCATCTGCGAGGACGTCGTAGAGACCGGAGCGCGACAGGATGGAGCGCTCCGCCACCTGCTCTCCGCCCATGGCGTGGATGACCCAGTCGCTCACGCCCAGATGGCGCACCGCTCGATTGCGGCTCTCGGGGTATGCCTCGTACAGGTAGAGGACTTTGGCCAGGGAGGGCTTGGAGTTGAGCCGAACGCCGCAGGCTCTCCAGAACTCCTCGCGAGAGACGCGCTCGCGGATGGGCTCAGCCAAACCCCGAGGGTCGTGCCAGGCGAGTGTCGGGGCGCAAGGGCGGCCCTCGGCGTCGAGGAGTGCGCCCGCTTCTGCCATGCCGGTGACGCCGATGCCCCGGACGACCGAGCCAGCGGGCACGCGTGGATCGTCGAGGCACGCGTCCGCCACGGTCATCGCCAGGGCAGCGAGAGTGTCGGAGTCGATGTCGGCACAGGCGCCATCGTGGCGCCACGGCGTAGGCGCCTCTGCCTCCCCGACGACACCACCGTCGAGCGAGACCGCGAGCGCCTTGACGCGGGTGGTCCCCACGTCAATGCCCACGAGCAGGTCGGACATGGTTAGCGCGCTGCCTCGGGTGCATCGGGTGCGGGCGGCCGGCATGCCACGGCGACGAGGGCTCCGTCAGCCGTCCAGTCGCCCGCGGCATAGGGCATGAGCAGGACGTCGCCCTTGGCGACCGGATGCACACCGTGTCCGGAGGTGATGGAGCCTGCCCCATCGAGCACCACGATCACGGCGAAGCCCGCATCGACCGGCACCGGCCCCGCGCTGGTGTCCAGGTGCTGCGCACGGAAGTAGGCATCGGCGGCGCGGGGGAGCGCTGACGTGAGGCCTGCCTTGTCGATCTCCTCACGCCGCACGACGAGCCGATCGAGATCGGCATCGCTCACCGCTGAGGTGTCGACGGCCTGAAGGGCAGTGTCGAAGCCGAGGTCGAGGTGTCCGTCGCGGTCGCCGTCCACGGCGAAGTCCTGCCACTCGAGCAGGATGGACAGGTCGGTGGGCTCTTGGAGCTCGAGGACGAAGACGCCTTCCTGCACCGTGTGGGGAAGCCCGGCCGGCACGAGCATGGCATCGCCGGGTCGCACCTCGCGTGTCCGAAGCGATGCGAGCAGGCCCGCGCTGTCGTGCGCCGCCACCATGGCCGCCACGTCGGCGAGCGGCATGGCCTCGGCGAAGCCCACACCGACGCGCGCGCCGGGGGGCGCGTCAACGACGTACCACGCCTCGGTCTTGCCGTGGGCCAGGCCGAGGTGGCGCCGCGCGAACTCGCGATTCGGGTGAAGGTGCACGGGTAGGCGCTGCCCGAGGTCGAGGAACTTCACGAGGACCTCGACATCACTGCCGTAGCGAGCGACATGGGCGGGTCCGAGCCAGGCAGCGGGGTCCGCGATGACGGCATCGCGGAGGTAGCCGTCGCCGGGCAGGGCGCTGAGCCCCTGGGTCTGCTGTCCGAAGCGGGTGGTCGTCGAGCCGATCCACTCTTCGGGTCGCTGCGGTCCGCCCGGACCGCCTCTCAACTCACCGATTCGATCTCCGCCACGGTAGAAGTGGTCGAACTGGTTTACGGGCAGAAGCACGGGCGTCGCGGTCACGCCCACATCCTGGCACCCGTCATGCCCCTCCCGCGCGCCGATCCCGATAGGCTGACCGAGTCTTCGGGGGACCGCCACTGACGACCTGCAGGGAGGGTCATGTCCGACACCGCGTACCGGCTGCGCAGGCTCTTCAACCCTGATTCGGGGCGCTGCCTCGACATTGCCGTCGACCACGGCTTCTTCGGCCAGGGCAGCTTCCTCGCGGGCATCGAAGACCTTCCCTCGGCCGTGACTGCACTGGTCCAGGCCGATCCCGATGCGATCCAGCTCACCCCGGGCCAGGCGCGGCTCCTGCAGTCCCAGGGAGGCAGGCGTCGCCCCGCCCTTGTCATGCGCACCGATGTCGCCAATGTCTACGGCAGCGTGCTCCCCGACCACATGTTCAGCGCGATCGCACCCGATCCGGTGCTCACCGCTGTCCGCCTGGATGCGGCGTGCGTCGTGGTCAATCTCCTCGACCTACCGGGGCGCCCTGAGATGCGCGAGGCGTGCATTCGCAATGTCATGGAGCTCCGCCAGCAGTGCGATCTCTACGGCATGCCGCTCATGGTCGAGCCGTTGGTGATGAAGGAGACCGCCGCGGGTCCCTACACCGTCAATGGCGAGCTCGACCTCATCATCCCCATGGTCCGACAGGCAGTGGAGCTCGGAGCCGATGTCATCAAGGCCGATCCCACCGATGACCCGTCGGACTACCACGAGGTCGTCCGCACGGCTTCGGGTATTCCCGTGCTTATCCGGGGTGGCGGCCGGGTATCGGACGAGGAGATCTTCGCCCGCACCGAGGCGCTCCTTACCCAGGGCGCTGCGGGGCTCGTCTACGGCCGCAACATCATTCAGCACGGCAACCCTGCCGGCATGACCCGCGCACTCATGGCGATGCTGCACGACGGAGCCGATGCACACCGTGCGCTGGAGATCGTCCAGTCGTCATGACGTCGTCCAGCGACGTGCGCATCGGCATCATCGGCGGTGGGCTCATGGGACGTGAACTCGCCGCGGTGTGCGGACGCTGGGATCTGCTCGTCGACCATCCCTCACGCCCACGCGTGGTCGCCGTGGCGGATCCCGCTCCTGCCGCCCGCGACTGGTTCACGCGGGTGGGATCGGTCGAGCGTCTGACCGACGACTGGCGGTCCCTCGTGGACGACGAGGGAATCGACGTCCTCTACATCGCGGTGCCGCACCAGTTGCATGAGGAGATCTACGTCGCCGCGGCCGCGGCCGGGCGAGACTTCCTTGGCGAAAAGCCCTTTGGTATCGATGCGGCTGCCGCTGAGCGGATCGTCGGTGCCGTGGACGCGTCGGATGCCTTCGTGCGCGTCTCGAGCGAGTTTCCCTTCTTCCCGGGGGCGCAGCGGGCCTATGCCTACGCCGCTTCAGGAGCGCTGGGGGACATCCTCGACGTGCGTTCGGGCTTCTGGCATTCATCGGATCTGAACCGCGCCAAGCCCATCAACTGGAAGCGGAAGTCCGAGACCTGCGGTGCGATCGGGGTGATGGGCGACCTGGGACTTCACGTCGCACACCTGCCCCTGAGACTGCAGTGGCAGCCCGAGGTGGTCTACGCCCGGCTCGATGACGTGGTTCGCGAGCGCCCCGGCCCGGACGGATCGCCGGTGCCCTGCGACACCTGGGATAACGCCCTTCTCACCTGCACGGCGCATCCTCCTGAGGGCCGCGACTTCACCATGCTGTGGGAGACCCGGCGCATCGCCCCCGGGCACTCGAATACATGGTTCTTCGATGCCATCGGCATGGATGGAGGCGTGCGCTTCAGCACGCGTGAGCCCACGCTTCTGCGTCGCTTCACGGTCCGCGAGGGCGAGCAGATCTGGGAGGAGGTCCAGCCCGGGCTCGTGTCGGCGTGGCCGGTCGTCTCGGGACCCATCTTCGAGTTCGGCTTCGGAGACGCCCTGCTGCAGATGTGGGCGTCCTACCTCGCTGAGCGTGCGGGGGAGCTCCAGGGCCGCTTCGGCACGGCGACTCCGGCCGAGGCCCTCTCGGCTCATCGCGTCTTCGATGCCGCCCTGAGATCGTCGCGCACCGGCATGCCGGAGTCGCCGTAGCGCCTGGCTGAACGATGCTTGGATGGAGGCATGAGCATCAAGAAGCTTCCTCGCGCGTTCTACGAGTCAACCCTCTATCAGTTGCAGGGCGAGCTCGTCACCATGCAGGAGTGGGTCAAGTCGACCGGGGCTCGCGTCGTGGTCGTCTTCGAGGGCCGCGATGCCGCAGGCAAGGGATCGACCATCAAGCGCGTCACGGAGTACCTCAATCCCCGCATGGCCCGCATCGCAGCGCTACCCACTCCCACCGAGCGACAGCGCACGCAGTGGTACTTCCAGCGTTACGTGGAGCACCTTCCCGCCGCAGGGGAGATCGTGCTCTTCGATCGTTCCTGGTACAACCGCGCAGGCGTCGAGCGCGTCATGGGCTTTTGCACAGCCGAGGAGCACCGGCTCTTCCTGCGGCAGGCGCCGATCTTCGAACGCATGCTCATCGAGGACGGCATCTACCTGCGCAAGTACTGGTTCAGCGTGAGCAATCACGAGCAGGAGAAGCGATTCGCATCACGGCTCAACGACCCGATGCGGCAGTGGAAGCTCTCCCCGATGGACCTGGAGTCCATCACCCGCTGGGAGGACTACTCCCGGGCAAAGGACGAGATGATGGTGCACACCGACACCGATGAGTCGCCCTGGCTCGACGTCGAAGCCGACGACAAGAGGCGCGCCCGCATCAACATGATCCATCACCTGCTCTCCACGATTCCCTACGAGTCGGTGACGAGGCCACCTCTCGTGCTCCCTGAGCGCCCAGACGGGCACGGCTATGAGCGCCCGCCACGAGATCTCACACGCTATGTGCCGGACTACGCCGGGGAGATGCTCGGCCGCGAGGGCTCCGCCTGATCGGTGCCGATGCCGGCGAGCTGCGCGTTGGCGACGGCCCCGATGAGGATGACGTACGCCGCGACGTAGAGCACGAGGCTGAGGATGACGCTGCTCGCGAGGGCGCCGTACATCGCCTGGTAGGACGTGGCAAACCGCAGGTAGACGCCGAAGCCGATGAAGACGGCGAGGCTGCCCACGGTGCCGAAGGCTGCGCCCGGCCAGTGCATGGTGGGGCCCTGCTTGCCGCCGGCGGTACGGAAGGTGAGCACGAGCAGGGCCGTGCCGATGAGCAGCCCTACGACGATCCCCACGGTGAACGCCACTGCCCGCCAAGGTTCATCGAGAGAGCTGGCCCAGGCGGCCCCGGCCGCGCTTGCCAGAAGAAGGATCCCCAGGACCAGGACCGTGAGGAGTGCTCCGAGGAAGGCGATGGCGCGCGCATTGATGTAGTGCTGCGGATCCATGCCGTAGGCCACGCGCACCGCTCGCAGGAAGGCGTAGATGCCCGACGAGACTGCCCAGAGCACCGTGATGAGCGAGAGGACCAGGCTCCACGACACGGTTGAACTGGACGCCTTCGATGCCGTCTGTATCTGGTTGGCGAGGAGGCTTGCGAAAGAGTCCGGTGCGGAGCTCCGCAGTGTCTGAACGGCCTCGTCGAGGACGGCGGGATCGACGAGGCGACCGAAGATGACGCTGATCGCGATGAGGGTGGGTGTGACGGCGATGGCGGCCCAGAAGGCGACGGCGGCAGCCGAGAGGCTGATGCGCTCGCGCGACTGTGCCGACGCAATGGCAGAAGCGAAGTGAGCGGCCCGGGCAAGCCGCGGGTGCTGTGCTAGGTAGGCGGTGATTCTCGGCGCGACGGCCTTCATGTCACACGAGCGCGAAGATTGCCGACGCGATGAGGCTCGCAATGCCCAGGTAGATGAGCACCACGCCGATAGCCGCGATGCGCAGCGGCGCGCGCTCGTCGCTCACCGCGATGGCGAAGGCATGTGTGTAAACCTTGCGGAAGGGGGTCGCCTCCCGCGAGGGATTGCCCTGCGGATCCCGCTGGAACCAGTAGGCCTTCTCACTGGACATGCCGTAGAAGGCGAAAGCAAGGCCGAAAAGCACGAGGAAGATCCCGAGCAGGAGGAAGACAATCACGGTAACGGACACGCCGGCACCCTATCGTCAACGCGCTAGCCTGCGGCATGGCCCGTGAGCACGGCGACCCTCGGGAGGTCGATGCCGACGGCATTGCCGTCCGCCTCACGAGTCCCGAGAGGCCGATGTGGCGGGACTCCGCAGGTGCCATCACCAAGGCGGATCTGGTGTCCTACTACCTCGCTGTCGCCCCGGACCTGCTGGCGGCACTACGCGGCCGCCCCACGACCCTGCAGCGCTTCCCCGACGGCGTCATCATCGACGGGCAGAGGCAGGAGTCCTTCTACAACAAGCACCTTCCGAAGTCCGTGCCCGACTTCTTCGACCATGTCGGCATCACCTTCCCGTCAGGGCGCACTGCGGTGCAGGTGTGCCCGACCAACGTGGCCACGATCGTCTGGGCTGCCAACCTTGGCACCGTCACCTTCCATCCGTGGCCGGTCACCCGGGAGGATGTCGATCGTCCCGACGAATTGCGCATCGACCTCGACCCGCAGGAGGGACGCGACTTCAGTGACGCTGTAGAGGCTGCACATAGGCTGGCGGAGATGCTGGGAGCGTGGGGCGCCGAGCCGTTCGTCAAGACGAGTGGCGGTCGCGGTTTACACGTCTTCGTAGCGATCGAGCCACGCTGGGAGTTCCTCGAGGTGCGTCACGCGACGATCGCCCTCGGCCGTGCTCTGGAGCGCCAACTGCCTGACCTGGTCACCACGGCGTGGTGGAAGGAGGAGCGAGGCTCCCGGGTTTTCGTCGACTACAACCAGATGGCGCGCGATCGGACGATGGCGTCTGCATGGTCAGTCCGCGCCCGGCCGGGTGCTCCTGTCTCCATGCCCGTGTCCTGGGAGATCCTGCCCGAGGTCGATCCCGCCGAATTCACGCTCATCTCGGCTCCCGCCATCAGGGTCGAGAGGGGCAACCCCTGGGCGAGCCTCGGTCGGACGCGATTCGACATCACGCCCCTGCTCGACCTCTGGCGCGAGGATGTCGAAGTGCGCGGACTGGGGGAGATGCCCTTTCCGCCCGACTATCCCAAAATGCCGGGCGAACCGCCCCGCGTCCAGCCCAGCCGTCGTAGGCACGACACGTCAGACTAGGACGCGTCAGACTCGGTGGCATCCAGCGCTCAGTGGCAGTGGCCGCCTGGAGCTGCAACCTCGATGCCGGGGTTGCGCCGGAAGAAGCCCACGGGCTTGAGCATGAACCCGGTGCGTTCCACGGGCATCACCGGCCAGTCCTCCGCGCGCGGGATGTGGTTGGTGCCGAACACGTGCCACAGCACCAGGTCGGTGTCCTCGAGTGGCCGGTCGGCCGCAGTCCACGCGGGCAGCCCTGCGCCACCCGGGTGCTGGTAGGGGAACTCACCCGCGGGATACCGCTCGTCTCTGCGGTTCGGGGTGGCCCAGAGGTGGTGGTACATGAAGGCTGCACGCCGCCCAATGACCGACTCGGGCGAGGCCATTGGCCACGTGACCGCGCCGGGCACCAGCTTGTAGGCAACGGGTGCACCGAGGTGGCCGGTCACCTCGCGGTTGAGCACCTTCCAGTAGCGGCCGGTGAAGGGGTTGACCTCCCGCTGGGCAGCAGATTCCCGCGCCAGCACGGTCTGACGGGTCGTATAGGAGGAGCCTTCGGGGTTCAGCGGCCCGGGTGGGAGAGGCTCGCACTCGACCTCCACCAAAGTGTTGGGCCCTCCGTCGATGTCGAGGTCAAGGCGTGCGCAGAAGATGTGCTGGTGGTACGGGGCCAACAGGCCGGGCTCGAGCTCGGTGGCCGAAGGTGTCGGGTCTCCTGGTTCCCCGGCGGTGGTGAGCACGATGCCCGTGAGCTTGGCTTCAAACTCGATGGAACCGTCTTGGTAGAGGTACCAGAAGTAGCCGTACTCATAGTTGTTCACTGTGACGATCGACGACACCACGAAGCGTCGTGAGCGCCGCACTTCCACGTGGTCGTTCTGGTCGGTGTGTTTCCAGAGGATCCCGTGATCCTCCTCGTGCATGCAGATGGCCTGGGGGATCTCCTGCACATTGCCGAGCGCGTCGGCCACCGCCACGTCGAGGTAGACGATCTCGCCGAGGCAGTCACAGCCCAGGGTGAGGGAGTTCGTGAAATTCCCGAGGCTGAACTCCCCGGTGTCGAAGGCCTGCTTGCGCAGTGCCCCGGGGGCCCTGTCGCCATAGGGGATCACAAGCTCGGCAATCGACATCCGGTAGGCAATCGATCGCTCGCGGCCGGCATCGTCGAATCTCACGTCGTGGAGCACAAGTCCCTCACGCTGGTCGAAGCCGACACGCAGTCGCCAGCGCTCCCAGTGCACACCCCAGCCGTCGACCTCGAACGACGGGCCGTCCTTCTGCACGATGGCGAGGTCGCGCAGTCGCACGTCGGCGCGGGTCTGGTCAGCCCGGTAGGGGCCGGGGGTCAGCGGGATGGGCGGACAGGCCTCGTCCTCCTCCACGCGCTAGACCTCGGAGGAGTCGAGGTCGACGATGGTGCGCAGGCCCTCGATCGGGTGCGCGTAGACGTTGGCTTCGGGCTCAGGCTGCAGCCACATCGGAGTCCACACCAGTCGGCGTGTGGCGTCGATGCCCTCGGGCACCTCCGACCCGAAGGACCAGGCTTCGATATGCACGGAGTCCACGTCAGTGATGCCGCGCCGGGCGAGCGCGGCGAGGAGTCGCTCGTCGCGTCGCACGGCGTCCCTCACCCGCTGGCACTCCAGAGCGAGTACCGAGGCGAGGGCGCCGGGAGCCTCCCGCGCTTCGAGCACACCGCCGCCTACCTCGACCAACGCGACACGCACCAACTGCTCGGCACCGTCCCAGAGCGTGGCTCGCGCCACCCGTGGGAGCTGGTCGCCCGGCCGCCACGCGCGAACGGTGTCCTTGGGAGGCTCCTCGAGCTGCAGCATCGACAGTAGGCGCGGGCCACCGAGAAGTGCCTCAGCCCTCAGCGTCGCGCAGACCTCTGCCAGTTCGGTGGCCGACAGCGGGTCGAGGGGATGAGGCACGGACGCAGCCTAGGGCAGCCCCGGCTCCAGTGAAGTCGTGCGCGCAAGCCCCGTCGTTAGCCCTGGTCGATCTGCATGACGACGGCCTTGGGCTCGGTCATGAACTCACGACTGAAGTTGCCGCCCTCGCGGCCCACGCCCGAGTCCCCGAATCCACCGAAGGGCAGGCGCAGGTCACGAATGAAGAAGCAGTTGACCCACACGGTGCCCGCCTTCAACTTGGCCGCCATGCGATGTGCTCGGCTGAGATTCTCGGTGAAGACCATCGCGTTGAGCCCGTAGCGAGTGGCATTCGCGAGAGCGACGGCCTCGTCCTCCGTGTCGAAGGGCGTGGCCACCGTCACGGGGCCGAAGATCTCCTCCTTGACGACGCGGGCATCCGCAGGAGCGTCGGTGATGATCGTCGGCTTGACGCTCCAGCCCTCGCCCACACCGCCGGTGAGCATGCGGCCCCCGCCGAGTGCCTCGGTGCCGAGATAGCCCTGCACCTTGGTGAAGTGCTCCTGGCTCGCGAGCGCCGCCGAGAACTGCGTCGCGGGGTCCTTCGGGTCGCCCATGACGAGGGCCTCGGCTGCCGCCTTGTATCGGACGAGGAAGTCCTCGTAGATGCCGCGCTGGACATAGAGCCGGCTGCCCGCGAGACAGACCTGGCCGGCGTTTCGGAAGATTGCCTCGACCGCCCAGTGCACGGCGTTGTCGATGTCGGCATCGTCGAAGATGATGTTGGCGCCCTTGCCGCCGAGCTCAAGGCTGACGGGCGTGAGATTGCGCGCCGCGACAGCGCTGATGATCTTGCCCGTGCCGGACTCGCCCGTGAAGGTGATGCGCTCGACATCGGGATTCTCGGTGAGCGCTGATCCGGCTGAATCGGGGCCGTAGCCGTGGACGACGTTGAGTACGCCGGGGGGGAAGCCGGCCTCGATCGCAAGGCGGCCCATGATCGTGGCCGAGACGGGCGTGTCCTCCGCAGGCTTCCAGACGACCGTGTTGCCCCAGGCCAGCGCGGGCATCACCTTCCAGGTGCCCAGCATGAGCGGGAAGTTCCACGGTGAGATGGCCACGACGACGCCTACGGGCTCCCAGCGGGTGTAGGCGTGGTGGCCGGTGTCCATGGGGAGCGTCTCCGCGTTCGACATGCGCGCATGATCGGCGAAGAAGCGGACGTTGAGGACGGAGCGGGCTACGTCGTGCCGGGACTGGGTGATGGGCTTGCCCATGTCCCGGGTGTCCGCCATGGCGAGCTCCTCGGCGTGCTCCTCCATGAGGTCGGCGAGCCGGTGCATGAGTTGCTGGCGCTTCTCGTAGCCCATCCGCGGCCATGGTCCGGAGTCGAAGGCGTCGCGGGCCGCGGCGACCGCCCGATCGGCGTCAGCCTTGCCACCGCACGCGATGGTCGCCCACGGCTCGCGCGTGAAGGGGTCGATATCGGGCATGGTCGCGCCGTCGAGGGAGGGGACCTCCTCGTTGTTGATGATGTGGCCGTAGAACTCCATGCTCGCCCTCCCGTGAGTGGTGAGAGGCATCGTGCCACGGCGCGCACGCAAGGACCCACGAGCCTGTCCCTACAGGGGGAACGCCGGCTCGTGGGTCCTGGCTGTGCGCTTGCTAGGACTGCGGGATAGCGGCTTCGAGTGCATCGCGGGCCGCCTCGACCGAGCCCCTGAAGGCCTCTGACGCGGTGCGCACGGCGGTGCGCTGGGCCTCGCGGGCGGGCTCGATGGCGTCGCGGTATGCCGCCCACGCGGCTCGCCGCTCCTCGCGCGTGGTCGCGGCGGCCATGGCCGCCTTCAGTGTCGCCTGGGCTTCGGCGGTTGCCGTCTTGAAGGTGCCGTGCGCGGACCCGACAGCTGTGCGCAGTTGCTCGATCGCAACGACCATGGCCGACCGGTAGGAGGTGACGGCGGCAAGTTGATCCGCAGGCAAGGTCGCGGTATCGAACGCGGCAACGGCAGCCTGCACGGCCGACGCAAAGGCGACGCGCGCGGCCTCGCGAGCGGCAGCGTCATCGCCGGCGGCATCGATGGCGTCACGGAGCGCGGTGCGCGCGGACTCGACAGCCGCCTTCAGAGCAGCGCGAGCGTCGTCGGTCGAGGTGCGGTCGACGTGACGCTCGAGCCAGCGGTCTTGGACCTGACCGTGGCCAACCTTCTCTCCGTGGCCGACCCCGACACCTAGGCCAAGCCCGGGACCCTTGCCGGCGTGCCCACCTTCGCGGGCCTGGACGGCGGTGGCTCCTGCGGCGACGGCGCCGGTGCCGATGAGCAAGATGGCCGCTGTGGCGGCGAGTGTGCGTCGGGTGCCCATGGCGACTCCTTGTCCTGGATGCGTGGATCGCATCACCGCTACCAGGCTGACACGACGTACGCAGTCAATGCCCGATCGCGGGGCGGTTCCCAGGGCTTCCTCACACGATCCTGACAATTCACCGCCCCCTCAGCGTGAATCCCGAGGAAATGCTGATCCGCGGACGAGTCGCTCAGGAGAGCAGTGCCTCGATATCCACGGGTGCGGGGAGAGCGACCTGCGAGTAGGTGCACGACGGGGCATCCCGGTCGGGCCGCCACCGCAGCCAGGTGGCGACGTGGCGGAGTCGTTCGCCCTCGAACTGGTCGTAGGCCACCTCGGCCACGAGTGCGGGACGGAGGGGGTGCCACGTCTGGTCGCGTCCGCGGTTCCAGCGATGCGTCGCTCCGGGTCTGCGCTGCCCGTCGTCGGCGTCGCGAGTCCAGGGATGGTCGCTTCCTTCTGCCAGGGCATACGGCGCGACGTGCTCGGCGATCTCGCGTCCACGCGGCGCGGAGAAGCCTGA
>Ga0315901_10003000_pt1 | contig 22372 bp, 31 predicted proteins | sample LakEriMetagenome_10_FD_203761 | JGI IMG/M metagenome (GOLD analysis project Ga0315901, IMG submission 203761) | Freshwater fungal communities from buoy surface, Lake Erie, Ohio, United States - Buoy 2 MA116 | ecosystem: Environmental > Aquatic > Freshwater > Lake | place: USA: Lake Erie, Ohio... | reverse complement strand
CCGCCAAGGAACAACGCACCGACGAAACCACTGGGTTGTCACTCGCAGTCGATCTTAAGAAAGAAGTAAAAGAGCTCGAGACAGTGCTCAAGGCAAAGACTAGCGAAGAGAACAAAGCGCACGGCGAGGAACTCAAAGCCAAACGCACGGAAGCCCGCGAAGCAGTGGCAAAGTGTACCGATATCGAGAAGCTGGAAGCAGTGATAGAGATACTCGACGAGTACACCGATCTGGCGTACACCATCGACTAACCTATAACAACACGGCGCGCGAGACGCGCCTTATATATAGAGCCCGCCCTAATCGGCGGGCTTTTTTTGTTTTTAAAACCCCCAGACCCCTAGAGAACGGTCACGGGTTGCACTGGTCGACCCCCACCGCCCCATTTTTAAACATAGGGTGGTACGGCTCCAATACACTGTGTGATGCACAAAGGAAACCTAACTTTGAAATTGGAGGCCCCCATATGTAATACTTTTGTATGCCCCCGGGGGGTATATTTTTTCTGGCAGGGAGGCACCTGCATTTTGCCTGCGGAACACCCCCCGTCAAAGGGACCCAAAACGTCGCTACTAATATATAATTTCAACACTGCTCAACAGGCGGTGTTTTTGAATTTGTCATACTCCCTCCTTGGCCCCCGTAACTGGGGGCCTTTTTTTGTGCTATATTCCGCACAACTTCGGAGTGCCCGTTTTCCTCCTATGAACATTACGCCAACTGCGGATCACCCGCTACCAAAGAACTTCCAAGAAGAAGTTGCAGACTCCCTGCAAGGAAATGCCCGTGTCGCTGCCGACACCGCGTCGCTAATGTTTGAATTAGGTATGCCGTTTGAGATGACGGCTGAAGACGAGGAAGCAGCCCGCAAACTTTTTGCACAAGTAGATGTAAAAAAGAAGAAAGGGCAAGACCCCAATGCAACTAATCCTGCGTCTCTATATGAAGGTAGCGTAGCTCTTAAGTTAGGGGCCCTCCTTAATGAGTACGACAAACGCATCGTGCTCGACGCGACCCAAGCTCGCACTTACATAATGAACCGTCTGCTAGAAATATCCTCATGTGGGGACAATAAGACAGAACTACGTGCATTAGAACTCTTCGGAAAGATGAGTGATGTGGGCGCTTTCACAGAAAAATCCGAAGTTACTATTACGCATCGCTCTAGCGTAGACATTAAACTGGTGCTACAGGAGAAAATCTCACGACTTCTCGGGCCGGACGTCGAAGATGTCACTCCAAAACTAGCTCAAGAGTTAGGAATTGAGCTAGAGGAAGAAGTGGTAGACGAAGTAGACGTTGAATTAGATGCTCTTGCACGTGAAAGAGAAGAGATGAGACTGCAAAGTCAGAAGGCAGCGGCGGAAAAAGTTAAGGAACGCGAAGATGAGTCCCGCTGAACTTAAGAAACTACTGCAAAAAATACCTAATATGTCTGATGCGGAGGCTAGAGACCTCTATGCGTCGGTAGAAGAGCATGAAATCCTGAAAGAGCGGGAGGAGGCGAGGGGTTCATTTATGACTTTTGTGAAAAAAGTGTGGCCTCACTTCATTGAAGGGGCACACCACAAGAGAATGGCTAATGCTTTCGAGCGTGTAGCCCGTGGAGAGTGCAAAAGGCTCATTATTAACATGCCACCACGCCATACGAAGTCAGAATTCGCGTCATATCTGCTTCCAGCATGGTTTTTAGGCAACTTTCCAGAGAAAAAGATCATTCAAACGTCCCATACAGCCGAATTAGCGGTTGGTTTTGGTCGAAAAGTGCGTAACTTGGTGGATTCAGATGTTTTTTCAGAGACTTTCCCGGGTGTTGGACTGCAGGCCGACTCTAAGGCGGCTGGTAGATGGAACACTAATCATCGTGGCGATTATTTTGCTATCGGTGTTGGCGGTGCCGTGACCGGCAAGGGCGCTGATATCCTCATTATTGATGATCCACACTCAGAACAAGAAGCGGCGTTAGCTGCTACGAGCCCAGAAATCTACGACAAGGTATATGAGTGGTATACGTCTGGTCCAAGACAGCGTCTACAACCGGGGGGCTCTATTGTTATAGTGATGACTCGCTGGTCTCAACGCGACCTGACAGGCCAAGTGCTCAAGGCCGACGCACAACGGGGCGGCGAGGGATGGGAAGTGATTGAGTTTCCAGCAATCCTGCCTAGTGGTAAACCCTTATGGCCTAGCTTCTGGTCTTTGGTTGAGTTGGAAGCCCTGCGGGAAGAATTGCCCAATGGCAAGTGGCAGGCTCAGTACCAGCAGAACCCAGTGGGTAACGAGAGCGCTATTATTAAGCGTGATTGGTGGCAGTGGTGGGAAGAAGACAACCCCCCTGAATGTGAGTACATACTTCAGGCATGGGATACAGCGTTTGAAAAAAACAACAGGGCCGACTACAGTGCTGGTACTACTTGGGGCGTGTTTACGTACCACAAGGACAATCAGAAATATCTTATCCTCTTGAACACATACAAGAAGCGGGTTGAGTTTCCAGAATTAAAACGCGATGTGCTACGAGAGTACAACGAGTACGAGCCAGACACTCTAATAGTAGAGAAGAAGGCGTCAGGGGCTCCACTAATATATGACTTGCGGGCGATGGGCATTCCTGTCAGTGAGTACACGCCGAGTAAAGGGCAGGATAAGTTTGCCCGACTCAATAGTGTTAGTGACATAATCGCCTCTGGCAAGGTGTGGGTTCCACGCACTAGATGGGCTGAAGAGCTTGTTGATGAGATTGCATCATTCCCGTCAGGCGAGCATGATGACTTGGTTGACTCAACGACGCTAGCGCTGATGCGCTTTCGTCAAGGTGGGTTCTTGCGCTTACCGAGCGATGAGCCTGAAGACATAGTTTATTTCAAGGGTAGCCGCACCCGCGACAGGTACTACACAGTTTAAGGACACGATATGGCAACAGGCATGATGGACAAAGGTTTATACCAAGCACCTATGGGTTTAGAAGAGGATGCTGAAATGAGCCCCGGTGGTATAGAAATTGAGATTGAAGACCCTGAGTCTGTAAACATAGGACTGGGTGATATAGAAATTCAACTCAAGCCCGAGAAAGAAACAGCAGATACCTTTGACGCCAACCTTGCCGAGTACATGGACCAAGGCGACTTGTCTGGTCTAGCGGAAGAGTTAGTGAGCGACTTTGACAAAGATACGATGGATCGCAGGGACTGGATCAAGACGTATGTAGATGGTCTCAAACTACTGGGTCTGAATTACGAAGAACGTACAGAACCTTGGCAGGGTGCGTGTGGAGTGTTCCACCCCATGTTGACAGAGTCTGTTGTGCGTTTTCAATCAGAAGCCATGATGGAGACGTTCCCAGCGATGGGGCCTGTTAAGACGCAGATTGTTGGCGCTATAGATTTACTTCGTGAAGAAGCAGCCGCCCGCGTACGCGAGGACATGAACTATCAGTTAACCGACGTAATGACTGAGTATAGACCTGAGCATGAGAAGCTTTTGTGGTCACTACCATTAGCAGGTTCAGCGTTCAAAAAGGTTTACTACGATCCAAGCAAAGGCCGTCAAGTAGCCGTATTTATTCCCGCAGAAGACATCGTTGTGCCATACGGCGCGTCGAGTATTGAGGATGCTGATCGTGTTACGCACGTCATGCGCAAGACTGAGAACGAGATCATAAAGTTACAAGAAGCTGGGTTCTACGCTGATGTAGATTTAGGTGAACCGGGCTATGAGTTAGATGACATTGAGAAGCAGAAGGCCGAGGAGACTGGCATGTCTGCCACTCAGGACGACCGCTATCGCATCCTTGAGATGCACGTCAACCTAGACTTAGTGGGCTTTGAGCACACTGATAAGAAGGGCCGTGAGACAGGTATCGCATTACCGTATGTTGTTACCATAGAGAAGACCTCACGCACTATCTTAGCTATTAGGAGAAACTGGTATGAAGACGACGTCCTGCACACCAAGCGACAGCACTTTGTCCACTACCAATACATCCCCGGTTTTGGCTTCTATGGTTATGGTCTTATCCACCTTATCGGAGGCTACGCGAAATCAGCAACGATGCTTATCCGCCAACTTGTTGACGCGGGCACTCTATCTAATCTCCCCGGCGGACTTAAATCAAGAGGACTTCGGATTAAAGGTGATGACACCCCAATTCAACCCGGGGAGTTTAGAGACGTAGATGTCCCTTCCGGAAGTATCCGCGACAACATCTTACCGCTTCCATATAAGGAGCCGTCACAAGTATTGATGGCGCTGTTCCAGCAGATCGTGCAGGAAGGTCGCGCCTTTGCATCGAGTGGAGATATGAACGTCAGCGACATGAGCACTAACGCTCCTGTTGGTACAACACTAGCCCTACTAGAGCGCACACTAAAAGTGATGACGGCTGTTCAGGCCCGACTGCACTATGCGATGAAACAAGAGTTCAAACTCTTAAAAGTAATCATTGCAGACTACACACCTGAAGAGTACGACTACGAGCCAGAAGACGCAGGTCGCAAGGCTAAGAAGTCTGATTACGACTCTACAGACGTGATTCCAGTTAGCGATCCAAACGCCGCAACGATGGCGCAGAAGATTGTTCAATATCAAGCTGTACTGCAACTTGCACAGTCAGCACCACAACTCTATAACTTGCCGCTTCTACATCGTCAGATGATCGAGGTGTTGGGTATCAAGAACGCTAACAAATTGGTCCCTGTTGATGAGGATGCAGTACCAACAGACCCAGTACAAGAGAACCAGAATGTTCTCACTGGCAAACCTGTTAAGGCGTTTGTTGAACAGAATCACGAGGCGCATATCCAGACTCACATGTCTGCTATGCAGAATCCGAAGATTCTCCAGTTAATGCAGATGAACCCGCAAGCGCAGGCCATACAAGCGGCAATGATGGCGCACATCAATGAGCACATTGCGTTTGAGTATCGTAAACAGATAGAGCTGGTGATCGGTATGCCTCTACCTGATGAAGAGAAAAACAAGCATATGCCAAAAGAACTGGCAGATCAGATCGCTATGGCTACAGCCCAAGCATCCCAACAGTTGCTACAACAGGCTCAACAACAAGCCGCTCAACAACAGGCTCAACAACAGATGCAAGACCCAGTTGTCCAAATGCAAATGCAAGAGTTGCAGATTAAACAAGGTGAGTTGCAACTTAAACAGCAGAAGCAACAGATTGACGCAGCCGCTAAAGCCGATCAGTTGGAGATTGAAAAGTCTCGCATTGAAGCGCAGATGCAAATTGCCGCTATGCAGGTCAGCGCCACAGCAGCAGCCAAACGTGACCAAATGGAGCGACAGCAACAGACCGATGGTGTGCGTATGGGCATCGACGCGGCTAAGCACAAAGCTCAGATGGCTGTGCAGATGGCGCAGCGCAACTCGCAGAACAAGCAGTCTCCTAAGAAGGGAGATAAATGAGTAACCAAGCGTTTCAATACTTAGCCAAGGAGATTGACAAGCTCCGTGGCGATCAAGTTTCCTTCCTCGCTGGAGGAGGTGCTAAAGATTTTGCCGAGTATCGGCACGTCTGCGGGGTCATCCGGGGTCTGACTCATGCAGAACAACTTGTCAAAGACCTTGTGCAAAAAATGGAGTATTCCGATGAGTGAGTTTGATGTTTCCGCTGTAGACCTGTCTGGCATTCTCAATACGAGTAACGAAGATAAGGCAAAACAGTTGCCCGATCCATCTACCTTTTACATGTTGACTGTTGTTCCCGAAGCGATAGAAGAATATGCTAATAGTGAGGTTGGATTGATTAAAGACAGCAAAACCATGTACTACGAAGAAGTGCTGACCCCAGTATTATTTGTAGTAAAAATGGGACCAGATTGCTATTCAGACACTACCCGCTTTCCTAGCGGCGCTAGTTGCAAAGTTGGCGACTTTGTTGTCGTCCGCCCCAATTCAGGCACACGCTTGAAAATTCACGGTCGTGAGTTCCGCTTGATTGCGGATACCTCAGTCGAGGCCGTTGTTGAAGACCCGCGCGGAATTACCCGTGCTGCTTAAGGAGTAAATCATGGCATTACCTGAGTTCGAGTTACCCGATCCTGATAAGGAAATTGCTGCTGAAGACGAAAAGTTTGAAGTAGAAATTGAAGACGATACCCCACCGGAAGACCGACGTCGCAAGCCGATGAAGGAGCCGGTCGAAGACCCAACGGAAGACGAGCTAGCCTCGTATGACGAGAAGGTTCAGGCGCGTATTAAGAAGTTCACCCGTGGCTATCACGACGAACGCCGAGCAAAAGAGGAAGCCTTTCGCGAACGCGAAGCGGCAGAAGCCTTTGCCAAACAAGTGTTTGAAGAAAACAAACGTCTTCAACAGCAACTAGCAACTGGTAGTAAAGCATTCATTGAGCAGTCTCAGACTTCTGCGGATTTGGAATTGGCAAACGCCAAGAAAAAGTACAAAGAAGCCCATGAGATGGGTGATGTAGATGCTCTTACTGATGCGCAAGCGGAGATTTCTAGAGCTACTTTAAAGTTGGATAAGGCTCAAGGGCTAAAGCCAATTGAAGTAGAAGAAAAAGAATTTACCCCTGCTAAACAAGAAAGTCCTTCACTTACTCCACGCACCCAGAAATGGGTTCAATCCAACAGTGATTGGTGGGGAGTAGATGAAGAGATGACTATGGCTGCAATGGGGCTTGACAAGAAGTTAGCTAAAGAGTATGGTTCGGACTATGTTGGTACTGAAGAGTACTTCAAAACCATAGATAAAACTATGCGCAAAAGATTTCCTGAGCATTTTGAAGATGCTGAGAGCTATGAGGAAGATACACCGCCTCCAAAGAAAAGAGTATCAGAACCGGTCGATGAGGATGATGAACCCCCACGCCGTGCACAAAAATTTACTAGTGTTGTGGCTCCGGCCTCACGTAGTACTCCGCCCAATCGTATAAAGCTAAAGGCATCCGAAGCCGCCATTGCGCGCCGTCTTGGGGTCCCGATAGAAGAATATGCGAAACAGGTAGCACAACTTAAAAGAGGTTAAATATGGAACAGGTAAAAGCTGAAAAGCAAAATCGTTTGGCTAGAGAGTTAGACACCCCAGTAACACGCACACCACGTCAAACTTCGTGGCAAGCTCCTGAAGCTCTACCCTCACCTGATCCACGCGAAGGTATTACACATCGCTGGGTAAGAACCAGCTTTATGGGAAGACCTGACGCGCAAAACGTCTCTAGTAAGTTTAGGGAAGGATATGAACCTGTGAAAGCAGAAGACTATCCTGAAATGATGATGCACGCTTCTACTGAAGGTCGCTTTAAGGGCAACATTGAAGTGGGAGGTTTGGTTCTCTGTAGTATTCCATCGGAGTTTTTGAAGCAACGCGAAGCACACTTTGCGAACATCAATAAACAAACTATGGAGTCTGTAGATAACAATTACATGAAAGACAGCGATCCACGGATGTCGAAGTTCTCTGAGAAATCGACAAAAGTGACGTTTGGTTCTGGTTCTTAACTTTTAAAGGAGTCTTAAATGGCTTACCCTACAGTCTCGGCCCCTTACGGTCTAAAGCCTGTAAACCTAATAGGTGGACAGGTATTCGCGGGCTCGACCCGTTTGATGGAAATTGCGAGTGGCTATGCCACAAACATTTTCTACGGTGATTTGGTGAAACGTATTTCCGACGGCACTATTGAAAAGGATACTGGCACTACAACCGCCACTCCTGTTGGTGTGTTTTTGGGTGTAAGTTTTACTAATAGCTCAACAGGTCAAGTTCAGCAACAACAGTTCTACCCAGCTAGTCAGTCAATTGCTTCGGGGACTAAAATCTTCGCTGTGGTCGCTGATGATCCTGACACACTGTTCCAAGTAGTTTCTTGTTCTGGAACCACGACTGTGGCTGGAATGGGTATTTCTGCTATTGGTAACAACATTGCATTGATTCAAAACGCTGGTTCTACCACTACTGGTAACTCCAAAGTGGCTATTGATGAAGGCACTCAAGCTACTACCAATACTCTACCTATTCGAATCATTGATGTGGTTAGAGACACAGCAACAGGCGCTGATACATTTGTTGAATTTATCGTCAAGATAAACGCAACTATGCACCAGTACAACAATTCAACTGGCGTATAAGGAGCATAAATCATGGCTATTTCACGCGCACAACTACTGAAGGAACTCCTTCCGGGTCTTAATGCTTTGTTCGGTCTTGAGTACGCACGCTACGGCGAAGAGCACAAAGAGATTTACGAAACAGAAACTTCTGAGCGTAGCTTCGAAGAAGAGACCAAGCTGTCTGGCTTCTCTGCCGCACCAGTCAAAAACGAAGGTTCTGCCATCGCTTATGACAATGCACAAGAGGCATTTACAACTCGCTACAACCACGAAACCATCGCCTTGGGCTTTGCGATCACTGAAGAAGCTATCGAAGATAACCTCTACGATTCTTTGTCAGCCCGCTACACCAAAGGTTTGGCTCGTGCTATGGCTTACACCAAGCAAATTAAGGCTGCTGCTGTTTTAAACAACGGTTTCTCCGCAAGCTACCCCGGTGGCGACGGTGTTGCTTTGTTCTCTACAGCACACCCCTTGGTTTCTGGTGGCACAAACAGCAACACCCCCTCTACTCAAGCTGACTTGAACGAAACTTCTCTTGAAGCCGCCGTTATTCAAATCGCCGCTTGGACTGATGAGCGTGGCTTGTTGATCGCTGCTAAGCCTAAGAAGTTGATCATCCCACCAGCACTGCAATTCGTTGCTACTCGTTTGTTAGAGACTAACCTCCGTGTTGGTACCGCTGACAACGACATCAACGCGTTGAAGAACAATGGTTCAATCCCAGAAGGTTATGCAATTAACCACTATCTGACTGATACCAATGCTTGGTTCTTGACAACTGATGTGCCTAACGGTTTGAAGCATTTCATCCGCACTCCGCTGCAAAACAGCATGGACGGTGATTTCGATACCGGTAACGTCCGTTACAAGGCTCGTGAGCGTTATAGCTTCGGCTTTTCTGACCCATTAGGTATGTTCGGTTCTTCCGGTTCTGCCTAAAGAGACTGAGAAGGGAGCCTTGTGCTCCCTTTTCTTTTAGGGTATATTCAAACCATTCCGGGGTTTTCCGGTACATCTGACAGTCCCGGCTGACGACATGCAGACAGATGTACTTAACTTGCATGTAAGGAATACATCATGGCATCAACCACCTTCTCCGGCCCAGTCACATCGACCAATGGCTTTATAGGTACACTTACCGGAAATGTTGCAGGCTCAGGCGCTGTTACTCACGCCGTCACTGCTGCAATCAACGCAACGGCAACAGCCACAGCAGCGCAAGTAGCAACGGGCTACATCACATCTACTTCAGCCGCAGCGACGACAATTACGCTGCCTACAGGCACGTTGCTCGGTGCCGCTTTAGGTGCCGCTCAAGGCACTGTGTTTGACTTGTATATTGACAATACAGCAGGCGCATCGACTGTAACTGTTGCTGTTGCAACTAACGGTATTTTGTCTACCGCAGCCGCCGACACTGCTGGCTCATTTGGTGATTTGACGATTGCTGCTGGTGCAACCGGTATTGGTCGTTTCACAATAATGTTTTCTAGCGCAACAGCGTACGTGTTTACACGCACTGCTTAATTAGGAGCATCAAACCATGATGCAAACAGACGTTAAAAGTACAGCCGCAGCCGCTGGCACTACCACTACAATTTTTGGTGGCCCTGCCCGTATCAAAGGTTTGACCATCAGCTATCCATCAGGTGGAACAGTTGTTCTTAATGATGGTACAGGCGGCACTGCTAAATTTTCTTTTACTGCACCAGCCGCAGCCGGATCAATCTATGTTGCGATTCCCGGAGAAGGTATTAGGTGTGATGTAAACATTTCAGCAGTTTGTGCTGCATCTACCACCGCAGTGGTGTTCTATGGCTAGTCCCGCATGGACGCGCAAGGAAGGCAAATCCGAGAAGGGTGGCTTGAACGCCAAGGGCCGAGCCTCCGCGAAAAAGCAAGGGATGAACTTGAAACCGCCGCAACCCGAGGGCGGCTCAAGGCGCGACTCTTTCTGCGCCCGTATGAGTGGGATGAAAAAGAAATTGACATCCGCAAAAACAGCGAACGACCCGAACTCTAGGATCAATAAGAGCCTAAGAGCGTGGAACTGCGCTGATGGTGGATATGTGACAGCAGCAGACGGTGTAACCCAAAAGGGTAAAACCAAAGGAAGGATGTGTTGATGTCTGATCTTGAATTAACAGACCGCGAACGATTGATCGCCAAAGAAGCGGCAAAGCTTGCTATCGAAGAAATGTCTTCAGAGTTTTACAAAAAGATTGGTAAGACTGTTGTGGAGAAGTTTCTGATCGGGGTAGGTTTATTGGTCGTTGGCTTCTTTGTTGGCAAAGGCTGGATTGTTAAGGTCTAACATGCCAAGCACAAGTAAGAAGCAACACAATTTCATGGCTGCGGTGGCTAACAATCCATCGTTTGCTAAGAAAGCTGGTGTCCCTCAGTCTGTTGGTAAAGAATTTACTGCGGCTGATAAAGGCATCAAATTTAAAGGTGGGCCGCGCTCGCGTCCTGATTTGCAAAAGGTAAACGAGCCCAAAACTCTTCAGGGCAAAACCGAACTCTTTAAAAAAGGTGGTGATACTATGGCTAGCAAAATGAACCCCGGATTTATGGCAATGATAGCTAAGAAAAAAGCTGGAGCCAAAAAAGAAATGCCTATGAAAAAAGGTGGCGCTGCCAAGAAAATGGCTATGGGCGGTTCCGCCTCCAAACGCGCTGATGGTGTTGCTACAAAAGGCAAAACCAAAGGCAAGATGCTTAACAAAGGCGGCATGGCCTGCTAATCTAAGGAGCTAAACATGAAAAAACGTTACCAAGAAGGCGGGCCCATCGACGAGATGGAAGAAGCTAACAAAAGTACAGAAGGTATGTTGATAAATCCTAACGCCAAAGAATATGGCGAATCGGGTACTTCATACTCAACAAAAGCTACCCCCAAGGCCGCCCCTAAAGCTGCGCCTAAGCCCGTTGCTAAAGCCGCTCCTAAAGCCGAATCTAAAGCGGCCCCCGCAGATGTAACTAAGATGTCTTTGTCAGAACGCATGAAGGCAAGCCGTGAAAGCGCTAGATCAGGTAGCGGTTCAACTGACACGCGATCTGTTAGTCAACGTCTACGCTCTGCCTTTGGTATGGCTAATGGCGGTTCCGCTTCTAGTCGTGCTGATGGTATTGCTACCAAGGGTAAAACCCGTGGGAAGATGTGCTAATCATGCCAAAACCACTTAAATATTCCGACTCCACACCGGTGGATGAGCCAATCCCTAAAGGGAAAATAAAAGCTATAGAACCCGGTAGTGGTATTCGCGTTGATGGTAAACCCAACCCAGTACGATCTAACCAGCTAATGAATGAAGCGGATGAAAAGCGCAAAAAGGCTCAAGATTTGGGTCAAATGTACATGGGTAGTGACCTATCAAAAGCCGCAAATGCTAAACGCGCAAATATGGCTGAAGAAGATGCTGAGGTGCTGACTGAGCGTGCCAAGCAGTACCGTAAAGGAATCGAGGGTAAAAAGGCAGGTGGCATGACTGCTTCTTCTCGTGCCGACGGATGCTGCACTAAGGGTAAAACCCGTGGGAAGATGATGTAACTATGATGTCAAGTCGCGGCATGGGCGCTATCCGCCCCTCCAAGATGCCCAAAGGCAAGAGAACTGCCCGAAGGGATGACACCGACTTTACACAGTACGCTGAGGGCGGGAAAGTTAACGCCGCTGGTAACTACACAAAACCCAGTCTGCGCAAGCGGATTGTGTCTCAGGTAAAGGCCGCAGCAACTCACGGCACAGGTGCAGGACAGTGGTCAGCACGTAAAGCTCAACTTGTAGCCAAGAAGTACAAGGCAGCAGGTGGGGGTTACAGAGATTGAAAGCACCACAGCAGTCCTTAAAAAACTGGGGTGACCAAAAATGGAGAACCAAAAGTGGAAAACCGTCTAGTAAAACAGGTGAGCGATACCTTCCAGAAGCTGCGATCAAAAGTCTCAGCCCTGCTGAGTACGCTGCGACAACGCGTGCGAAACGCGCTGGCAAAAAAGCCGGAAAACAATTCGTAGCACAGCCCAAAGGCATAGCAAAGAAAACAGCAGGATTTAGATAATGGCAAACACATCCGGCGCATATGGCTTTAACCTTGACCTCACCGAGTTGGTCGAGGAGGCGTTTGAACGCGCTGGTAGTGAACTGCGCACTGGATATGACCTGCGTACCGCACGTCGTAGTCTCAACATTATGTTTGCTGATTGGGCAAACCGTGGCATCAATATGTGGACTATTGAGACAGGGTCTATTAATCTAGTTCAGGGGCAAAACACGTATCCATTACCAAACGACACGATTGACCTTCTTGAGCATTTGATTCGTACCGATGCAAACAGCACGTCTAACCAAGCCGACCTGACAATCACGCGGATTAGCGTTTCTACCTACGCTACGATCCCTAACAAGTTAACTCAAGCCAGACCTATTCAGGTTTGGATTCAGCGCTACAACGGGCAGGCTAGCCCCATTTCTGCCACGTTGACTACAACCATCACAAGTACATCAGACACAATCGTGTTGAGTGATGTTACGGGTTTACCCGCAGCAGGGTTTATAAAGATTGATGATGAGATTATCAACTATGGGTATATCACCCAGAACGCAAACGCTGTTAGTGGCACTCTATCTAGTTGTTTCCGTGGTCAGCAAAACACGATTGCTGTAGGGCATACGGCTGCGGCTACTGTGTATTGGCAACAAGTGCCAGCGATAACTGTTTGGCCTACCCCTGATAACGTACAACCGTACACATTTGTTTACTGGCGTCTACGCCGCACGCAAGACGCTGGTGGTGGTGTGAACATCATGGACGTACCGTTTAGATTTATCCCATGTATGGCGGCTGGTCTGTCGTACTACATCGCTGGCAAAGTACCGCAAGGTATGGAGCGTATTGGCATGTTGAAGCAACAGTATGACGAGGCATGGGAACTGGCAGCATATGAGGATCACGAGAAAGCAGCATTGCGTTTGGTTCCTAGACAGACCTACATCGGGAGGTAGTCATGGGTAATCGTTTTGCTTCGGGCAAGAATGCGATTTCGGAGTGTGATCGCTGTGGTCAGCGGTTTAAGTTGAAGGTTCTGAAGACTGAGATTATCAAGTTAAAGAATTACAACTTGTTGGTGTGCCCAGAGTGCTGGGACCCAGACCATCCGCAGTTGCAGTTGGGTATGTTCCCTGTGGACGACCCACAGGCTTTGAGAAATCCCCGTCCTGACAGGAGCTATGTAGTTTCTGGTTTGTTAGCGGACGGTGAGTCAGGTGGTGGTAGCAGAATATTTCAATGGGGATGGAATCCTGTTGGTGGGTCAAGTAGTTTTGATGCGGCGTTGACACCAAATAATTTGAATTTGGTTGTACAACTTGGTACAGTAACGGTAGCAACAACTTAGGAGTTGAAAATGGACAAGAAAGACTTAAAGCAAGACAAGAAAATGATCGCAGGTGCCGTGCACAAACACGAGAAGAAACTGCATCCCGGCAAGCCAATGACTAAATTGGCTAAGGGTGGCAAGACCAATGACATGATGAAACAGTACGGGCGGGGCATGGCAAAAGTCGTGAACCAGCGCGGCGCAGCAAGGGGTAAATAATGGCGTTCAGCAAAAAAATGATGGGTAAAGAAGTTGGTGACGCCAGCGTCTACGCTCAACCACACGACATGTCTGGTAAAGCACTTAAAGCTGGATTACCTACAGAGACTGGTGCTCAGTGCATGACAGAGATGAACCCCTCTGTTGGCGGTATCAGCAAAGGCAACTATGCTCCAGTTAACCCATATGGTGTTGGCGTGATGCGTGGATACGGCGCTGCAACTAAAGGGCGCAAGATTAGTGGGAAGATGGGATGACCTACACTGAGTTAGTAACAGCGATTCAAACGTATACAGAAAATACGTTTCCTGCCACTACGTTGGCGGATAGCACAGTTGTGTCTTCAACGACTCAGTTGAATCGCTTTATTACTCAGGCTGAACAGCGTATATACAACTCTGTTCAGTTTCCGTCGTTGCGCAAGAACGTGACGGGTAGCGTGACTACCAGCAATAAGTACTTGTCTTGCCCAGAGGATTTTTTGTCCACTTACTCTTTGGCTGTGATTGACGCTACTGGCAACTACGAGTACTTGCTAAACAAAGATGTGAACTTCATTCGTCAGGCATACCCAAATCCAACTACAGATACAGGTATCCCCAAGTACTACGCGTTGTTTGGCCCGACTGTTAACACCAGCACAATCACAAACGAACTCTCTTTCATTGTGGGACCCACCCCTGACGCGTCCTACTCTGTAGAGTTGCATTACTTTTTCTACCCCGAATCAATCACTGTCACAGCCTCTGGACATACATGGCTTGGGGATAACTTTGACACAGTCCTCTTGTATGGTTCACTTGTTGAGGCGTACACCTACATGAAGGGCGAAGCTGACGTAATGGGGTTCTACGAACTCAAGTACAAAGAAGCACTCGCACTTGCTAAGCGTTTGGGTGATGGTTTAGAACGTAGCGATGCATATCGTAGTGGACAATACCGCGAAGCCCCGTTGCCACAAAATACTGGGGTTAGATAATGGCGTTCACGGGCAACTGGACATGTAACACGTTTAAGACGGGCTTGATGAACGGCTCGTTTAATTTTACGTCTGGTTCTTTTTATATTGCGTTGTACACCAACACGGCATCTTTAGACGCAACTACAACAGCATATACAACTACGGGCGAAGCGTCTGGGGGTAACTATGTGGCGGGTGGCAGTTTGTTGACCGTATCCCAAGTCCCCACAACAGGCAACCAGACTGGGGCGGCTACCGCGTACATTTCTTTTTCAAACGCCGCATGGACAGGTGCAATCACCGCAAGGGGTGCTTTGATATACAAAGCGGGGGATAACGGAGCAGTTTGCGTGCTAGATTTTGGCGCAGATAAGACCTCTACTAACACATTCACCGTACAATTCCCAGCAGTCACTAATACGTCTGCAATCATCCGACTCTCATAGGAGCACATATGCATAAAGAACAATCCGGTTTTGGCGATAACGCCGTAGCCACACTGCAAGCTAACGCATCAATCCCAGAAGGTATGGGCATTGAAGGCTTCTACAAAGTAGAGTGCCGTGACGCACAGGGTAACCTCAAGTGGGACGAAGAGTTTCCTAACTTGGTCGTAGCGGTTGGTAAAGAGTTGTTGCTGGACACCTTGCTCCGCACATCTGGTACTTACACCACTGTTGGCCCATTCTTAGGTCTGATTAACAACAGCACTACGTTTGCAGCCGCAGACACCATGACTTCTAAGACATGGACTGAGTTGACTACCTACACCGTGGGCGGCTCAGCAGTGCGCGGTACAGCAGTATTTGCAGCGGCTAGTTCATCTGGCACAACCCCATCAAACGTCACTACGTCAACGGCTACGGCTATCACCTACACAATGACAGGTTCTGCTACTGTGTATGGATGCTTCTTGGTGACAGGTACTGGCGCAGTCAGCACAATCTCTAGCACTGCGGGTACTTTGTACTCAGAAGGCAACTTCAGCACTGCCAAGACTGTTACATCTGGTGATACTGTCACGGTAACTTATAGCACGACCGCTACAAGTTGATTCGCATAAAAGGCTACTGTGTTCTACACATATGCGCACTACACCCCTGATAAAAACCTTTTCTATATTGGGAAAGGTAACGGAAGACGTGCGTATATTTTTCACAAAAGAAATAACCACTGGAACAACATAGTAAAAAAGCACGGTAAACCGGAAGTGCAAATTCTGGCGCACTGGAATACCGAAGCCGAAGCCTTTGACCACGAGAAGTTATTGATTTCTTGTTTTAAAGACATGGGGCATACACTATGTAATATGTCTGAAGGTGGAGAAGGCCCGACGGGGTTAAAGCACTCCGAAGAGTTTAAACAAAAAATCCGTGAGTTACATACAGGAAGTACTTGGAACTTAGGCAGACCGACTTCTGCCAAGCAAAAACAAGTAACCAGCCAAAGAACCAAAGGCAATAGGTATGCTGCCGGTAACACAAACAATCGCCGCTGGAAATGGGTTGGCACAAGCATTGAAGACGGTAGCACTGTTGTGTTTATTGGGTCTTTTGCATTGAACGATGCAGGCTTTCAACACGCTAACGTAATCAAGTGCTTAAACGGCACCCGCAAGTCTCACAAGGGCTACACTTGGTCTAAAGAACCGTTGGAGAATAAATAATGGCTCTAGCCCTTAATGACCGTGTCCAGCAAACAGGTTCTGCAAACACCACGGTAAGTTTTACCTTATCTGGCTCTGTCACGGGCTTCCAATCCTTTGCCGTGGTTGGCAACGGCAACACCACTTATTACTCTGCGTTTGATGCAACAGGTAATTGGGAGGTGGGAATTGGTACGTACTCAACTACTGGCCCGACTCTCACACGCACAACCATTCTGGCCTCCAGTAACACGGGGTCAGCGGTTACGTTTAGTGGTACCTGCAACGTCTTTGTAACCTACCCTGCTGAGAAGTCCGTCAATTTGGACGGGTCTAACAATGTCAGTGCGTTAGGTACTGTGTCTTCTGGTACTTGGCAAGGTACAACTGTAGGCGTGGCCTATGGCGGCACGGGCGTAACTGCATCAAGCGGTGCTAACTCAGTGATGCTGAGAGATGCCAATCAGAACGTAGCAGTAAACCGTTTAAACCAATCCAACACAGCAGTGTCAGCGGCGGGCGGTACAACAGCCTTGACTGCGGCATCTAGTTACTCACAGACATTGAACGGCACGGGCAACCAGACCTATACGATGCCTGATGCAACAACGCTCACTACAGGTGTAGCGTTTGTGTTTAACAACAACGCAACTGGAACACTGACTCTCCAAGACTACGCCACTGGCGCTATTGGCATTATTACTTCTGGTGGTGCGGTTGAACTTGTATTGTTAGCAAACGGCACGGTTGCAGGCACATGGGACGTACACGGGTTTCTTCCTGAGAATGTGACTTGGGGCACTAACGCTCTTAACCTTGGCACTACGGTCATCAGTAACGGTACATGGCAAGGCGGGACTATTGCTAGTAACTATGGCGGTACAGGTCTGACAAGTTATACCGCTGGTGACATGGTTTACTACGTTTCTGGCACTGCGTTGTCTAAGTTGGGCATCGGCGCTAACGGATATATTTTGACTTCTAACGGTACGGCTCCAACATGGGCAGTCAACAATGCGGCTTCCGCAGACCAAGCGTACTACCTAGCCTTCATGATGGGATAAAAAATGGCAACCTACACCAACGTATCGTATGGGGTTAAGAACATAAGCACTGGCGGGTCAACCGTCACAACAGTCGCTTCTGGCACATTGGCTGTAGCCAGCCTTGTGGTGTCTAACACTTCTACTTCACCCATTACTTGTGATGTCTACATTACCCGTTCGGCAGTTAACTACTATGTGGTAGAGACAGCCACCGTTGCGGTTGGCGGGTCGCTAGAGGTAATCCAAGGCAACAGGATTATTCTGCAAGCAAGTGATGCTTTGGTAGTGGTAGCAAGCGCATCCTCGTCTTCGGACTGTTGGGTGAGCGGATTGACGGTGGTCTAAATGGCAGCAATCGGTAACTCCCCCACACAACAGGCTTTCACCCCAGCCATTGATTACTTCAGTGGTAACGGCAGTACGACCGCATTCACGCTGTCTCGCCCAGTCGCGTCTGTGGCGCAGGTGCAGGTAACAATTGACAACGTAGCCCAGAATCCCAGTTCAGCATACACAGTCAGTGCTAACACCATCACGTTCACTTCTGCTCCGTTGAGCGGGACTAACAACATTTATGTTTACTACACAAGCCCAATAACGCAAGTTATCGCCCCATCACAAGGGACAGTGACTTCGGAGAGTTTTGGAACAATTACAAACTTCACAACTACAGGCAACACAGTTCTTGGTGACGCTACTACAGACACACTGACTGTTGGTGTAACAGGGATTGTGAAAGATTCAAGTGGTAATGTGGGGGTTGGTGGAACGGCTACCAACGAAGGTGGCTATTCAAGATGTTTGCAAGTTACTGGGGCAACAGAAGCCGCTTTAGAAGTTAAAACTGGCTCTAGTTACAGTTATTTTGCTCAAAACGGAACTACTCTGCAAATTAGAAATAACGCCACTTCTGGGGTTATGACTTTTGCAACCGAAGCCACAGAGCGTATGCGTATTGGTTCTAATGGTCAAATATACATGGCTACTACATCAGCAGTAGCACCGGGCGGGCCAAGTGGACAAGTAAACATACTTAACCCAAACAACGATGGGAATTGGGCATTAGCACTTCAAAATAACGCAACAACTTCTAGTTTAGGTAGAGGCATTGGTATTAAAAACAATGTTGATTTCAACAATAGTTCAAGTGAATTTATTTACTGCACAGGTGCTGGAAATGGGCGTTTTTATGTTCCTTCAAATGGTGGTTTGTATAACTACTCTGCAAACAATGTCAACTTATCTGACCAACGCGAGAAAAAAGATATTGAACTTGCGCCAAACTATTTGGAAAAGATTTGCCAGATTCCCGTTAAAACATTTTTGTTTAATGACCAAACAGATACAGATTTAAACCTTGGTGCTATTGCTCAAGATGTGCAAGCAATATGTCCTGAGTTGGTAACAGAATCAAATTGGGGAACAGCAGAAGAACCTAAAATTCGTTTTTCAATCTATCAGACAGATTTGCAATACGCATTGATGAAGTCCATCCAAGAACTAAAAGTAATAAACGACACACAAGCCGAAACAATCAACGCACTAACCGCTCGCATAGTGGCGCTGGAGAACAGATAATGCCTATTAGTACGATTGACTCCAAAGGGCTAACAAGCCCACTAACCAGCGGGGTAACTACAAACACGATTACGTCTGCGGCGGCTACTGCATTGACGCTTCAATCTGCTGGCACTACGGCAGTAACTATTAATACTTCACAGAATGTGGGGATTGGTGGAACACCATCAAAGAAACTACAAGTTACAAGTAGTGATGTAACAGATGGAATACGACTGTATTCTTCCGATAGTGGCGGTGAAGGGTTATCTCTTGAATGGATGTCTGGTTATGGGCCAAACAGAATAACTGCTGATATTGAATCTGATGCTTCTGGTGGTGGCGGTAATTTTGCTATTAGAGTTGCGGATACATCAGCAACATTACAAAACAGACTTCATATAGATAATGCTGGTAATGTGGGGATTGGTACTAGTTCGCCAGCAGACAAATTTCATGTAGTCGGTCAAATTCGTACTAGTGGTTCTACTGCACAAACTATATATATTTATGGTGCGCCAAGTGTTAAGCCATACATAACAATTAACGAATTTGGAGTAAGGTCATGGGATGTTGGTGCTGGTTATTATTCAACTAGTACTTTTTCTATACAAAGCAATCAGGTAAATGGTGTTTATCTTGGTGGAACAGCAACATCTTGGGCATCAGCATCGGATGAGCGTCTTAAAGACATTATTGAACCTATTGATAATGCGCTTACAAAAGTAAATGGCTTGCGTTCTGTTATTGGTAAATACAAAACAGATGAAGAAGGCGTAAGACGCAGTTTTTTAATTGCTCAAGATATTCAAACGCAATTTCCAGAAGCCCTTGAGTCATCAGACCCAGACAAATTAGGTGTTCAATACACAGATGTAATCCCATTGCTTGTGGCATCTATTAAAGAACTCAAAGCAGAAGTAGACGCATTAAAAGCAAGGTTGACCCCATGAGTTACATAGGCAACGCCCCCATATCAGCCGCCTTCCTGACTGACACATTCAGCGGGAACGGAAGCACTGTAGCTTTCACTATGACGGTCGCACCTGCGAATACGTCATCCATCATTGTTGCCATTACTGGCGTACTGCAAGACCCATCAACATACTCTGTATCAGGCACAACCCTGACTTTCTCAGCCGCTCCACCAAGCGGTACAAGCAACATCAGCGTTAGATACCTTGGCATCCCAGCAAGCGGAGTAACGACTACAGCCTACAGAACCGTAACAAACTTTACAGCGACAGCGGGACAGACATCATTCAGTGTGCCTTCCTACACCGTTGGCTACATTGATGTGTACAGAAACGGGGTACGCCTTGTATCTACAGACTACACAGCCACTACAGGAACGACAGTAGTTCTAAACAACGCCTGCACAGTAGGTGACGCAGTAGTAACAGAGAGCTTCTATGTAAGTTCGGTGTTGAATGCTATTCCTGCTACTGCGGGTAGCGTGTCGGATAGTTATATTGTTGATGTCTCTGCGTCTAAGTTAACTGGCTCACGCACAATTCCCAAGGCGACTATGCCAGCGGGTGCTGTGTTGCAAGTGGTGCAAGCAGAAACATCGACAAACACATCTACAACTAGTACAAGTTTTGTGACCACAAATTTAACCGCCTCTATAACCCCAAGCAGTTCATCTAGCAAAGTTTTAGTAACTGTTTCTGCCGAAGGTTATATAAATGGAACTGCAACGTCAGGAATTTATACTGTATTTAGAGGGACTGTTTCTGGAACAAATTTAGGAAATGCCACTTGGGGGTTTGTTAATTTATATGGTGCCGCTGGAGCAATCACAGGGTCAGTTTCAATAAATTATTTAGATAGCCCATCTACTACAAGTAGTCAAACATATACCTATGCTATGCGTTCTGAGGCTGGCTCTGCCACACACATAAATGCCAATGGGCAAAAATCAACAATTACGCTCATGGAGATAGCAGCATGACCCTAGCAGTAAACATCGCACAAGGTGCATCAAACAACGTAACCTTCCGCAACAAAATCATAAACGGGAATATGGTCATAGACCAGAGAAACGCGGGGGCTAGTGTTACTCCTGCGGATGGTGCTTACACGCTTGACCGCTGGCAATATCAGGCATCACAAGCGTCTAAATTTACAGTTCAACAAAATGCCGCTTCTGTAACGCCACCAACAGGGTTTAGCAACTATTTAGGCGCAACTGTTGCGGCATCTGTATCAGTTGGTTCTGGCGATTATTTTGGCCTTCTCCAAAGAATTGAAGGCTTTAACTTTGCAGATATGGCATGGGGAACAGCGTCTGCATCACCAATAACAGTATCTTTTTGGGTTCGTAGTTCTTTAACTGGAACATTTGGCGGTTCTTTAAGAAACTCTGCACAAAATCGTTCATATCCTTTTACTTACATAATTAGTTCTGCCAACACATGGGAACAGAAAACAGTAACTATTGCTGGTGACACAAGCGGAACTTGGGTTGGCGCAACAAATGGAACAGGTTTGCAAGTGTGGTTTGCGCTTGGTACAGGCTCAACATATAGCGGAACTTCTGGTGCATGGGCTGGTGCTAACTATCTTTCAGCCACAGGCGCTACATCAGTAGTAGCAACAAACGGTGCTACCTTCTACATCACAGGTGTTCAACTAGAAGCAGGGACAACAGCATCCCCATTTGAGTACCGCCAGTATGGTACGGAGTTTCAGTTATGTCAGAGGTATTTTTCTTTAATGGCTGGAGGAGGCGCTTGCGGAACGGCAGAAAGTAATAATAGAGCGTCAGTCACATATCAATTTTCAGTTCCGATGCGAACAGCCCCTACAGGGACTCTTAATGCCTCTAAAGGTAGTTTGAGTCAACCACAAGGAGGCCCCAACTCTTTAACAACAATGTCCTCTTTCTTTTTTGGGACTCCTGCGTCAGCAGAAGCCGGGTGGTGTGTTTTTGATATGAGTGGTACACCGTGGACAACAGGAAGAGTAATCATAAACAATGGAACTACGGGTATGGTTCAATTTTCTGCGGAGTTATAAATGTATAAATACTACCCAAAATATAACGGTGAAGAATTAAAATGCATTAAGCGTTTATCTGACAACGCTTGCATCCCCTTTGACCCAGACAACACCGACTACATCGCCTACCTTCGCTGGCTTGAGGCTGGCAACACACCAGAACCCGCAGAGGAGAACCAATAATGGCTTTAACGCAAGTAGCAGGTGGTCTTTTAGCATCGGGCGCGGTTGGTTCAACCCAACTTGCTTCTGGTGCGGCTGTTGCAAACATTGGTTATACGCCAGTAAACGCAGCAAATCTAACCTACACCAATATCAATTCAAACCCGATAGGCAACGTAGATTTCAACACAAGCGTGTTTACAAACGTAAATACGACTTACTACAAATGGGATTTACCAGCGGCGGGAAATTACTTACTGTTTATGACTGTACGCGCTAGGTTATGGGGAGTCGCTGGTTTTGGAAAAGTACGCC